>Ga0209125_1000721_pt1 | contig 38644 bp, 29 predicted proteins | sample BarGraIncub1131A_FD_184503 | JGI IMG/M metagenome (GOLD analysis project Ga0209125, IMG submission 184503) | Arctic peat soil microbial communities from Barrow, Alaska - Barrow Graham LP Incubations 11-31A (SPAdes) (version 2) | ecosystem: Environmental > Terrestrial > Soil > Wetlands > Peat... | reverse complement strand
ACAAACCCTTCAAAATACTTTTAATAAATCCATTAGTAAAGAATGTAAAAAGGTTATGGAAGATGCTATAGGAAAATTTGGGATAGATCCCTTTGGAACCAGAGAATATATTGAAAAATTTAAGCCTACTTTATGGAATAAAATAGAAAAAAATTGGAATGAGGAATATAAAAAAATGTCAGTAAATGTAATTGTTGAAAGTGAAATTCGAAGAATTGGAGCAGTTCAATGAATTTAACCTTTATCTACTGAACGCCTATATAATCTCTATCAATTGTCATCACGGCATTATAATTTGGATAAGATTTTTTAAGCTCTTTATTAATATTGTCTTCTAGTTTGATCTCGTCGCCTTTTGTAAAGCTTGGATTAAAATCAATTACAACATCAAAAATCAAATTTTTATGCGCGCCTTCGCCTACAAGTCTAAAGTCATGAATTGATTTTATCATAGAAAAAGAGTTTAATACATCTAAAAGTTCTAAACGGGAGGCTCTAACCTCTATGTCAGTTGTATTTATAGGGTCCATGTGAATTACTAGATACATATTAAATTCTTCAGAAATCTCTTTTTCAGCTTTGTCTATAATTTCATGAATTTTAACTATAGATATATCGCAGGGAACTTCGGCATGGATAGAACCCATACATCTACCTGGTCCATAGTTATGAATAACTAAGTCATGCGAACCTGTAATATAGTCAAAGGATAATAGTTTTTCTTGAAGCCCTTTTACGAGATGCTTATCGGGAGCTTCACCAAGCAAGGGATTCATAGTTTTTTTAATAAGTGAATAGCCAGCATATATTATTATAAGGGATACCACTATTCCTATATACCCATCTATTGGGAAGTCAATCCAATTAGATAAAAGTAGCGATAATGCAACGCAACTTGAACTAATTACATCACTTAATGCATCAGTGGAGGATGCTTTTAGGGCAGAAGAATTTATAGCCTTACCCATAGTCTTATTAAATCCACTAATCCAAATTTTAACACCAATAGAGATTAATATAAGTATAAATGGTATAAGACTAAAGATAACATTTGTTGGATGTATTATTTTATTAAAGGATGTTTTTATAAATTCAAAACCGACTAGAATCACCATAAAGGAAACTATAAGTCCGGAAATATATTCCAGCCTTCCGTGTCCAAAAGGATGCTCTTTGTCTGCTGGTTTACTTGCTAGTTTAAATCCTAGAATTGTAATAACTGACGATGCTACATCTGAAAGATTATTAAAGGCATCCGCAGTAATTGCTATGCTATTTGATAATATTCCTATAATTAGTTTTGTAGCAAAAAGAATTAAGTTCACAATAATTCCAACTAAGCCGCCTAGGTAACCATAAGAATCTCTTACTTTTTTATTGGTAGTGTCTTGATAATTTGGTACAAATTTAGAAATTAAAAATTTTGATAACATATTCCACCCCTGATTATATAGTATAAACTAAAATATTTACTTTTAAAAAATATCCTAAAGTTTATTATAACATTTATTTAGATTTTATAGCAATAATACTAATAAATTTGTTATAATAGTCGAAGATATAAATAAAGTGATTATTTAAGGCACATTTAGTGGAGGTATATATGAATAAAAAATTAGTGCTTGCCCAAAATCTTATTGATTTTATTTATGATAGCCCGACGTCGTACCATGTAGTAGCAAAAGTTAAAGAAGATTTATTAAAGAAAGACTTTGTGGAAATTAAGGAAGAAGAAAAGTGGAACCTTAAAAAAGGCGGAAAATATTTTGTAACTAAAAATGACTCTGCACTTACTGCTTTTGTAGTTGGAATGGGGAAAATTGAAGAAAATGGCTTTAAAATTATTGGAGCTCATACGGATTCACCTAGCTTTAGAATTAAACCGAAACCAGAAATGATAGTAGATAATATATATGTAAAATTAAACACAGAGGTTTATGGTGGACCAATATTAAATACCTGGATGGATAGGCCTCTCGCAATTGCAGGACGTGTAACTTTAAGAAGTGAAAACATTCTATATCCAGAAACTAAGTTAGTAAACATTAAAAGACCTATAATGATAATTCCAAACTTGGCTATTCATATGAATAGAAATGTAAATACCGGCATTGAACTAAATAAACAAAAGGATACCTTACCACTACTGTCAATGGTGAGTGGAGAACTTGAAAAAAACAATTATCTTATGAGTGCCATTGCTAAAGAAGTATCAGTGGATATTAAACAAATTATAGATTTTGATTTATATCTTTATGAATATGAAAAGGGATCAATTATTGGCTTAAATAATGAATTTATTTCAAGTTCAAGATTAGATGACTTAGCTATGGTACATGCTGGAACACGAGCATTATCCAAAATAAATGCTGTCCAGGCAACGAATGTAATGGTTTGTTTTGATAACGAAGAGGTGGGAAGTTCAACAAAGCAGGGTGCGGATTCAAATATGCTTGTTGATATTTTAGAAAGAATTACAATATCTTTAGATGGAAATCGTGAGGACTTTCTAAGAGCTATTTCTAAATCTTTTATAATATCTGCAGATAATGCGCATGCACTTCACCCTAATAGCCCAGAAAAAAATGACCCAACAAATAAGTCTTATATGAATAAAGGTCCAGTTATAAAAATAAGTGCAAACCAAAGTTACACAACAGATAGTAATTCTGATTCTGTTTATGAATTGATTTGTGCAAAAGCAGGGGTGCCCGTGCAAAAATTTGTTAATCGATCTGATGCACGAGGAGGTTCAACTATTGGTCCTATATCTTCAACTCACTTGAATATACGCTCAGTAGACGTTGGAAGTCCAACTCTTGCTATGCATTCTATAAGAGAACTAGGAGGAGTTATAGATCATTTTTATGTCGCGAAATCATTTGAAGAATATTATAAAATTTAATACAAATAGAATGCGGATGTGTTCAACAAAAAGCTTACAATATTATATTGTAAGTTTTTTGTTGTTTTTACTAATAATTAAACTGTTAGTTGGAGATAATAATTTCATCTAGTCCTAAAACTTTACAAAATCATAACAAAAAGTGTTAAAGGGGTGTTCATAATGCCATATGCTATATTAGGGGCAATAGTCGTAATAAGTATTTTAATTTACATAGTGGTAAGAAAAAATTTAAACTATTATGAAGAAGAAAATTTACTAGAAGATGTTCCAACCATAAATGTAAATAGAGAGGATCTGGAAAAACATGCCTTTGAAATAGCTCGTCATTATTCTGATGTAAAAAATAGCAATTGCAAGAAAAAGCTTATTAGTAATTTAGATAAAAGCTATGAAAAAATTTTAAAAGGCTACGAGAACATAGATAAAGATGGGAAAAATAAAAAAGAGGTCCTTCCTGCCGCAGAGTGGCTTTTGGATAACCTTTACTTGGTAGAAAAGGAATATAAAAATATAAAATATAATATGCCACAAACATATTATAAAGATCTGCCAGTTATATACAAAGGAGTTATGAAGGGTTATCCAAGAGTATATCATATTGCTATTGAAATAGTATCTCATACTGATGGTAGGATGGATGAAACAATTATTGAAAATTTTATAAGTGCGTACCAAAAGAATGCTGTACTGACGTCTGGTGAACTTTGGGCAATTCCTATAATGTTAAGAATTGCATTAATCCAAAATATTAGTAGAATAACTGAGAAAATTGTTAAAGCGGATAATGATAAAAAGGAGGCAGAGATTGTTGCGGAACGATTAATTAATGCTTTTACTGAGGGCAATATTGCCACTGAAATATCTCTATTAAATAGTCAAAAGTATACATTTAATTCTCATTTTACAGAGAGATTATTAAAGTTGCTTAGGGATAATGGTATAGATTCTATTGAAGTTTATGATTATATAGATGAAAAACTCGGCGCTCAGGAAACGAATTCCGAAAAGATTATAGCCTTAGAACATCAGGCAGAAGCAAATTTTGAAATATCTATGGCTAATTCGATTAATAGTATAAGAGTAATTGAAGGTTTAAATTGGAAAAACTATTTTGAAAAGCTAAGTTCTGTAGATAGAGTTCTTAGAGAGGATCCTATGCAAATTTATGGGGAAATGGATTTTCAATCTAGAGACAATTATAGACATGAGATAGAAAAAATATCCAAACATACAAAACTTCCAGAATCATATATAGCAAAAAAGGCTATTGAATGTTGCAACGAGAGTAGAGCCTTAGAAAATAAGCTTTATAAACAACATGTCGGTTATTATTTAATTGATGATGGACTTAGTGCATTGAAGAAAGAAATAGGATATAAAAACACTGGTATACAAAATATAAAAAATATCATGAAGAAAAATGTAGAAAAATTTTATATAGGTACTATTGTTATATTTACAATGTTAATAGTATGTTTCATTATTACAAGTAGTTTATTAAATGATAACCACAAAGATATATGGAGATATGTTTTAGCCGCAATTGTTATATTAGTGCCTTGTAGCGAGATAACAATATCAATTTTTAACTGGAGTTTAAGCATTTTGAGCACGCCGTCATTTATTCCTAAAATGAATTTTAAAAAAGAAATACCTGAAAAATATAGTACGGTTGTAGTAATTCCGACTTTATTAAATGATTCTGGTAGGGTGTTAGAATTAGTAAATGACTTAGAAATATATTATTTAGCTAACTCTCAAAAAAATTTATTCTTTGCATTACTAGGGGACTTTAAAGATAGTAATATTGAAGTCGAGGAGAATGATACAGCGATAGTTAATGCTGGGATTTTGGCTATAGATAATTTAAATAAAAAGTATTGTAGGGATGAAAAAAAGATATTTTTCTTTTTAAATAGATTGAGGCAATATAATGAAAATGATAATAACTGGATCGGATTTGAGCGAAAACGCGGAAAACTTATGGAGTTTAACGAATTTTTGAGAGGCAGTGAAAATACTAGTTACAATGTATTAAGTAGTAACGCACATGATCTCTTAAAGGTTAAATATGTTATTACATTAGATGCAGATACAAAACTTCCTAGGGACTCTGCGAAAAAACTTATTGGTGCCATGGCACATCCCCTAAATAATGCTGTTATAAACTATAGTAAAAAGAAAATAAGTAGAGGATATGGCTTAATGCAACCAAGAATAGGAGTCTCTATTCTTAGCGCAAACAAAACTTTATTCTCAAAAATATTTTCTGGCGAAACAGGTATAGATATGTATACTACTGCTGTGTCAGATGTATATCAGGATATATTTGGAGAAGGAATTTTTACTGGGAAAGGAATTTATGATGTAGATGTTTTCAATTATATGCTAAAAGATGAAATACCTGAAAATACTGTGTTAAGCCATGATTTGCTCGAGGGATCATATGTTAGAACAGCATTAGTTACGGATGTGGAATTTATAGATGGATACCCAGCTTATTACAATTCTAGTTGTATGAGATTACACAGATGGACTAGAGGGGATTGGCAATTATTGCCTTGGCTTAAAAAAACTTCACCATTAAATAAAATATCTAAATGGAAAATATTCGATAATTTAAGGAGAAGTTTACTCGCGCCTTCCATTACAATTTTGATTATACTTGCATTAGGTGGGATACTGCCTAATGGAACGGATAAATGGGTCATTGCAGCCTTTCTTGCAATTTTATCACCTATACTCTTTGATGTAACCGAAGCTGTAGTTGCTCCGTCTAAAGGGATAAGTTTATCGGGTAAAGTTCAAAATGGTAAAATGGCTATAGAACAAACATTTTTGATTATTTGTTTTATACCTTTTCAGGCGTATATGATGTTAGACGCTATAATTAGAACCTTATATAGGCTATTGGTAAGTAAAAAAAACTTATTGGAGTGGAAAACAGCTGCAGATGTTGAATTAAGAGTAGGAAGAAGCTTTAAAAATTTTATAGCTTCTATGTGGGTAGAAAGCGCAATCTCACTTATAATTTTATTCTTAGCTTTTCATTCAAGCACTAGTATTGGGATTCTTAGTGTACCAATTTGCGTGATTTGGTTTTTAAGTCCTTATATTGCTTATGTTATAAGTAGTAATAGAACTTTAGAAACACTAGAAATGAAGGTTGAAGAAAAAATATTCTTAAGAAAATTAAGCAGAAAAACTTGGGCGTATTTTGAGGATTTTGTCAATGAAGAAAATAATTGGCTTGGGCCAGATAATTACCAGGAAGATCCACCGAATGGAGTAGCTCATAGAACTTCACCAACAAATATAGGCATGGAACTTACCTCGAATGTAGTTGCTTATGATTTGGGTTATATAGGAATTATGGATGTAACAAATAGAATAGAAAAGATTATAGATTCAATAGAGGATATGGATAAGTACAAGGGTCATTTCTATAATTGGTATGATACCATAACTAAGGCTCCGCTTTATCCTAGATATGTATCGACAGTTGATAGTGGGAATTTAGTTGGGTACCTTTGGGTGGTTGCACAGTCACTTGAAGAATATCTAGGTGAGCCAATATTTAATATTGTTAAAACTAAGGGCTTGCAAGATATTATAAGGCTCGCTAGCGGCGAAACAGGAATAAATAAAGATTTAAAAGAATTATATCATGAAATTGTACAGAGTTTGAACAATGATGAATTAGATTTTAAATCTTGGAAAACTTTGCTTATAGACCTATTAAAAAATGTAGAAGTGGAGATAAATGGAGTAGATGATAAATTATATTGGAATAAAAAACTTAAAAATGATGTGGGAGGGTTTTTAGAGGAAATAAATGAATTTTTTCCTTGGTTTGATTATGCATATGAAAAAGACATTGATCAAGAAATTAGTAATTCTTTGAGGTATTTACTGGAGGGCGCTTCATTAAATAATATTCCAAAGAAAACAACTGAAATATTAAATATGTTAAATGGCAATTTACAAAGCAATGAATCCTTAGGAAAATTGAAAATTTTGTTACAACGCACAAAAGAAAAATCTGAAATTATTATTAACAATATAGAGAGCTTAAAAGAGAGAGTAAACACGATTGCGGAAGCAACTGATTTTAAAATATTATATGATGAAGATAGAGAGTTATTTAGAATTGGATACGATATGGAGAATGATAGTCTAGGTAAGAGTTATTATGATTTATTAGCTTCTGAATCAAGGCAGGCTAGCTTTGTTGCCATAGCAAAAGGAGATGTTCCTAAAAAACATTGGTTTACTCTTGGTAGGTCAATGACTCTTATGGGAAATAGTAAAGGATTAGTTTCCTGGAGTGGAACATTGTTTGAATACATGATGCCTTTACTTATAATGAAAAATTATCCAGGAACAATGCTTGATGAAACTTACAAATCTGTAATTGTGGCTCAAAAAAAATATTGTTACGATAGAGGGGTACCTTTTGGAATCTCTGAATCTGCGTTTTATAATTTTGATGTAAATTCAAACTATCAATACAAGGCCTTTGGAGTTGCTGGAGTAGGTTTAAAGTCAGGGCTTGAAAATGAATTGGTTATTGCACCCTATTCTACTGTTATGGCATTGCAAACCGATTTCAGAGGTGCATATGAAAATCTCAAAAGGCTTTCTGATGGAGGCTTAGAAGGGATTTATGGCTTTTATGAAGCTGTAGATTATACCAAAAGCAGAATGTCTGAAGATGAACCTAAGGCTATTATTAAGTGTTTCATGATTCATCATGAGGGAATGAGCCTAATGGCTTTAGATAATGTTTTATCAAATAATATATTCCAAAGAAGATTTCATGCTTTGCCAAAGGTCAAAGCTACAGAGTTATTACTTCAGGAAAAAATCTCTAAAAGGGTAGTATATGACAGAAAATATAATTTTAATATATCAGGTGCTCCCATAGGGAAACAAAAAATTATAGTTAGAAAATATACTACAGCAAAAACAGAAACGCCAGAAACGCATTTGATTTCTAATGGAAGTTATTCGTTAATGATTTCTAATAGTGGTTCAGGGTATGCTCTGCGAGACAAAACTATGATTTATAGATGGAAAGAAGATGTCACAAAAGATAATACAGGCATGTTTGTGTATATCAAAGATGTGGATGATAATGAATACTTTAGCGCAACTTATGAACCTTGTAAAAAGGAAGGGGATAGTTACGAGGTAACCTTCTCATTAGATAAAGCCGAATTTACAAGGGTTGATAGTAAAATTACTACTCGGACAGATATCACTGTGTCTACAGAAGATGATTCTGAGATAAGAAGACTATACATTACGAATTATGATACTAGAAGTAAAAGGGTAGAGTTAACTAGTTATCTTGAGGTAACTCTAGCTCATTACGATGCAGATATAGTTCATCCAGCTTTTGGAAATCTATTTGTAAAAACGGAATATGTTGATAATCCTAGCTGCATATTGGCAACAAGGAGACCAAGATCAAAGGGTGAGAAACAACCTTGGATTATGCAAACCGTTGCAACCATCGGGACTACACTCGGAACTATTCAGTATGAGACTAGCAGAGCTAATTTCATAGGCCGTGGTCAAAATGTAATACATCCTATAGCTATGAGGGAAGGCTCACTTTTGACTAATACTGTTGGAGCGGTGCTTGATCCTATAATAAGTATAAGAAGAAGGGTAAAGATAAAACCTGGTGAAACATGCGTAATTGCTTTTACTACATCAATAGCTAATAGTAAAGAAGAAGTAATAAACTTAGCTAAAAAATATAGTGAGTTTCATAATGTAGATAAGGTGTTTGAGCTAGCGTGGAGTCATACTCAGGTAGACATGAAATATTTAGGTATAAAATCTACTCAAGCAAATTTGTACCAAGTAATGGCTTCTAAAATATTATTCCTAAATTCCACTTTTAGACAAAGAGAAGAATATATAAAAAGAGTATCTAAGGGTCAGTTTACTCTTTGGGGATATGGTATTTCAGGAGATTTACCTATAATTCTCCTCATTGTACGAGAGAGCAAGGATAGAGACCTTGTTCGCCAACTTTTAAATGCCCATGAATACCTAAGTCTTAAAGGATTAAAGGTTGACCTTGTGATAATAAATCTTCAAATGGCTTCATATGATCAACCACTACAGACTGATATTAAAGATCTAGTAGGTAGTAGTCACTTAAGAGATAAAGAAAATAAACCTGGAGGACTCTTTATACTTAATAAGGCTACTATTAATGATGATGACATAGAACTTTTAATATCTATTGGTAGAATAGTTATAGATTCATTCAAGGGAATGTTAGTATCTCAAATTCAGAATAACTCTAAGAAAATTGAAAAGCAGCCATTATTACAAATTGTAAAAAATCAATTTACATTTAATGAGCACAAGTTTGATTTGAAGCCATTAGAATATTTTAATGGATTAGGGGGTTTTAATGTAGAAAGTGAAAACTATACTATACTACTTAAAAATTTTGAAAATACACCGGCACCTTGGATAAACGTAATATCTAATAGCGATTTTGGATTCCATGTATCAGAATCTGGATCAGCATATACATGGCACCAAAATAGCCGAGAAAATAAAATTACTACTTGGTCAAATGATTGGGTAAGTGATGAATGCTCTGAAGCTATATATTTGCGGGATGATATTCATGGTGAGGTGTGGAGTATTACACCAAAACCCATAAGGGATGGTGGAGAATATTTAATTGAGCATGGTTTTGGATATTCAAACTTTAAACATGAAGCCTATGGAATTATGGGCGAAATAACTATGTTTGTGCCTATGAAGCATAATGTTAAGCTATGCAGGATAAAATTAAAGAATAGTAGTAATATAATTCGAGAGTTAAGTATGACGTACTATGCAGAACTTGTAATGGGAGTTGTACCTCAGCACACTGCTCAGCACATTGTTACGTATTTAGATGAAGAAAAGCAGTATATATATGCTACAAATCGGTATAATCAGCATTTTGGCAGATTAAAAGCTTTCTTAAAATTATTTGGAGGAGAGAAGCAAAGTTTTACTGGCGATAGAAGTGAATTTTTAGGGAGAGGCGGAAGCGTTGAGAACCCGGATGTATTAAGGAGGGTAAGGCTTTCTAACAATGTAGGCGCAGGGCTTGACCCATGCCTTGCAGTTACTTCAAAGATTCATTTAGAGCCTAATATGGAAATTGAATTAGTAGCAATACTCGGCGAAAGTGATAGTTTAGATAATATTTCTAATATCATAGCGGAATTTGAAAATTTTGAAAAAGTTGATTCTGAATTAGAAGATGTTAAGAATTATTGGAATAAGGTACTTCATACCGTGCAGGTTAAATCGCCAGATAGGAGCATGGACTTAATGCTTAATGGATGGTTAATGTACCAAACTATAGTATGTAGATTATGGGCAAGGACTGCTTTTTATCAATCTGGTGGAGCTTATGGTTTTAGAGATCAGCTTCAGGATGTTATGTCACTAAGCATGATTGAGCCGAGCATGACTAGAAAACAAATTTTATATAGTGCTTCAAGACAATTTGTTGAAGGTGATGTGCAACATTGGTGGCACCCAGTTGTGGATAGTGGAATAAGAACAAGATTTTCTGATGACCTATTATGGTTACCTTATGTCACTATGGATTATATAAAAAATACCGGGGATTTCACGATACTTGATGAAGAAGCTAAATATCTAATGGATACGCCACTCTCCGAGGGCGAAGACGAAAGATATAATGTTTCAGCAAAATCAGATTTTACGAGTACTATATATGAACATTGCATAAAAGCAATTGACAGAGCACTTAAATTCGGTTCTCATAACATTCCACTAATGGGAAGTGGAGATTGGAATGATGGAATGAGTACCGTAGGCAATAAGGGGAAAGGTGAAAGTGTATGGCTTGGATGGTTCCTATATGATATTTTAAAAGATTTTTTTGAAGCTTGCATGTATAAAAACGATGATGGAAAACTCAAAAAATATAAGGAGATGCAAGAATATATAAGAATAAATTTAGAAGAAAATGCTTGGGATGGTAATTGGTATAGAAGAGCTTATTTTGATGATGGTACACCACTAGGTTCATCTCAGAATGAGGAGTGCCGAATAGATTCTCTATCACAGTCTTGGGCGGTCATATCAGGAGCTGCCAATAAAGAAAGAGCAGTGGAGGCTATGGAGTCATTGGAACATTATTTAATAAAAGAAGATAATGGAATGATCTTGCTTTTAACTCCACCTTTTTATAAATCTACTTTGGAACCAGGTTATATAAAAGGCTACGTACCTGGAGTAAGGGAAAATGGCGGTCAGTATACACATGCTGCAACTTGGGTAATACTTGCCTTTGCGAAGCTTCATAAAGGTGATAAAGCGGCTAAGTTGTATAATATGATAAATCCAATTAATCATACAAAAACCCTACTTGATTGTGAAAGATATAAAACCGAACCTTACGTAATGACCGCTGATGTTTATGGAAAAGAACCTCATGTAGGAAGAGGAGGCTGGAGTTGGTACACTGGAACATCTGGATGGATGTATAGAACGGGAATTGAGGCTATTTTAGGGCTTAAATTAAAGGGCGGAAAAGGTTTTACAATTGAACCTTGCGTGCCAAAGGAATGGTCACATTACGAAATCGTTTATAAAAAAGATAAATTTGAATATGTAATTGAGGTTAAACGTGAGGGAGATAAAGGAATTTGGCTAGATGGTAATTTATGCATAAATGGATTAGTTCCATTTATTGATGGAGAGCATAAAGTGGTGGTTATAATATAAAAAATGGGATGATTTCTAAAAAAGAAATCATCCCATTTTTTATAAATTAATCATCTATATCTAGAATTTCATTTCCACCATTATAGGTATAATCAAATTCAACATTAGATATATTCATAGCAACTATAGGGTCAGTTACAGGGTCTGGTAACATTGTAGAATCCGTTTCAGAATAAGACCTTATGTCCTTTGGTTCTAATTCATAAAAATTTCTTTCGTGTGGCGCATACATTTTTAGTTCTTGTTTAGACATATTAGTACCTCCCTTTATAAATATATATAATATAAATAAATCAAATTTAAATTACTTAGATAATAATTTAAATAAAATATATTATAATATATCTTATAAAATTTAGTGTTCCACACAAAAGATAAAAAAATGACGGTAATATTAGGCACATACCAAATTTAAAAATAAATATAGTGACATCTTTGACTTTACTTATTTTTAAAAATATAAATGGCTATTATGTTTGCATATAATAACTTAGGTTATAATAAAATATATAGTTCAAATAAAATTTCTTTAAAATAGAGGAGATTTTCATTGAGTGTAGAATATATATATATAATGATTATCAATAAATAACTGTTATAAGTTATAATTAGTAATTATTGATTTTTAAATTTAAAGGAGGAATAAAAATGACAGAATTAAGACAAATTTATAAATGTGATATATGTGGTAATATAGTTGAGGTAGTTCATAACTCTGGAGGAACTTTAGTTTGTTGTGGACAAAATATGACTCTTAAAGTAGAAAATACTCAGGATGCAGCAGTTGAAAAACATGTTCCTGTAATTGAAAAAATAGAAGGTGGAATTAAAGTTAAGGTTGGAGCAGTTGCTCATCCAATGCTTGAAGAACATCATATTGAGTTTATTGAAGTGCATACAGCAAATAAAGTGTACATTAAATACTTAAAAGCAGGAGAAAAACCAGAAGCGGAATTCAAAATAGAAGAAGAAGTGTTATTTGTACGCGAATACTGCAATTTACATGGACTTTGGAAAGCATAAAATTTGAAATTCTTGTTGATAATTTAAGTAAATAGACGTATTATGTCTATAGGACATTTTCTATATATTATTGTCTTTGATGATGAGAAGCTTTAATGACATTTCAGAAGGAAAGTCACCAATTTCTATAAGTGGGAGTTACACATACCCTAACAAATAGAAAACCTCAGTGGGAGTATAAATCTACTTCTGAAGTCGTTAATTGCAGTTCCGCAGGAGATGATTTAATGTAGCTTATAGTATAGGTGGTACCATGTATAATGTGCCCTATGGATTTATCCATAGGGCTTTTTTTATATTTAAGGAGATGATTATTTTGGAAAATAATAAAAAAGTAATATTTAGTGGAATTCAACCTTCGGGTGAATTAACACTGGGAAATTATTTAGGAGCTATAAAAAACTGGGTTAAATTACAAGAAGAATATGAATGTTATTTCTGTGTGGTGGATTTACATGCCATCACTGTAAAGCAAGAACCAAAGGATCTTCGACGAAGAACATTAGAAATGTTAGCTATTTACTTAGCTTCAGGGATTGATCCTGAGAAAAACACTATGTTTATTCAATCACATGTGTCCGCACATAGCGAAGCTGCTTGGCTTTTAACTTGTTCTACTTACATGGGAGAATTAAGCAGAATGACCCAATATAAAGAGAAATCTAAAAACAGTGAAAGTGTAGGAGCGGGATTACTTACATATCCAGTCCTAATGGCAGCAGATATTTTATTATATCAAACTAATTTAGTGCCTGTAGGAAAAGACCAAACTCAACATCTTGAAATTGCAAGAGATATAGCTGAAAGATTTAATAAAACCTATAGTGATACCTTCGTAATACCTGAACCATATATAGGTAAATCAGGAGCTAAGGTAATGGACTTACAAGAGCCAGCTAAGAAAATGTCTAAATCAGGGGAGAATATAAATGGATTTATTTTAATAATGGACCCACCTGAAGTTATAAGAAAAAAAATAAATAGGGCAGTTACAGATAGTTTAGGAGTTGTTAAGTATAATGATGAACAATTAGGCGTTAAGAATTTAATGACCATACTAATGGCTATAACCAATATTTCTGTAGAAGAAATAGAAGAAAAATATGAAGGCTTAGGTTATTCTCAATTTAAAAAAGATGTAGCAGAGGCGATAGTTGCAGAACTTGAACCTATACAGATTAAGATTAAGGAATACACCGGGAAAAAAGCTTATTTAGAGGAAATATATAAAAAAGGTTCAGAGAAAGCTACATATGTTGCCAACAAGACTTTAAGAAAAATGCAAAAGAAAATAGGATTTATACCAAGATAATGAGGTGTGAAATTCCTGCGTGCCTTGCAATATGAGCTCGAAACGTGAAATTTCATTAAGACATTCTAATCTTTTGCTCATATAAAATTCTCTAACGCTCACACTCGACTTCCTGTCAGGCTTACGAGAATTTTATATTCGCAAAAGAAGAATTTTTAAATGTTATTTCACTTCTTATTTTTGCAAACACTTTGGAGAAATTATACACTATTATTAATGGGTCCTTGTGGATAGCGCACTCCATATAATAGCAAAGTATCCTGATATTAAGGATATAGGCATGTAAAAACCGGCTTATATATTTAAGAAGAGTCGGTTTTTATGTTTTATTATAATGTAATGATAATGTGGGGCATAGGGTGTTTTGAACTTGAGACGTTTTAAACGAATATTGAGTATTAATAGTTTTAAATATTTTTCTCATAACAATAGAAAGGAAGGTCTCTCCAAGGAAAATATACCTGTCCCACTTTTTTATAACCAAAATTCTCATATAATTTAAGTGCTGTTTCATTTCCACTATAAGCATCTAATCTAATACATGAATAGTTATTTTTAGTAGCGACATCTTCAATAAACTTTAACATTTTTTTTGCAATACCCTTTCCCTGAGATTCCGGATGAACAGACAATCTATGAATAACTAATACCTTTATTCCATCAGTAAACCAGTTTATTTGACTGTATTCTGGAGATTGTTCTTCATTTATTGCAACATATGCTATATACTTGCTATTATCCTTTAAAACGTAACAATGCTCACTATTAATATCATTTTCAATAATATCGGAATTTGGATAAAGTTTATTCCACTGATATATGCTTTGACTCTCCATATGTTTTATACAGTTAGAAATTATATCAAGAATGCTTGATAGGTCTTGTTTCTTCCCCTTAATAATATCCATCTCTTTTTTCCCCTTTAAAAAGATTTTAATAAATTCGTACTTTCTTACGATTGTTCATCAACCGTATTTTTATGATTGATGCAGTATCTATGAAAATAATGAATTAATGGTTCTATACATTTAATTGCTTTTTTCTCTTTTGAATACAAATATCATCATAGAACCGAACATACCCGCACATTGAAAATTAACAAGTTCCCAACCCTCATTTCCATTTTTGAAAAGAATCTCATCGCATTTTTGTTTTAGAGAACGTTTAGTATCAAAAGCTGAACCACATATTTCAGTTTTGTATTCCCACATATTATCCCTCCTATTATATTAATAATCTAATGTTCTTACTTTCAATAATTATGTCGACCTTTTTAACTATTGTCTAAATATCGTATATTTGCAATTGATAAGCAATTTAAGAAAGAAAGTTACGAATTAAGTTCATTTTGTAACTTTAAACATTCTGATTATGTCATATTAAAATTTTTTCGTTATTTTCAATTAGAAATAGATAGCCTTTTTCCATCGCTTTAATTGGCTTATCTGCGTAAAAATCAAATCTCCAACACCTACGTATATTTAACATTCCTTCAGGGGCTTATTCCATATTGTACATACAAACCTTACTTGATGCCCTTAATTTATTGCTACACGATAAAAGAATGTTGCGACCTAATTGTAAGGTTATTGTCAATTTATTTGAATTGACAATAACTCTTCACTTCTGTCATTCATATATTTATAAGAATCATAAACTCCTTGATTATAAAATTCTGGTGCTAATTCTTCTACAATAAATTTTAGCATCATCTTTGAAGCCAAATCACCTAATTCTTCCTCCCTTTTGTCAAAAAAATACTCCTGTATTGCATAAATCATATCTTCCTTTTTTTCTTTAGATAACTTAATTTTATCTTCATCTTTATTCTTCACAATATACCTCCATTTAAAATTATCTTTATTGACATTTAGATTACGGATGCGTCATAGCATAGTAAAGTGTGATATTATGAATTTTTTTTAATATATATTTTTAAAGCTTTGATAAATAAGACCGTTGTATATATACCTAATCCTAAAACTGTTATAATAATTGAAATGTTAATAAAGCTGAATGCTGAACTTACAAGCATAATATTTACCCCCTTCTTCTATGTTCGTATAGAGTTTATTATAAATATTTTATAGATAGATACTTTAAATCATCTCCTGGGTCGCTGCAGTATTAACGAATTCAGAAGGAGATATATCCCTTTGTAGACCTCTGGAGTAGATAACGATTCTCAATTGTTATCCACCCACTGAAATTTTGTTTTTGTTACAGTATACAACTCCCCCTTATAGAAGTGGGAGACTTTCCGTCTGAAATGTCGTTAAACTTGTATATAATAAATTCTACACAAAAGAATTTTATCCTTCTCTATTTATAAGTACAAGCTTAGTTGACAGATATGGTGATAAAAGATAAAATTGATAGGTAGAGAAATGAGGCGCATTCAAATAATTTATTTTTATTTGAATGCGCATTAGAAGTTATAAAAGTGGGAAATTTAGAATTACTAAGACTACAGATAGTGATTTTAGGAATATATATTCAGATTACATATCAAAAGAATAAAAAAGGAGCGCGATGACCTTGGAGGATTACATAAAACAGATTAAAAAGAGAAGAACGTTTGCTATAATTTCGCATCCGGATGCTGGTAAAACTACACTGACAGAGAAATTATTATTATATGGAGGAGCAATAAGGCTTGCAGGTTCTGTTAAAGCTAGAAAAGCCTCTAAACATGCAGTTTCTGATTGGATGGAAATAGAAAAACAAAGAGGCATTTCTGTTACATCTTCAGTTATGCAATTTAATTACAATAATTTTTGTATAAATATATTAGATACACCAGGTCATCAGGATTTTAGTGAAGATACTTATAGAACCCTTATGGCAGCAGATAGTGCAGTTATGATTATTGATGGTGCAAAAGGAGTAGAGGCACAAACAAAAAAGCTATTTCATGTATGCAGTATTAGAGAAATACCCATATTTACTTTTATTAACAAGATGGATCGAGAGACTAGAGATATATTTGAACTTATGGAAGAGATAGAGAATGAATTTGGAATTAAATCATATCCAATGAATTGGCCTATAGGTTGTGGGGTAGATTTTAAAGGTGTTTATGATAGACGCACAAAGGAGATTATTGTTTTTGATGATGGAAAGCATGGTCAAATAGAGGCTAAAGAAACAAAAATTAGTGTTGACGATGAGAAGGCAATTGAACTTATTGGAGATTCACTGTATGAAAAGCTTATGGAAGATATGGAGCTTTTAGATGTAGCAGGAGATGACTTTGATTTATCAAAAGTAGCTAAGGGAGAGCTTACCCCAGTATTTTTCGGGAGTGCTTCAACTAATTTTGGCGTTGAGCCATTTTTAGATAACTTTTTGCAATTAACATCATCACCGTTACCAAGAAATTCAAGTATAGGGAAAATTGATGTCTTCAGTAAGGATTTTTCTGCGTTTGTGTTTAAAATTCAGGCTAATATGAATAAAGCTCATAGGGATAGAATTGCTTTCATGAGAATTTGTTCTGGTGAGTTTGAAAAAGGAATGGATTTTTATCACGTGCAAGGGAGTAATAAAATTAAATTAGCCCAACCTCAACAATTTTTAGCACAAGAGAGAGAAATAGTGGATAAGGCTTATGCAGGAGATATTATTGGAGTGTTCGATCCAGGTATTTTTAGCATAGGAGATACTATATGTTCTCCTTCTAATAAATTTCAGTTCGAAGGAATACCGACTTTTGCGCCAGAACATTTTGCAAGGGTTAGAACTGTTGATACCATGAAGAGAAAGCAATTTATAAAGGGAGTAACACAGATAGCTCAAGAAGGTGCAATCCAAGTATTTAAGGAACTTCATATAGGGATTGAACAAATAATAGTTGGGGTTGTTGGAGTATTGCAATTTGAAGTGTTAGAATTTAGACTTAAAAATGAGTATAGCGTGGATATTAAAATTGAACGGTTAGCATTTAAACAAATAAGATGGATTGAAAGTAGTAATATAGATAAGGAAAAACTTAACTTGACTAGTGATGCTAGAATAGTTAAAGACCTTAAGGATAGAGATTTATTATTATTTCAAAATGATTGGGGTATTAGCTGGGCACTAGAGCATAATAAAGGCTTGATATTATCTGACGTTAGTAAAAATAACGATTAATCATCTCCTTCTGAAATGTCGTTAAAATGTAAATAAAAAATCTCTTGATATAATTTCAAGAGATTTTTTACGTTATTATGTTTTTATATGCTTCTTTTTTTACTAGATATAACATCAAGTATAAATACTATTGCAGCAATTATTAGTAGAATATTAATCAAATCCCCACCTATACGAAAAAGTACTCCGATTAAATAGAATAAAAATACAAAACCACCTAACCAACGCAAAAATGTCATATTTGCACCTCCATTTATTAGAATCTCAATTTAATAGAAATCATCTTGTATCTATAGCTAAATTAATAAATACTACATGTAGTATTTATTAATTTAGCTAAGTATATGCAAAATATATTACAAAAGTGTATGCATACATTTGAAAAATAATAGATATTAGATATAATAGTATTAGAGTGAAGATTAAGGATATGTATAAATTAAATTGTAGGGGGATAAAAATGGAGAACAAAGTATCATCAGTTAAAACTATTGACATAGTACAAATTGGAATTATGGCCGCTATTGTATACATTGCAACATATTTAATTAAAATACCGGTGGGCAGCAAAGCTGTATTCCATATAGGAGATAGTATGGTATATCTAGCAGCCATATTACTAGGGAAGAAAAAAGGTGTTATAGCTGCCGCACTTGGCATGACTATATTTGATTTAACTACACCCTGGTTCTACTGGGCGCCGTTTACACTAATTGTAAAAGGCGGAATGGCATATATTACAGCTGTGATAGCGTATAGGGCAGGTTATAGAGGAGATAATTTGTGGAATAATCTATTTGCATTTGTAGTTGCAGGTGTGTGGATGGTTTTTGGATATTTACTTTCAGGCTTTGTAGTATATAAACTAATTTCTAATAATGCACTACTAGCACTTGTGGATATACCTGCAAATATAGGACAAATTATAGTTGGTATTGCACTTGCATTGCCATTATCAATGACTTTAATTAAATATAATAAAAAACATGGATTTATTAATTAGTAAAAAGGCTTATAATATATTATGAGTCTTTTTACTTATATTGCCAAATGATTAATTACACTGATAATCTATTCTTTAGGAAATGATTTACTAGTATTTTTTGTAGCCTTAATATAAAACACACCGAAAATTATTGTTGGTACTAATATAAAGCTTACTACAGAAAAATAAACGTATAGATTTAAAAAATTATATAATAATAATACTTTGGCGGAAATGAAATAGGAAATTATGAATACAAATAAAGTAATAATGTATATCCAGTATTTTTTAAAGCAAGAAAGGTTTTTTAATAGAATTAATATAGCATTTAATGCTAATACATATTTTATAAACCAACCACCTACCATTTGAAGCATTACGAAAAATTCCCCGATTTCTAGAAAGTCGAAATAACTAACTAACTGAGTTTGTATGAGCTTGGGATAGTTGATGTTCAAAACTCTAGATATATCAAAGGTACTTAAAAGACCAATGTTTGCAAAAATCTCCATTTGGATTACAATTAAAAGGGCAATAATGCAATGTTTCATTATTTTTGACCTATTAGTTACTCTAGATAAAAATGGAATACAAATAGCTATACTACCATAACATCCCAGTACTTGTATTATTGATAAAATAAAAGGGTAGGTTACTCCATTTGCCATTATAGGTAGTAGGTAAGTAAGTTTTTTATATTTGGCAGTAAGTACCGCTAAATTTACGCCTGCCACCATAATAAGAGATATGCTTATTATGGTAACTATAAGTACTGATCTAGTACCCTTTTTTGTAATATAAATTGCAGGTATTAGTATAAATAATAGAAAAAACCAAGTAGGTGTATCTCCGAGCATATTCACATGCAAGGCATTTGCTTCCACAGAAGAACTCTCTATCAAACTTATAATTAAAGTTAGAATAAATAAAACCAAAAAGATATCTCCCAGAGTTTTACCTAAAGCCTTATGGTAAATCGTATCCATATTGTAGCATTTCGTTTTTTTACAAACGAAAAGCAGAAAAACAAAGTAAGAAAATATAATAAAAGAGGCAATAATAACGGAAATCCAGGAATCTCTACCCCCATTTATCATAAATACATTGGGGTAAGTTTTCATAGCTACAATGGAGGTTCCCCAAATTATGAACATTAAGTGTTTTGTATTTATCTTATCCATTTTGTTATCGCATCTCCTCTCTGTTTTGTTTCTAGAATGCGTTTTATTAAAATTAGCAATATATCAGTATTATTTCCCAATTTTAAAATAATAAACTTAAAAATCATAGAATTTGAGAATATTTAATTTTAATATTACAAACAATAAATTGGGTGATCAAAATGGAGAAAATAAATATAGATTATATCAAAGATAAATTAAAAAATAGTTACGATGTAAAATATCGAGAAATAGAGTGTGAGGTAGGAACAATATTTGGAATATTTATTGATGATTTATGTGATTCTAAATTTATTAGTGAATATATATTTAACCCCATAATAAGGCACAAAATTTCAACGGTAGATCTAGAGTATATTAAAAAAGAGGTATTACCGGCTAATAGTATTGGAGATATTAATACTAATATGGAAGCTATATCACACATTTTATCTGGAGACTTAGTTCTTATTTTTTCTTTTTCAGACAAAGCGATTTTTTGTGAAGCAAAGGGATATGTAAGGAGAGGCGTTGGAATTCCGGTCACAGAAAATGTAATTAAAGGGCCAAGAGAGGGTTTTACAGAAGCATTTGTAGATAATGTATCCTTAATTAGGAGAAAAATAAAAAATCCCGATTTGAAATTTGAACCGATAATTTTAGGAAGTAAATCAAATACAGTAGTGGTAATATGTTATATAAAAGGCGTTGCTCCAGAGAAACTTGTTGAGTATATAAGAAAAAAGGTTACTAATATAAAATTGGAATTTATATTAGACATCAATTATATTGAGGAAGAATTAAAAATGAAGAAGACGACTTTTGATACAATTGGTAGTACCGAAAAGCCAGATGTTGCCGCATCTAAACTTTTAGAAGGGAAAATAGCAATAATTGTAGATGGAACTCCATTTGTAATTACAGCACCATATTTTTTTATAGATAATTTTCAGTCACCAGATGATTATTATTCTAATAGGTATTTTGCTAATTCATCAAGAATTATGAGAGTGGTTAGTTTCTTCTCAGCTAGTTTATTGTCAGGGTTATATTTGGCTATTGCGACATTTCATTTTTCAATTATACCATCTGTACTTGCTATAAAGTTTACAATGTCCAGGGCAGATGTACCGCTTCCTACGGTAATAGAGCTATTATTAATGACCTTTTTCTTTCAATTACTTCGAGAGGCAGGAATAAGATTGCCACAGTCAATAGGTCAGGCAATGAGTATTGTTGGAGCTTTAATTTTAGGAGATGCAGTTGTTGGAGTGGGATTAGCCTCCCAAAGCACCGTAGTAATTGTGGCGCTCTCGTCTATTGCTGGGTTTTTAGTGCCTAAGCTTTTCGGCGCTCTATCTATATGGAATATAATTATTATTATTTGTTCCTCAGTTTTAGGGCTTCCAGGGTTTTATATTGCTTTCTTTATTTTTATAGCGCATATGGCAGGTCTTGAAAGTTGTGGATATCCATATTTATTTCCTTTAGGTACACTAGAAACCTTTAAATTTAAGGATATATTATTTAGAAAAGATCTTAGTGAGATATCTAATAGTATTTTTGATAAGGATGATTATAATGAATAAATATAAAAAGATATTAGTTATAATATGCATAATAATGGGTTGTACTACAATGACATCATGTTTTAGTTATAAGGATATTAATAGACTTTTATTTGTAACTGCCATAATAATAGATGTAGATGATAATAATAATCCTATAATATATGCAGAAGCATATAAGGGAGTAAGAGGAGGAACGCCTCAAGGGGTTGATGAGAGAGTCTTATTTCAAGGAAAAGGAAAAACAATGTTTGAAGCTGTTAGAAATATGAACGCTACCTCAAGTTTCAAATTAAATTATACACAGAATAAGGCGATAATATTTACGCAAAAGGCTGCAGAAGTAGGTCTTGATAATTATTTGGATTTTTTAGATCGTGATCAGGAATTACTTATAAGACCATATATTGCAATATATAGAGGGGATGCAGACAAACTTATAAAAATAGATATTGTTCAAGAAAAGTACATTGGAATGTTTTTAATGCATCTTGTGGAAAATGTTGGGTCTTCTTCAAGAGCTGTAAAATTAAGTTTAAATGATTTTTATAATCAAAGAAACATGGGAGACAAAGCTAATGTTGTAACAATAATAGATATTCCAAAAGATAATTTAGAACAAAGATTAGAAATAAATGGTGGAGCGGTGATTAAAGACGATAAGATGGTAAGTGTTATAGAAACAAATGAAGGACAGGGTTTTAACTTTTTAATGGATAATGTTTCAAGTGGTACTTTGGAAATAACTAATCCTTGTGATATAAATAAATTTATAACTTTAGAAATTTTAAAAAGTAAAACAAAAACAGAAATCAGCTATGATAATAAAATTGTTCATTTAAAAAAGAAAATAAAAGTTAAGGTGGATTTTGAAGAAGCTCAAAAGGAGATTATTTTTACAAAAGAAAATATAAAGAAGATACAAAAAAAATCAGAAAAAAATATTGCGGATTCATGTAATATTCTATTTTCCAAATATGAAAATATGGGTATGGATATCTTTGATATAACGCAAGAATTTAATGCAAAATATCCAAATAAAAAAATTGATGGTATTATCAATAAAACTGAATTGAAAGTGGAGGTAGAAGTAGAAATAATGAACACAGGGGATGAAAAAAACTTTAATTGATTCTTTTTATGAAACTTAGGCGATGGTATTCCATCGTCTTTTGTTGTAAAATATAATTATATAAATAATTATATTTATCTTGAAACATTACATAATTATAAACATAGTATATTATTATAGCGCGTTTGGGGTGATATATATGGATTCGAAAAGAATCAGTATGTTGTTAAAGAGAGATGAGGGCACAAAATTAGATTTTAAGCTAAAAATTGATATATTATCAGATGGTGGTAAGAAGGAATTAGCTAAAGATATATCTGCAATAGCAAATTCCCGTGGGGGACGGGGATACATTATTATTGGAGTTGAAGATAAAACAAAAAGAATTATAGGTATTAACCCTTATGATTTTCAAGAAGAACAATTTCAACAAATTATTAGTTCTAGGTGTGAGCCACCTATCCCAGTATCCATAGATTTTGTAACATATCAAAGCAAAAACTTAGCAATTATAACTATATATGATGGTGGTCAGAAGCCATATCAATTAAGGGAAAATGGAGCCTTTTGTATAAGGAGAGGTTCAACTACGGATACTATGAGAAAAGAAGAAATAATTTCCTGTTTACAAGAAAATTTAAGCCTTAATATTGAAACTATGCCTATTATGAATAGTGACATTAATAGTTTAGACTTTAATTTAATTAATAAATTTTTATCAATTAATGGAATTTTAGCAAATGAGGGAAATAGGTTAGAATTTATGGACAATGCAGGGATAACCTTTATTGAAAGAGATTATAATAAGAGAGTAGTGTCACTAGGTGGCTTATTAGTATTTTCTCATGTTAATCATATTTATTTACCTCATAATATGATTAAAATAGTAAATAAGATAAATAAAAGTTTTGATGAAATTATAATTGTTCAAGGAAAATTATTAGAGATGTTAGATAGAGTAGAAGAATTTTTTGAAAAAATATTTCCTTTGAATTATCCCATAGAGGCAGTAAACGAGGCTGTGAAAAATGCGATACTTTATAGGGATTACACTATATTTTACAAGGAAATTGAAATAGTAGTAAGTTATAACAGTGTAAGCGTAGTTAGTCCTGGAAGTGTATTATTATCGGATGAAATTAATACTCATAATTATATAAAAAGAAATATGTGGATATATGATAAGTTAATAGCTTTAGATGATAGAAAAAGATTTACGAAGTCTGGAAAAGGATTTGCACGAATGAAAAAATCTTTTAGAAAATATGGTAAAGTAATATTTGTGGATTCAAAAGATGATAATACGTTTAAAGTGATTTTTCCGGGAATTAAAAATTTTATTTGAATGTAATCTAAATGCTAAGCAAATTTTAAAATTGAATTTATTGTTATGAAGGAAGTTGCTTGAAATGAGAGTAATAAGGTTATAAATAGAGATAGATGCGGTAAATGATCAATTAGATAGTTTGATATATTTCGAACACATCTGTATAATAAATAACATGAAAAAATTATATCTAAAAGGCTGTGAAAGAAAAAAGTAACTGTAGAAATTATTAAGAGAGCTAGTGGTAGGTGTGAACTAGTTAAGGAATACAGTGAAATACATTCTGGAGCTTTAAGCTGAAAAAAAGTTTTAGCTGTGCATGTGATGAACAGCTAAAAAGGTGACGATTAAAGTAGGCTGAGACGGGTTAACCTTACGTTATAAGGAAAAAGCGGATTGTTAAATCAATTTGGGTGGTACCACGGAATTATTTCGTCCCTTTCTTAGGGGGCGTTTTTTTTATTTCTTAAAATAATAGGAGATTAAAATAAGGAGGAACATATTATGAAAAATGTATATGATTTGCTGCGGGAGCGAGGATACATAAAACAACTTACCCACGAGGATGAAATGAAAAAGATATTAGAGAAGGATAAGATTACATTTTATATAGGTTTTGACCCAACAGGAGATAGCCTACATATTGGTCATTTTATTGCTATGATGTTTATGGCACATATGCAAAGGGCGGGGCACAGACCTATAGCATTAGTTGGTGGAGGAACTGCAATGATTGGTGATCCATCAGGTAAAACAGATATGAGAAAAATGCTTACTAAAGAGGAAATTGATCATAATATAACTTGCATAAAATCACAGCTTTCAAAACTTATAGATTTTAGTGATGGAAAAGCAATACTAGAAAACAATGCGAACTGGCTATTAGACTTAAATTATGTAGACTTTATTAGAGATATAGGAGCACATTTTTCAGTTAATAGAATGCTCGCTGCGGAGTGCTTTAAACAGAGATTAGAAAAAGGTTTATCTTTCCTTGAGTTTAACTATATGCTTATGCAAGGATATGATTTTTTAGTATTAAATCAAAAATATGGGTGCAGTATGCAACTAGGTGGAGATGATCAATGGTCTAACATAATAGCTGGTATGGAGCTTATAAGAAAAAAAGAAAGTAAAGCTTCTTACGGCATGACTTGTACGTTATTAACTAACAGTGACGGCAAGAAGATGGGTAAAACAGAGAATGGTGCACTATGGCTTGATGCAGATAAAACATCACCTTATGATTTTTACCAATACTTTAGAAATGTTGATGATTTAGATGTAGAAAAATGTTTATGCTTACTTACTTTTGTTCCTATGGATGACATTAGGCGTCTAAGTGCACTTAAAGATGAAAAAATTAATGACGCTAAAAAGATTTTAGCTTTTGAGGTTACAAAACTTATCCATGGTGAAGAAGAAGCTACTAAGGCTCAGGACGCAGCAGAGGCTTTATTTGCTGGCGGAACTAATATGAGTAACGTGCCGATTATATCAATACCTGAGGGTATGAAAAACGCAGGATTGATGGATATATTAGTATACACTAAAGTAGTGCCCTCTAAAGCTGAGGCAAGAAGACTAATTGAGCAAGGCGGCCTAACTATTAACGATAAAAAAATTGAAGATAAAAATGCTACTTTAATAGATAATGATTTTAAAGAGGGTAGTGTACTTATTAAAAGAGGAAAGAAAAAATACTATTCTTTAATTATTGAGTAGTAAAATTTAAGGAGTAAAGTTTAAAATTATATTTTAACTTTGATTTTGATTTTTTATTTTATTTTATTTTAGGGGACAGTTAACAATTAACAGATAATTATTAACTGTCCCCCTTTAAAAAATAATGTTTCGTACGATAATAAAGTATTGGAAATTTATTAACGGGTTATTATGCCAAATGAGTGGGAGGTGGCTTATGTCTGTAATTGGAAATATTTCAATTCTACAGAATCAACAAGCTAAAAAAGCTTTTAGTAAAATATCTTTTGAAGCTGGGGAAAGATTCAACGCTAGAATTGTAAGTATAGATCATCTAAAGGGAGAAGTTAATTTAAAGTTGTTAGATGGATGGCAATTTTCTGCAAAGATTGATAAGCCACTAGAACAAACACTTGATGACAGTGCGATGAAATTTGAAGTAGAAGGCTTTGAAGATGGCAAGCTTAAGATAAAAGTTGCATATGGAGATAAAGAAGGTACAATTCAAGAAAATGACGCAATAAATGACTGGCCTCATGGGAAAGTACTAAGTGAGGATAAAACAGATGCTGTTCTTTTTGAAAAAATGATAAAACATGATATGCCTTTAACTAAAGGTAATATAATTGATATAAAAAATTTAATTGATTTTAGAGAAAAGATTTTTTTAAACCCAGAGAAAGAAGATATTTTTATTGCTAGATATATTGATAGTAGAAATATTGACATTAATAGCGAAAAGGCAAATGAAATAACAGTAAGTTTAAAGAATTTTTTTGTTGCTTTAAAAAATTTAGATGTTGATGAGATATTATTATTTAAAGAAAATAATATTGAACTCACTAAAGGAAATCTGGAGAGCTTTACAAAATTATTTAAAGGGGAGTCAGCTATATATAATGATTTAAAAGATATTAACAACTATTTGTTGAATACTAGTATAACTAAAAATAAGTTGAGCAATATTGAGCTTTCCACAGTAAGCCAGAATGGGATTAATTTTCTAGAAATAGATGAAAGTAATATACCAGCGGAATTGAAAAATCCTCAATTAAAGAGCGATTTTCAGGAGAAAGATTTTACAAATCTTAATGTTAATAATGAAATAAAAGCAGGTAAGTTATTAAATACCAACGGATCATCAGTGGATAAAATTCGAAATTCAGATACCACTATTGATAATAATATAAAAGAAGTAGTTAATTTAATAAATAAAGAGTTAAGGGATTTAGAGATTAACCATAGAATTTTGAATTCTACTATTAAAAATTTAAAATCAAACCAAAATTTAAATTCAGACCCAAATTTTAAAGTAGATAAAAATTTAAAATTACAAAATGTTAGTTTTAATAGTGTTACAATAAAAACTTTGGTGGACAAAATTTTCAAGATACAACAAATATCATTAAGTCCAGATAGTTATATTAAATTAATAGGGAGTTTAGAGGGAAAATTAAACTTAACGAAAATTGGACCTAGAAACCAGGATTTACAACAAATGAAGCAAAATGAAGAACCACTTTTAAATAAACTACAAAGTAACACAGTTAATGAAGTGGAACAAAGTAGTAAAAGCGTTATAAATACTAAGGCTTTGGGATATGGTAAAAGTAATACACTTAATGAAATTATAAATATGATAAAAAAAGAACTGAATTTCTCAGAGGTAGATAAAGCAATTATAAATAATGTTAAAAATGGTATAGAAAATATAACTACGGATTCGCTTATTAAGGAACAAATTAAATTGAAAACTGAAGAGATTAAAAATATAGTTAAACTAATTATAGAAAATAAGCTTAATCTAAAACCGGAAGCTTACCAGAAAGTTATGGAGGTTTTTGATCAAAAACTTAATGATATAAAAGTATTTAATTCTATTTCAGAGCAGTATTACTATTTGGACCTGCCTATAAATGTAAAAGAAGATGAATATCAGTTAAAATTAATTATTAAAGATGACAGAAAAAAGGGTAAAAAAATAGATAGTAAAAATGTACAGATAGCTACTAGTGTCAAAACAATAAATATGGGAACTGTGGATGCATATATTAAAATTACCAATAATAATATGAGTATTGATATTAACTGTAATGAAATTTTTGTTAAAATTCTAGACCTTAGCAAAGAAAACCTAATTAAGGATTTATCTAGTATGAATTATAGGGTTAGTGTTAAAGTAAGTAACAAGAGTAAAGAGTTTACGCTAGCAAACTGTGGAGAATTTTTTGATGATAGAAGTTTTAATACAATCAATATAAAGGTATAATAGTGTGAAGTCATATTCCTAAAGTTATAACATTGAGCAATAATGAGGTGCTATATATAATGAAAAAGATAAAAAAAGCTACTGCGATAAAATATGAAAGTGGATATGATGTGCCTATAGTAACAGCAGCTGGAATGGGGTATATTGCAGATGAAATCATTAAGACGGCGGAGGAAAGTAAGGTACCTATAATTCAAAATGAAGAATTAGCTAATTTACTAACAAACGTTGATATAGGATCAGAAATACCCGTAGAATTATATAATGCGATAGCAAAGGTTATTGCTTATGTAATGGATATGGATTCATTAATGAAAAAAAATTAGGTATTTGGTAGAGGAGGTATACTATGGCGTTATGGGCAATATCTGATCTTCATTTAGCTATAAATTCAGATAAACCCATGGATATATTTGGATATAAATGGGAGAATCATCATGAAAAAATAAAAGAGAATTGGCTTAGTAAAATTTCTCCAAAAGACACCGTACTAATTGCAGGAGATATTTCATGGTCTATGAATATCGGGGAGGGCATGGATGATCTAGAATGGATTCACAATCTTCCAGGAAAAAAAATACTTATTAAAGGAAATCATGACTATTGGTGGAGTAGTATTACAATGCTGAATTCTCTCTACGCGGATATGGATTTTATACAAAATAATTTTTTTAGTTATAAAGATTATGCTATATGCGGAACTCGTGGATGGAACTGTCCGGGCTCAACTAGATTTACGATTCATGATGAGAAAATATATGAGCGGGAGTTAATAAGGCTAAGACTTTCATTAGATGAGGCAGTAACGATGGGATATAAAAAAATTATTGTAATGCTTCATTACCCACCTACGAATGATAAATTTGAGGAAACTGAACTTACACGGATAATAAAAGAATATAATGTGGAAAGAGTAATATATGGACATTTACATGGACCATCTCTTAGTAGATTATATGAAGGAAATATTGAAGGTGTAGAGTATATTGTTACATCTTGTGATTACTTGAACTTTAATCCTTTATTAATATTAGAATAAAAGAAAAAGTTAATACATTGTGGATAATTAAGACTATTAAATTTATTTCTGTGGATAATAAATTTAATAGTCTTAATTAATGTTTAAATAATTTAGATAAGAAACCAGATTTTTTAGCTGTATTGTCTTCATCAGGGGTGTTTATTGAAGAAGATGTTGCATTTGTAGTTTCATCCTTTTTAATCAAGTCTTTCATGTCCCTTGCTAGTTCTTTCAATTTGTTCTTAACATCTGGGGTTGTTATAACATTACTAAACCAGATTAATGACTGATCTGAATGGCCAGTGCGTCTATTTAACTCTCCGATAAGATACATAATGCTGTATTTATCCATGCCGTATAGAGGAAATGCTTCAACGTAATATGCACCACACAGTTCCTCTAGTGATTGGGTTAAATACCTTTGTTCCATTTCTTTGGCATTTTCAGTTCCTAGTAACCTGTACATCCATGCGAGCTTTAAGCAATTAATTGCTTTCTTACTTGCTTTTGCGTTTATTATTACATAATTTAAGAGGGACAATTTATATCTTTCAATAGCAATATTAACATCATAGATTTTTGGATACGTTCTTCCACGCCATTTGGGTGTAATTAATTTGTATACTAGGTCTATTTCTATTTTTCTTAGAGTCTTAAAATCTGATTTCATAGCAGTATAACCGCAACTGTTACAAACCCAAACATCATAAAAATAAGGATTAATTAAAGAATATCTAATAAAAAAATCACTGTCTTTATTTATAATTCGGTAAGCGGATGATTTTACTGTAGTAGCATTGAATACATTGTCGCATACGGGGCAGGTAACTTTCGTACTATATAAAAGTGAGTTTAGTTTGAACTCTTCTTCATCTTCTTTTATGGGTTCAGTATGTTTATTACGATTAGTTACATTAATACCATTGTCAGAAATTAAATCTTCATTATTAAAAATTATTTTTTTATCCATTTAAACACCTCAAAAAAAGATTTAATGTGGTATGATTAGTTTATATAATTTGGTAGATTTTACTTAATTAATTGCTTTTATATTAATTAAGTAGTAGATTAATTATAACAGAAAATTAATAAAATTATAATATCAATATATATTATGAAACAGAATTTAATACTTGCTAATTAAAAACATCTAAAAAATACGAAATTTTATGTAAAGGACTGAGTATATGGCAATAAGAGAGTGGAAAAGATTTCTGATTCCCTATGAACAGGGCGTAGAAGAGTTAAAAGTGAAATTTAGAAGTATAAGGAGAGAATACAGACGCAAAAATGATTATTCACCAATAGAATTTGTTACGGGAAGGGTTAAAGAAATATCTAGCATTCTTGAAAAAGCTAATAAGTTCTCTATCCCTATTGATAGAATTGAGTTTGAAATGGAGGATATAGCTGGAATAAGGATAATGTGCCAGTTTGTAGATGATATTGATAAGGTTGTAATTCTAATTCGTGATAGACGTGATATGCAGATAGTTTATGAAAAAGACTATGTTGCAAACGTAAAAGGTAGTGGATATAGAAGTTATCATATGATTATAAAGTATCCTGTGAACTTAGCGGGTGGCCAAACTGAAATACTAGCAGAATTTCAAATTAGAACACTTGCAATGAATTTTTGGGCTACTGTTGAGCATTCTTTAAATTATAAATATAAGCATGACATACCAGAGTATATAAGAGAAAAGCTTAAGAATGCCGCTGATGCTGCATTTCAGTTAGATGAGCAAATGTTAGAAATTAAGGATGAGATTAAGGATGCACAAAAACTGTTTGAGGTAAAATCTAATTTAGTATCAGATATAATGAATAATATACTTATGCTCTCTTCTCTTGGAAAACTAATGGATGCAACTAGGTATAGAGAACAATTGAATAAGCTACTAGAAGAAGGTGAGGTGTTTGAGCTTAGCAATTTACTTCGCGCAACTCAAAAGACCTTAAATATGTATAAAGCCTAATGACAATAAAATAGTTATGAATTGAAAAAGAAGAGTAGAGCGCGCTTTTAAAATACGCTCTACTCTTCTTTTTAATGCTGAAATTCGTGGATACGAATTAATAAAGTGTAGCAACTAGATGTTATTTTTATTAAGATGCTACTATATTTACTAGGCGTCCTTTAATTACAATAATCTTACGCAAGGTTTTGCCGTCTAAAGCAGCAATTACCGTTTCATCTTTAAGTGAAATTTCTTTTATAGCATCCTCGTTTAAATCAGAAGATATAGTTATCCTAGATTTAATTTTGCCATTTATTTGAATAGCTATCTCTACTTCATCTTTAATAAGAGCACTAGCATTGAATATAGGCCAGCTTTGATTAAATATAGAGTATCCCATGCCTAAAGTTTCCCATTTTTCTTCTGCGAAGTGAGGAGCAAAGGGAGCTAAAAGCTTAAGATAATCTACAAGCACCTCTTTTAAGAATATGCTATTAATATTTTCATCATTAATATATTTTAATACTGCAGTTGTAAGTTCCATAAGTCTTGCTATTGCTGTATTAAATTGAAGTTTTTCTGCATCTTCGGAAACGCCTTTTATTGCGAAATTCCTCCAGTAGTTTAATTCTTTTTCAGATTCACCAAAGGAAGTTTTATTAGTACTTTTTCTTAAAATCTCATCATTTCCAGTGTCGATTGCTCTTTCAATTCTATCAACAAATCTTGCAAGAGCTTTAATGCCATCATCACTCCAAGCACCACCATCGGCATAACCAAAACCAAACATCAAGTACATTCTAAATACATCTGAGCCAAACTCCTTTATATACTTGTCTGGGGAAATAGTATTTCCTTTGGATTTACTCATTTTCACTCCATCTGGTCCTAAGATTAAACCCTGATGAGTAAGAGATAAAAATGGTTCATCGAAATCTAAATATCCCATATCCCGAAGAGCTTTGGTGATAAATCTTGCATAAAGCAGGTGCATACATGCATGTTCAGGTCCACCTACATATTTGTCTACAGGAAGCATTTTGTTAACTAGATCTTTATCAAAAATCTTTTCACTATTATTATTATCTACATATCTAAATTGGTAAAAAGAAGAACAAACAAAAGTATCTAAGGTATCAGCCTCTCTATGAGCTATGCCGCCACAAACCGGGCAAGTGACATTAATAAATTCGTCACATTTAGCTAAAGGTGATTCTCCATCTGGCTTAAATTCTACATTATAAGGTAACTCTACAGGAAGCTTATCCTCAGGTACTGGAACAGTTCCACATTTATCACAGTGAATTATTGGAATAGGAGCTCCCCAATATCTTTGCCTTGAAACTAACCAATCACGAAGTCTAAAGTTTACTTTTCCTGAACCGAGACTTATGCCTTCTAATTTTTTAACCATTGCATCTTTTGCATCATTCGTAGATAAACCATTAAACTCTTCACTATTTATCAATTTTCCATGTTCGGTATAAGGAAGATTCTCTTCACTCCCATCTACACTTTTGAAACCAATGATTACTCTTTCTATAGGTAAATTGTACTTATTAGCGAAGGCAAAATCGCGATCATCATGAGCTGGAACAGCCATTACGGCACCAGTTCCATAGGTGTTTAGAACATAGTCTGCAACCCAAATTGGAACTTTGCGATTATTTATAGGATTAATAGCATAAGAACCTGTAAATACACCAGTCTTATCTCTTGTTATAGATTGTCTTTCTATATCAGTTTGTTTTCTAGCTTCATGTTTATAAGCTTCAACAGCATCCTTATTATTATCTTTAGTCAGAATATCAACAAGTTCATTTTCAGGGGCTATAACTACATAGGAAACACCAAATAGAGTGTCTACTCTTGTGGTGAACACACTGAAATCTACATTGGAACCCTCTACTTTAAATACAACGTCAGCACCAGTAGATTTACCTATCCAATGTCTTTGCATTGCTTTAGTTTTTTCAGGCCAATCTAATGTGTCAAGCTTATCAAGTAGTTCCTGCGCATAGTCAGTAATTTTTAGGAACCATTGAGTTAAATTCTTTTTAGTAACCTCAGTGCCACATCGCTCGCAAGATCCGTCTACTAGTACTTGTTCATTTGCAAGTACTGTGTTACAACTAGGACACCAATTTACAGGTGCTTTTTTCCTGTAAGCAAGACCTTTTTCAAAAAGTTTTAAAAATAACCATTGAGTCCATTTATAATAATCAGGGCGGCATGTTACAACTTCATGATCCCAATTAAACATCGCTCCCATAGCTTTTAATTGTTTTTTCATATTACTAATATTTTGCTTTGTAGAGTCCTTTGGATGTACTCCTGTTTTTATTGCGTAATTTTCAGCTGGTAGACCAAAAGCATCAAAGCCCATTGGCTCAAATACATTATAGCCCTGCATTTTTTTCATTCTAGCCCAAGAATCTACAGGACCATAGTTAAACCAATGTCCAGCATGTAATTGGCTTCCAGACGGATAAGAGAACATCTCAAGTACATATAGTTTCTTATCAATTTTGCTCTCATCAAATTTATATAGGTTACTTTCTTCCCACTTTTGTTGCCATTTTTCATCGATGGTTGTATTGTATTTTGCCATGAATATTCCTCCCTCATATGATTTAGAGCACAAAAATAAATAATAATGCTTTGTGCGGTCTTAGTGTATATGTAATAATATGTTAATGAAGAAAATAAAAAAAACCTTCATCTCAAAAAGAGACGAAAGTAATATTCCGCGGTACCACTCTAGTTAGGCATAACACCTCACTTATGAATATAACGGTTTTAACCGTACTTGTTTTACAAGTAAACTCTTACTTAGCAGTAAGGTCATAGGTAAGTTCATATTATATCATTACTGCCTTACACCTAAGAAACAAACAAAAGTTATTATGCTTGCGACTTGTAGCAGCTCTCTGTAAAATGACATAAATACTAATACTCCTAATCAAAGTTATTTATTATTGAGTTATTACCCATTATAATTTAAATAAAATTTTGTGTCAAGAGAATGCACTAGGATACATAATTAAAAAGTCTATACACGCGTCTATTCTAATCGATTCTCTTTGATGCACCTTATTTAAATGTCTTAAGAAGATTTTTATTTGAATAGGATATAAATGCAGTTAGTGCATAGTCATATACTATGAATGCAATCTCCATAACAAGTATTATTAAATATATATTTATATTAAGGGTTTTCAATAATACTAATTTATATACATTTATAATAATAGCTGAGGTTATATTAAAGTACAATAATTTCAATATAATTTCTAGAGGTATATTCCTCAGCCTTTCTACAAAATACTTTACAAAGCCATAGGAACCAAAAATTAATATATAGGCTACGCTTATAAGCTTCGATGGTATAATAAGTAAACTAAGCAGTGAAACCGCACAATATAATACTATGGTATTTTTTATTCCAGTAACCATAATAGAAAAAGGAATAATGCAAGAAGCTAAACCTAATATAAATAATTTGTTTGTTGGAAAAATGGAAGAAAAGTATAGTAATATTAAACTAAGTGCTGCGAATATACCACCCCTAGCAATATGGTTAGATTTCATAAAAATCATCTCCTAAATTAATATTATTAACAGCAGGAAATAAGATCTCCGCCCATACATTCACAAATAGTATCTGCACACCATAAGTTAAGACACATATTACCCATACCAGAATCATTACCACGCCTACCATAATAGTTATCTCTATAATTTGATGTTCGATTATTTAGGTCATTGAAACTACGTCTGTATTCAATATTATTAGGCTCTTGCGAGCAAGCGCGGCTTATGAAATTGTATGCACTATCATGCCAACCTTTTTTTAGGTGAACCATTCCCATTAAAAAATTCCACTCAGCAGTTTTTGTATTCATAGAACTCAATTTCTTCTCAGCAGAAGGAATATTGCCACTATTTAAATCCATTCTTATAGATTGATATATATTGTTACTTGAGAAGTCATCATTTGACTTAGAACCAGAATTACTTTGAGAATTATAACTATTAGATGATCCACTGTTACTTGAAGAACTATAGTTCTTCATAAGTGAATCATAAGCTTCATTTAATTCTCTCATTTTAACTTCTGCTAAATCTTTTAAAGGATTATCGCCATATTGATCAGGGTGATATTTTTTTGCTAATTCTCTATATGCTTTTTTAATATCTTCTTTAGAGGTGCCTTCTTTTACACCAAGTACTTCATAAGGATTTTCCATCTTTATATTCCACTCCTTTTAAATTATAAGCATTGTAATCTTTGTTGAAAACTTTATCCATTTTTTCCATGAGTCCAAGTTCTAATATATTATATAATATATCTTTATTTTTTATTAAAGGTAATTTATTTAAATATTTTAGACATTGAGCGGCGCAACTAGCTAATAGAAAATCAATTCTAGGTTTTATTAATTTCGAAAAGCTTTCGAAATCCAATTTATCTGTATTGAGCAATGAATTTATAGCATTGAAAGAATTACTCTTCATATCTTTTCCCAAATCGTCATAAGCATCTATAATGTATATCCATTTACCTAAATTATATCCAAGCCAATATAAGTCATCTTTAAAAGCAGCATTTTTATAATAAAAGGATATTATAAAGCCTGTAAGGTCAGCAAAAACATGTGATAACTCATCTATGGATAGCTGTTCATCTATTCCCATATTCTCGTGATTTGCTTCAAGAGTATTTAGAAATAAGAGCTTTTCTTTTATATAACAAATTATATCTTTATATGCTATTTCTGATTTTAATAAATAGTTCTTTAAAAATACTGAAAAAACTTTGCTTTTTATTGTTTTATTATCGTAAACGTCATCCATTAATTTATAATAGGCTAAAGTGATATTGCAAAATGCCGCATAATCCAAGGCTTTATTATCACTAATCATAATTCTTTTTTTTAGCGGATGAATTAAGCATTTAAATCTATTAAAATTGTATTTATTTTCTGAAAGTGCATCTAATAGTATTGCCAAAAAAGTCATATCATAATTTAAAGTAAGTCTTGGCAAATTACCAAAATTGTTTTTAATTGAGTTACAGAGACCGCAATAATAAGCTTTGAATTTTTCATAGTCTTTTATCTTCATTTCCATTTTACATGGAGTTACATATCCAAACATTATAGTTCTTTCAAAACTTTTTTTGAATTTAAAATTTCATAAATAGTTTTAGATGTAGTATCCTTGATATCGTAACCTAATAAAGTCACAACTTCTAATATCTCGGCTTCATCTTCGCTCTCAATTTCTATATAAGGGAAAGGACAGAATTCCTTCTCATTTATATCTATTTCTATAAGAGTATTTTTATATCTATAGCTTTCTCTATATTTTTTAATAGATTGTATAAGTGTAAGACCTAAGGATTCAAATATACCCTTAGTTGCAATTTCATCTTTAATTTCTGATTCATATTCATCCATAATTTTATACTTTTCTTGGCTTACAAGTTTTTTTGTAGTAATGTAATGCAATGTGGAATTTGTTAGCTCATCTTGGATTGTACGTATTCTTGCATATCCTTTGTTATTTAGTAGCCTTTTATCCGAGAAATCATAAATATTATTTATTTGATTTTCCTGTTTTACTTTTATAGCATCTATCTGTAATAGTTTTCTGCGCATTTCTTGTACATCGATATCAATAATTCTAGTTTCTATTTCCTTCAAAGTGATCCTCCTTATAGTGCTCATATCTATATAATTACTAAGTTTAGATTTACTCATTAATTGTGATTATATCATAATTAAAATAAAGTAACATTAAAATTTTGTTATAATGATAAATACATAGTATAATAATTAGGCACATTCAAATATGCAAATTAGCAGTAGTAACTTGTTATTTGTTTTTTATGCGTCTTAGATAATTATTAAGGTGGTGTTTTTTTGGAATATATAAAAGAAATTAATATAAATGAAGCTATTATTCATGTTTTAGATAATAATGCGGATGAACCTATCTTGAATGAATACGCATTAGATTTAGACGAAGAAAAATATAGTTTTCTTCTTAAGCATATTCAGAAATGTTTAAAAGATGAAGAATTAAAATATGGTGTATTTAATATAGGTATCAATATTGTAAAGGACTTATCTCAGGAATACTTGAATGGTGAGAATAATTTATTGGTGGTATCTAAAGAATTAGCAAAACAGATGTTTGCTTTAATGAGATCTATGGGAAGTATTCCTTCCTGTGATTTGGTAGTAGTATCCTTTAATACAGAGTTCGGACCAATACTCGCAATATTTAAAATGGATTATATTAAAAACTATGTACATACTATTGAAGTTGTAGATAATAAGTTAGGGATTGATATAATATCACAAGTCATAGGCTTGCCGGGGAGTTCTCAAAGGATACAAAAATGTGCTTTTTTAAAGCCAATTAGAAAAGAAAATAAATTTGATTTAATGGTTATTGATAAAAAGATCAAGAATAAAGAAAATGAAGAAAATAATTCTAATTACTTTATTAATAACTTTCTAGGTTGTAGTATTATTGATAATGAAAGAGATGTTACTAAAAATTTTGTAAAGGCCGCTGAAAAATTCACGCAAAACACATTTACAGAAAATGCAGATGAAGCAGAGGTCGTTCGAAGTACTATAAAAAGAAAACTTAGAGAAGAAGATAATATTGATGTACGTGAACTTTCTGAGCAAATATTTCCTGAGAATAATGATAATAAGGAAAAATTTGTTGAGTTTATAAAAGAACAAGGAATTTCAGAAAACATAAGTCTTGATAAAGAGTGGATAGATAAAAAACTAAAAAGAGTAAGACTCAAAATTGATAAAGACATAGATTTATATGTAGACACCGAAACCTATCATGATAGTAGCCGTTTTGAAATACAAAGGAATGGTGATGGAACTATTAATATGGTTATTAAACACGTAAGTAATTATGTAGAAAAATAGTGCACTCAGTATGAGGTTTCTCCTGCGCGACCGCAAATAAGAGTTTCAATGTTTCTGCTCTTCTTATTTGGTGCCACTCCCGGAGAAATTCATACTATATCATATTTATGCTAAGAGGTATCTAGTATTGATTGCATATAAGGAAATAATAAATCTCAATAAACTCAACATTAACTCTCAATTATAAAAAAAGTTATCTACATTGTTATCCGCAAGCTGTTTCCTATCTATTAAAAAACATAAATTAAAAGACCCACAGTACAAATACTGTGGGTCTTTTAGATGTAAATAATTAATTTAAATTATTTAGATGAATTAGCGGAACCTAAAACATTAGTAATTTTACCTTCAACTAGTTTTGTTATGTTATTTCTTGCTTCTCCTAAATATTTTCTAGGATCTATTTCGCCAAGATTTTTAGTTAGTACTTTTCTTATTGAACCTGTCA
>Ga0209125_1000719_pt1 | contig 38729 bp, 36 predicted proteins | sample BarGraIncub1131A_FD_184503 | JGI IMG/M metagenome (GOLD analysis project Ga0209125, IMG submission 184503) | Arctic peat soil microbial communities from Barrow, Alaska - Barrow Graham LP Incubations 11-31A (SPAdes) (version 2) | ecosystem: Environmental > Terrestrial > Soil > Wetlands > Peat... | reverse complement strand
GCGGCCTCCTCCCCAGCGCACAATCAAATCCAGACGGGAAACTTCATCTGAACGCAGGCCACCGTTCTTAAGGCCGGCCAGATCCCACTCCCAGCCATAGTTGACAAGCAGATTCACCTTCATTCCGTCGCCTCGGCGCTGGCGAAATTCCTTTAACACCTCGGGAAATTGTGTCGACGTCTCATCGCCGACAACAAGCAACGCCGCGCCACGGCGGGCAATCTCGAAAGCGAAGGCCACGCTGGCGTTGCTGAAAGCCTGTTTCTGGATGGAAGGCCGCTTGGTATTGTCCTGGGTAAAGCAGTAGATGGAAGCTTCCTTGATTCCGCTTTCCTTACATTTCTCGTACAGCAGCAAGCCCGGCGCAATCCCTTCCGCATAGCCGGCTTCTTTCGCCTGACCGTGATCCACGGCCCAGCGGCGATTGCCATCGGGAATGAAACCGACGTGACGCGGGATACTATTTTTCGCCATTGCAATCATTATTCCAATGTAATGTGGAGCCGTCCGACACAAACGTTTTCGGTAGATGTGGAACTGGGCTGAGCTTGCCTCGGTTTTTCGTCTGCCAAAGGGTGGGTTTTATGCTATCAGTTTTTTCGGGGCGGCTACGGCCGCAGTTGGCCGATTGTACTCATAGGGCATCGCGCCGGAAAGCGGCTGCGGCCACACGCCGCCATTTGAACTGACGAGCGTGCGACCGGGCCTGAGACCGCTAGATCTCGGTCTGCTCCGAGATCTCCAGCGCGTCATCCACCTCAATTCCAAGGTAGCGCACGGTGCTTTCCAGCCTATGTCTCGCAGTACATAGGCTGGACTATCTCCCGCGCCGGACTATGTCCCGTACGTGCTTGACGCCCTGACCTACCGGGGGCAGGCAACGATCTCACTGAACATTGTCATCCTCTTTGCCGGGCAATTCCGCCCGCAAGGAGATCATCTTGGAGCCTTCCTACGAGATTGCCGATGCGCGGGTCCGCGCGATTGGCGGCACGTCTGCTAAGCACCTCGGCTCGTTCGTCACCTGGCTGGGCGACCAGCAATACTCTGCGGGCTACGCCTGCATTGTGGCGAGACACGCATTGGCCTTTGGCCGATGGTGCGAGGGGCGTGGCATTGACGTTGAAGCACTGACTGACGACGACATCGAACGATACTAGCGCAGTCGCGCCCGGCGTCGCTCACGACGCCCTGAGACGCGCCGCCAGGAGCGACAAGCGTTGACACTGCTGTTGCTCTTTCAGCGTGAGCGAGGGCTCTGCGCTGCCGCTGCTTCATGCACGACGGCTGTTGACCGCGTCGCCGGAGATTTCGCGCACCACCTGCAACGCAATCACGGGCTGGCGCCGGCCACGGTTGACACCTACACCAGGGTGGCCCGGCAGTTCGTGGTCTGGCGCTTCGGGCAAGCAGAGGTCTGCCTGCATGACCTTCGCCCGAGCGACTCTATCGCGTTCGTTCGACAAGAGTCGAAGCGCATGGCACCCCCGGCTGTGAAGGGTGTTGCCAAGGCGTTGCGGTCTTTCCTGCGCTTCTGCGAGTTCCGTGGCGAAGTCCCCGCCGGACTCGCTGCCAGCGTGCCGTCCGTTGCCACCTGGACGACCACGCCGCCGATCCCCAAGGCGATCGCTGCAAGTGCGAGCCCTATTTGGCGTGCGCTCGTTGCGCTAAGTACCGATATCTCATATGGCCGTATGCATTATATGTGTCGTAGCGCACAGTGCTTCTTCACGCTGCCGCTTAGTCTATGGGCTGTAATTCGACGAGCACCCCGAATCTTCTTCGGAGACAAAGTCTGCTGGACTTGGCTTCTACGGGGGCAAGCGACACGAACGCGAGGCTCGTCCCTCGGGTAGATAAGTCTGGGCTTCTCAGCATCGGTTTATGAGGCGAGAAAGTCGGCAACGACGGAGGAGGATGTGATGGCACGCGCGGTTATGAAACTGCATCTGAAGAAAGATCAACTTCACAAGGACGTAGGTAAGGCACCTGGGGCCAAGATCACAGTGGCAGACATCGCAACGGAGAAAGCCAAAGGCGGTGTTTTCGCCAAGCGCGCGCAGTTTGCCGAGAATGCCAAGAAGTGGAATCACCAAAGCAAGGCAAAGCCATAGGCCGTTCGGCTGAAGCTCGAAAAGAGTAAGAATCGCTGCGGGATACCGGCAAAATGCGGCTGCAAAAACCAGTTCTTTCCTGCCGTCCTCCTTGGTGGGCGGCTTCGGGCCACCAACAGACCATCGTGGGTAACTTTCTCCCGGAACCCCGCCTGGATGTTCCATCCGTGCTTATCGGGTTAGCTCCCAAGCTCACTAGATGTAGTGAGTTGTGATTTTTTGGCGTAAAGCTCGGCATATGTTGGCGCGGTAACATCGCCCGCGATACCAAGCAGGGAGCGGAAGGCGTTGAAGGGGTAGAAGCGGCGATTGAAGCGGAACGTGAATTCGTTGAGATAGGCTTGCAGGTGCTGCGGGCTGACGCCGTGATGGATGCCGCGCAGCCAAGTTTTGAGATTGGAAAACACGAGGTGGATGATGGGCAGGAAGGTTTCGGCGACTTGCATATCGCCCCGTTCCGGGACAGCGGTGTGGCGATAGTTGCGCTTGGCAAGGCCAGCGTAGCCGCTCCAGTCGTCGGTAACAATGGCGGAACCAGGCGCCACGACGCTTTCGATGAAGCCGCCCAAAGACTTGGCGCTTCGGTCTGGCACCAGGGCAAGCCTGACACGACCGGCATACCGCCCGGTCTTTCGTTTGTTAAGGCTGCTGGGATGCTTGCGCTGACGAACTTCGACGGCACCTGCCACGATGACCATATCGTGTACGCCGCGCCCCTTGCCGCGCGTACGCCCGCCCACGTAGGTTTCATCGGCCTCGACGACTTCATCGGGCGTACCGCCGATCTGATCCTGATCCGGTCGCACCATGCCGACGCGCAGCTTGTGAAGAATCTGGAAGGCAGTCTCGTAGCACGACAATCCAAGTTGCCGCTGAAACTGAACAGCCGATATGCCGGGCGTCTGACTGGTGACCAAATAGGCCGCCCAGAACCAAACCGAGAGCGGTGTGTGAGTGCGCGCCATAACTGTGCCGGCGGTGAGGCTCGTGTCGCGGTTGCAATGGCGACACCAGAAAACACAGGGGCGATTTGCAAAGCGGTACGGTTCGCCAAGCGAGCCGCAGTGGTCGCAGATGAAACCATTGCTCCATCTGGCGCGCTCAAGGTAGGTTGCGCACGCCGCATCGTCCGGAAACAATTGCTGGAATTCCGGAAGCGAGCGCGGAAACGGCAAATCGTCCCGATGAAGCACGTCGATAACCATGGTTGCCAAACATCGGAGCAGATGCCAAACATACTACCGGTAGTATGTTTGGGAGACAACCCGATAAGCACAGTACAGACAACGGCTTACAGGGCAACCATTCCGCAGGGGAAAAGTCAGTTGCTGATCAAGTTCATGATTTTTTTAAAGGTGCGGCATGACCAGTATGTGGCTTATTCTCGGCAGTGGCCTCCGACCAACTTACGGTCGGGATTTGAAACAATGAAAAAAAGGAATGGGTAAATGAATCATGCATTTTTTCCATATCCGTGACCATCGTCTCCCAGCTATCTTCGCTGGCAGTTTTCAACTCTTCGAGTTTTGCAGCGGCAATTTTCGACTGCTGACGCAGCTTGGTTACTTTTTCTTTGTACACCTCACGCGCCTCTTCTTTTGCAGCCTGTGTCTCAGCGGCCAGTTCAGTCATTTTCAGATTCAACTTTTCAAGTTGGTGTTCCATCTTTGCGATGTATTCGATTTTTTGCGGCATGGTAATGATTCCATTTCGGTGAGTATGGTTTTGCCAAAATTGGCTTGATCGATTTATTTCAAATGCATATCTAGTTCATGTAAGCTAAGAATAGTGAAGTGGCGAGATTGGGCCTATACGCTGCCTCACATGAACTCGCATATGCTCATATTCAGAAATGAGCTCAGGTTGGTGCCCTGCGGTAAGGCACATGGGAAATCAACGACGCCGTTTTGGTTTGGCCTTGGGCGATGCCGGTGCTGTCACTTCAAGCAGGGCCTTCAGGTTGTCATTGGTGGCCTTGGTTACCGCCGCACTGATCTGGCGCTTCGCCTGTGCGGTCGCCTGGCCGCACATCGTGGCGGCTATCCGGTTTGCCCCGCTCAGCCACATACTCATAAACGGGTTCTTTTTCAGCCACGGATTTGTCATGTCGGGTTTCCTTCAGGCTCGGGCGGCGAGATGATCGGCCTTGCGTGCCGCCAGTCGGGCGCCAAGTTCGACCAGCTCCGGTGAAGTGAGCTTGGTTTTCGGCGCGGCGGTGAGCCTGGTGGCAGTAATCATGGAAGATCCTTTGCTGTTGGCCTGCAAGTGGTGGGCAATCAATGCACGAACAGCGCAATCAGAATGATGATCGGGATTGGTACGCCTAGAAACAGCAGCAAAAGTGAACGCATGGCGGCCTCCTGAGGTCGAGTATTTGAATTGAATAGTCAGGCATCACGCTGCCGGCCGCCGTAAGTAGCGGCCAGGCTGGCGACGAAGGCGCCGCTAAGAAGCGACACGAAGATCCACAGCGCAGCGTAGGCTGACGCCTTACGCGCCTTGTCGGCGGTCTCTTTCGCGATAACTTCGGCATCGTGCAGCTTGGCCTGAGCACGCGCGTAGATGTCCGTCACCCGTTTCTCGGCGTCTTGCTGAGATACGCCCGTGCGTCGTGCAACAAGTTTACCGACGTACCGTATGTCATCGGGCGGCAGGGGATCGGAATGGCTGACGTTCGTGAAGATACGACCGACCTCCAAGGCTTCCTTAGCCATTGTGCGCTCGGACGCTTCGGCAAGCCCCTTAGCCGCGGTCGAACGGGCAGCCTCAGCGTTCCCATCCCGTCGAAACAGCGAATCGACAAAGTAAGCGAATGGGCCACCGTCCTCAGACGCCATTTTTCCAGGCGCAGCAATGCCGCCTGAAGCGACGCTGGCTGTATTGGCTACTCCCCCGATTACCGATGCCCCTGCCTGGAGACCGCTACTCAGGATGGACCCGATCACCGAAGTCAGCAGGGCAGCAGTGGCCAGCGAGGCCACGGCCCAAGCCAGAAACCCGTGAGCGGTATCCCGGAAATAGATCTCGTCCGTTTGCGTATCCATCCATTTTGTGCGGAGTCGGCCGGCCAGGTAGCCCCCCATTGCAGAGGCAAGCAATTGCGTAATCATCAGCCAAACGATGGTGGACACGCCAAAGCTCGTTGCGCTGATGCCTTCTCGCGACCACGGCGATACCGATGACAGGCCTAACCCGACGCCGAGAATCAACAGGATCAACGACAAGGAAGCACCGGCAGCAGCGCCAGCAGCAATAGCCCCCCACGAAACGGCGCTGGTCGTGGAACGTGACAATTCTTGGTTGCTGCCAGCCAGGCTGTCGCCACGGTGCTGTGGCTCAAACGGTGCTGTGGGAGAAATGACCATGGCAATCCTTATGAATAATTAATTGCAGGTTGGTAAGTGTCATGCCACAGAACGAGTGCACGAGTTGAACGATAAAGTCCCTGGGCGGTCGAGTCGGTGCGATAGCGCACGTTGACGTAAGGAGCTAAAAGCCTTGTCCACGGTGGATGAGGTTTCATGCCGGAGCTTTGTCACTGGGCTATTCAGTACGTTGTTTTGACCTGCGTACAGTAATAGTTATGAACCGCTTGTTCTCCGGCCGGATTGGCCATATTGGCGCAGTTATGGGCGCCAGCGCACCGATTGTCAGCACCGCCCTGCCTATTCTCTTCATCAAGGGTATCGAATCGCAATTCCGGTTCCGCCTTCCATTCATTTCCTCATCAGGAGCTCACCATGAACAAGGATCAAGCAAATGGCCGTGTCGAAGAAGTCAAAGGCAAAGTCAAGGAAGTCGCTGGCAACCTGCTCGGTAACGACGATCTGGAGTTGAAAGGAAAGATTCAAAAGTCCGGCGGCAAAATCCAGGCCGCTTATGGCGACTTGAAAGAAGGCATCAAGGATGCCGGCAACGGCAAATAGACACTCCCGGCTTGGGCGATCTGTTTTGCCTCGCACATATGTCACGATAGCTTCATGTCCCTGCAAGCAAGGGAAGACCCCACCCACACCGCCAAGCGTCGACGAGGAATCTAGCGGCTCAGGACCGCCGATTTGACTGCAAGCTCACGCAGGTGTGCGCCACCCCAGCAATGCTTATCGTAGTCATGGGAGAGACATCGTGCAAAGTCCACACGGTAATCAATTCTCTACAACATTGCACATGGATTAACCCACCGGTCTGAGTGCGTTACCGAACGGTAAGCGGTTGGTTCGCGGCATACCGTGTTGCGACCTGCCCCCTCAAGGAAATCAATCATGAGCAATCACAAATCAGTGCATCACTCTGACAAACAACAACCTGAAAAGGGCTTAGCTCCTAATGGAGACTCGCAGATAACTGACGGCGGTGAACTGCACCAGAGCGCTGGTGGAGAACACCCTGGAATCACCACGAATCAGGGCGTCGAGCTTTCCGATAATCAGAACTCACTGCGGGCCAACCCGCGCGGCCCAACGCTATTGGAGGATTTCATCCTCCGCGAAAAAATCACCCATTTCGATCACGAGAGAATTCCTGAGCGCATCGTTCACGCGCGTGCGACAGGTGCGAATGGGTACTTCGAGCTGACCGCCTCGCTGAAGCAATACACCACCGCCAAGATACTCACCGAGGTCGGAGAAAAGACGCCTTTGTTCACTCGTATCTCGACCGTCGCGGGCGGCGCCGGTTCGGTGGACACCCCGCGCGACGTGCGCGGGTTTGCAGTCAAGTTCTACACCAAGGAAGGCAACTGGGATCTGGTCGGCAACAACGTCCCGGTTTTCTTCATCCAGGATGCAATCAAATTTCCCGACCTGATCCATGCTATAAAAATGGAACCCGACCGCGGCTTTCCGCAATCGGCGACGGCGCACGACACGTTCTGGGATTTCATTTCGCTGACACCCGAATCCATGCATATGGTGATGTGGATCATGTCGGATCGCACTTTGCCGCGCTCGCTGCGCATGATCGAAGGCTTTGGCGTGCACAGCTTTCGGCTGATCAACAAGGAGGGCAAATCGACTTTCGTCAAATTCCACTGGCGTCCCAAGCTCGGTTTGCAGTCCACCCTCTGGGACGAGACCGTCAAGATTTGCGGCGCCGATCAAGACTTCCATCGCCGCGACATGTATGAGGCCATCTCAGCAGGCAATTTCCCCGAGTGGGAATTCGCGGTACAGCTTTTTACGCAGGAGGATGCGGACAGTTTTCCGTTCGATCACCTGGACGCAACCAAACTGATTCCCGAAGAACTGGTGCCTTTGCAGGTGATCGGCCGCATGGTACTGGATCGCTGGCCGAACAATTTCTTTGCCGAAACAGAACAGGTCGCCTTCTGTCCCGCCAATGTCGTACCAGGCATCGACTTCTCGAACGATCCGCTGTTGCAAGGGCGTTTGTTCTCCTACCTCGACACGCAGCTTTCGCGACTGGGTTCCGCCAATTTCCACCAAATTCCGGTCAACGCGCCGCAGTGCCCGTTCGCCAACCAACAACGCGACGGACACATGCAAATGACGCAGCCGACGGGCCGGGTTGCCTATGAGCCGAATACCCTGTCGGAAAACTCGCCACGCGAAACGCCCAAGGGCTTTCATAGCGCAGCCATGACTGAAATGGGTGAGAAAGGCCGAATCCGCGCCGACAGTTTCGCCGACCATTACAGCCAGGCACGCCTGTTCTATCTCAGCCAGACCACGCATGAGCAGGCGCATATCGCCTCGGCGTTGGTGTTTGAACTATCCAAGGTCGAGCATCCGCACATACGGGCAGCCATGGTCGGCCATTTGCGCCATATCGAAGAAGATCTAGCCAGGCGGGTCGCCGCAGGTCTGGGCTTCGACAAGATGCCCGAAGCCCCCTTGGCCGCTGCGCCAGTTCTGGAAATGGCGTCCTCGCCCTCATTACAGCTTATCGGCAAGATGAAAGACACGCTGATGGGGCGCGCGATAGGCATCCTGATCGCCGATGGTTCCGACGGTACAGTCATGAAGAAACTTGAAGAAGTGGCCATCGCTGCGGGCGCCAGCGTGAAGATCATCGCCGCCAATATCGGTGGCGCGAAGCTTGCCGATGGCTCGATGCTGGCGGCTGGCGGGCAACTGGCTGGGACGCCTTCCGTGCTCTTCGACGCCGTCGCCATCATCCTCTCCGAAGCAGGGGCCGAAGCTTTCTCGAAGGAAAGTGCGGCGATTGATTTCGTGCGCGATGCCTTCGGTCACCTCAAGGCCATCGCCGTCGACGCAGGCGGCCAGCATCTTTTGAAAACGGCGAGTGTCGGACCGGACGTGGGCATTGTTGATGCCAACGACACAAATGCCTTCATCGCGGCAGCGAAGACCCGCCAATGGGCGCGGGAAAAATCAGTTCGAAACTTGGCCTAGTAACGACCATTGAATGCCGGTTCGAAATACAAACCATCGGCGACCTGCTTGCATTCATCAAGGCGTGAGTCCCACTGGCTTGCAACCGATGGCTCCAAAGTTCGACGATTGCCGGCCCTTTGGTCTCCTCAATCTTCTGAACTCTGGAAGGAGCGGCTTGTGGCTGATCTGAACGACAACTCGGTTGTCGCAGTTATTGGTGAGTGCGGTCTCGAGCGAACTGTATCAATTTCATACCGTTCGTCGGTCCAGGCGTGAAATTGGGCGCGGGTACTTGGCTGCTGACTGCCGTCGGCGCTCCGTCCGAAAGACTCGACACAACTGGCACCAACCGCTGCCCGGATTGTTGGCTTTCGAACCGCGTTCGTGTGCGTAGGCCCAAGTGAATTCGGCCCCAAGCAGAAAGATCTGCGCCGCGAAATAGACCCCCACCAACAACACAAGAAGTGAACCGGCAGCGCCAAAGCCTGATGCGACGCTGGTTTTCCCCAGATAAAGGCCGATGAGGAGTTTGCCGATTTCGAACAAGAATGCCGTCACTGCCGCGCCGATCCAGACGTCCCTCCAAGCGATTCTGGCTCGCGGCATGAGCTCGAAACCTTAATTGCGGCAAACCGGCGGTAAGCTGACCGTACCCGGGGTGAGGGCCACGTTTCGTTCTCAACGGCATTCTTGAGGCGCTTGACCTGCTTGTCCTGCGCCTCATCGTTCAAGTCGAGGATGCGGAAATAGGGAATCGGGGCGTCGGTCTTGATGTCATCGAGGGTGAGCTGACACAGTTCTTCGAGGCGCGCCCCGACGTAGAGGTCCATCAGCGGCAGCAAGGCGGCGGCCTCTCCGGAACCGCCCTGCGGCCGCTCTCCCTCGGTGTAGATCGGCGAGGCAAAGAGCTTCCGGAGATCCTCGATCTCGAGATCCCGCTGCGGGCTGGGCATCTGATCCTTGGGCACCTTGATGCTGGCGGCGGGATTGCTCGGCAGTTTGTCCAAGTCGTAGGCGAACTGCATGACGGTCTTGATGAAGGAGAGGTCCTTCTCGACGGTGGACAGCGCGACGCCGGTTTTGATGCGCGTGTCGCGGTAGAGGATGAAGTCGGCCTTGACCAGTTGATCCGCCGGTTTGTGATGGGTCAGGGCAGCGAGCGCCTGCACCCGGCGCTCGACGTCATCAACCGTCTTCTGGGAGCGCGTCACGCCACTGTCGCGCCAATACTCGAACAGGCTATACAGGGTGAGGCCGCCCTGGCCGTCGGCCGACGAGGCTTTGGCCTGTCCGCTGGCAAGACGGGTGTGGTCGGCCGCTGGCAACGGGTGGGCGGGGAGGTTCAGCGGCGGGTCTTCGCCGTCGTCCCGCGCTTCCAGCAACTTGTGGCCGGCCATGGCCGCGCGCAGGAACTGCAGGCAAAGGCGCCGCTGGTCGTCGAGCGGCAGTTCCAGACGGTAGCCGCGCAGCATCAAGGTCGAGTGCAAGGCGGGCAGGAAAGGATCGACCTCGCCGTCGCGCCAGGCGGTCTTGAGCAAGGTAAGCATGCTTTGGGCGGCACGGCGGAACTCATTCCGTTCCTGCGCGGCGTCTTCCGTCTTCGGGGCGGCACGCCGTTCCTGATCCGCCGCATCGACTACCGAGAGCCAGTAGGCCTGGAGTTGCTGCTTGAGGCCTTCGGTCAGTTCGGTGATCGGGCTGAGACTGTCGTAGAAGGCAGAACCTTGGGCCGCGCGCTGACTCAGCTGGGCCTTGGCCGCCTCGAAGCGCTGGTCGCTGCGCACGGCTTCTTCGCGGGCGCGGCGGCAGGCGAGGGCATAGTCTTTACCGAGGGGAACAATGAGGGCGGTCTGGCCGAGGATCGGCCGCAAGGCTTCGGGAACAATTCGGCGGAAGCGATAACCTGAGGGCATCGGCTGCATGTACATCGGCATAATTTCGTCCTGTGCAGACGTATCCGATGTACTCCGACTTTGTACCATTTTGTTTCCGTAAGCGATTGATTACCGGAGTGTATCCGAATAATCAATCGCTTGGAAATGGTTGGCGGAGTGGACGGGACTCGAACCCGCGACCCCCGGCGTGACAGGCCGGTATTCTAACCAACTGAACTACCACTCCAGTACTGCAAAAAGCTGAGGAATTGCAGTTTCGCAAGGCCTCGATATTCTTGGCGTCCCCACGGGGATTCGAACCCCGGTACCTACCGTGAAAGGGTAGTGTCCTAGGCCTCTAGACGATGGGGACTTGGAACATTTCTTCTTTCGAGCCTGTTGGTGGAGGTACGCGGGATCGAACCGCGGACCTCTTGCATGCCATGCAAGCGCTCTCCCAGCTGAGCTATACCCCCGTTCGAAAGAAGGGCGCATTATAGGGATGCGCTCCCCTGCTGTAAAGTGCTCCGACGAAAAAAGTCTATCGTGCGACCTTGGCGAGCCGCTTTAGAACTGTCTCGCGGGGGAACAGAGCGACGACCGCATCGACCGATGGCGTATGCGATTGACCCGTGAGCAGCACGCGTAGCGGCATGGCCAACTTGGGCATTTTCAGGCCGTGCTTGCCGACGCACTCCTTGATCAATAGGCCAATGGCGGGTGCCTCCCAAGCGATTTCCTTTGCGCCGGCGATGAAGTCCGTCAGTGCCGGCATTGCTTCCGGGGTCAGGTGCTGCGCCAAGAGCATGGCTTCGGGATGCGGGTCGAGGTAGAACACTTCGGCGGCATCGGTCAACTCGTTGAGGTTGCTCAGGCGTTCCTTGTAGAGAGCAATAATGGCCGCCAGCGACGGCGTTTCACTGACGCTGACGCCGCGTGCTTCCAGACGTGGCTGCACGAGAGCGGCCAAACGAGTATTGTCGGCCAGTTTGAGGTAATGCGCATTCAGCCAGTTGAGCTTCTCAGTGTTGAACTGCGCGGCCGAAGGCGTGATATGGTCGAGGTCGAACCACTCGCAGAACTGCTGCATCGAGAAGACCTCCTCGTCGCCGTGCGACCAGCCAAGGCGGGCCAGATAGTTGAGCACCGCTTCCGGCAGGTAGCCTTCGTCGTTGTACTGCATCACACTCACCGCGCCGTGGCGTTTAGAGAGCTTTTGCCCGTCGTCGCCGAGAATCATCGAAAGATGCGCGTAGAGTGGCACTTGAGCGCCAAGAGCCTTGAGAATGTTGATCTGGCGGGGGGTGTTGTTCACGTGGTCGTCGCCGCGAATGACGTGCGTAATTTCCATCTCCCAGTCATCTACCACGACGCAAAAATTGTAGGTTGGCGTGCCGTCGGCGCGGGCGATGATCAGGTCGTCGAGTTCAGCATTGGCGATCTCGATGCGGCCCTTTACCAGATCGTCCCAGGCGACAACGCCGTTAGCCGGGTTCTTGAAGCGCACCACAGGTTGCACGCCGGTGGGCCGCGTCGGCAGTGTCTTGCCTGATTCCGGGCGCCAGGTGCCGTCATAGCGCGGCTTGAGTCCCTTGGCGCGCTGTTCGTCGCGCATGTGCTCAAGCTCCGCGGGTGTCGTGTAGCAGTGATAAGCCGTGCCAGCGGCGAGCATTGCCTGGATCACCAGCTTGTAACGCTCCATTCGTTGCATCTGGTAGAAAGGTCCCTCGTCGTGCGAGAGGCCAAGCCAGTTCATGCCGTCGAGAATCGCCTGCACGGCTTCCGGTGTCGAGCGGGCAACGTCGGTATCCTCAATGCGCAGGATGAATTTCCCTGCATGGCGACGGGCAAAAGCCCAGGAGAAGAGAGCGGTACGGGCGCCGCCGATGTGCAGAAAGCCGGTCGGGGAGGGCGCAAAACGGGTGCGGATCATGGTCGCTTTTCGAAAAACATAAAGTGCTTATTGTAAAGGATGCAGCGGATAATTGACCGGGCTACGGACTTGTGATCTAATGCGCACCCTCTATCGGGCGGTTAGCTCAGCGGTAGAGCACTGCCTTCACACGGCAGGGGTCACTGGTTCGATCCCAGTACCGCCCACCATAGAATCAAGCGAACCCTCTGAGGAATCAGGGGGTTTTTGCTTTCTGGCTTCTTTATCGTTCCCGTCTCCGTCATCCCCGCTTGGCTCTAGGGTGATGTACGGGTGACAGCCTGGTGACAGCAGGGTGGCAACTTCGACGCCCAACTGCCTAAGTACAGACTATCACGTCATAGCGGCAGTCCACAGCCTTGGTCCGTCCTCGGTCGCTCATCATCCTAACCCGTGGTCTCCTTCTTCAACGAACCGCACCCACCACCCCTGGGCAACCTCGGACAATCCACCAGATTTAGCGCGTAGCCAATGAGCAGGAATCCGCTGGCAGTCATTCTGACCATCGACGGGTCGAACAGGGGCGGGATCACGTCTGGGCTTGCGTAGCCAGTGTGTTGCGCCAGTCGGGCGATCCTGACGCTTCTCCCCAGAGTCTCCGGGTTGTGCCATTCGGCTACCGTCAGACGCCCTGTGGTGGGCTCTGCTGACCTTATCTGGTCACGGGTTAGGCGAACACCATTGGAGTGCGTGGGGACGACACTGAATAGCATAGCGGTACCGTAGCTGTATGGACGTACATTATTAAGCTGCTTCCCGTAGTTGCCAAGGGGAATGGCTGATCACCATCGATTCGGGACTATCCTAAAGACTGTAGTAACCGAACCGAAGGAGAAACGTATGCCCATTGCACCCGGTCACCACCCTGTAGAACCCGATACGCCCGACCAGCAGGAACCGATTCACCATCCTCACAAACCTGACCACCCCGGCCCCGATCACAAGGACGATGATGATGGTGATGAGGATGAAGACGACTCATGTGGAGAACCGTGGTGGATGTAGGCCCGCGCCATCCTTGCGGATCGCCGGGAGGACAGTCTTGGTGACCCGGTCTTGGAATGCCTTGGCTTCCTTCTTGTCAGAGCGCTTAGCCAACTTGTAAAGACCAGAGTCGGGGGAGATGGCACTACCACCCTTGCCGGTAACCAGTTTTACTAGCACCTTCTCGGTGGCCTCGATGTTGCAGCGTATGTGGTAATGCATGTTTGCCACGGTGAATCCGAGAGCGGAGGCAACGTCATTGGCTACGAACCACGGTTTGCTACGCAACCAGATCGTTTGGACGATGCTTTCCGCGCACTTGGGGAATGTTTTTGTCTCTTGTTGGCCCAACGTTTTCCCGTGATCACCTGACGGTGCACAGACTGGTCAATCGACCCTGGAAACAGGGTGCTCAGCGTTTTTCAAACAAACGAGAGGGCACGACGGGTTTTGTTGCAACGCAGCCGGTCAATGCGGTGCGCAATGTGTACTGACAAGGACACTACGCCTGCCATACTAAGGCCTCTGAAATAAAGGATCAGCCATGCCCTCAGCCAACCCCACCGCCAAACGCGACACCTTGAATTTGCGCATCAAACCCGAAGTGCGTGGCCTCATTGACCGGGCGGCCAAGGCACGGGGGAAGAACCGCACCGACTTCATTCTCGACGCGGCCCCCGCCGCTGCCGAAGAAACCCTACTGGACCAAGCCCTGATGGCGGTCAGTCCCGAAGCCTACGCCGATTTTGTGGCTCGCCTGGACGGCGCCCCGGCTCCCAATCCCCGGCTAGTTAGAACCTTGCAAACACAGGCTCCGTGGGCTCAGTAGGGAATCTCGCTGCGCCTGAACCGCTGACCACACACCACGACACCGGCGTTCGCCTGCGGTGTCGAAAGTCTGGATTACTGGCTCAAACAGCGTGCCCTGAAGAATCAGGCGACCGGAGCTTCCCGTACCTTCGTCGTCTGCGATGGCAAAAGGGGTGGTCGCTTATTACGCGCTGGCTTCCAGTGCTATGGCGGTCGAGGCAGCCACAGGGAGCTTGCGGCGCAATATGCCTGATCCCATCCGTTTCGTCATCCTGGGCCGGATCGCGGTGAACCATTCGCTGTAAGGCAGTGGAAAGGGACGCGCTCTGGTGGGTGATGCCTGTTTGCGGGTCATTGCCGCCGCTGACGCCATTGGCATCCGGGGCATGATTGTCCGCGCCTTGTCGAAGTCCGCCCAAGCCTTTTTTGAGCGCGTCGGTTTCGACGCCTCTCCGCTCGATCCCATGACGCTAATGGCAACGATATCTGATCTCCGGTCGGGGATGTAGCGCCTGGCTATTTCCGTCGGGGAAACTCGTGAATTGCACTGACCCGCGCTTTGATATTCAATTTCCACGCCGGCATAGCATTTTACTTGCTTTACCGCGGTCACCTGACGGCGCGCCGGCTGGCCAATTTACCCAGGGAACGGTGCGCTCCGCGTTTCAAACGACGGAGGGCACAATGCAAGGAAGCTAGCACACTGACGCTGTTGCCAAAGATGCGCATCTGTGACAACATCGCTGCCATACATAAGAAAGGGTATTTTCCATGTCAGCTGTGACCAGCAACTACGCAAATGCCGCAAAGAAGGCGACCAACGTGTCTTTGGCGGAGAACCTTCTTGCCGAAGCCAAGGAACTGCGCATCAATGTTTCGCAGGCGGCCGAAGCTGGCGTAGCCAAGGCCGTCGCGGAAAAACGCGCCGAACTTTGGCTGAAGGAGAATCGGGAAGCCATCGAAAGCTCAAATGCCTATGTGGAAAAGCATGGACTGCCACTGGAAAAGTACAGGATGTTCTGATGACCAGATTCCGTGTTTATCCCAATCCGAACGGTAACGGGTATCTCATCGACGTACAAGCAGACACTCTGAGTCACTTCAATACGCGAATGGTGATTCCCCTATTGCCGTTAAACGTAGCGCCGAAGCCCGCGAAGACGCTTAATCCGTTGTTCGACATTGACGGAGAGAATTATTCAATGGTTACGCAGTACATGGCCGCTGTGCCCGTACGAGTGCTCAAAGGCGCGATTCTTTGTGTTGAGAACCGTCGCGATGACATCGTGGCTGCAATAGACCTCCTACTTCAGGGATTCTAAGCAGTGCAAACTCCCCCGCGCAGCCATTACTGAGAGGTTTTTATGGCTGAAATTCGCAAATGACTGGCATGCTCAACCTCCCCGGCCTTCACGAACTTGAAATGAAGGAACTAGAGACCGAATACCACGTCCGTCCTGAACCAGCCGCTGTCTCGCGCCTTTGAGTGGGACTTTTCGACCATGCTTTGACGATCCACCGCCTCGGATTCCTGTTGGTTGAGGAAGGCAACCTAGATGGCTTTGAACAGCGTTGGTCGATTGCCTTTGACCGCCAGTAGGTAGCCGCCGCCTTGGGGCGTGATCTGGCGGGCGATGTTCTTCTGGCAGCACATGGCGTCGATGCTGACGAGGACGCCCTTGAGGTAGAGGGCCTCAAGCATCGCTTGTTCGGCGAACAATCTCGACAGATTTTGTCTCCGGGGCGCTCTCGGCGCCCGAAACGCAAGTGATCGGCATAGGGGGCAGCACAAGGCTGCGCCCCTGCACGCAGAGAACGTCCGGCTCAAGCAGGAGCTTGCCATCATAAGAAAGCGGCGGCGTACTCCGCGAAGGATGCCCTGTGAAGTCCGCCTGGATTGCCTCGCAAACGGCTCTTCCCCTGTCCCGATTGTGCGCCGTGCTGAAAGTCAGTTTCAGTGGCTAGCTATTGCCGCTCAGCCCTCGAGGCACTCCTTTTCGCGCAGCCGGTACTCATCTGCCGGGGGCCGACCGCCTATGCGGATGAGCTCAGGGGTCGCGCCAACCAAACACTGGTCGAACCGCTCGTCACCACCCCGCGTGACCAGGTTCACCAGCTCTTCGAGCCATAAAGCCGGTGCGCCACTTCGTAGAAAAACAACCTCGACGGCGTGGCAGGTATCGACGACCGCCCACAGCAAATGGCGCTGGCAAAATAGCTGGTCGCGTTCTGCATGCGGCGGATGCAGGACGCCGTCAAAATCCAGAAATAGGATGCACGGCTCGATCACGTGAGCCCTTCTGCCGGCTAAAATGCAGACTCATCAGCTTAAACTCGGGCAAGTCCAGCCGTCTGGCCGGTTTGGCAGTCCTCACGGAGCAACATCAACTATGCGAAAGCGCCGCTACTTTGGAAACCGCCGTGACGCCTTCCGCTATCCTCTGGCCGGACAGGCAACCCTTGAAATTGCCGACGGCACCGTAACGGTCTCAGGTGATCTCCTGGACATCTCGACCTCGGGCGTCGCGATCCATGCGTGCGGGACTGACCTGAAACCCCTCATCGGTGTGGTAGCTGTACTGACGATGGAGTCGGCGGACCTGCCAGCGCCAGTGCTTTGCTACGTCACATTGGCAAGCCAGATCGGATTGCCCGGCGGCGACATTAAGGTCGGCCTAGAACTGCTTGGCATCGATGACGATAATCTAGCGCGGGTGACTGCTTATCGTGCCCTTGCAATGGCGAGGGCAGCTATCGCAACTTGAACCAAGGATTGGTGCGGGCCCTCGGCGCATGCGCCGGTATCTACGCAGATTCTACTCTTCGGCCACGTTTCGCAAAATTCTTACCATTTTTTGCACCGCAAAGCCTCGGCCAAGCGATCTGGTTCGCGTCGCGCACCTCTAGTATGGGCTGACCGCGAGGCGGTCTTTTAGCGTGAAAGAAATGGCGTTCGAGACGACCGCTCCCCTGACCGACGAAGGTCATGCTGCGAAGGCACTTGCTGATCAGGCGCAGGCTGGTTTGATGAAACCGAACTTGGTCAGCGCCTTGATCCAGCGAGGGGCGTTACGTTGAACGGAAAGCGCTTCATAGTCAGTGGTGGAATCCCGGTAATGTTCGCGCCGCTTGAGCATGAAGAAGATGGTACGGAGAATCTTGTGGCCGATGGCCATGATGGCGCGCTTGTAGCCACGCCGAACGACGAGCGATTGGAATTTTGACTTGAACGCGGACGTCGTTCGACTGGCGGCATGGGCGAACTCGCAAAGCAGGCGGCGAACGTAGAGGTTGCCCTTGCGAAGTTGGCCGAACTTGCGCTTGCCCGCTGACTCGTTGTTGCCGGGACAGATGCCGATCCATGAAGCCAGGCGGTCTGCACTGCCGAAGGCGTCCATATCGGTGCCAATCTCAATCAGCAGCATGGCGGCGCCGATCAGGTCGACGCCGGGGATCGTCTGCAACAGCGCCAAGGTATTGCGCTCGGATTCGAGTTCGGCCAACAGACGGGCATCGAAGCGAGCAATGCGGGCCTCAATTTCCTCGATATGTCGCATCAGCTCATCGAGGACGAAGCGATGGCTGGCACTGAGATCACCTTGCAGGGCATCGAAGATTTCCTCCCGGCCGGCCTTCAGGCGAGCACTGGCCAGCTTGAGTACTTCGTGGGGTGCAAGACCTGCGATGATCGCTTTGACCATGGCGCGAGCCGATTGACCGTGGAGATCGCTCACTACGACACCAAGACGAACGCCGGAATCGGTCAGCACCTTGTGCAGCCGGTTCTTCTCGGAGGCCAGTTGGCCGACCAATTTCTGCCGCTGGCGGGCAATCAGGCGCAGTTCCCGCAGTTTCGCCGGCGGCACAAACGAGCCGCGCAGCAATCCCGCTCGGGCCAACGTCGCTAGCCAGTGGGCGTCACCCACGTCCGTCTTGCGGCCCGGGACATTCTTGACGTGCCGCGCATTCACCACCTTGGCGCGAATACCGACCGCCTCCAGTGCCGCATACGGACTCTTCCAGTAGATGCCCGTGCTTTCCATTACAACCTCGTCTGGTCTCAACGAGGCGACCCAGTCAGCCAGTTCCCGACGATCTCGCTTGAATCCACCAAACTGCCGTTGCTCGATGCGCGAACTGCCATCGGCTTCCTCGATCAGCGCACAGGCCGTGATCTGTGCCTGATGGATGTCGAGGCCGATCACGCGTTTGTACAGCGCCATCAGTTCCATACCGCCTCCTGTCGATTTACACTCAAGGGCGGAAGGTGGCGGGTGCCGAGACTGAATGTGCCTGAAGGCGACAAGTCGCCAACGGCCTGTTTAGCGTGCGCTCTCTAAGGAAGCAATCCGGGGTGCGAGTCAGTCCGGCGGGTCACGTTAGGCGCGGGGTCGAGCCGCCAAAAACTTTTACGACCTTGACCTGCTACCTTCCGCCACAAAGTCTCTTTCATCTTCGGGGGTGGCGGCAACCTCCATGATCGTTAGGCCGTTGCTGGTCATCAACATACTGCTGGATGATCGACAGCGGCGCACCGCCACACTATTCGGCAAAATATGACGGCCTCCATAGCATCTCCCGCCACTAGTATGAGCAATATCAGGTCGATCCTGCCGCAGCATTCGCGATGAAACGCCTTTCAGGCTTGGCACCAGGGACGAGATCGAACCATTCGGCGGATACGTCACCGACAAATGCACATGATCGGCTTCGCCGCTCATCTCAACCCGTCGCGCTTCAAAGTCCCAACACACACTCGCAAACAATGTGCCTTGAGCCGATCAATGGCCTCGCCATCGAACACTTTCCGACGCCATTTGGCTGGCCTTGATTCGCCATTTTTCCCCGCACAAAAAACGATGCAGATATGACGTAAGCAAATTAATCTAGTTCCGGCAGTTCGCAAGCACTGCACAAGCGAGGTGCGGGTTGTCGGCCCCGTATATCCAGCTCAATCGCTTCCAGTCCAGCGCGCAGGCGGCGTCCACAAGGAATTTACCTTGTTGCCAGTAGTCGGAATACAGGCATGCAGGTATTTTCTTTGTCATGTTCTGAGCCGTACATTGCGCTTTATCCGGCGCCGTTCTCCGGTCGGTGATAAGGACCTAACGGCCAGGCGAGCACCGATAGGCGGTTTTTTGCGAATCGGTTTTTTGGGAAACCATATCAAATGCTTAACGTCCTGTTCGCGCTCTTTTTTCGTTATCCAGGTTAGCAAAGTGATCGGGCCGAGGCCGAGAATCGCCCGAAAGTCGCTCCGAGACGTTCATTTAAAGAGAAGCAATCACTTAGGAGGAGTGACTTGAGAGCTTCTTGAAACTGCGCTCTTGCGATTCATCCAGACCGGAAATCGCCAAATGAACCGTAAGAGACGAAGTGCAGTCGTTTGCTTTTGCAGAACATATACGCGTCCGTCAGCCATTGGTCAGGGAGTGGTGCGCACGATCCCCGAAGCTTCGAATGGCTATTCTGCATCGAATTTTCGGCCTGCTTTTGTCTTGGCACGATCACGCAAGGGCAGCACTGCCCTAAACATGCTTGAACCATAAGGTGGAGAAAATGAAATGGAGCGCTCTTAACGCACTAAGAACTGTGGCGCTCGGCGCCTCCATTTTTTTTCTGGCTGCCAACGGTACGCGCGCTTGATGCCAACGCCGCAAGAGCATTGGCCAGAGAAACCAAATTCTTCAGTTGTCACGCGATCGAGGATGAAGACGGGCCTGCGTATCAAAGAATTGCGGAGGAGTTTAAGAGCGAGGCGACTGCCAAAACCTGGCTAATCGAACACATAACCTCTGGCCAAAAAACTAGATGCCCAGACGGCGTTGAGGAAGGACACAAATTTGTCAAGACCATGCCTCCCAAGGACATGGGGTAAATCAAGAAAACCTAGTGGCATGGATACTCGCGCAGTAAGCAGGTGACATCGGGAAAAACAAGGGGGGTTCAAATGGTATCAATGCAGAAACTTCTGGCAGTTTGTGCGCTGGCAGGAAGCCTGATCTTTAGCAGTACGGCGCTCGCTGAAGACGCGCCTCCAACGCAAGTCAAGGCTCCAGTGAAAACCGCCCAGGTCTTGACCGGCGACGCCATCTGTACCCGTTGCCATGACGAGTCAGAGAACAAACCAATTCTGGCCATTTATCAGACAAAACATGGCGTCAAGGGGGATCCACGGACGCCCGGTTGCCAGTCCTGTCATGGCACCAGTGACAAGCATCTAAAAAGCAAGCAGCAGCTACCCGATGTTACTTTCGGCGAGAACAAGTCCGATACAAAAGAGCAGGATGCCGCATGCTTGAGCTGCCACAAGGCTGGAAAACGCACACGCTGGAAGGGCGGCGCGCATCAGAGCAATGATGTGACATGCACTAGTTGCCATACCATACATGCGAAAGTCGACAAGGTACGTAACAAGAAGACGCAGACCGAAGTCTGTTTTACGTGTCATCAGGAACAGCGTGCTGACAGTCTTATGGTTTCGACCCACCCGATCGACGCAGGGAAAGTGGTCTGCTCCGACTGCCATAATCCTCACGGCTCTGGCGGCCCCAAGTTGCTGAAGAAGAACACGGTCACAGAGACCTGCTTCACCTGCCATGCTGAGAAGCGAGGGCCCTTCCTGTGGGAACATCAGCCGGTGAGCGAAGACTGTACCAACTGTCATACTCCACACGGCTCGAATATTTCGCCGCTGCTTAAGTCGCGCGCACCCTTCCTGTGTCAGGAATGCCACGATGGTCCGCATGTGAGTAATACCCCAGTTGGTTCGGGCGCTGCGCTTGGACGAGGAGCGACCCCGAGCTCAGTCCAGTTCGCGGGGCGCGCGTGCATGAACTGCCACAGCATGGTCCATGGCTCGAATTCGCCGTCCGGCGCCTTCTTGCATCGCTAATTCAGGAAGAGGGGATTTGTCATGAACACGAGCAATGAGAATTTTCCGCTCCAAAGACTAACTCTTGCGGTGCAGGGCGCCTTGGTTGCGTTGTCTGTAGTGCCGTTAGCTGCGATCGCCGACGATGACTTTGAAGTGGTGAACTTGACGCGCCCGACCAATTCGATCGAAATTGGGGTGGAGAGCGTGTCACAGGATTCGGCCAAATTCGGCGAATATAATGGCCTTAATAAATCGGGGGTCGCACCGATTGGAAACTTCAGTGTCCGTGGCGGCGACGCCTACGATTCATTCGATGGCGGTACGGGCGTAACGCGCTGGGAGGCTACCGGAAGCGACTTAGGTACAACCTCCCGGGAACTCGGCGGGACGGTGAGCAAGCAGGGACAATGGAATCTAGGTATCAAATACGACGAACTTCGCCACCAAATCACGGATTCCTACCAAACACCATTTCAAGGGGCGCAGGGCGGGAACAGTTTCACTCTGCCAGCGACGTTCGGTGTCATCGACACCGCCACTGGAACACTGGCGTTGGACCCCAACCAACAACTATCGTCTTTCCGCAGGGAAGATGTTCACTCCGACCGCAAGAATACAAGTCTTAATGCTGGATATATATTCGACCGACAGTGGAGTTTTCAATTCGACTACAACCGTCTGCAGCAGACAGGCGCGAAGCTCATCAGTGCTTCTTCCGATTTTTCCGGTGGCGGTGCTGGTGAAAATACCGTCACGCTGATGACACCGACCAATTATACGACCGACACCTTCGACACCGCGTTGAACTGGGTTGGTGACAAGGGACACCTGAGCGGAAGCTATTTTGCTTCGATATTCAAGGACGGCTACAGCAGCCTCTCATGGTCAAATCCATTTGACGGTTCTGGCCTAGGGACGGGCGCACCGCCACCCCTAGGGGCTTTTCCGGTCAATGTTTTTGCTACTGCGCCCAATAATACTTTTCACCAGTTAAACCTGACGGGTGGTTATGACTTCACGGAAGCAACAAAAATCGCCGGTGGACTCTCATACGGCAGGAATACACAGAACAGCAGTTTTATTGACGATCCCTTACTCGGTGCGGCGCTTCCACAAGGATCACTCAATGGTCTGGTGGTAAGTACTCATGCGGACTTGAAACTAACGAACCAAGCGAGCAAGGACTTGATGTTGTCCGCTGGTTTTAAGTACAACGAACGTGACAACCGCACGCCATCGAATACGTATGCTTTTAATTCTATCGCCGGCGACCCTTACACGGCCGTGAATGCGCCAGTCAGCAACAAAAAAACCCAGATAGAATTTGCTGGGAATTACCGAATCGACAAGCAACAAAGCGTCCGATTGGCGTACGAGTACGAAGCCATCAAGCGGTGGTGCAATAACTCGCTAGCCAATTCTGCGCAATCGACAGATATCAATTTCCCCGCTGGCTACTACACCAACAGCGCCTGCGTTCAAAGCCCTGAAAGCAAAGAGAACAGGCTCGCTGCCAACTACAACCTCAAATTAAACAATACGGTCAAATTCACCGCCGGTTATACCTATGCGGATCGCCGGGCGGATATCAATAGTTCCTATTACAACCCGATGCAAGCCAACGCCAATGGCCTGCAGAACTTGGGTTTCGTTCCTTATTTTGACGCTTCACGCAAGGAGCAACTGGTTAAGGCCGGCGTCAACTGGCAGGCCAACAGTAGTTTGAACCTTGGTCTGAGTGGCCGTTATGTCGACGATAAATACGATACGACGCTGGGTGTCCAGAATGGCCACACCTGGGGTTTGAATTTGGACGCTGCCTACACCTACGCTGAAGATAGCACGGTTTCCGCCTATCTGAGCTGGCAGAGCAGGCGGCGCGATTTGTTGTCCTCAGACGCTCAGTCGCCACTGGTTGCACCTACACCAAGCACGCTTTGGAATAACCGGTTAACTGACGATACCACCACTATCGGCATTTCTACGAAGAACAAGAGTCTTATGGGCGGACGGCTTGCCGTGGAAGGCGATCTGTCCTATTCCCTCGGGAAGACAGGTTATTCGACCCAGTATCAGGACGCCTCGGTTTGCACCGACTTAACTTGCGGCAAGTTGCCTGATATCAAGAACGATATCCTCAGACTGAAAATCACCGGCACCTATCAGCTTGATAGATCGAGCAAGATCGCATTGGGATATCGCTTCCAAAAGCTGAAGTCCAACGATTATTACTACAGTGCTTATCAGGCGGGCCTCACCGATACCGTCGTGCTTCCCACCAATCAACAAGCACCAAGCTACTCTGTCAATCTGTTCATGGCTTCCTATATCTACAACTTCCAGTAATTCTTGCTGCCACGATCTATGCGTGACAGTTTCGGGGCCGGCATTCTTGGCCCCGTTTCTTTGCTGACCGAATTCACTGCTTTTCGCCTAACGGATGGTCGAATCTCTGAAAGCTACGACGGAGACCGATATTTGTGCGATGCAGGGTGGTGTTGAGCTGAACGATGGCTGCCATTTCGGGCAGTCTTTCGGGCTTTGGCCGGGAGGTGACCATAGATACTGGCAAGACGCTGTTCGCCCAACTCTTGGATTTCCTGCCATGGATGCATTTGGTCCGGGACGTTGCGCGCTACGGCGAGGACAAGGGCGTTCGTGTGCAGACTTGCGCGGAATGGTTCCGGGTCATGGCCTTCGCCTAACTGACTTATCGCGAGAGCCTGTGCGACATTAAGACATGTCTGTCAGCAAGAAGCCATGCTTCACCAGATGGGTTTTGGCGAGCCAATTCGGCGCTCGACGCTAGCCTTGGTAAAATGCGCAACGCCCGCGAAGATCGCCACTAAATCTTGGCCGAACTTGTGCGCAGCGGAAGTTTCCGGCCTAGAATCCCCGGGATTCTGCCTCTCCTGTACGACGTAACGTATGTCTACCTTGCCTTCCCGTCTTGCCCGGCAACGATTCCGTTCGAATGGATCTGGAATTCCGTCCATGTCCGGTTGCTGCCCGAGCCGAGAAGCCTGGAGACAGCAGAACGGGAGGCAAAGGATTGAATGATGCCCATTCTGGTAATTGAGGATGAAGCCGATGTGGCCCGCTATCTCTGCAAAGGGTTGCGCGAGAGCGGCTACACGGTAAGCTGGGTGGCGGACGGTGCGGAAGGCCTGCACTTGGCCAGCACCGAGAATTGGGAACTGATCATCGTCGACCGCATGCTGCCTGATAACGTGGACGGGTTGTCCATCGTCCGCAGCCTGAGAGAAACGGGCAAAAAGATGCCGGTCCTGATCCTGAGCGCATTGGCCACTTTGGACGAACGGGTGCGCGGCCTGCGGGGCGGTGGTGACGACTACTTGACCAAGCCATTTGCTTTCGCCGAATTGCTCGCCCGTGTCGAAGTGTTGCTGCGCCGCAGCGGCACGCGGGAAGACTCGACCGAACTGTCCATTGCCGACTTGAGGCTCGATCTGCGCACGCGGCGGGCCGAGCGCGCCGGTCAGGCCATTGCCCTGCAGCCTAGGGAGTTTCGCCTTTTGGAATACCTCGTCCGTCATCAGGAACAGGTGGTGACCCGGACCATGCTTCTGGAAGCGGTGTGGGATTACCACTTCGATCCGCAAACTGGCGTTATCGACGTCCAGATCAGCCGCCTGCGCAACAAGATTGACAAGGATTTTTTTCCACCCCTCCTGCACACCGTACGCGGTGTCGGTTATCGGATTGGCGTCAATGGTTAGGATCTGGCGTTCCGTTGCCTTTCGCTTGGCTTTATTTTGCGGCGGCTTAGGCATCGCCACCGTGGTCCTGCTCTCCGCAGTGTTCTACTTTGGCACCATCGGTGTTCTGGTGCACGGCGCAGATAGCAGCATCATTGATCACGCCAAGCATTTTGCGGAGGACGGAGAAATACGCGGCCAGGAATCCCTGCGCAGACGCATCGAACAGACCCTCGTCGATGGGGTGGACTCAGATACGGAAATCTATCTGTTGGCCGATTCCGCCGGCCGCACCCTGGTCGGCAACATCATGCCTTGGATCGACGGGACCGTTTCCATGGATATGGTCATCGACCATGAAGTGATACGGAACGGCCGGCCGGCGGCGGCTCGCTTGGTCTTGCACCGGCTTCCGGACGGTGCCTTGCTGGTGGTCGGCCAGGACATGAGCGAACTTCATGCGATCATGGACCTGACCTGGCGCGCCATCGCCGTGGGGGGGCTGTTGGCCTTGCTGCTGGCGCTTGGCGGAACCCTGCTCTTTCGCTATCAAATCGAGCGGCGGATCTGGGCCATTCGCCACGCCACGCTGGACATTGAAGCGGGCAACCTAAGTCGACGAATTCCCCTCTCGGGCGAAGATGACGAGTTCGACCGGCTGAACCACGACATCAACCGTATGCTCGATCGTATCGAGCATCTGATGGACGGAGTGCGCCATGTCTCCAACATCATTGCCCATAACCTGCGCACACCGCTTGGCCGCATCCGCAGCCATTTGGACGAAGCCCTGCGCGGCGAACCAGAAGCGGAGCCGCTCGCCAAAGCGGCCATCTTCTCGATCGACGAAGTGGATGGCCTGATCATTGTGCTCGACAAGTTGCTTCAGATCGCCGAGGCGGAATCGGGGGCACGGCGTCAGCCCTTCGCACCGGTGGCACTGCGGGAAGTCGTCACCAATCTTCTGGAACTTTATGATGCCGCTGCCGAGGCTCAGGGGGTCACTCTGGTTGCCGACATCCGCGACGAGCCGGTCGTCCTGGGTGACGAGGACCTGCTAGCGAGCATTCTCGCCAATTTGCTCGACAACGCACTGAAATATGCGGGGAGTCCCGCCAAAATAGAAGTGCGGGTGACACACGAACTGGACAAGATTACCCTGATCGTGCAGGACGATGGTCCCGGCATTCCTGCCGCAGAACGCTCGAAAGTGCTACAGCGCTTCTATCGCCTCAACCAGCGCCAGCAGGGCAATGGGCTTGGCTTGTCCATTGTTGCCGCCGTTACCCATCTGCATGGCGGCACTCTCTCCCTCGAAGACGCCGCACCGGGACTATGCGTCTGTATCGTTCTGCCGCGGGCCGATTCCGCAACCTTTCCAAATGGTAAGTCTTTGGAAAGGTTGCGGAGAGCTGTCGCCGCGTAAAATTCACTCATCCGCCCCCTTCGTGGATGACGGATTGCCGCGAGTTGGCGTCAAGTTGCCCTCGCCACTGCTTGTATTTCGACTTATGTAACGCTTTCCTGGCCTTGATAGCCTTGGTCGGCATGCCTTGATTGCCGTGGCAGTTAGAGGCAGCAAGCGACCTAGCGTAGCAATTGGAAAGTACGTCGAGATGAGGCCGAAAATGATCTCGCGCTTCGTAACAAATGCTGTTCATTCATTTGATTGTTTTCGATGAATGCGTCAGTCCGATTTAACTAACTACGAGATGATTCTTCGTGATCGCAATGAAATCGCTCTTGGCTCACCGGCGTGTCCGCTGGGCATCACTCGGCCTTGTCCTGCTGATCGCAGTGTTGTTTGCGTGGCGACAAGTGGCTAAGCAGGCTTCGGCGGGAGATGACCAGCCATCGAAGCCGAGGTCACCAGAGGGTCAATTCCGCCCGACCAAGGAACAATGGGTCGGCCTCAAGGTGGCCGAAGTGAAGGCTCTGGCCTTCAGTACGATCCTGACCACGGATGGCAACATCGCCTTCAACGACGACGCCATGACTCCTGTGTTTTCTCCCTACTCTGGTCGCGTCAATCGCCTGATCGCGAAGCTCGGCGACGTGGTCAAGAAGGGGGCCCCGTTGATGTCCATTGAAGGGTCTGAATTCGTACAGGCACAAAGCGACGTCGCCTCGGCTAAGGCCAGCCTCGAAACAACGCGAGCGACTGAAAAGCGCCAGCGTGATCTCTATGAAGCCGGCGCCGGCGCTCTCAAGGACTGGCATCAGGCGCAGTCCGATCTGGTCGCGGCCGAAGCGCTATGGACAGCTGCTCGCGGCCGGCTGCGCATTCTGGGCAAGACGGATGCGGAGATCAACGCCCTCGAGAAGACTTCTGCCGGTTTGACGGAAGCCTTTGTGACGGCGCCCATTAGCGGCACGGTCACCCAGCGCCAGGTGGGTGTCGGTCAATACATCCAGAGCGCGGCAGCGGGGGCTTCAACACCGCTATTCACCATTGGCGACCTGACTACGGTCTGGCTGGTAGGCAACGTGCGCGAAAGCGATGCGCCAAATCTGCGCGTTGGCCAGTCGGCTGACGTCACGGTCATGGCTCTGCCCGGGAAGACGTTCAAAGCGAAGCTTGCCTGGGTTGGGCCCTCAGTTGATCCCATTACCCATCGCTTGCCTGTGCGCGCTGTCGTGCAGAACTCAAGCGGTGAATTGAAGCCGCAGATGTTTGCGACTTTTGTGATTGCCACCAGCGAAGCCGTGAAGGCGCCGGCCGTGCCGCAAAGCGCCATCATGCACGATGGCACCGTCACTCGGGTGTTCGTCGTTGGCGATAACGGTAGCATTGCCGGCCGAGTGGTGAGTGACGGTCGCGTCCGCGACGGGATGGTCGAGATTATTTCAGGACTGCGTGTTGGCGAGAAGGTCATCGCCTCAGGCACTCTGTTCATCGACCGTGCAGTTGGGGGCGAGTAGACCGTGAATCGTATCGTTGAGTTCGCGCTCAAGCAGCGCGCCTTTATCGTTGTCATGTTGCTAGCCGTTCTTGGCGCGGGCGTTGTCAGCTTCATCAAGCTTAACATCGAAGCCTACCCCGATCCGGTACCGCCGCTGGTGGACATCATCGCTCAGAGTCCCGGCCTGTCGGCGGAGGAGATGGAGCGCTATGTCACGATCCCTATTGAAGTGCAGATGGCAGGCATTCCGCGTGTCACCGCCATTCGCACGATCTCACTATTTGGGCTGTCGGACGTCAAACTGCAGTTTACCTATGACTTCACCTACCAGCAGGCCGAACAGTGGGTGATCAACCGTCTGTCGCAGTTGCCACCGCTACCCAACGGCGTCCAGCCACAGATTTCCCCTTGGAGTCCTATCGGCGAAATCTACCGTTACCGCTTGGTCGGTCCACCAGGGTATTCGGTGACGGACCTCAAGACGCTCCAGGATTGGGTGCTCCAGCGGCGCTTCAAGGCGGTGCCGGGTGTCATCGACGTGAACGGCTGGGGCGGCAAGACCAAAACCTACGAGATCTCAATCGATCTGCCTAAGCTCACCGCCAACGGCCTCACGTTGCAGCAGGTGCTGCAGGCCATCGGAAACAGCAATGTCAATGTTGGTGGCCAGACGGTCAACATCGGCCCTCAGGCGGCAGTGGTGCGTGGCGTTGGACAGATACATTCTCTCGACGATATCCGGGGCACCATGTTGGTGTCCAACAAAGGGGCACCGGTGCTGGTGAGCGACGTGGCCACGGTAACGGTCGGCAATCAGCCTAGGCTGGGGATTGCCGGTCACGACAATGACGATGACGTTGTGGAGGGCATCGTCCTTATGCGCCGAGGCCAGGAGAGCATGCCGACCATTGATCGGGTCAAGGACGAGGTGGCTAAAATCAATGTTTCCAGTATCCTGCCGCCCGGCGTGGTCATCGAGCGCATCTACGACCGCTCAGATCTCATCAGCACGACGACGCATACGGTACTGCACAACATGCTCTTCGGCATCGTGCTGATCTTTCTGTTGCAGTGGGCCTTTCTCGGCAATTTGCGCACGGCCGTCATCGTGGCGACCACGATCCCCTTCGCCCTTTCCTTTGCCATCGCCCTGATGGTCGCCATGGGCGAATCAGCCAACCTGTTGTCCGTCGGCGCCATCGACTTCGGTCTTGTCGTTGATGCATCTGTCATTATGGTGGAGAACATCTACCGCCACCTGACCCAGAGTAAGGCGCAGCGCCAGGAAAGCGAGCCGCTGCTGCACCGGCTACGAACCACGGTGGGACTGCACGGCAAGTTTGCGGTCATCGCAAATTCGGCGACCGAGGTGAACCGGGCCATCCTCTTTTCGGCCGCTATCATCATCGCTGGTTTCGTACCCCTCTTTACCCTGTCCGGAATAGAGGGGCACATTTTCGGCCCCATGGCAAAAACGTACGCTTACGCCATCGCCGGCGGCCTGATCGCCACCTTCACCGTCTCACCGGCGCTCAGTTCGCTGCTGCTCAACCAGCACGAGCAGGAGGAAGAAGAGACTTTCGTCGCGCGTTGGCTGCGCCGCCTCTATACGCCAGCCATTGAGTTTGCCCTGGCCCACCGCCTGTCGACAGTCGGCGGCGCGGTCGCTCTCGTTGTCGTGGCAGTTCTGGCGGCTCATAGTCTTGGGCTGGAGTTTCTGCCCAAGCTGGAAGAAGGCAACCTTTGGATTCGCGCCACCATGCCGCCCTCCATTTCCTTGGAGGAGAGCGACGCCTATGTCAACGGCATGCGGCGAGCCATCAAGAGCTTTCCGGAGGTGCAGACCGTGGTGTCGCAACACGGCCGCCCCGACGACGGCAGTGACGCCACGGGATTTTTCAATGGCGAGTTTTTCGTTCCCCTGAAGCCCGCCGATACTTGGCCGAAAGGCGTAGATAAGGAGCAGCTGACCGAACAGATGACGCAGACGCTGGCCGCGAAGTTTCCCGGTGTCGAGTTCAACTTCTCCCAGTACATCCAGGACAATGTTGAGGAAGCTGCGTCGGGAGTGAAGGGAGAGAACTCCATCAAGCTCTATGGCAGCGATCTGGAAACGCTCGAGAAGACGGCGCAGAAGATCAAGGCGGTGATGCAGACCGTGCCCGGAGTTGCCGACCTCGCCGTCTTTAACTCACTGGGCCAGCCGACGGTGCGCATCGATGTGGATCGGGCTCGCGCCGCCCGCTATGGCCTGATGCCAGGCGACATCAATACGACCATTCAAGCGGCCATTGGTGGCCAGTCGGCCGGCGACCTGTTCGAACGCGGCAGCGACCGCCACTTCCCGATGGTTGTGCGCCTCGCTCCCGAATACCGCGGCAGTCTGGAGACAATCAGGCGCATTACCGTCGGTGCGCCAGGGCCCAATGGCATGGTCCAGGTGCCTCTTGGAGAACTGGCCGATATCCAGTTGATTTCGGGGGCCTCCTTTATCTACCGCGAACAGCAGGAACGCTACATCCCCATCAAGTTCAGCGTACGCGGCCGCGATCTCGGTAGTGCTGTCCTTGAGGCCCAGAAGAAGGTGGCGGAGCAGGTGCAGTTGCCGGGTGGCTACCGACTGGAGTGGGTCGGTGAGTTCGGCAACCTGCAAGACGCACTCGCCCGGCTCGCCGTGGTCGTGCCGATCGCCATTGCGCTGATCTGCATCCTGCTTTACGTGAATTTCGGCAACGCCGTGGACGTTCTACTTGCCGCCAGCGTAATACCCATGGCATTGATCGGCGGTATCTTTGCGCTTTTTCTCACTGGCACACCGTTCAGCGTTTCCGCCGCCATTGGCTTCGTCGCGCTGTTCGGCATCGCCGCCATGGACGGTATCATAGTGTTGGCCTATTTCAACCAGACCCTCGACGGGGGCCTCAGTCGCGCTGCAGCAATCCGCCGCACTTGCCAAGTGCAGATGCGTCCCGTCGTCATGACCTGCGTCATTGCCTGCGTAGGTTTGGTGCCGGCCGCCATCTCGACGGGCATTGGCTCTCAGGTGCAGAAGCCTCTGGCGCTGGTGGTGGTGGGGGGCATCGTTCTAGCCCCATTGCTGATTCTTATCGTTTTGCCGGTACTGATTGATCTCTTCTCCCAGCAAGGGAAGCGGGGCGACCGCAATCGGGCCGCAGAACTCGCCAGTGAGAAACACGAAGGAGAGTCATGATGCGCCGCTGCGGAATCGCTGTCCTCGCGGGACTGATGGTCGCTGGATGTGCCATTGGCCCGGACTTCCAACGGCCCGCTGCGCCTGATGTGAGGGCCTACCGTACAACGCCGCCGTCGGTTGAGGATCAGCATTTTGTCGAGAGCGCGGAGGTGCCTGAGCAGTGGTGGAAACTCTTCGGGTCGGAGCCGCTTAACGTTCTGGTGCGGCACGCCTTAGCCGCCAATCCGAATATCGACGCAGCCCGCGCCGCCTTATTGGTGGCGCAGGAAACTGCCGCCGCCCAGCGTGGTGCTTTCTTGCCCCAGGTGTCGGCCAGCCTGACGCCGACGCGACAGAGAATTGCTGACAACCTGAGTTCACCGCTCAATGCCCCAGCCAATCCGTTTAGCCTGCACACGGCTCAGCTCAGCATTGGCTATACGCCGGACATCTTTGGTGGCACGCGGCGACAGTTGGAATCCCTCGAAGCCCAGGCGGAGTTCCAGCGCTTCGAACTAGAGGCCGCGCGCTTGTCTTTAGCAACCAATGTCGTCAATGCCGCCGTGCAGGAGGCAGCACTCCGTGGCCAGATATCAGCCCTGGAAAAGATCATCACCCTTCAAGTGGAGATTCTGGATCTTGCGCATCGTCAGTTCGCACTCGGTGCCATTTCCGAAAATGGTGTGGTGGCTCAGGAGTCCGTGCTGGCGCAGAGCCGAGCAGCCTTGCCGCCGCTGCGAAAGCAGTTGGCTCAAACCCGCAACCTGTTGACGGCACTGGCCGGGGGGTTTCCGGACAGAGAACTGGAGCAAAGCTTCGATCTGGAACATCTGGAACTGCCTCAGACACTCCCCTTGAGTTTGCCTTCGACCCTAATTGAGCAGCGGCCCGATGTGCGCGCCGCAGAAGCCTTGGCGCATGCAGCCAGTGCCCAGGTGGGCACTGCCTTCGCCAACATGTTGCCGCAGTTCACCATCAATGGCACTGTCGGTAGCGTCGCCACGCTGATGAGTGACCTGTTCAAAGGAGGAAACGGATTCTGGGGTTTAGCCGGATCGATCACGCAACCGATTTTTGAGGGCGGTGCGTTGAGACACCGAAAATCCGCTGCCGAGGCTGCCTATGAACAGACCATGGCTCAGTATCGCGCCACCGTAATTGCGGCTTTCCAGAACGTCGCCGATACTCTCCACGCATTGGAGCAGGACGCCGATGCACTGCGGGCAGCGACTGTCGCTGAGCGGGCCGCGTCGCGCAGCCTGGCCATCATGCGCCGACAGTTGGAACTTGGCGATATCAGCAATCTGGCCCTTCTGGGCGCAGAACAGACCTACCAGCAGGCAGTCGTCGCATTGGTACAGGCGCGGGCGAATCGATATGCAGATACCGCCGCACTTTTTCAGGCGCTGGGTGGCGGATGGTGGAATAAGCCGGCGCAAGGATAGTTGAACGCGATTCTGGCAGGGCTAGAGTCGCGTCGTCGTCATTGCTTACTGAACTGAGCGGGGTTCGCCATATCGACGATGGCAATGCCTTGCGCGCTCGCTGTTGAGTTATCAGTCACTTTGTCCGGAAAAGAATATGAGTGAAGAAGGTGAATTTGAAGTCCGCGCTCTCCATGAGGAACTGATCGAAGAGGAAACCAAACGCGATCAGTTGGCCCAACGAGTGGCCGTGATGACTGCCATTCTCTCCACGCTGGGAGCTGTTTTCAGTTTCCAGAGCGGTCACACACAAACGGAGGCGAGCTTTCTCAAGAGCGGCAGTATTGCCAAACTCACCGCAGCGAGCGACCGCTGGGCGCAATATCAGTCCAAATCAACCCGTGCCTACGTCGCGACGGTTACAGCCCTAGTCGCTCAGGATGGTGCGGTCAAAGCCCAACTGGAGGCAGAAGCCAAGCGCCTTGAACTGGAAAAAGATCAAATCCGTCAACAGGCGGAACATCTCCAGACGGAATCGGAGCGCCTAAGCCAAGAGGCAGAAGACATATTGCGCCCCCATCGGCGCCTTTCGCTGGCCATGACCTTTGTCCAGATTTCCATTGCCCTTTCTTCACTTACGGTACTGACCCGACGCAAGTGGCTCTTTGCCCTTGCCGGAACCGCCGCCGCGATCGGCGTTGGTATTGCCGTAATTTCCTGGTTGGCGTTGTAGGCCAATCAAGCTGGCTGAGATATTAGAGGAGGGACCCCATGTCGACAATCCATGAATCGCCCATTCATAAGCTTCGCCCTACCCAGATGACCGTGGGCATGATCGAAGTGCACGACAAACAGAAGCACTTGGCTTCGCTAAGACCGGCCGAACAGAGAGATTTCATGCGGGCTCACCCCATTCCTGCAGTCGCCGGCCTAGGAGGGGTACTGTTCATCACAGACCATCATCATTTGGGTCGTGCGGCGCTTGAAGCTGGCGTGATCAGCGGTTTTTTCGAAGTGGAAGCGGAACTCTCCGACCGCGACAACGCGACGTTCTGGATCGAAATGGATAAGAACCGGTGGGTCCATCCCCTGGATGAAAATGGAATCCGCCACTATTTCTCGGCCATTCCGCATCATCTTGAGCAACTGGTCGACGATGTCTATCGATCCGTTGCTGGGTACGTACGAAGCGCTGGCGGCTACGAAAAGACGCCCACGGCCTTCGCCGAGTTTGTTTGGGCCGATTTCTTCCGGCGATCAATTCCGATTGAAGACGTCAGAGCCGATTTTTCGGCAGCAGTAAGAGCTGCGATTCCTCTGGCACACAGCGAAGCGGCCGTGGGAATGCCAGGATTTCGTGGGGCTCCGACGAAGGCGTCGTGATCGTCTTGCAGTCGTCAAACTGCCGCGACAAGAAATAGCCTGATCTAAGCGCAACCTTGCCTTCCAAAAGCGGGATATGCCGGAAACATTGATGTCCTTGGCGTAAGGCTGGGCTGCCCTTGGCTGAAGACATCGTGCAGCCAGAAAACGTCGTTCTGTCTCTGGCTATCTTCCGGACGGACCTCTTTCCTCACGCCGACTTTCTTGCCGGTGCAAGCTGTTACATTTGCTAACAAACGGGGCCGGCCCTTTACAGTTTTCGTGTCTATTGTGCCGTCAAGTCGCGCGTTAGTTTGATCAAGGCAAGGCAAAATTGGCCGATGCCGAAAACCCCCACTCAATGAATAAGGGAGTCCATGATCATGAAAATCTCAAGTTTCAAGAAGTTCGTCGCTATGGCCATGTTGTCTGCATTGGCCGTTGGAACGACCAGCAGTGTAATGGCGGCCGAAGGCCAATGGGCGAAAGATCATCCTCGCCGTGACCAGGTCAATGATCGCTTGGCAAACCAGAACAAGCGCATCCATCAGGAACGTAAGGAAGGCGAGATTTCCAAGACGCAGGCCGCCAGGCTTCATAAGGAAGACCGTCAAATCAGGGGTGAAGAGCGCGCCATGGCCAGCCAGAATGGCGGCCACATCACCAAGCAGGAACAGCGAACGCTGAACCAGCAGGAAAATGCCGTCAGCCGTCAGATTGGTCGCTAAGCTGGTCGCTGGGGTGCGAGGCCCGCATTGGGCGAAAGTGTCGCGCCTTCATCTCTGGGGGATTCGCGTTGGGTATGGGGACTGATCACTTCGTTCTGTCTCGCCTCGCCTTCGGTGCCGATGCGGCGGGCCTGGAAGCCCTATCGCACTTCGGGTTTCTGCGCTGGCTGCAGGAGCAATTGCATCCGGACGACGATGCCGACATCGTCTGCTGGCAACGGCTCAAGGAACTGAAGTTACGGATCCGATATCCGCAAGGGAAGGACTGGCCGGGTACTGACGAAGCCCGGCCGCTCCTGTGGCTTGCTGCCCCCATCGAGACCCTATGGGCACTTAACGACCCGGCCAAGCCCGTCGCCAACCCAGAAAAGGCGCGGCCGCGGCTGGAGGTTTCGATGGCGACGCTGACCCGGACGATCTACAGTCGCTGGCAGCTGCGGGAAGTTCTGTGCGACTTCTGGCATAACCACTTCAGTGTAAATGCCTGGGACAACGCCGTCGGGATCGCTCTCCCGGCTTACGACCAGGAGGTGATCCGGCGCCACTGTCTGGGTAACTTCCGCGAGATGCTGGAGGCGGTGGCACGAAGCTCCGCCATGCAGTGGTATCTCAACAATCGATCGTCCCGAACCGGCGCCCCCAACGAGAACTATGCCCGGGAACTCTTCGAGCTCCACACCTTGGGACGTGACGCCTATCTGAACGGGCTCTACAGTCGCTGGCGGGAGGTGCCGGGGGCCGGCCGAGGCCGACCTGTCGGCTATATTGACCAGGACGTCTACGAGGCTGCCCGGGCCTTCACGGGCTGGGGCCTGGAAGATGGGAGTGGCCTAGGAGGAGGGCAAAGCCTGCCTCGCACCGGGAAGTTCGTTTATGTCGAGTCCTGGCATGATAACTACCAGAAGCGTGTCTTGGGCACTGAGTTCGACCCCTTCCAGCAGCCCCTCGCGGACGGACGGAAAGTGCTGGATCTGGCAGCCTTCCATCCCGCGACGGCACGCTATCTGGCCAAGAAGCTCTGTACCCGCCTGGTTTCCGACACCCCACCCGATTCTCTCGTCGCCTCCACTGCCAAGGTCTGGACAGACCATCGCAACAAGCCGGATCAGATCGCCCGTACCGTTGAACATGTGGCCCGGTCCCGGGAATTCGCCGAGAGCCAGGGCATGAAGGTGAAACGCCCGCTCGAACTGCTGGCCAGCTACGTTCGGGGGACGGGGATCGACTTCACACCGACGGAACCCCTCATTTACGAAATGGAGGCGGCCGGGCAACGGCTGTTCGGCTGGCCGACGCCGACCGGCCATCCCGATACGGCAGACCACTGGTTGGGAGCGAGCGCCATGCGTCGCCGCTGGACCCTGGTAGCGGGCCTCAGCGAAAACTGGTGGGGAACAGGAAGCTTCGACCCCCTCGCCGGGTTTGACGGAAAGCCGGCTGCCGGTGCCTATGCGCAACACTGGCTGTCCCGCCTGCACGGCATAGCGGCGAGCCATGTCACCTCCGCGCTTCTCAACGCTGCCGGCATCAATCCAGACCAGCCAATCAGCAATCCGGCCATCGCCCGACGCATTATCGCCTGGGCCGGAATGGCCCCCGACTTCCAGTTGCGCTGAGGCATCGCCCATGGATATCAGCAGGCGCGAATTTCTGAAAGCCGCTTCGGCGGCAGGCTGTTATCTTCCACTCAGTGGTATTTCCGGCTTGGCTTTCGGGGAAGGGAACGAGCCCGGGCCGTTGCTGGTGGTCGTATTTATGCGCGGAGGCGCAGACGGTCTGAATCTGGTGGCACCGGTCAATGACGCCGATTACATCGGCGCCCGCCCGCCGGAACTGCGGGTCCTGGATTCTGGCGAGCGTGCCGGGCACAAGTTAGCGCAATCCCTGGTGCCGGCAATCGATTTCCGCCTGCACACGGAAGCCACACCTCTTGCGAGTCTTTACGGTGCACGGAGGCTGGCTATCGTCCACGCTGTGGGCCTGACCGACGGCACGCGCTCCCATTTCGTGGCCCAGGATCTGATGGAACGAGGCATTGCCGATGAAAAGCTTCTGGGGCAGATTCCGGACGGCTGGCTGGCGCGCTCTCTTGCCTCCTCTATCGGCGTCATTCCGGCCCTCAGTGCAACGGCGACGCCGACTTTCTCTCTCCGGGGCCTGAAGTCCACCTTGGCGATGCCGGACTTGGCTTCCGGGAGCAACCTGCCCTGGGGCCGCGCTACGGCGCAGTTGTTGCGGGCCCTCTCCACGACCGGCAACGCCCCGGTCCACCGGGCCGGCATCAGCGCCCTGGACATGCTCGACGCCGTCGATCGCAGACTGCCAAAGGATGGGGCGGGGAAGGTCATTGCCTACCGGCCCGATGGCAATGCCAACTACGAGGGCTCTGGGGATCTCGTCCGCTCCCTTGTCTCGGTCGCTCGTCTGGCCAAGATGGAGGTCGGTCTGACGGTCGCCTGCGTCGATCATGGGGGCTGGGATACCCACGAGGGCCAGGCGGGGCGCTTTGCCAACCAAGTGAAACAACTCTCGCTCGGTCTGGCAGCGCTCCATGACGATATGGCGGCCGCCGGAAGACCGGTTGTAATTACAGTGATGACTGAATTCGGCCGCCGGTTGCGGGCCAACAAGAGCGGCGGCACCGATCACGGCCATGGCGGATGCTGGCTCGTGCTGGGCGACGGAGTAAGAGGTGGCACGTTGCTGGGGAAATGGCCGGGGCTGGCGACGTCCCACCTCGACCAAGGCGTGGATCTGGTGGTCTCGACGGACTACAGGCAAGTGTTGGCCGAGGTCCTCGCCGCCGCCAGACTGCAGTACCGGGATGGACTGCCCGACTGGCGGCCGGTCCATCCGCTTGAGCTTTTTATCACCTGATCCTCTGGGAGACTTGTACTTTGAAAAAATTCATGTTCACCACTGCCGTGCTCTTAAGCGGGTGCGTTATCGCGCCACCGCCACCAAGGGTGGCGCTACCTGCGCCAATTACGGTGGTGTATCAAGTGCCCCCACCGCAACAGGTGGTCAGTGTCTATGTCGAACCACCGCTGCTCCAGCCGCCGCCGGTTAGAGTGGCTTGGGCGCCCCCGCCGATGCTGGTCGAGTCGCCCCCTCCGATGCCCTACGACGGCGCGGTCTGGATCGGGGGGTATTGGGTATGGGAAGGGAACTGGGTCTGGGCTCATGGTCGGTGGGCGCCTCCACCACGCTCTGGTTATGCTTGGGTCCACCCTTACTACGAGAATCGTGGCGGGTCGGTCGTCTTTGTTAGCGGATTCTGGGCTGCGCCCGGTGTCAGCTTTGTCGCGCCATCGTTGAGCATCAACATTGCCTTCGGTGCAGTCGCTGCAGGTGTTCTGGCCGGACCTCGCCCGATTGGGCCTGAAGGGGTATTCGTGCCGCCGCCTCCCGGATCCCATGTTGGCCTAATCGTGCCGGCGCCCATTGGTACGCCTCCTGCAGTCGTGATGAGCGCACCGCCGATCGTGAGGGAAGGGATGCACATTTCGATCAACAACAATTCGACGACCGTCAACAATAACGTGAGCAGCGTGCGCAACGTCACCAATGTCACAAACATCACCCGCGTGACAATTATTGCCCCGGCAAACGCGACTGCCAATGGTCAGCCAGTCAATGCCTCGGTTCCGATGCAACCGCATCTGGCGGCTGCCATGTCGCCAGTCGTCAAGGCCTTGGCGCCAGAACCGGTTTCCACAACACCAATATCGACCTATGTTCCTGGACGGCCCGCCGTTGTCTTGCCACCTGCCCAGACGGTTCGTTCCGAGTTGGCACCCGCCTCAATGCAACTGCATGCGGGCGAACACGCCCACGCCGCGGCTGCGGTAAACCCAGCAGCACGAGATCAGGCAGCCACCGTGCCGGGCGCCGGCATGCCGCCGGCGCGCTCCACACCGGCACCCGGGATATCCGTTCACCCGGCGGCGATGGACCAAGAAGCCATCGGGAGGCCGCCGAAGCCAAACGGCGCGCAATCGGGGATGCGGATACCGCAGGATTCTTCTCCGGTCGCGGTTCAGCCTGTGACTGGCACTGTTGCCGTACCGCCTCGGGCCCGCCCTGCCGCAACCACAGCGTCAGAGGGGCCGCGGGACCCGGTTGCAACGGATAGGCAGACCAACGGTAGGCCTCCGCAACCGAACCTGCCTCAACTCGTACCCCAAGCAGACCACGGGCAACGGGATCACGGTCCAGGCAAGCCAGAGGCGGCGAAAACAGCGTCCGTTAATCCAGGCACCGCCAAACCGGCGGTGAAGCCTCCCAAGCAGAAGCCCGGAGAACACGTGGAAAAGAACAAGGTACAAAAAGACTGAAGCGTGCTTATCCGGTTGTCTCCCAAACCCACTACCGGTAGCATGTTGAGCATCTGCGCCAACTTGGAATGGTCATGGTTATCGACGTGCTTGAGCGAGACGATTTGCTGTTTCC
>Ga0209125_1000718_pt1 | contig 38772 bp, 39 predicted proteins | sample BarGraIncub1131A_FD_184503 | JGI IMG/M metagenome (GOLD analysis project Ga0209125, IMG submission 184503) | Arctic peat soil microbial communities from Barrow, Alaska - Barrow Graham LP Incubations 11-31A (SPAdes) (version 2) | ecosystem: Environmental > Terrestrial > Soil > Wetlands > Peat... | reverse complement strand
CGGGCCTTCACAAACGTGAAGGCCCGTCTTTTTTACTACTTAATTTTCGACATCTGTACGCCACACACTTTATACTCATACGTTTTAGTGACTTTATCAAAAGCCCCATTGGTTAAAACATTGGTCGGTGTATCCGTATAGTGGAAGGTCATATAGACCAACCCGAGTGGTACACGTTCGGTTATTTTAATCTTCGTTTCTACCTCGCCCCTGCGAGAGGTTACTTTAATCCGTTCACCGTTTTCGAACCCGAGACGTTTGGCATCCAAGGGATTAACCTCCGCCAACTCTTCTGGTGAATAGGTTTCAAGGGCTTCTGAATGTTGGGTGAAAATGTTGTAATGCGAGAGTTTACGCCCAGTACTTAGCAAGAAGGGGTACATCTCATCGGGCAATTCATCCGGTATCTGATTGTCTATTGCCACAAAGAGGCCTTTACCTCGGTTGAATTTTCCTTCATGTAAGAACTTGGTCCCGGGATGATCGGCATTGGGTACTGGCCATTGCAAGCCTTGAGTACCCAGACGAGCATGGGTGATTCCTGCATATTGTGGGGTAAGCATCGCTACTTCCTGCATGATTTCTTCCGGAGATTGATACAGGAAAGGATAACCCATAGCGGTGGCCAGTTCACAAAGGATCTGCCAATCTGCCTTAGCGTTTCCAATCGGCTTGATGGCCTGATTGACCATTTGCACCCTCCGCTCAGTATTTGAGAAGGTACCGGTCTTCTCAGCAAAACTAGCGCCTGGGAACACAACATCCGCCAGCTTAGCGGTTTCTGACATAAAGATATCTTGTACTACAAGGAAATCCAAGGCCTTTAAACCTTTGCGTACGTGATTCGCATCCGCATCTGTAATGACCGGATCCTCACCGAGAACATACAAGGCTCGTAAATCTTTGCTATGCGCTGCTTCAAACATATCAGGAATCATAAAGCCTGGAGTAGGGTCTAGTGGAACACCCCAAGCGGCTTCGAATTTCGCTTGTGCTTCTGGATTTGCAACCTTTTGGTAGCCCGGATAGACTTCTGGCAGTGCTCCCATGTCACACGCGCCTTGGACATTATTTTGCCCACGTAAAGGGTTCACGCCTGAACACTCTTTACCTAAATTGCCTGTCAAAAGGGCAAGGTTGGCTAAACTCATCACGTTATCCGTGCCATAGATGTGTTCCGTAATCCCTAAGGTATAAAAGATCTGTGCACTCTCAGCGGTCGCATAGATTCTAGCGGCCTCCTCAAGTTGCTCTACGGGAACTCCGGTGATTTTGCTCACGACATCCGGCGTATACTTTTGAAGGTTCTCTCGTAATTTCTCAAAATCCTCGGTACGTTCTTCAATAAACGCACGATCTTCCCAGCCATTCGCAAGAATAATGTTCATAATCCCGTTGATCAAGGCAATATCGGTTCCAGGTCGAAGCCTCATCCAAAGATCTGAGTTCTCAGCTAGTTCGATGCGGCGAGGATCTGCAACAATAAGCTTTGCTCCATTGGCTAAAGCTTGCATCATCTTAGTCCCAATAATAGGGTGAGCTTCGGTAGCGTTACAACCTATTACAAACATCACTTTGGAATTAGGAATTTCATTAATGGAGTTCGTCATCGCTCCTGATCCAAATGAAGCGGCCAGACCGGCCACTGTGGGAGCGTGTCAGGTCCTTGCGCAGTGATCGACATTGTTGGTGCCGATCACTGCGCGCATAAATTTTTGCATCAAGTAATTTTCTTCGTTGGTACAATGGGCAGAACTTAACGCGGCAATCGCATTAGGACCGCTTTCTTTTTTGATTTCACTAAATTTCGAGGCTACCAGCGCTATGGCTTCATCCCATTCAGCGGGGACTAAGACGCCGTCTTTCCGAATCAAAGGCGTCGTCAAACGAGTGGGACTATAGAGCATGTCCATCCCGAACCGGCCTTTGACGCATAGCGCCTTTCCATTGACCGGCGAATCCGGGTTCGAGGTCACTCCAATGACTTTCCCGTCTTTAACATTTAAGTCAAAGTTACAGCCTGTCCCACAAAACGGACAGGTAGTTTGAACTTTGGTTACTTCCCAGGAACGTCCCTTACCGATCATTTTCTTTTCAACAAGTGCTCCAACCGGACAAACGGAGACACATGAGCCACAGAAAACGCAGTCAGATTCGTCATACGGAAGATTAAAAGCTGGACCCACTTGGGTCTCGAAGCCACGGAAGGAAAAGTCCAAAATGCTTTTTCCCTGAATTTCAGTACAGGCTTTAATACATTTTCCGCACGAGATACATTTATTAGGATCCCTCAAGATGAAGGGGTTCCCGCTATCAATCGGAAGGCTGCGTTGCTCGCCTTTATAAAGCTCACCCGTCGCGCCATATTCATAGGCGTACTCCGCCAAAGAACAATCCCCCATCTTTTGACAGGTCATGCAATCGAGGGGATGATTCGCCAGCAACAGTTCCAGAATTGTTTTACGTGCCGCACGGACTTTAGGGTTCTGAGTTTGCACCACCATGCCCTGGGCTACCTGAGTGACGCAAGATGGAGGAAGATTGCGCATTCCTTCAATTTGCACCACGCACAAGCGGCAGGCGCCGGATGGGGTTAGCTCTTTATCCTGGCATAAAGTAGGAATAGGGATATCATTCATGCGACAGGCTTCAAGTACGGTCGTTCCCTTCAGAACGCTGACTTCCCGTCCATCAATTGTTAAGGTAAACCACTCCACTGTGTTTCACTCCTTTCAATTAATTCATCCGTAACTAACTACTTTACAAGCGAGTTGATTTTTTCAACAATATTACCGAGGCCTAAGAACTCTTCCCAGGCAACCTGGACAAACTCACCGTCTTGATTGATGAAAGGCATTTCCGTTCGGTTATTGTTGTGCTTAAAATCAGACCCTATACGGCCTTTAAGACAAAGTGGTCGACCATTTGCGGCTGATTTTGCTGTTAAACCGATCATTTTGCCATTCTTATAGTTCAGCTCAAATTTGCAGCCCGATTCACAGAAAGTACAAGTGACTTCTTCCTTCGTAAACTCCCAAGCTCTGCCTTTACCGATCATGCTTTTGTCAACGAGGGCTCCGACCGGACAAATAGCCACACATCGGTTGCAATAAACACAGTTAGAATCCTTGAGATCCGTGTCCATAAAGGTTGCAACCTTCGTATTAAAGCCTCGATAAGCGTAATCAATTACGCTACGTTCCGTGACAGCATTACAGGTCGCAATGCACTTGCCGCACAGGATACATTTATTAGGGTCTCTTAGAATATAAGGGTTTCCATCGTCAATCGCGACGTTGCGTTTCTCACCTTTATAAACTTCACCGGTGACACCATATTCATAAGCATACTGAGCCAAAGAGCAGTCTCCTAGTTTTTCGCAAGTCATGCAATCTAAGGGATGATTCGCGACCAGCAGTTCTAGAATTGTCTTGCGTGCTGCACGAACTTTAGGATTTTGTGTTTCCACCTTCATTCCCTGAGTTGCTTTCGTGACGCAAGCTGGAGGAAGATTGCGCATGCCTTCAATCTGGACGACACACAAGCGGCATGCACCGGCAGCGGTAATTTCCTTGTCATGGCACAAGGTAGGAATGGCGATATCATGCATACGGCAGGCTTCAAGTACGGTCGTTCCCTCGGGAACGTTCACTTCGCACTCATCAATTGTTAGGGTAATCAAATTCAAAGCGCCTCCTCTTCGGTTTAAGCTCGAGTAATCGCATTAAACTTGCATTTATCGATACATGTTCCACATTTGATGCAATCCTCTTCTTTTATCACATGCGGTTTTTTCTTTTCGCCGGTAATACAACTCACTGGGCAGTTTTTCGCACAGAGTCCGCATCCTATGCATTTGTCTGCATCGATGGTATAACTGAGCAACGCGCTACAGGCATGCGCAGGACACTTATGCTCTAAAATATGTGCCTCAAACTCATGTCTAAAGTATTTCAGAGTTGCCAATATTGGACTTGGTGCGAACTGACCTAAGCCGCAAAGGGATGTTTCCTTGATGGTTAAAGCGAGATTTTCTAATATGTCGAGATCTTCTGGTTTTCCTAGTCCCTTTGTGATTCTGTCCAGAATTTCGTACATTCGTTTGGTACCTTCTCGGCAGGGCGTACATTTCCCACAAGATTCTTTGGTTGAGAAATTTAAAAAGAAGCGTGCTATATCTACCATACAAGTGGTTTCATCCATGATCACGAGTCCACCCGAACCAACCATGGCCCCGGCTTTCGTTAAGGTATCATAATCCACTTCAAGGTCGAGCATACTTTCAGGCAAACAACCCCCTGATGGGCCTCCAATTTGCACGGCTTTAAAGGCTTTACCGTTTTGGATGCCGTCGCCAATGTCAAAGATGATCTCTCGAAGGGTTGTCCCCATCGGAACCTCTACGAGTCCGGTATTATTCACTTTTCCGGTCAGAGCAAAGATTTTCGTCCCTTTGCTTTTTTCTGTGCCGAATTGGCTATACCATTCTGCTCCGTTTCGCAAGATATGAGGAATATTGGACCAGGTTTCGACGTTATTGATATTCGTTGGTTTCCCCCATAAGCCACTGACAGCTGGGAAAGGTGGGCGAACACGAGGCATTCCACGTTTACCTTCAATAGAAGCCATCAAGGCTGTTTCTTCTCCACAGACAAACGCTCCTGCGCCTGCGAAAACATGCAGTTTAAAGTTGAAGCCCGAGTTCAAAATATTAGTACCTAAGTAGCCAGCTTCCTCAGCTTGCCGAATTGCAATTTCCAGGTGTTTGATCGCCAAGGGGTATTCTGCTCGACAATAAACGTAACCTTCATCGACACCCATTGCATAGGCCCCAATAAGCATTCCCTCGATCACAGAATGTGGATCTCCTTCAAGTACGCTGCGGTCCATAAACGCCCCGGGATCCCCTTCGTCTGCATTACAGATAATATATTTCTTATCGCTCGGCGTATTACGGCAAAAGCCCCACTTTAACCCCGTTGGGAAGCCCGCACCGCCACGTCCGCGCAGCCCTGATTTCTTAACTTCATCCAGTGTTTCCTCCGGTGACATCTCTTTGAGTACCTTCTGTAAACCAACGTATCCATCCCGTGCCGTGTATTCTTCAATCTTCTGAGGATCAATAACCCCGCAATTGTGGAGGACAATCCGATGTTGCTTAGCAAAAAACCGTATTTCGGAAAGCGAACTCACTGTTTTTTGAGTGACCTTATCTACCAGAAGAAGGCGTTCAACCCGTTCGCCTTTGATAATATCTGTGGCAACAATTTCCGCGACATCTTCAGGTGTCACTGAGGTATATAATATATTCTGAGGTTCAATCACCAGCGTCGGGCCTTTTTCGCAAAAGCCTTGGCACCCAGTACCAACAATGCTGACGGTTTCTTCAAGTCCTTGCTTTTTAAGTTCCAATTTTAAGGCATCAATCAATTTATGTGCTCCCGATGAGGCGCATCCCGTCCCCGCACAAACTAAGATTCGTTTGTTCTCTGCCATCCCTTTATCCCCCTACTCGTATTTAGCTAAGATATCTGCAATACTCTCCGGTAACAATCTCCCATGAACTTCATTGTTGATCGATATCACCGGCGCAAGTCCACAAGCTCCAATACATGCCACGATTTCCAAGGTATAGCGCCTATCTTGAGTTGTTTCCCCATCTTTAATCTTGATTTGATTCTCAATCGTTTCCAGGATCTTCGCTCCACCTCGGACATGACAAGCGGTTCCTAAACAAACGTTGATCACATTTCTTCCCGAAGGTGTTAAACGAAACTGAGCATAAAACGTCACCACTCCATAGATCCTCGCTAGAGGTATACGCGTGGCTTTACTGATGTGTTTCAGCACATCAGTTGGCAAATACCCATAAACTTCTTGGGCATGTTGTAGAATTGGAATCAAGGGTCCATTCTCATGTTTGTACTTGGTAATAATTTCATCCAACTTTATTTGCTTAGGGTCTACTAAATCTTCACACGTGGTGCACAAATAAATTCCTCCCTACTAATTCGCTAACGATTAAAAGTTATATACCCCATTCTCTGTGATTAACATGGTCATTTTAGCATCATGCTTGCCCACCGGTACTTGAGGAATGATTTGACATTCAAAACCTAAAGCAATTCTAGGTATTAAGGGATTTAGCCGCTCGAAGAAGCGATCATAATAACCGCCACCATACCCTAAACGATCTCCTTGCAGATCGAACCCAGAACCGGGTACGATAATCAAGTCGATTTCTGAGGGTTCCACGACCCCTAGAGCCAATTTTGGTTCGCGAATTCCATACATTCCGGATTCGAGATCCTGTACCAGATCACGTACTTCGATTGGAAGGAGTACACCATGGGGTGCACAGCGGGGTAATATTAGCCTCTTCTTACAGGCTATCGTTGCCTCTGCCAGGGCCGTAGTCTCTACTTCTTCGCGGAAATTAAGAAATAACATCACAGTTTTAGCCAGTTGGAACTCCGGTAAATCCATCAGTTTTTGTTGAATAATTACGCTTTTTCTTTTTCTTTCCGTCTCACCTAAAGAGGTCCTCTGACATAAACACGCTTGGCGCACTCCGGCCTTGATAATACACTGTTCGTCTTCACTCATGTCGTTACTGTCCCTTCAGAAAAATCTCGCGCTTATTACAAATATTCGATTAACAGAGGCAAAATCCTTCCTAAATACAAAATTAATTTGAAATTTATTTCACAAACTATTTATAAATAGGGAACAAGCACTGTTTTATTCAATATTTTAGACCTGAAAGTTATCCACCTTCTAAATCTAGTTGTAGCGCCCTATTCCTCAGTTATCCACATTATCCACAGGCTCTGTGGATAATGTGATCCCTAAACCCATGATTTTGACCAAAACCTCAAAACAGCTTGTACGACTTATCTACAGACTTATCCACATTATCCACAGCTCCACCTTATCCACAGAACGTACGATCGCGGACTTGTATCACACAGCGCTCGGTACTTACGACGCAGAGCAAACTAACCTTGTAAGCTCTTGCTTTGGGGTAGCGGGGTGCCCGCCAAATGCGCCATCCGACGACCATGGATGGTCTAGTGTCACCGGAGCCAAGGATGGCGGGAGGGGACCTTGGCGCAGTGGCGGAAGCGCTCGTCCTGAGCGCTTCCCCGTATCTGGGGTCGCTTACACGGAAGTTTGCTAGACTGCTTTCGTAAAAGACCTCGCGCTCGTGTGACACTGCGTCTCGGGCTTGGTGTGGAGAACGTCGGCCAGACGGCACATTTCATGTGCGCCGTCCCTAGTTTTCGCTTACACGGAAGTTTGCTTGGCGGGACAAAGTGCAGTGGCTGTATTGTAATTTTATTAATGATAATCATTAATAAATTATTGACGAACGTATATATATTCATATAATGTATTTTGAGGAGGGGATAGATATTATGTACCAAGAAAATATAAGAATTATAAAAGAGAGAGCAAGTGTTATGCAAAAGATAATAAGAGTTATTTTCATTATTGGGGTAATACTTACCTTTGTTGGCTTGATTGTTTCTGTCTTTTTATTTTTTTCTTCACCAGAAAGATTTTCTGTGAGTAAAGGATCCTTGGATTGGTCTTCACGTTATACACTAACCAATGGTTCTTATTTCTTTATTAATATTCCTTTTAAAATGATACAACCTATAGATTACTCCATAGATAGCAACCTGTTGATTGCTATCTATGTTGCTATAACCAGCTTATTTTCAGTTTTAATTAGCGCATCTTTTATTTTGTATGGACTAAATCAGGTTTTAAAGATTCTCGATTCTACTGTTAACGATATAACTCCATTTATTATGGACAATGTGAAAAGCCTTAAAAAACTTGCATACACAATCATTATCTATTCGGTTGCAGTCGATTTTCTAGTAAGTCTTTTGTTTACGGCTTTTGTAACAAAAATACCTCCTTCAATAACAACTCCCACTATTCATAGTGAAGTATTAATAGGTGGCCTCATTCTTGTCATCGCTGAAATATTCAAATATGGAGTGTTCCTTCAAAAAGAATTTGACGCAACATTATAAGGACGTGTTAAGCAGTGGCTATAATAATACGCTTAGATAGAATTTTAGTTGAGCGAAAAATGAAGCTGAATGAATTAGCTGAAACAATAGGTATCTCTAATGTAAATCTTTCAAACTTAAAAACGGGTAAGGTAAGGGCGATTAGATTTTCAACACTTGATGCAATTTGTATAGCCCTTAATTGCCAGCCAGGTGATATATTAGAGCATGTTTCCACAGATAAAGATGATGGAAGTGGGAAAGTGGACGGGGCTTAACTTGCATAGAGGTTTCCAGGTAATACAAAACAAAAAGGGAGCGAGGAAATCTAATTCCTCGCTCCCTTTTTGTTTCTCTTTGTTAATTAGGTAAGTCCGAGTCCTGGCACGGCATTCAATGTCCAAGGTGAGAAGTCTCCGGCTAAATAGTGATAATAGCCCGTGACCGCAATCATTGCACCATTGTCTGTGCAAAAAATGGGGGGTGGGCAAACTAAGCGCACACTCCGCTTAGACAACTCTTTCTCTAGTGTTTCACGCAGTAAGGTATTCGCCGCAACGCCACCCGCCAGGAGCATTGTCTTGGCGCCTGTGCGATCAATCGCCCTCAACGCTTTTCGGACTAACACGTCCACAACCGCTTGCTGAAAAGATGCCGCAACATCCGGAACGCTTAGCGTTTCACCCCTCATACTTGCAGAATTCAGGGCATTTAAAACAGCTGATTTCATCCCACTAAAACTAAAATCTAAACTATCCTTCTCTAACATGGCGCGAGGGAATTTAAATGCTTGCGCATCTCCGTCCTTCGCCACTTTTTGAATCATAGGTCCACCTGGATAACCCAAGCCTAAAGTCCGAGCAACTTTATCAAGGGCCTCACCTGCCGCATCATCTCTTGTATGCCCTAAAACCTCGTATTTACCGTGAGCTTCAAAGAATATGAGATGAGTATGCCCTCCCGAAACTAACAGCGCCAGGAATGGAAATTCCAGATCCTGATGATGTAGAAAATTAGCATAAATATGCCCTTCCAAATGATTGATGCCAATCAGCGGGATTCCGGCCGCATAAGCCATCGCCTTCGCCCCTGATACCCCCACCAAGAGGGATCCTACAAGCCCCGGTCCATAGGTGACCGCAATAGCAGATAAATCTGAAAACCCAACCTTTGCCTCATCCAGAGCTTGCTGCACGACGGGTTGAATATGCAGAATGTGTTCGCGGGAAGCAATTTCTGGTACAACCCCGCCATACCTCTGATGCGTCGCGATTTGAGAAGAAATGACATGACTGCGCAAATCCGTTCCATTCACTAACACGGCGGCGGATGTCTCATCGCAGCTTGACTCAATCCCTAAAATTATAATCTCTCTTTTTGGGCTCACCATCACGTCACCTTCACTTCCGGTCCTAATTCCGCCCACATAATCAACGCATCCTCCCCGGTATCCGCATAGTACCCTCTGCGAACGCCCGCGCTAACAAAGCCTAAGCGCTTATATAAAGCTTGGGCTGGGCTATTGGAAACACGAACTTCTAACGTCATCCGTTCCATACCCAGTGCCTTCATTTGTTCCATCATTGAACGCATCAAGAATTCTCCCCAATGTTGCCCCCGGTGATTCGGGGTAATGGCAATATTCGTAATATGCCCTTCATCAAGGATAAACCAAAGACCCATATACCCAATCACTTGACCATCTACCTCTAAACAAAGATAACGCGCATACTCATTTTCTTTCAGTTCCCCTTTGAAAGCCTCCGAAGACCAGGCTGTTGTAAAAGAAACCCGTTCGATTTCTAGAATGGACTCGAGATCGTCTAACAGCATGGGACGGATAATCCCTTTATTCATGAGCCGCTCTCCTTTGGGCTTCCTGTTTCTTAGCCCAATTAACCTCCGCCTCAGAAAAACGAATGTACAGCGGTTCAACGAATTCCCCAACGCCCGTTTCCAGCCAACGTTGCCAAATCGCCTGAGCCGCATATGCACCACGAGGTAAACTAGCGTACTCTGGTAAAATTACAGCGTGCTCTCCCAAGGCCTCCTCAATTTGAGCTGCATATTTTGCTGTGGCATCTCCAACAAAACAAATTGGCCGGTCAAGCTCCTTCAATTTTTCCAGCCAAAGCGCTGTTGGTATCGCTTGAGGAAGCGTCAAACAATCGGGCTTCACTTTCCCCTTCCCCCAGCGGTAACGCGCCGTGTACCACTCATTTTTGCGCGCATCCAAGATAGGAACAATGTCTTCCAATCTTCCCCTACCAGCCCAAGCAAGGGCATCAAGCGATAACACGGCAAGAAGGGGTATCTTTAGAACTTGAGCTAAGCCCTGTGCTGTCGCAATGCCGATCCGAATTCCCGTAAACGACCCCGGCCCTCGTACCACACCAATCATCTCTAAATCCTGCAAGGTCCAAGAGGCTGCCATCAGCAGTTGGTCAAGCATTGGAATGAGACGCTCCGAATGTGTCTTAGACGTATGTAAAAAGCCCTCGGCTATCAAGCACCCGTCATCCGCCAAGGAGACTGCTGTTACTTTTGTTGTCGTATCAATCGTTAAATATTTCATCGGAACCTCCGAACTTTTTCATACTGGATTTTTTTGAACTGAACTGAAATAAATCAAGCGTGACTCAAATCATATTTTTGAGACGTTGCTCCCATGCGTTTCCGTCGGCTCTAAAAAATATCTCACGTGGTTGTTCCCCACTTCCGACAATCTCCACGCTTAAGCGATCTTCCGGCAAATAATCTTCAATTATTTCAGGCCATTCAATCAGACAAACGGTATCTTCCTGGAAGGCGTCTTCCACACCGATCACTTCCGCCTCTTCTGGGTATTCTAGCCGATACAGATCCATATGAACCAAACGTACATCTGTTTCGTTCCTTCGTCCTGCATATTCATGGATTAAGGTGAAGGTTGGGCTCGTCATGGGGCCTTTTACACCGAAGGCCTCGCCGACGCCTTGCGCAAACGCGGTTTTCCCTGCACCGAGATCTCCAATCAGCGCAACGACATCTCCGCCCTTCAAACACTCGCCCAGTTGTTTCCCCCACGCTCGCGTTTGCTCAACAGTTGTACTGGTAACTCGATTGTCCATGGGTCTATTTCCTCCTAATACGACTATTTTCAGTGTATCCTGTTTGGCTAAGGAATTAAACCTTACTGATCATGAATTCCAAACGGTCTCTAAGCGCTCTCCATAAGCGGAGGTAAGGCGATCCTGCCAAACACGTTCGTGCCCCATACACCTAAAATAATCAGCGTTATTCCCAGTGCATGAATCCACCCAAACATTTCTCCTCGGAAAACAACCCCTGAAAACACCGACACAACCGTAATCAGATTTAAAATGGGGGCGGTTTGAGAAACTGGCAAGGCGGCGAACATGTAATTGGAAAGAAAAAAGGCCAGTACCGACGATAAAGCAGCCAGGTAGAGTATCGCCCATAAGACACTCGGCACTTCAAGCGGCTTTAAATAAGTCATGAATGAACCTTCGAAAACGCTTTGTCCCATCCCCAACACATTGAAAATAACGGTCCCTGCCCACATCATGATAAAGGTAATTTCCCAAGGCGTGAATTTTGCAGAGGAGTGTCTTGCCAAAATTGTGTATGCACCCGCCGCTAAAACTGCCACGAGTAGTGCTAATATTCCCCAAAGATGCTCTCCAAACTGAATTTCACCTTGCGCAGATATGATCACTAGTACACCAAACACAGACGCCGCAATCGAGAGAATCTGTTTGAAATTGAGTTTTTCTTTGAGAAAATAGGCGGCCATGGTTGCAATCGCTACCGGGACCAAAGCGATCACCATGCCAGCTTCAGACGCTGAAGTCCACTTAACGCCCAACGTCTCCCCCATGAAATAAAGTCCGGGTTGAAAGAGGGCCAGGAGAAGAAGCGATGAAGTTGGCTTCCCTTTCAGATGAATGCGAATCACACCCGTCAACTTTAAGACGGTTAGAAGGATTGCGGCAGCCCCAAATCGAAAGCCCAAGAGCTGGAGCGGAAAAGTATAATCCAAGGTTTGTTTCGTAAATAAAAAGGAAAAGCCCCAGATGACCGCCATCCCAATTCCTGCTAAGATCGGGAGCACTGAAGACGGTGGGATTGCTATCGCCGATTTGGAACTCATTGGCTGATACGGTCTTCCCTAGACTCAGGGCTAACAATCTCACCATTAATGATGACATAAAGAGGATGAGCGGTAATAATAAATGGATGTTCACTCCAAATCACAATATCCGCATCTTTTCCAACGTCTAGAGACCCTATTCGATCTGATACACCCAAGATTTCTGCTGGATTAATGGTAATGGCCCGTAAAGCATCCTCTATTTCCATGCCAGCTTTACATGCTAAGGCCGCACAAAGCGGAAGCTGTTCAATGGGCGTCACAGAATGATCGGTCATAATCGCTACCTTAACCCCCGCTTTGGCTAAGATACCTGGCGTCTTGAAGGATTTATCCTTCAGCTCAACCTTTGCACGATTCGTCAGTAAGGGCCCTACGACTGCAGGATAGCCGAACTCAGCCAGTTCTTCCGTAATTTTATGACCTTCTGTACAGTGTTCAATGACCAAATCCACGTTGAATTCTTGAGCAATTCGAATCGCCGTCATAATATCATCTGCACGATGGGCATGGGCCCGCAGAGGCATCTCCCGGTTAATAACCTTGACAAGAACTTCTAGCCCTAAATCCCGCTCTGGTAGTTTATCGGGATCTGTTTTACCTTGCTCTAGTTTATCTTGATACGTCTGGGCATCCACTAAGGCTTGACGAAGGAGCGCTGCCGTGCCCATCCTTGTCATCGGCATCTTCTTTTGTTCACCGTAAACCATCTTAGGATTTTCACCAAATGCTATTTTCAAACCAGCAGGATCTCGCACAATCATCTGATCGACGATTTTCCCGGCCGTCTTCATGACAACCCCGGTTCCTCCAATCACATTCGCACTCCCCGGTCCAGTAAAGACAGCTGTAATTCCACCCAATCGGGCATCTCGAAAGCCTTCATCTTCTGGGTTAATTCCATCAATTGCGCGCATGTCCGGTGTCACAGGATCCGTCATTTCATTAAAGTCTTCACCTTCCCACCGATAGATCTCTTCGCCGATACCTACATGACAATGCGCATCAATAAACCCTGGCAACACGAGACACCCCATTGCATCAATGACCACGGCATCCGTGACAGCGTCAACGTCCAAAGTCTCCCCAAGTGCCGTAATCTTTGTTCCCTCGACCAGAATACTCCCCGCGAATTCACGTCCAGTCATTGTTTTAATTTGCCCATTTTTTATTAATATTTTCTTCATTGGTTTGTTCACCATTACGCCTCCAGTTTAATAATAAAATTCCACCCAGAACTAAGCTTCCACCGATCCATTGATCCCCTGTGGGAAACTCGTTCAGAAAAACAGCTGCCAAAATAAACGTCATCGGCAACTCAAATGTACTTAGAATGGCCGCTTTATCAGCACCTAAGCGTTCAATTCCCACTAAAATCATATAAAACGGTAGAATAGAGGCAACTGTGGCGAGCAGGAGTCCAACTTCCCAGGTTTGAGCGTTCTGCCAGGGAATACTCATGATATCGCCCTTCAACATTACGAACAGTGCTATGGAACAAACCCATTGGGTAAAACACATCGCAACTAAGGGGGATACCTTAGCCAAGACTATTTCGCCTACAATATTAAAGACAGCATAAGCCATCGCCCCAGCCAACCCCAGAGCGATGCCAATCCATGCGACTGCTCCTACCCCCGAGAAAATTCCACTCGCCAACGTGGTTCCTGCCAAAGTTAAAAGGAGCGCTACCAACTCTTGTAAACCGACCCTTTTGTGCCAAATTAACACGCCAGCTGCTAAAACCAACGTCGGATAGAGATAAAGAAGTAATATGGCCACAGAAACAGGAAGATACTTGAGGGAAAATGCGTAAAAAACACTCGTACCCAAGGCGCCTACCACGCCTTGTAAGGCAAGAAGCCAGAATGTATGTGGGGATACTCTAAATATCTCACGTTGAAAGAACACTGCATAAATCAATAGGACTAGTGACGCAAGCCATGATTGTAGCGCAATGACCTGAATAGGACCGAGCCCAAGCTTGAAAGCCCGCATAACCAGTATCGACATAAAGGCATAGCCTGTTCCCGCTGCAAGGACAGCAGCAACCCCCTGCAAACGCCTTTTTTGAACGTTCTGCACGAAAGATAATCCTCTTTTCCATTCTTTATGAGCTCATCTGATTATTATAACAGACTCTTGTCATTATCACAGCTTCGGGATTGAAAAATATGACAATAGCACCAGCAGTTCACTCCATATCCTGAACGCTGGTGCTATCTAAGTGGCTATAATAAAAACTCCATGCTTGCTAATATGCTTTGGATTGTTGCCCTCTATTTTTATTGAATAGGGGATTGAAAATTTTGAGTCTGCTGAAGTTGTATTTTCTGCTTTCCTTTTTCAGTGAACTCTGCGTCCTTGGGACTTATAATGGATAACAATTGTTGCAATTCTCCTACATGCTGTCTCTCTTCGTCTGCAATATGATAGAGAACTTTCTTGGCTCTTTGATCATTTGTTGCCATTGCGTGGGCTTCATAACCGACAATTGCTTCATATTCTCCAGCAATATCTACACGAAGAGCCTGCGCTAATTCATCATTGGACAACAACGGCTTGGGTGCGTTTGCAATAAATGGATTTCCAAGTAACGCCATAAACTCACATCCTTTAAATTTTTACTTTCTTATTTTCTCAAAATTTGAGAATTAATATTCAGTAATCTAAACTAAAGAATTAAGAGGTTTATTTAAGCAAATACTTTATATCGTTCGTAACGCGAAAGAATAGCTTGATTATACGATGAACTCATACTGTTTCTTTAGTATAGATAATCTAAGTATGCATCCTCTCTTCTTCCGTACTTCAGTGGTTACTCAAATAGCCTTCTGTTTATCCTTGAACACGAAGACCCTACTATTTATATAATTGGCCAGTAAGCCCACAATAGAACCTGCGGCAACACCCAACACCGGCCACTGCGCAACGAACCCCACTTTATATAGAAGGATTGCATAAACACCGTAGTTTAAAATTGCGCCCATACTATTAGCCATGATGTATTTCATCCATTCCGTCCATAAAGCTGTCGTCTTTTTAGCCTTGAACGTAAAATTTCTATTTAAAATCCACGTACAGCTCACGGCAATAAAGAAAGATCCTAATCGTCCCCAATATGGATTTAAGCCAAAATGTAAGAGCAAAAGTAGCACTCCGGAATCAGCGAGAAAACCGACAGTTCCGACCATTCCGAACTGGAATAGTTCTTTGAATTGCCCCAATTTATGACGAAAAGGTTTCATTGTCCAACGACCTGTTTTGAGGTTCCAGTGGCTGTGAGTCTTTCAAAAGGAATGCCTAAATACTGGAGAATTCTAGCTTCCCGGCGGCCTCTGGTGACCGTATCCAAAATTAAGCCACCCGTAAAGCTGAGAAAACTTGTAATCATAATCCCCATTGATAGTACAGCGGTAGGCAACCTTAGGACTAACCCTGTATTAATGTAATCCGCAATGATTGGAATTCCCAACCCAAGCGCTAAGAGTGCTAATAAACTTCCGATGACGCTAAAGAAAAGTAGAGGGCGTTCTTGTTTATAAAGAATGATAATAAGTCTTAAAATTTTCATGCCATCACTATAAGTTCTCAGTTTACTAACGGAGCCCTCAGGTCTGCCTTTATACTGACCCGGTATGTTGGCAATCGGCATTGAAAGTACCAGGGCATGGACAGTAAGCTCTGTTTCTACCTCAAAACCAGCGGAGTGAGCCGGGAAGGATTTTACAAACCGTTTAGAAAGAACCTTATATCCGGAAAGCATGTCCATTATGCGGTCACCAAATAGTACACTGACTGCGCTGGTCAAAAGACGGTTTCCAAATTCATGCCCTGGCCGATAGGCATTTTCTTCATGATCACTCATTCGTATGCCATTGACTAAATCGACAGATCCCTCTAAAGCCGTTTTCACCATCTCTGGCGCTTTTGTAGCATCATAGGTATCGTCCCCATCAACCATTACATACAAATCAGCCTCTACATCTCTAAACATCCGTCTTACGACATTGCCCTTGCCCTGAAGTGTTTCTTGACGTACTATGGCACCGGCTTCTGTCGCCCTTTGAACTGTCTTATCAGATGAATTGTTATCATAAACGTAAAAATCGGCATCAGGTAACGCTTCTTTAAAGTCCCGTAATACCTTCGTTATCGTCAACTCTTCGTTATAGCATGGAATCAAAACAGCCACTTTTATTTTTTGCCCTCTCAAGTAATTTTCCCCTCCTTCTGTACAGTCTTGAATATATTCTTAAGTAGGTTTCTACCTGCTATATTTCGTGAGAAAATGGGCGATATAAGAAAGAGCCTAGGTTAACAACTGCATAGGCTGAAAAAACAATCACGAGTGGCATTGCCGGGTAAAAGTATCTTCCCATCGTAAAGAATGGCAAATATATCGCAATAAAATAGATGATTGTCGCAATCACTAAAGTACCATTCTTGTTTCTTTTCTTATTCATGTAGTACATGATGCCACCTATTATACTCAATAACAAGGTTAATTTATGCCATTTTTTTGCCATCGAAGCATTTACGCCTAGAAATTCGGGACTCCAGAAAAATGGGTCCCGTACTTGAAGTTTAGCTTTGCCGACGGTGTACCACTCCAAAAATGCAAGGGGATGCTTCGGTACAAGATTCGTTAATCGGTATTTAGAAATTTCCATTTCAACTTCATTGTTCGCAATTTCCGAACCTGCTGGATACGTAAATTGCGTGTAATCCAAACCATCTGTTTTAGCACTACTTTGATCATAGTTAATGTAGGTGCCTTGAAGCGTTGGATTACCTGAAGCTAATGTTAATGGGATGAATTTATGGAAAATACTATAATTTCTCACCCACCAAGGTGACAAAACTAAGCAAAAGACGACTGCAACAATCGCAGTATACTTCAGCATATTTTGAAATTTAACTTTTTCAAGTAGCCAAATAAACAAAATAATTATGGGGAATGTAGCAATCGTCGGGCGGAATAAAGTGGCTACGCCTAACGCTAACCCACCCATTACGTAATATTTGGTCTTCTGCTTCTCAAGTGCATAGATTGAAAAGTAGACTAAGCATAACACGAAGAATTTGAATAAAGTTTCTGTTAATATCAAATTTGTCACCCAATAATCTGCGATACTGAAGAGACTAAGAATGACTGCCATGATCCCTACCTTACTATTAAATAGTTTGCGAGCGATTAAAAACAACATAAATAATGAACCCGTTTGTACCATTGCTTGAAAAACTCTAAACGCCGTGATTCCTCCGAATTTGCCGAAAATCGTCACGAAGAAGGCTAATACGAAGGATAGTCCTGGCATCATGAAAGCGGTTGCAGTTGGCGGGGTATGATAGACATAATTCCCTGTATCTACTAAAATCCAAGCACTTCTAATGAATTTAACATCGTCGTTATTGGGGTCTGTTAAACTTCCCAGTAACGTGGAATTTCCATATTTAATAATAGAGAATATGCAAGTCATAAAAAACAACGAACAGGTAATACCCAAGATTAACTTTGTTAATTTGCCCTCTTCTTTTAAGCTGAACAAACTTCTACCTCCCTGTGGTATATAAATAATTATCGTCAATATGTTAAAGAACTTGCTTATTTTTACAAATCTCTTATGATGTTCGTATTTGATTATAAATTACAAAGAGTGCAGATTTTGTATATATACGGTATGTGAATAAATAATCTGTGATAGCGCAGTTTTATGAGAGCCCCGTCTCCATCTTTGCCTTGAGCAAAAAGAGACGAGGCCCTCAATGAATGAGTAACAACACTGCTCCTCAAATTAGACAGGTTTCATTGCACCACAAACATCCCGCATGGAAAGACTCACACGATCTCTCTCCTTGTCAATTCCGAGCACACGCACCTTGACAATATCACCGACCGCCACGGCTTCCATTGGGTGTTTTATGAATTTTTCGCTCAGCTGAGAAAGATGCACAAGCCCATCATGCTTGACGCCAATATCCACAAAGGCTCCGAAATCGACGACATTGCGCACGGTTCCCTCTAAGACCATCCCTTCACTGAGATCTTCCAGGTGCGTGACATCACGCCGAAGTAATGGTCTGGGCAAATCTTCCCGGGGATCTCGGCCTGGTCTTTGGAGGGCATCCAAAATATCGCGAACGGTCGGAACGCCTGCGCCAAACTCCTCTGCCAGCTCTTTGGGTTCTAACAGGGCAAGTTTTTTTCGTACATCCGCGAGGTGCTCCCTCAAATTCCCAGAGGTATGGCCCATCTTTTTCAAAATATCCTCGGCGAGCTGATAGGATTCGGGGTGGACGGGGGTGTTTTCTAGAGGATTAAGCCCCTCTGGAAGACGAATGAAACCGGCACACTGGATATAGGTTTGTGCTCCAAGTCGCGGAATTTTCTTCAGTTGATCACGGCGAGTGAATTTTCCATGTTCATCGCGCCAAGCTACAATATTTTTGGCCACTGCCGGCTTCAGCCCCGCCACGTATTGGAGCAAAGAGGCCGAGGCAGTATTTAAATCGACGCCGACCACATTAACGCAGGATTCCACAACGCCATGCAGGGATTCCTCTAACCGTTTTGGCTGCACATCGTGCTGATACTGTCCCACGCCAACAGCTTTTGGTTCGATCTTCACCAGTTCTGCCAGCGGATCTTGAAGCCGTCTAGCAATCGATACGGCACTTCGTAAGGACAGATCAAAGTCTGGAAATTCCTCACCCGCTAGTTTAGAAGCCGAATAGACTGACGCCCCAGCCTCACTCACCAGGATAAACTCGGTGGCGAGCCCATCTTCTCGAATGATTTCCGCCACGACTTCTTCTGTTTCTCGAGAGGCAGTACCATTTCCAATTGCGATGATGTTTGCGTCAAATTCAGCAATCGCCTTCCGCAAAATAACTTTGGACTCATCTCGTTTGCTCTTTCCAGAATGAGGATAAATCACACCGACCTTCAGGAGCTTTCCAGTATCATCGACCACTGCCCACTTACATCCTGTCCGAAATCCAGGATCAAGTCCTAGTACCATCTTTCCCCGAACAGGTGGCTGCAGTAAAAGCTGTCGTAAATTGGCCGCAAAGACCTTGATCGCTTGTTCTTCTCCACGGTCGGAAAGCTCAGCACGAACTTCCCGTTCAATGGAAGGGTCTATTAATCGTTTATACGCATCAAGTGCCGCTTTTTGAACCAACGGCGCACACGGTCCAGTTTTAACATAACGCAATTCAATTAATCTAAGGAGAGCCTCTAACGGTGCTTCAATTTTCACGGATAAAAATTCTTCTTTTTCCCCACGGTTCAAGGCCAAAATCCGATGCGGTGGGATCTTTCGAACAGGCTCCCGGTAGTCATAATACATCTCAAAGGGGGAGCGTTCTTTCGCTTTCTTCGCCACTGCAGCCGCCACCACATCTGCAATACGCAAAGTTTCTTCCCTGATTCGTTTACGCAAAGCGGCATCATCCGCCATCGTTTCTGCCATGATATCCAGGGCACCCGCCAGTGCCTCTTCCGTTGAATTGACGTCTAACTCTGCGTTCAAATACTTTTGCGCCTCTACTTGGGGATCTGACCGAATATATTGAACTAACAACCAGGTAGCCAAAGGCTCAAGGCCTTTCTCTTTGGCAATCATGGCCCGCGTGCGTCGCTTTTGTTTATAAGGTCTATAAAGGTCTTCGACATCCTGAAGCACGGTTGCTGTTGTGATTTGGGCGGATAATTCTTCTGTCATCTTTCCCTGTTCGTCAATAAGGCGAAGGACTTCTGTCTTTCTCTGGTCTAACCGGCGCAAATAGTCTAAACGCTCCACGATATCGCGTAAGACATTTTCATCAAGTTCCTCGGTGACTTCCTTACGATAGCGAGCAATAAAAGGAATCGTATTTCCCGCATCCAATAAGTTCACTGCCTCTTTGACTTGAGAGGTCTTTATACCAAGCTCTTTCGCAATCATTTGATTAAATTCCAAGGGTTAATTCCTCCCTAGTTATTCTAGTTCGTTTGAATTGTTCCCTGACGCTTCTCTTCCATGGTCACTCTCCATTGTTCTCGTGCCATGTTGACTAGTTTCTGCCCGTCTTTAGCCGTTTTATGTTGTGTAACTTTAGAGAAGTAGGAAATTGCCTTCTGATAGTGGCCCAAACGGCGACTTAACTCGCCGATCATCAACAGGACCTTTAACTCAGACATCGATGTGTCTGCAAAATCCGAAAGGACAAACGATGCTTCATACGCGCTCAGCGCCATGCCCATAAAGCGCTTTTCTTGCTCCGAATTGTTTTCTGACCGGTACAGCCAAGCCAACCGAAGACTAAGTCCTGCGAGAACTGCATTCTTTTCTTTCTTTAGAGACCCTGATAGTATCGCCAGTTTGTATGATTCTACTGCCTGTTGAAGGTCCCTTACTTGACCAAAGTCCCTTTTTGTCCAATGTCCTGTTATCTGAACACGGATGATTTCTTTCGTGCCTTTTGGAAATTGATCTGTAAACTCTTCGGAAAAAGCGAAACCACATTGTGGGCAGACATTCACAAAATAGAAATGTGGATTATAATTTCCGTCTCGATAATGAGCGCAGAAGTCGCTATCAATTTGATAAGGGATGGTAAAACGTGAACGCACTCTCAGCGTACTAAACTGCTTGTCACAATAAATGCACGTGAGTTTCTTCTCATAAAAAGGTTCTAAGGAAATCATATTAGAGGCCCCCTGTAGTCCTGTGCTATTTTATTATTATACGTCTGCTTCAACTTGCCCTTCTGAATGACCTAAGTGCTTAAGATCGTTATATAACCATACGACTGTTAAAAGGGCGGAGGCTAAATCCGAAACCGGCGCTGCTAACCAAACGCCCGTTAATCCCAAGAACCTTGGTAAAAGCCAAATCATCGGCACTAAGAAAAGAAGTTGACGGGATAAACTCAACACCAGCGATTTTCGCGGTTTACCTGTTGCTTGAAAATATCCCACGACCGTCACTTGCAACGCAATAACGGGTAACATCATCAAATAGAGACGCATACCGTTTGCCCCAACACGGATGAGTTCTGGATCCGTGCTAAAAAGGGTCATGATTACGACAGGGAACAATTCCACCATCAAGAAACCCACGGTCATCACAACGGTGGAAGCAATCATCGATAACTTTAACGTTTGTTTCACTCGATCATAGTTTCTGGCGCCATAATTATACCCTAAGATTGGCTGTGCCCCTTGTCCAATCCCAAATATCGGCATAAAAATCAGCATCGCAATACTTGTAATAATCCCCATAGCCGCAATGGGTAGATCCCCACCATAGCTAGCCAAGCTCTTATTCAAGAACACCGTCACAAAACTACCGACAAGTTGCATGGAGAAAGGAGAAATCCCGATCGCCAGTATGTCTTTCACGAAAATCCATTCAAGTTTAAGGTTTTTAAGCCTGAGCTTAAGCAACGCTCGATCTCCCAGAAAATAATACAAGACCCAAACCGAAGTCACAAACTGGGATATGACCGTTGCTAGCGCTGAGCCCGCTACGCCGAGGTGTAATCCGAAGATGAAGATTGGATTTAAAATCGTGTTTAAAACTGCTCCCAAAATCATGGTGACCATAGCAATCTTAGGATTTCCTTCCGCTCGGATAAAGTTGTTCATACCAAACCCAATCGACTGAAAAACTGCACCCGCTAAAAGGACACTAATATATTGTTTGGCGTAAGGGAGAACCTCGGGACTTGCCCCAAGGCCCACCAAAAGTGGATCCATAAAAAGGTATCCCAAAAGGGTGATGGTCAGCGAAATCCCTAGGAGAAGGATAAAGGCATTGCCAACGATCCGTTCAGCCTCTTGTCTTTTCTGCTGGCCTAACCGTATAGAGATCACAGAAGTGGCCCCAAGCCCAATTAACATCCCAAACGCCATAATGGCTAGAGTAATAGGAAAGCTGATCGCAATCCCTGAAAGTGCTAACGAACCGACACCTCGGCCCACAAAAATTCGATCCACAATATTATAAAGACCATTCACCAGCATGCCGATCATGGCTGGTATTGAAAACTTAAGTAGCAGCTTTCCTATCTTTTCTTCTCCAAGTTGCTGAGAGCGGTTCATAACAAATCTATACCCCAATCTTCTTCAAAAACCGCTGAATCCTCCGAACTGCTTCCTGCAGTACGCCTTCTTCTTGAACCATCGCGATTCGCACATACCCCTCGCCATACTCGCCAAAGCCTACCCCCGGCACCACAATCACACCTGCCTCACGAGCTAAAGCAATCGCGAAGGAAAATGAGTCCTGTTTCGTTGGCACAGGCGCCCAGATAAACATCGAACCCTGTGGAGTCGGCATAGCCCAACCCGCTGAAGCACAGCCCTTAATCAGGAGATCTCGACGTTTCTGATAAGCACATCTGTTTTCTTCAATAGAGTCGTGCGCAGATCTAAGTGCATAGGCTGCCGCACTCAACACTGGACGGAATACGCCATAATCGATATTCGCCTTGAGCTGAGACAGATGACTAATAGCCTCAGAGTTTCCTACGACGAACCCTAAGCGTGCTCCCGCTAAATTATACGTTTTGGAGACGGAATGGAATTCTAATCCGACCTCTTTTGCCCCTTGAGCTTGTAAAAAGCTCACAGGTCTATACCCTTCAAATGCCAATTCCGAATACGCTGCATCGTGACAAATGAGAAGATCATGCTCTTTCGCAAACTCAACCACGTCTTGAAAGAATGAAAGTGGAGCGACTGCTGCAGTGGGGTTATTCGGATAATTCAAGAACATGAGTTTTGCTTTGCGGGCTATGTCTGGATTAATTTGCCGAAGATCCGGCAAAAATCCGTTTTTCTCCAACAGTGGCATTGCAACCTTCTCACCACCTGCCAGCATGAGACCGGCGGTATAAATCGGATAACCAGGGTCTGGGATCAGCGCTAAATCACCCGGATCGATATACGTTAAAAAAATATGGGCCAGCCCATCCTGAGAGCCCATAAGAGGCAAAACCTCAGTTTCAGGATCCAACGACACCCCAAATCGTTCTAAATACCACTCAGCACAGGCACAGCGGAAATCCGCTGTGCCGCGGGTCAAGGTATATCCATATTGAGAATCGTCAAGCACCGCTTCACTCAGGATCTTGCGAATTTCTAAGGCAGGTGCACGATCTGGACTACCAATGCTAAGATTAATTAAATCTTTTCCCTCGTTTTCCAATTCTCGTCTTAAATCGTCCATTTCACTAAAAACCGACGCGCCTAAACTGTCTAAACGTTTCGATGGTTTTACCATGTCTTCACTCCGTCCCTACTTAATGCAAAGTATATTTTTCTGATCACGAACCGCCTTTGGATAAGTTTAAATAAACTTTAGGTGGAGTTAAAACTCCACCTAAAGTTCCTATACTCTCTGTTTAGTCTTCCCAGTTTTGGTCTCCTTATTTGTCCACCGACAGTCTATTGCTTAGTCACCGACGGCTCGTCATAATTCACGCCTAATGTGTCGACTGTGACGCTTTTCATGACCTGGTTTTGCGTCGGTTTATCCTGTTTATCCCGTGGAGAATTTACAATTTTATCCACAGTCTCCATCCCGCTCGTTACCTTACCGAAGGCAGCATATTCCTTGTCTAAGTTTGGTGCAGTTTTGACCACGATGAAAAACTGAGAGCCTGCGGAATTAGGTTCTGAAGTTCTACCCATCGAAATCACGCCACGTTCATGCTTCAGATCATTAACAAAACCATTATTCGTGAATTCTCCCTTAATGCTATAGCCTGGTCCACCCGTCCCATTTGAACTCGGGTCTCCGCCTTGGATCATAAATTCTGGAATTACTCGATGAAAGATTAACCCATTGTAAAATCCTTTTTTCACCAAGGATATAAAGCTCTTTACGGTATTAGGCGCAACCTCTGGGTATAGTTCCACCTTGATTTGCTCCCCGTTTGCCATCGTAATAGTTACAACGGGATTCTTTTTTGAAGTGGGTGTCACCGCAGGACTCGGAGCTGGCGTAACCGCAGGACTCGGAGCTGGCGTAACCGCAGGACTTGGTTCTGGTGTAACCGCAGGAGTTCCCGCTTGTGTATTTGTATTATTTGGAGCCTTTGCTCCACACCCAATGCTTGTCAACATAACGGCTAGTAACGAAATAAACATCACCCATCGAATTTTTTTCATACTGTTCCATCTCCAATCATTTTCCATATGTACTATTTCTGCATCTACGATGCCAATACCTACCTTGTACCATTATAATATACCATCTTTTAATCAAACCGCTTAGTAAATCGCCAAACAACTTATTCGGAGATTCTATTGAATGGAAGCCGTTTTGTAATGCTGTGTTGGTTTGGATGTACATCAAGAAGATTATTCAGCTTAATATTCACACCCCTTAGCTACCTGCTGGATGAGCCAGTATAATACTCCTCCCAAACTTTTTTAATTATTTGCAAATCTAAATTATCCAGACTAGCAAATTCCCCATCACCTCCTGCTTTGGTGATGAAGAATGCTCCTACAATGTCAACTACGTTCAACTTAAGGTTTAGTCTCATCCCATCTTCGTTGGCTACAATGATATATCCTTGAAGGGCTGGATGAGTTGTGAGCTCAATGAACCCCCCTACCAGACTCTGCATAGACTTAAGATCCATTTCAATGTTCAGTTCCTCTAATTGCTGTATATGAGACTCAGCTACGAGAACTTTCATTCTGCACACTCCATCCATACCCTTGTTTATAATCAGTCTGTCAAATGTATCTTTATCCTTGCATAGGATGGATCATTATCTTCACAATAGTCCCCCAAAATTTCTTGCATGGAAAAGAGGCTTTGCATAAGGTAATGGTTTAAATTATTCTTACCTAGCATTCAACAATTTTACTAAATATCCCTGCCATGCCATAAATACAGATATCCGAAAATGGCTGACATAACGTCTATCTGTCATTTTACAAAGTAAGTTCTGCTATTTTTGGTGTTTAGCAGAACTCAATACCAACTGATCAATATTTTTCCTTAGTTCATTAATAGCTGTTGACCAATGTTCCGATGTATTACTAAGTGTATCCTGAATTATCTCGCTTTTTCCGGAAATTTCAGACTGTGAAATTAATGAAATCCACTTATTTTTAATCTTTCAAAAGCAATTAAAAACCATGGAGTATATTCGTGAGCATTCTTTTCAATGTCTTTTTTCAATTCTAAAAGACTTATCCATTTGTATTCAGCAATTTCAGTTGGATTGGGTTTTAATTCACCATCGTAGTTTCCAGTAAGAATCGCACATATTTCGTTTTCCGCTCCGACATCGTTAAAATTCACTTGATATGTGAATTTATCAACATTCTTAAGTTGACAAGTGAATCCTAACTCTTCAGATAACCTTCTCGCTCCTGCTTCTTCGTAACTCTCATCTTTTATTGGATGACTTGAACAAGTATTATCCCAGTATAAAGGCCAAAGCATTTTCTCTCTACTTCTTTTTTGAATTAGGAGTTCCCCTTTTTTATTAATAACAAAGCAAGCAAATGCACGATGTAAAAAACCATTTCCTAAATGTGCCTGAATTTTTTCTGATAATCCTATTTCTTTATCATCTTCATTTACCAAAACTACGTGTTCCATTTCCGCCCTCCGCAATTCAAGTTAACATAAATATACTAATTTGGTCATTTCTGCATAGACAAGTATTTTTCCTTTATCGATCCTGAAATCGGAGACCTAATTAAGTTAAGGATTTAGCAGCAATGCATTAAAGCAAATTGAAATAGATTAATACATGATCACAGAAATAACCAGGATGCTCATAACCAAAAGCATATCAATCCGGCTTAAGATGTCTAACCGTTTAAAAGTCGAGTCATTTCGTAGTCCTTCGAAGTTCGTCTTTGCTGTCTGTTGCACTTGGGGAATCTGCAGCAGCAAAACAAGTGAAACTACAGCAATTAGGGCATAAATGACAAGTTTTGTCACCACTAATGGATTCAAGGAGTAGCCCCCGTTTAGAAACATTCCGAGGCCGCCAATCAGTGACAAACCCATACCGACCCACATAAAGATCGCAACAGTCTTCACAAAATCCGCGAAGAATCTTAAAGCGGTATCATCTTTTTCAGCTTTAATAGCCATAATGGCCACCAGTGGCTCTCCACCAATCAAAAAACTTGCCCCGAGAAAATGCAGGATTGTAAAGAATGATAACATGATAATACCTCCGTTCCAAGATTTAAGAGCTATGATTCAGCAATACCACTAGTGCTCAGCTGCCTACTTATTTTATGAAGGAATTCATACGAAAAGAACCCAGGAAATTAGGAATTAATTTAAAAATAACGCTCCCACGATAGCAAAAATGATCGACTCCGCATTTAAGACATGATAAAAGCACCCTCAACAGAGAGTGCTTTTATCATGTCTGATTAACCTCTTACAGTTATTTTCGTTTGACTTGTCCATGGATGGACTGATGTCGCGGTGCCAAGGATGGCAAGGAGCGACGCACATTCAGAAAGCCCAGAGGTTTGCCGTTCTCGCCGAGTCATCAAGCATGCTAGCGACGGCGCCTAGGGTGAACGACGCAACATCACGCCCTCTTAATCCAAAGTTTTTTTGAATCTTTTAGATGCAATCGCCAACAAAACAATCGCAAAAGCACATAACGTGAGTGCATCCTGCCAAAGATTCTCGATTCCCACCCCTTTAAGGAAGATACCCCGTACGATTTTCAGAAAATACGTAAGCGGTAATAGACCACCCAAGATTTGTAACAACTTAGGCATTGTTTCCCTAGGAAAGATAAAACCGGATAAAAGAATTGACGGTAAGAGCATAATGAAGGTCATTTGCATGGCCTGCAGCTGAGTCTTTGCGATGCTAGAGATCAAGAGTCCAATGGCCAGGATAGTCACGAGGAAAAGAGTGGCCAGCAAGAAAAGAAGCGGAACGCTTCCAATCGGCACAACGCCGAACCAGAAAATTCCTGTTGCCATAATCAAAGACATTGACACAAATCCGATAACCACGTAGGGAAGAAGCTTACCCAACATCAATTCCAGGGGGCGAATCGGGGTCACAACCAATTGTTCCATGGTGCCGCGTTCCTTCTCCCGCACAATGGAAAATGAGGTCAGCATGGCAATCACACTTTGCAGGATTAGACCGATTAAGGCCGGAATATTAAAGACCATGGATTTCATATCCGGGTTGTACCAAACTCTCGTCTCTAAATTGAGCGGCATCTCCGTACCAGTTGCAGTTCCCATAGCAACAAGACGCTCACTTTGGAGTTGCAAAGATTTATTGAGTCCCAGCATTTGAACCGCCGACATGACGGCGCGAGCCACAGTAGGATCAGATCCATCCACCAAAACTTGAACGTTTGCCTGTTTCAAACCCTGAATTTTCTTTCCGAAATCTGGAGGAATGATGACTGCCGCTCGGGCTTTGCCACTGTCCAGATAGCCTTCAATCTGCTGATAGCCTTGGACGAAAATATCCGGGTCCATATACTGAGTATTGCGAATTGAGGTAATCAAATCCCTGCTATCGGCCGTTTGTGCTTGATCCCAAACTACCGTGGGCAAGTGCTCAACATTCGTGTTGATTGCATAGCCAAAAATGAGGAGCATGACGATCGGCATGGCAATGGCCATGATTAAGCTGGCACGATCCCGAAGAATATGAATGAATTCCTTTTTCAGGACCGCTCTAAAACGCACCCACACAAAGCGCTGCATTAGCCTCGCCCTCCTTTTATTATTGCAAGGTTTCGAGGGTCATCAGAGGCTTCATGTTCAACATAATAAATGAAGAGATCGTCCAAATTATCTTTGGCTTCTCTTTTTTTCATATCCTCAGGCGAACCAAACGCAATGAGCTGTCCGTGAAAGACAAAGCCCAGGTAATCACACGTGTCTGCCTCATCCATATAGTGGGTGCTGACCAGAACGGTCATACCCTCTTTCGCTAGCTGATGAATCAAATCCCAGAAGACTCGCCGGGTGACCGGATCCACACCAGCCGTCGGTTCATCCAAGATGAGAAGTTGTGGATTATGGAGTAAAGCGCACCCTAAGGCCACCCGTTGCTTCCAACCACCGGAGAGAGAAGAGACCAGCTGCGACACTCGATCTTGCAAACCAATCAGTTCAATAATCCGCGTTTTCTCGGCTCGAGCAATCTTTCCTTGTAAGCTGTACACTCCAGCATAAAAATCAAGATTTTCGCCCACTGTTAGATCTTCATATAAGCTAAACTTTTGGGACATATAACCGATTCGTTGTTTGATTTCCTCAGTCTGGGTCAGGACGTCAAAACCAAGCACAGTCGCTTGTCCTTCTGTCGGTACCAATACTCCGCACAACATGCGAATGATCGTCGTCTTACCGGCCCCATTCGGTCCGACAAAACCCATTATTTTTCCAGGAGGGATCTGAAAAGTAACCCCTTGAACTGCCGTGTATGTGCCAAACCGTTTGACCAGGCCCTGACAATCAATGGCCAGATTCATTTTCCTCACTCCTCTATTGCAGGGTCACATCTGCTGGCATACCTGCTTTTAATTGGTCTTTACCCTCGGTAATAGTAATCTTGACAGCATAGACAGTCGTTGTTCTCTCTTCTTTTGTCTGCACATTCTTGGGCGTAAATTCCGCCTGATCACTCACGTATTGAATTTGTCCTTGAAACGTTTTGTCAGGGTAAGAGTCCACTGAGATCAGTACTGTTCCGCCCACTTTCACTTGGTTCAGCTTGCCCTCCGGAATAAATACTTTAATCCACAAATCGCTCGGGTTAAGGATCGTAACCAATGTGGTGCCGGGGTTAACGACTTGGCCTAACTCGACATGTCGGTAGATGACCTGACCACTTGCCGGGCTCTTAATGGTGAGTTTGGATAACGCCAATTCGGCCGCTTTGACGGATTGGGCGACTATATCAACGGCCGCTTTCTGCGCCGTAATCGTTGGTTGTGTATTTCCAGTTTGAGCTTGGTCCAAGCTGGCCTGAACGGCATTAACATTCGCTAGGGCACTCTGATACTGGGCTCTAACGGTATCGCATTTGTTTCGCTGAGCATCCACCATCTGTTGACTAAGAGTCTTGTCATTCAAGAGTTTTTGATCATCTGCCAGGCTATTCTCTTCAAACTTCACGTTGAGTGCCAGACCGGCTGCATTTGCGTTCGCTTGAGCTAGCAATCCCTTAAGTCGTCGGATTTCTTCCGTCCGAGTCCCTCCTAACAAATCATCAAGTTTGGCCTGTGCCTGAGTCTGTTGGATCTTCGCGGTTTCTAAAGAAATCTTCGCCTGACTATCCTCTAGTTTAGCAACGATATCACCGGCTTTGATCAGCTGGCCTTCACGCACCGGCAAGTCAATGATCCTACCCGCTAGCTCTGGCTGAACAGGAAGTTCCGAGCCTTCAATGGTACCTGAATACATAATAGCAACAGCGGGACGATGAATATACCGGTTACCCAAGAAGATTGACACGGTAATCAGCGTCAGAACAACCACAATAATTGCAAGCTTCTTTTTCATAAATTCTCCTCCTACTCCCTAAAACTCAAGATTGTTCGCTAACCCATGCAAAAAGAGATCAAGAATATGGTCGGCGGCCTCTTCGATTGTTTCCGGTGATAATCCTTGTAAAACATGTCCAAATAATCCATAGATCATGACCATCCCCATAAAGCTCCGTATGGTGGGCATAAACGGGAGATCTCTAAACTCTCCCAGTTCGACACCCTTTTCAAACCTTGGTCTTATGATGCTTATGCCCTGCCCTAAGATTCCTTTAAACAAGGCCTCCCTGACTTCGATGTGATACTGAGCTTCTGCAAACATGAGCCGAATGAGCGATTCATTTTCCTTAATGAGCTCCAAGCGGTTCCTCAGAAAGCACCGAAAGAATTCCGTCGGTGTATCTTCTTTGTGTTCTATGTCAAGCTGCATCAACCCTTCTAGAACTTTTGGCTCTAGCACTGCAATCAGCAATTCCTTCTTGGTGGTAAAATGTCGGAAAATTGTCCCTTCTGCGACACCCGCTGCACGGGCTATCTCTGCTGTCGTTGAGCCATTATATCCTTTTTCTGAAAATAGTTTAAGACCTGCTTCAAGAATATCCTGTCGCCGATTCTTGACCATCTTTTTTCTCGTGTTTCCCTCTTTTTCAGCTTCTGAGTTTGTGTTCATAAGAGTCCTCCAAACAACTAAATTCCTTCACGATTCTATCATGAGTGATTACTCACTTTATAATATCATGAACAAAACTCTTGTCAATCTCTAAATAATTGTTATTGTTTCTAGTCCCTATTACCACTCAAAAGGTAAGCGCCTGTTCAACCGGTTGAACAGGCGCTTACCTTTTCATTAGATAACTAAATTCCAAATACGCAATCCTAAATACTCAATTTCAAATGTGTCCTCACATAACTTCTGCTTTAACCGCGGCAACTCTCTCCTCAATCCAGCTCACGATCTCAGTGGTCGTCGCTCCCGGTGTAAATAGTGCTTCCACGTGACCACTTTCGATCAATGTAACAATATCTTCCTCCGGGATTGTGCCTCCACCCATCAGTAAAATGTCCTCAGCATTCTGTTCTTTCAGAAGCGCTTTAATTCTCGGAAAAATTGTCATGTGCGCTCCGGATAGAACACTGACCCCAATTAAATCAACATCTTCTTGGATGGCTGCATCCACGAGTTGTTCTGGGGTTTGATGCAATCCAGAATAGATGACTTCCATTCCCGCATCACGTAGTGCCCGAGCGATTACCTTTGCACCTCTGTCATGTCCATCCAATCCTGGCTTGCCCACCAAGACACGAATTCGAGTCTTATTCATGAACGTTTCCTCCCAACTATCCTAGAATACGGCTTGTTCTCGATACTCTCCGAAGACTTCTTTGAGGACCGCAATCATTTCGCCCTCAGTGGCATATGCCCGTACGGCATCCATTATCTTCGGAATCAAATTATCGGTTCCTTGAGCCGCTTCTTTCAAATTCGCTAATGTAGTCTGTACGAGGATGTTATCCCTGCTTTGTTTTAAAGCCGTAAGCTTACTAACTTGCGAAAGTTCAACTTGCGGGTCAATCTTGAGTAAATCCATTTTCTCTTTTTTCTCACTGACGAATTCATTGATGCCGACAATAATGCGGTCTTTGCTTTCGATTTCTTTTTGATAGCGATAAGCCGCATCAGCAATTTCTTGCTGAAAGAAATTCTCCCGAATTGCGCCTAGGACCCCGCCGAATTCATCAATCTTACGGAAGTACTCTTCAGCACCCTCTTCCATTTGATTGGTCAAGGTCTCCACAAAATACGAACCCGCTAACGGATCAATGGTATTCGTAACACCCGTTTCATAAGCAAGCACTTGCTGCGTTCGCAGAGCAATCTGAACGGATTTTTCCGAAGGTAAGGCCAAGACCTCATCCATAGAATTGGTGTGCAACGACTGAGTTCCGCCTAGAACAGCCGCCATTGCCTGATAAGCTGTTCTCACAATGTTATTTTCCATTTGTGGACCCGTTAAGGAACAGCCAGCAGTCTGGGTATGGAAACGCAGAAGGAGACTTTCTTCCTTTTTCGCCCCGTACTTTTCCTTCATATGGCGTGCCCAGATTCGTCGAGCCGCGCGATATTTGGCAATCTCTTCAAAGAAATCCGTATGGGAGTTAAAGAAAAACGATAAACGAGGGGCGAAGTCATCCACATCAAGACCCGCTTTGATCCCTGCCTCAACATAGGCAAATCCATCTGCGAGCGTAAACGCCAATTCTTGCAGTGCCGTTGAGCCCGCTTCCCGAATATGGTAGCCGCTGATGCTAATGCTATTCCACTTCGGCACATTATCTTTGGCGTACTTGAAAATATCTGTTATGAGACGCATGGAAGGATCTGGAGGGAAAATCCAAGACTTTTGAGCAATGTATTCCTTTAAAATATCATTTTGAATCGTTCCCGTTAATTTATGGGCGGGTATACCTTGTTTCTCTGCAGCCACAATATACATGGCCCAAAGGATGGCTGCTGGCGCATTGATCGTCATCGAGGTACTGACTTGGTCAAGTGAGATATCCTTGAACAAGGTTTCCATATCTTGCAGCGAATCGATAGCCACTCCGACCCGACCAACCTCTCCGAAGGCACGCGGGTGATCAGAATCATAACCCATGATCGTTGGCATATCAAACGCCACACTCAAGCCAGTTTGCCCTTGGCTTAGTAAAAACTTATACCGCTCATTTGATTCTGTGGCCGTGGCAAACCCTGCAAACATCCGCATGGTCCAGAGTCGTCCTCGATACATATTGGACCGAACTCCGCGCGTATAGGGATATTCGCCTGGATTTCCTAAATCCCGTGTATAATCAATATCCGCAGTATGACCCGGTGCATAAAGCGGGTCAATCGGTACACTAGATACTGTAAAAAAAGGTCCTTTTCGCTCCCTTTGAGCGTCATATTTTGCTTTCCAGCTCAAGAAATTATTACTCATCCCATTTATCCTCCTTAAAACGCTCTGCCCATAGCGCCCCAGCTACTTCATAGGGATCCGCTTTTTGTACATCTCTGAATTCACCTTGGGCTGCTTGCCAAACGTCATCAAACGTTGCCTGTAGTTTGTCTTCCCAATGGCGCCAAACTTGTTGGCGAAGATGTTCTTTGCGACGCACATCTTTTTGCCCAGATTCTAGCATATACGCACGGTGTGCCTCAATTTTTTCGAATAAATTCTCTAATCCAGTTTCATTCGTAACACTCGTTAGCACAACCGGTGGACGCCAGCCCGATCCATTACAACTTAAGTTTAACATCATCTCAATGTCGCCCTTCATGCGTTCGGCTCCGGGCAAATCAGATTTATTGACGACGAAAATATCAGCAACTTCCATGATCCCTGCTTTAATGGCCTGTATTCCATCCCCTGTCCCCGGGTTCAGTACGACGACGACAGTATCGGCGATTTGCATAATCTCTAGTTCAGACTGACCGACTCCGACCGTCTCCAGAACAAGTCTCCCATAACCTGCGCCCTCTAAAATGCGTAAGATATACGAGGTTGATCGCGTGACGCCCCCCAAATGTCCCCGAGTGCCCAAGCTACGGATAAATACGTCTCGATCTGTGCCATGCGCTTGCATACGAATACGGTCGCCCAGGATAGCCCCTCCAGAGTACGGGCTACTAGGATCGACGGCAACAATCCCTACCCTTTCGTCTTTATCACGGTAGAGCTTTGTCAACATCTCAACTAACGAGCTTTTTCCCGCTCCCGGTGGTCCCGTAATTCCTACAACCATCCGGTGTTCTGTTTGCTTAAGAACAGAACGCATGATATACGCTCTCTCTATATCGTCTTCGACCCAAGAAATAAGTTTTGCAGTTGCCCTACGATCTCCCTTAAAAAGGCGTTCGATCCATTGATCCAGAGTTTCTTTATTCAAAATTCCATCCCTGCCTTTGCCTCCACCCCTCGTTGGTATGCATGACGTTGCTCCGTCATTTCAGTCACAGTATCTGCGATTTCCATGATTTCAGGTGCTGCATAACGTCCAGTCATTACCAAATTAAGGCGAAGTGGTCTCTGTTGGACTAAATCTAGGACCTGCTGAACAGATATTAATTTGAAGGCGACTGCAACAAGGATTTCATCGAGTACAATAAGGTCAAAGTTATCCTCTTCAAACCAGCGCCTGGCAAGTTCAAGGCCATCTTGAGCCATTTGAACATCAACTGGGTCAGGATTTTCGTACGAGACAAAGGATTCCTGTCCCGATTGTACCAAGGTGAAGTTCGTTAACACAGAGGCTATTTTTACTTCCCCGTAATTCTTGCTTCCCTTCATAAATTGAAGAAATCCAACAGTTTGGTTATGTCCAAGGGCTCTCATACATAATCCTAAAGACGCTGTGGTCTTACCCTTGCCATTACCGGTATAGACCAGGATGAGTCCTGGCATACCCTCTCACCCCCCTTTCCTTGTTACGAATGATTGGCGGCCTCGTCTATCATATTTGATACTTTTATAATATTCTCTATATTCTATATATTTCCTCCTTTGTGAAATATAATCTTAATGCAGAATTTATCAAATAATCAATTTAAGACAAATAAAGGGAGCAAGAGCCAACTTTCAAGTTGACTCTTGCTCCCTTTTGATAGGAAAAGGGTATTTGTTCTCGATTCATTAGACAAAATGGAAAACGCCATTGCTTTGGGTAGATTTCCTTTAATTCGCGTGGGATTAATGGCCAAGGTAATCACGATCCCCACGACAAGGGCAATCATGAGCGCCCAGTTATTCATCGTTCCCACGACCCCTGTTTTAACAATGTTGTACGGAGCTTGAGTTACCCATGAGCTGATATTCCAACTTGGAAAAACTACCTTTTGCAAAACAAGCGTGACCGCGAGCACTGAAACCAAGGGTAGAACAGCTAGTAATGGATTCGGTTAATTCCTATCTTCAACAACTTCGGGTTCGTTCTTATGGTCCGTCCCATACCCTTCTCCTGCTGCTTGCGCCGTACGTTTACGCCACTCAAGATAAGCAATACCGCCAACTAAAACCATAATAGCACCCAAGGTCCCAAAGATGGGAGCGGCATAAAGATCGGTATTGAAAAATTTCATGGGAATTGAGTTTTGAATTTGAGGAGTCCCTGGAAGCGCATCCATTGTGAAGGTAAAGGCCCCTAAGGCAATCGTTGCCGGCACGAGACGTTTGGGTATGTCGGCTTCTTTAAAGATTGAAGCGGACCTCATCAAGTTTTATTTTTTGAGTTAACACCATAACGGCCTCCTCGTTTGTGGGCTATTGGAGCAATAATTTTAAACCGATAAAGATGAAATTCGTATAAAAATACGCAAACAAGAGCCCACAGACTACCAACAGTTAGCGCAGTGACCATGGCACTTGGAGTATGTACTTTGAGAAAGATAGAGCTTAATCCTAAAAGAGCCAACAATAAAAGTTCCCCAAACAAAAGTATCAATTGGGTTAGCCAAGGTTTCTCTCGCATGACGAGATAGCCAAGGACCGCATAGAATGAAAGTCCTGCAAGTAGAAACCCTGTATTGGGGGCTTGGAATGGAACAACATTTTCAAAGATATTAATCGTTTCGCCACGAAATATATATCGGAAAAGGTGATCAATGGCCGTACCCCCTCCCCACGCTAGTGTTAAAGGAAGCACATGGGCCCAACGCTTCGTTACGCGCCATAAAACAAAGAGTGAAACTAAATAAACACTCAAAATAACAACGTGGCTACCCAATGCATTGATTTGCTGCATAAAGTCGATGACCCATCGTGGCGAAGCCAGTTCTAACCAAGCAGCGACGAGTTCGTCAAACTGACCGACTTCATGAGCCACAAAATCTTGAATCAAACCCATTAAGAAGATAAAGAGGGACAGAAAGATAACTCCGTTTACCGTGATCAGGAGACGCCGCTTTCCTAACGAGATATATCGACCAGGTAGACGCAAAAATTCCGTGGTTAGCCATGCTCCCCAACGCTCGTGATTCTTGTACAAGAAATAGAACGCCAAAAGTAATACCACAGCGGTAACCCCGAGTAACATAGAATAACGGTGAATGATCGGAAGAATTGTTGTCCAGCGGCTTCCTAAAATTCTTCCTAATACTATAAATAGACTTGTCCATAGTAGGGCTCCAAGATAAGCAAAAAACGCAAAATCTCGGTATTTTAAGTGGCTTAGCCCTGCAATGTAGCCTGAAAGGTGGCGAACTCCAGGTATAAAATAGCTGACGGTTAAAAGCTTACCACCATGCAGGTGGTACCACTTTATGACTTTCCCCACCCGTACACCACCAGCATGTTTTTCTAGATAGGCCAACACTTTTTTTTCGAAGAAACGACCCAGAGAATAAGCCATTGTAATGCCAGTTATACTCCCCGTTGCCGCCGAAAAGATCGCTAAAACAGGATTTAGTTGACCTGAAAAACTTAAGAAACCCACAAAGGTCATCAGAACCTCATCAGGAACCGGTAGCCCTAAAATAGAAATCGCCAAGATGACATAAATCCCGAAATAACCATATTGAGTGATATAATGAATGAATAATGCTGAAGACATGCGTGGCTCCTTTCTATACATTTTTTTATGTTGTACAATATACAATAATGCCCTTTTAAAAAACAAGGAGTGACTCATTCATGGCAACCCCCAACAATGTATCCGTTTTTAAAAAACAGCTTGCAAAATTCAGTCAGTCCTTAATCTGGGGATTGTCAATTAGTGTCTTACTTCTTGCTCTCTTTGCGAAATTAAGCGAAGATCTTTTTTATCATGAACTTGGGACCTTCGATAGAATTATCGGCGAATTCATCAGAGGCTTCGCCTCTCCAAGCTTAACAAGTGTTGCCTTAATTATAACCAATTTAGGTTCAGCTTATATAGAGGTTGGCTTAATGTTCATAGTCGGTGCGTTCTTACTGTTCCGTTTAAAGCATACATGGGAAACAGCTCTTTTGTCGATCAGTTTAAGTGGAGCTTGGTTACTCAATACAATTCTAAAAGTGCTATTTCATAGAGCTCGACCGGATATTGTCCATCTTGCTGATGCAGGTGGTTATAGTTTCCCAAGTGGACATGCCATGGTCGCCGCTGCCTTTTACGGAGTCATCGGATACTTACTTTGGTTAAATCTCAAAAATCGCTCTAAACCCGCATGTTATATCGTTGTCTTCACGTTTTCACTGATTATTTCGATTGGAATTAGTCGTATCTATCTTGGGGTCCATTTTGCCAGCGACGTGATCGCGGGATATGCTGCCGGGGGGGTATGGGCAATTGCCTGCATCGTTAGCTTAAAAGAGATTCGAAATTATAAAAGTAGAACGTCGGTACTCGATGAGAAAGATATTCTTTAATTCATGGTAGCTATAATTTATACATGAACATGAAGGGTAGGTAAATTGTATATTTTCCACTCTTTCGCAAATACTTTCAACAAGAGAAGTTGCCAAATGGTATCTTTCAGTGTTTGTTTGTATTAATTTCAAATTCATAATGTTTATAATTGCAAGATGGCCCCAAATAGTGTAAACTATGTTTATCGGCTTGTGCAATGTATTACAATATATATTTTTCTTTTCAGCTAGCTTTCGTACCCCCGCCACCTGCAATAAATGAGATTACAGTGGCTCAAATAAAATTATTAGGAGGTTTACTATGAGTTTTGAAATTAATAAAAGTGTCAAGTATGTCGGTAAGATTGACTGGGAATTAAAAAAGTTTCACGGTGATGAACTCTCTACACACCGAGGTTCTAGCTATAACTCTTACCTTGTTCGGGACGAAAAGATTGCTCTAATCGATTCTGTTTGGACACCTTTCGCCAAAGAATTCGTCGCTAATTTGAAGAAGGAACTTGATTTAAATACCATTGATTATATCATTTGTAATCATGGTGAACCCGATCACAGTGGGGCTTTAGTCGACTTAATGAAGGAAATTCCAAATACCCCTATTTATTGTACTGCCAATGCTATTAAATCCTTAAAAGGCCAGTATCATCAGGATTGGAACTTCGTCCCTGTCAAAACGGGCGATAAATTAAGCCTTGGCTCCAAAGAGTTTATTTTTATTGAGGCAAGAATGCTCCATTGGCCTGATACAATGTTCACCTATTTGACCGGAGATAATATCCTTTTCAGTAATGACGGTTTTGGCCAGCATTTAGCCTCTGAAAAAATGTTCAATGACTTAGTCGATCAAACAGAATTATATCATGAAGCCCAAAAATATTATGCCAACATTTTAAATCCGTTCAGCAAAATGGTTGAAAATAAAATCAATGAGATCCTAAGCCTTAACTTACCTGTTGCCATGATCTGTCCAAGTCATGGTCTCATTTGGCGGGATAATCCCTTGCAAATTGTCCACAAATATATGGAATGGGCTAAAGCCTACCAAGAAAATCAAATCACCATCATTTACGATACTATGTGGAACAGTACACGGAAAATGGCCGAGAATATAGCCGCTGGAATCAGATTGAGTGATACGGATGTTACGGTTAAATTGTTTAATTGCAATTCCACTCATAATGATAAAAACGACATCATTGCTGAAGTCTTTAAATCCAAGGCAATACTGGTTGGTTCACCCACCATTAATAAGGGCGTATCGTACGCCGTAGCCGGGATACTAGAAATGATCAAAGGACTAGCGTTTAAAAATAAAAAGGGCGCTGCCTTTGGTAGTTATGGTTGGAGTGGTGAAAGTAACAAACTTATTACAGCTGAACTCGAACACGGCGGTTTTGAGCTACTCAACGAAGGGTTAAAGGTAACCTGGAATCCGGATGATAACAGCCTCATTAAGTGTCAAGAATTCGGGCAAAGTATTGGGAAAGCTCTCATTGGAGAAGCACTCAAGTAAATAACTAAAGTCACCATCATTGAGGGAAGGGGAGCGTTCAAGAACGCTCCCCTTCCCTCTCAATATCTATCAAAGTATGATGTCCCCTCTGTCAAGACAAAGGTTTTCAGTTTCTTAGTGAACCAGATATTCCCAATTAAGATATGCTGACAACAGCATATTGTGGAACTGACT
>Ga0209125_1000717_pt1 | contig 38964 bp, 46 predicted proteins | sample BarGraIncub1131A_FD_184503 | JGI IMG/M metagenome (GOLD analysis project Ga0209125, IMG submission 184503) | Arctic peat soil microbial communities from Barrow, Alaska - Barrow Graham LP Incubations 11-31A (SPAdes) (version 2) | ecosystem: Environmental > Terrestrial > Soil > Wetlands > Peat... | reverse complement strand
TAAAATGAGTTCAGCCGTAAGAATTACTTTGACAGGAGGCGCACAGGCTAAGAATATTTTCTGGCAGACATCTGGTGCCGTTACTTTAGGTACGACCAGTCACTTCGAAGGAATCATTTTGGGACAAACAGCTATTAATATGCAGACCGGCGCTACAATCAATGGTAGGATGCTGGCTCAAACTGAAGTAACTCTTCAAATGAATACGATAGTAAAACCATAATAAAATATAGGACTCAAATCCGCAAAAGAAGCTGCCGTAAGGTTATCCTCTTTTTTTATGCTGGTTTTTATATTCTTTTGGCGCAAACAGCTATTAAAGTATTTGTGAAATAGCTATGAATAAAAAGTCATAAACCGGAATGAATATTTCTCCTGGCTATTAGCTTCGCTTCTCTTCGATTCCATGCGGCAACAAATTATAAACGCATCAACCATATTCACATATGACAATATTTTAATTCTTTTAAAATTCATTAACCTTAAAAATTAGGATGGCAGATATATTAAACATATATTTGTATTACGTTTTAAGTTTAGTTAGGTTTTTTAGTTTCATTAGTTTTAGTAAAAGGATGGTGCCTCAGGGTGCTGTCCTTTTCATTTTATGCATAATAATACCAGATAATCAAGATTATAAAGTTTTGAATATGCTCTTTGGTTAGAACTCATTTACCAAAAGCAAGTTGAGTAAGTGCGAATCTGAAGATGATTGAGCTTAAGGCTATTATAAATAATATGTGAATTTTGCGACTTTTTTTCAAAGTTTTGCAACATATGGCGGAATGAAAGGGTCATCTTTGATTCGTGATAATAAAGTCACAATTTAAGATGATAATTTTATGAAACTTAAAAAATTATTACCAATCACAGCAATGCTTTTAGTCGCATTAATGCCGGGTTGCAAAAAAGACGATGGTCTTTCAATTTATCCAACAGGGACTTCTTCCGATCCGCTCAACAGGGCGACAGGTGTTTCTCGTAATAAGGCAATTGCATTTACCTTCAGTGAGGAAATGGATCCTTTAACGATAAATGCCATGACCGTTACCTTAACACAAGGAGCAACTACAGTTGCCGGAAATGTAGCTTATTCCGGAAAAACGGCAACATTTACGCCTTCAAGTATGCTGTCAGCAAGTACCGCTTATACAGCTACAATTACAACCGGTGCAAAAAACCTGGCTGGGAGTGCACTACCAGAGAATGTTGCGTGGAGTTTTACAACAGTTAATGCGACATCAAATCTGGCAGTTGTAGATCTTGGGGCCTCAAGAAATTATATGATTCTGGCAAAAACTGCCATCAATAACGTTGCAACCTCTTCTATCACTGGCGATTTGGGTCTTAGTCCTGCTGCCACTTCATATGCAACTGGTTTTGCATTAACAAATTCGACTGGATATGCAACTGCTGCACAAGTTACCGGAAGAATTTATGCTGCTGACATGGTAGCTCCAACCCCAATCAACCTGACTACGGCAGTAAACAACATGATTACTGCTTATAATGATGCTGCTGGTCGTCCATCACCTGATTTCAAGGAACTTGCTACCGGAAATATTGGTGGAAAAACACTTGCACCCGGACTTTATAACTGGACGAACTCCGTTACAATACCTTCAGATGTTACCATCTCAGGTGGTGCAAACGATGTATGGATCTTCCAAATAGCGGGAAATCTTACAATGAGCACTGCTATAAAAATTACGCTTACAGGAGGTGCGCAGGCTAAGAATATTTTCTGGCAGGTAGCTGGTCAGGCGTCATTGGGGACAACTTCACATTTTGAAGGAATTATATTATCAAAGACAGGCGTTACATTTCTTGCTGGCGCATCTATGAATGGTAGGGCACTGGCGCAGACTTCGGTCATCCTTGATAAAAATATTATCACAAAGCCATAAGGGAATAAAAATATCAAACGAGGCTACTGCCAGTTTAGCTTCGTTTGTTTTTTATTGCGTTTCATTATTGAAGTTGTACCAAAGGGACCATTTAGTCATTTGTATCCCAAATAAGTTGGGGAAATACGAGGCGTTATTTATTTTACATATTGCAGACAATAAATTTACTGAATAAATGTTAAAAAGCGATAAAATCGCATATATGCGTCTAATACAGTATATTAATGCGATATGTTTTTGGTGGTATAAATTTACATTTGTTAACAAATGTGTAAAATGTGTGAATTTTGCAATTATTTTCCAAAGTTTTGCAACATTTGACGGAATTAAAGGGCTCAACTTTGTGACGTGATAATTAAGTCACAAATTAAGAAACAAAAAAGGTGAAACTAAGAAAAGGACTTCCAATCGTAGCAATGCTATTGATTGCATTAATTTCAGGTTGCAGCAAAGAGCTGGATAACAATTCTTCTTCAGCCGCAAATTCGGCTGACTTGACTCTGAAATCAGGTAAACACGAAACAAAAGGTGGAGCACTAAAAGTCGTTAATCTTGGAGTTGCAGGCGATTTTGTGATTCTTTCAAAATCTGGAATTACCGATGTTTATAAATCTGCTGTTACAGGAAATATCGGAACAAGTCCAATATCTGGCTCTGCTATTTTATTGAAATGTGACGAAGTAACCGGGACCATTTATACGGTCGATGCGGCCGGACCACTGCCATGTCGTGTAACAAATGCTTCGAAATTAACTACTGCGGTAAGCAATATGCAAACCGCGTACACCGATGCAGCTGGTCGTTCGAATCCTAATTTTCTAAATTTGGGAGCTGGAAATATCGGCGGCAAAACACTTACTGCAGGTCTTTACAAATTTACATCTGCCGTTGTTATTCCAACAGATATTACAATTAAAGGTAGTTCTACCGATGTTTGGATATTCCAGGTTGCCGGAACGCTTAAAATGAGCTCAGCTGTAAGAATTACACTTGCAGGTGGTGCACAGGCAAAAAATATTTTCTGGCAGACATCTGGTGCAGTTACTTTGGGTACAACCAGTCATTTTGAAGGAAATATTTTAGGACAAACCGCTATTAATATGCAGACCGGTGCTACAATCAATGGTAGGATGCTGGCTCAAACTGAAGTAACTCTTCAAATGAATACTGTTGTAAAACCATAATATTTTAAAGGGTTCAAAACTGCAAAAAAGAGGTTGCCGCAAGGTTAGCCTCTTTTGCTTTTAATTCTGCTAGCTCACTAGATCTATCGGGAATAGCAATTTGGGCAAGGCGTCAGTACTTATTAATTACTAACGGTTTAAAAGTTTTAAACCATCGGAAGAACATCTTTTCTTAAGCAATATCCCCTAATTGGCATGTGTGAATGATGTAACTAATTACAAGAATTTTGTAACGTATTTAGGGTCATCAAGGATGATCTTTGTGATATAAAAAGATATTCACAAACAGTAATTACTAAAATGAAAAAATTAACGTTTTGTTTAATGACAGCAATAATGCTAATGTCATTTATTCCATCACAATTAAAAGCAGCAACAGAAACGGCGCCAGTTATTGCAACTACATCTGATGAATCAGTAAAGGACAACGCTGATCTCGCCAGACTGAACGAAATCAAAGCAATGGATATGTCGACACTGAGCCGTTCAGATAAAAAAGAATTGCGGAAAGAAGTACGCACGATAAAAAATGATCAGGACGGGCGTGGAAGATATCGTGAGAGACATGGTAGAAGAAATCATGATGGTGGTGATTACAATGGCCGTCGTAGTGGAGGTACAGTTTATTTTATGGGTGGGGGTGGATTGCTTGTACTCATTCTGATTCTTCTTTTGATTTAAGCATTGAGACTGAAATGGATTATAAATTTTGGATTGGAATAACAAATAAAAATTATTTATCATGGGAAATTTACTTTATCTCGTAGCCGTCATATTGATTATTGCATGGCTCATTGGGTTTATTGGTTATGGTGCCGGTGGCATTATTCATGTTTTGCTTGTCATTGCTGTCGTTGCAATATTGTTGAGGATCATTCAGGGAAATAGGGTGCTCTAAAAAATTTTGCTTTTTTTTAATCAGCTCCTGTTGGTGTTGGCACCAGCAGGATGTTAGCATTTTTTTCCAGACAAAAAAAATTACTTCGCACTTCTAAACACAATTTAAAAATTAAAATAATGTCAAAACCTTTAGGAATTACCCTTATTGTAATTGGAGCAATTATGATTATTTACACTGGATTTACCTATGTTACCAAAGATAAAGTGGTAGACTTAGGACCTATTGAAATAAATGCGGAAAAGAGTCATCCGGTTAAGTGGTCACCAATTGTTGGTGTCATTTTACTCGTTGGTGGCATTGTGGTTATGGTGACAAGTAAAAAATCCGATTAATACTTTTTCGTCGGAAATTTTATTGTATTGGATCTGACTTCCTGAAATTCTTTGTTAATGCATCAATATGAAAATCCAAAAACCATCGTCCAATAAATTCTCCCGTTTCTGGAATTTACTTGGTCCGGGGCTTGTCACGGGTGCAAGTGATGACGACCCGTCTGGTATTGCAACCTATTCACAGGCAGGCGCTGCATTTGGACTTTCCACACTTTGGACCGCACTTATTACCTTTCCTCTTATGGCTTCTATTCAGGAAATGTGCGCAAGGATTGGACTTGTTACTTCACTTGGATTGGCAGGTACACTTAAAATCAACTATTCAAAGCCCGTATTGTATTTAATGTTGTTGTTTAGCTTCCCTGCTATTGTTATGAATATTGGTGCCGATATTGCAGGAATGGGAGCAGTTGGTAATTTGCTATTCCCGTCAATTCATGCAACATATTTCAGCATCGGCTTTACCGTTTTGCTTTTAGTATCAATTATCTATTTGCCTTATCGAAAAATTTCATCCGTACTTAAATATCTCTGCCTCGTCCTTTTGGTTTATCTGATTGTTCCGTTCTTATATAAACAAGACTGGATCGCGGTACTGAAAGCAACAATTATCCCAACCATCAAATTCGATAAAGACTTTATCAGTATCCTTGTTGCCATTCTTGGAACTACGATCTCGCCCTACCTTTTTTTCTGGCAGGCGAATATGGAGGTAGAAGATAAAAAGCAAAAACATTTAATTGTGAACAAAAGAGTAATTGTCGAAATGAAAAAAGATGTCAATTTCGGAATGTTATTTTCAAATGTTGTGATGTTTTTTCTTATACTTACCACCGGATCAGTCTTATTTAATGAAGGTATTCATCAGATTGACACTGTTGAGCAGGCAGCTCAGGCATTGAAACCACTGGCTGGGAAATTTGCCTATTTACTCTTTGCGGTTGGTGTAATCGGCACCGGACTTTTAGCCATCCCGGTTTTGAGCGGTTCACTTTCTTACATTTTCACCGAAACATTTGGCTGGAAACAAGGACTAAATAAAAAATTTCACCAGGCAAAAGCATTTTATATCATCATTGCTATCTCACTGATTCTGGGTCTGGGATTGAATTACATGGGATTGTCTCCAATTAAAGCGTTGATTTATTCCGCTATCCTTTATGGTTTGACTGCGCCGGTATTAATTGCCATTATTCTCCACATTTCGAACAACAAAAAAATAATGGGCAAACACACCAATGGGAAAATGTCAAATATCCTTGGATTCGCGGCCCTTACACTTATGTCGGCAGCAGCAGTGGTTCTTGTATATATGCAACTTACTGAAAAATAGAATGCGACTTAATTGTACTTCATTCGTAAAAACGTCAGTATTTACTTTGTAATTTTGAGTATTTACTTTTCTTTTTCTTATTAATTAGCGTATAAAGAATTACGAAAATGTGGTGGCAGTACTTATTGGTTTTTATCGGGTCTTTATTTTTTGACGTCGTACCTGTTCCCTTTCCGCCGGCTTTTACGATCATGATTTTTTTGCAGATCTTGTTCGACTTAAATATTTGGTTGGTTATCACAATTGGAGTTGTCGGGTCAATTTTGGGAAGATATATTCTTACTTTATATATACCGTTACTGGCTGGAAGAATTTTCAAACAGTCAAAGACGGAAGACGTCGAATTTCTTGGAAAAAAAATGAAAGAAAAAGGATGGAAAAGCCAGGTGCTAATTATTGCTTACTCTTTGTTACCTCTTCCTACTACTCCGCTGTTTCTGGCCGCTGGTATGGCGAAAATAAAACCACTGTACATAATACCTGCTTTTTTTATTGGTAAATTTACGAGTGATGCCATTACAGTAAATATTGGCAAATATGCAGCAGAACACACTCACGGTATATTAGAAGAAGCATTATCATGGAAGACAATTGCAAGTTTATTGGTTGGGCTGTTTCTAATCTGCCTCCTGTTATTTGTTGACTGGCGTTCGCTTATACAAAAGAAGAAATTCCAGATGAAATTTATGATATGGAAGTGATCCAAGGAACAGTTTTACAATTTGGGCGCTCGATGACTTTCAACGTGTATCTGCAATAGTCTCAATCTCACTATCTCTTCCTTATATGAATGTGTGAATGATGTAAATTTTTCCTCCAATTGTGTAACAGTTGCCGGAATTTGGCAGGTTATCTTTGAATCAAACTTATAACATCATTTTATGGTACTTTTAGACATTTTAATTGTAATTATTGTTGTTGGAGTCCTTTTATGGATTATCAATACATTCATTCCGATGGATCACAAGATCAAACGAATCTTCAACCTTGTCGTGGTGATTGCCTTAATTATTTGGCTTCTCAAGGTATTTGGACTGTTTAGTTACCTGATGAATGTACACATTTAAAAATAGAAATTATGAATCTTAAAAGAATCTTTGGGGCAATACTTACTCTTCTAGGAATAGGCGGTCTTATTTATGCTGCTGTATTATTTGTCAATGGTAGTGGGAATGATACTAAAGCACTCATTATTTATGGAATACTTGGTCTGTTATTCTTTTTTGCAGGCATTAGTCTTGTCCGCACTACAAAAGACGAGTCATAAAGAAAAATTTTCCGCAAAAATGATGAAGGTTTTTACAGGATAGTTTAAACCGCATTTCAAATAGGAAAATAAATACATCTAAATGCAAAAAGTGTGAATAATGCAAATCTTCAATGCAATTATGTAACTCATATAGGCTTTTAGAATAGCAACTTTGTAGTATGAAAATACTTCAATATTAGAATCGAAAATTATGAATACGGCTGAAGAAGAAAGAGGATGGGATAAGCAAAAACGTGAACTCATCCAGAAATTTGCAATCTTAACAGATAATGACCTGATATTCGAAGAAGGAAACAAAGAGGAGATGTTTAGAAAACTTCGAATCAGACTTGGTAAAACAACTGAGGAACTGAAAAAGATTATAGCGGCATTCTGATTTACAGTCTGTCGCTAAAAGTGCTTTTTAAATGGCAATTATTAATCGGGCATTGTTAAACCGGTCGTAGAATTTCCAAACAATCAAACTGATGCAAATTGAAAAAAATGATGATTATGCTTGCTGTAACAATGGTTATAGGAGGATTAATTTTAAGTGGATGTCAGACTCAAGCCCGAAAAATTGATTATGCAGTCGCTAAAAGAGCTGAGGCAACACAAGATTTGAAAGATGGAATGAAGGAGGTATCCGAAGAGTTGAAGGATGCGTTAAATGTCCATGATTGGTTAATTTTTAAAAAAGTGTCTCAATTCAAAATCAGAAACAACGATATCCGCATTGCTGAATTAAAAGTAAAAATGCAAAGGCGGGGAATGAAACCAGATCCAATATACAGGAAAAAACTAAACGGTTTGGAAAATGTAAATTTGGAAATGAAGAAAAAGCTAGCGGTTTACAGCGAAAATCAATATGAATGGAATTCATACAAAATTGAATTTAATCATGACCTGGACCAACTGGGACAAACACTTACAGATCTTACGGTTGTTGGTGACCTAAATTTAAAAACCATGGGTGATCTCTGATCCCACTTTGTAAAACATATACTTCTTAAATAAGTCATATCATGTCAATGTGTGAAAGATGTAACTCTTAATGGGAATTGTGTAACACTTTTAATCGGTATGAAAACCACCTTTGTATCTGTAATTATTTAATCACTTTAAAAATAAAAATTATGAGCGCAGGAAAAGTATTATTAGGAGTTTTAGCTGGCGTAGCTGCCGGCGCATTGGCAGGAATATTATTTGCACCCACCAAAGGCTCTCGTACAAGAAGAAGAATATTGAAAAAAGGTGAAAACTATGCAGAAGGATTGAAAGAAAAATTCAGTGAATATGTTGACACCGTTTCTGAAAAATTTGAACAAGTGAAGGGTGAAGTTTCTGCTTTTAATCAAAAGGGGAAGGATAAATTAGAGCAAGCAGAAAAGATTTAAATTGTTTGCAAAGTAATTTAAGTATTGGGTCTGCTCCGAAAATACGATTTCAGAGAATATTATTGTTTAAAACATTAATAATCAAGGATATAAAGTTAATACTCTTACATGTTTAGGTTTAAATTAAAACTAAAGGGAATTTAGGAGCGGACCCAATATTACAAAAGGAATAAAATATCGCATCATGGGAAAAGTAACGTTTAATGCCAATTATCTTCAAAGTAAGGATAGTAATACAGGAAATCCTTCATTGCTCATGTTTAATTTGCCGGCCTTGGTTGATAAAATGAAACACAAACAAAGCTGGGCCAATGGTGAACTTAGTGCAATGATTCTACTGAAAACTCCCAATAAGCAGATCGTCCTTACTGCGATGCACGACGGAACAGAAATTCAATCTTTCCAATCGGATGATTCAATTACCTTCCAGATAATTGAAGGGCAATTGATGCTTCATACCCGAAAAGAATCTGTAACACTTGTTAAAGGGCAATTACTCACACTTCACGAAAATATAAAGTACAGTCTGAATACAAGTGAAGAAACTGTACTCCTTTTAACGATTGCATCAGGGGTTTTACATTTTTCGGAAAATTAAAAGCCCCGTTATTTTATTTAATATGATCAAGACTGAAGCCATGGAAGAGACTACAAATATCATTGAATCACTAATTGAACGAACCACTGAATATGGTAAATCAAGCTTTGAGTTGATAAAGCTTAAAGCGCTGGACAAAACCTCGGAAGTTGTTTCTTCATTCGTTCCTAATTCTATTTTTGCCGTCCTTATTATATCGTTTATGCTTTTTCTTAGTGCGGGATTGGCACTTTGGCTAGGCGAAATCCTTGGCAAAACCTATTACGGTTTATTTGTCGTAGCTGCCTTTTATGGTATTGCAGGAATATTTTTTCATTTTGTTCTGCACAAATGGGTTAAAAGAATTGTATGCAATAATTTCATTAAACAGGTGCTTAAATAAAATCACATGGAAAATATTACTTCAGCTACCGAATTAAAAAAAGTAATTCAACGTTTAGAGATTGAGCAAGCTATTGATGGTCAGCTATTGAAAGAACAATTTTATTTTGCATTCGAAAGTCTGAAACCGGTTAATATACTCAGGAATACATTATATGAAATCACTACATCACCTCATATGATGGATAGTATTTTAGGTACAGCGGTAGGTCTTGCCTCTGGTTACGTTTCACGAAAAATCGCAATGATCGGTGCATCGGGCAATTTAGTCAGAAAGTTTCTGGCCTCGGTAATGCAATTGGGTGTTACAAATGTTGTCAGTCAAAACCCAGATACAATTAAGTCAATCGGACAGTTTATTTTTCAACGTATTCTTCGTAAAAAAAGAAACGAATTCTAATAACACCAATGGATCAAGAATTAAAATTCCCTTTTTACGCAAAAACATCCATTTTCTTGATTGGTTTGATTGCGTTTGTAGCGATATTGTACATCCTGCAGGGGATAATTGTTCCGCTGGTTTTCGCAATCATCTTTGCCATTTTGCTCCATCCGGTCGTTAATTTATTTGTGCGGTTTGGAATACACAGGGTTTTGTCAATTGTTTTGGCACTACTACTTACAACAATTGCGATTGCAGCACTTGTTGCTCTTTTGTTCACGCAGGCGAGTCGATTCACTGAATCATGGCCGTTGCTAGTGGATAAATTTACCGATATGCTCAACCAAACCATTAGCTTTGCAGCGGGTTACCTCGATATTGACCCAACCAAAATCCACGAATGGATTAAGAAAAGCGTAAGTGATCTTCTCAATTTCAGCACCGCTTCAATCGGACAAACCCTTGTTAAAGTGGGCAACGGGGTGATGGTTATGTTTTTACTTCCTCTATACATTTTTTTGATATTGTATTACCAGCCACTGATCCTGGAGTTTATTCGCCAGCTTTTTTGGAAAAGCGATCAAAATCAGGTAAAAGAAATTGTAAAACAAACTAAAACAACGATTCAACGCTACCTGACCGGTCTGATAATAGAAGCTGTAATTGTAGCAGGAATGAATATTTCAGTTCTATTTGTACTTGGAATTGACTATGCAATTTTGCTCGGTGTTATCGGCGCTATACTAAATGTGATTCCATACATTGGAGGACTCGTGGCAGTAGCTTTGCCTATGATGGTCGCAATGGCCACAGGTTCACCAACCTGGTACCCGTTATATATAATGATAGGCTATTATATCATTCAACTAATAGACAACAACTACATTGTTCCTTATATCGTCGCTTCAAAAGTGAAAATAAATGCCCTTTTCTCAATAGTAGCAGTTTTAGTAGGAAATGCTTTGTGGGGAATTTCGGGCATGTTTCTTTCCATACCACTTCTTGCGATTGTAAAACTTATTTTCGATCATATCGATTCCCTAAAACCCTGGGGCCTTTTATTGGGTGATACCATGCCTCCAATCCTTAAGATAAAACCATTTCGGATAAGACGTTTAAAACATAAACCGGAATGACAAAGGTTGAACATGGCTGCTTAATTGGCAGAATTGTAATTAATACTCATTAAAATGAAAAGTATAACGTTATCAAACATTTGTGATAATGGGGCAAATAATTCTGAAGAGTTGTTTGGCCTTGCAAATGATGGAATAAATTCAGTGAAGGAATCTTCAATTGATTTGGCTGAAATCTTGGTTATTACCTCCTATCCCCCACGCGAATGCGGCATTGCTACCTATTCGCAGGATTTGATAAAAGTACTCAATCATAAATTCAGCAATTCATTTTCGATTAAAGTTTGTGCAATGGAATCGAATGGCACAACTTACGCCTATCCCGATGAAGTGAAGTTTGTTCTTAAAACATTCATCGCAGCCGAATACAAACAATTGGCACAGAAAATAAATAAGGATAAGAAAATCGGAATTGTATTGATCCAACATGAGTTTGGCTTTTTTCATGTTCAGGAACAAGCGTTTCTTGAATTTCTTAATCTGCTTTCAAAACCGGTTGTAATTGTTTTTCATACAGTATTACCTAATCCCGATGAAAAGTTCAAAATAAATGTACAGCGTATTGCAGCGGCATGCGAATCAATTATCGTAATGACCAACACCTCCGCCCGAATTCTGACAAGAGATTATGATGTGAGGGAGCAAAAAATAAACGTGATAGCGCATGGCACCCATTTAGTTCCCAGGTTAAGCAAAACTACATTGAAGCTGAAGTATAAACTTAAAGGTCGAAAAGTGCTGACCACTTTTGGTTTACTGAGTTCGGGAAAGAGCATTGAAACCACGATTGAAGCTTTACCTGCCATTGTTAAAAATTGCCCGGAAGCTATATTTCTGGTAATCGGAAAAACCCATCCTGAAGTAGTGAAATCTGATGGAGAAGCATATCGCGACTTGCTTGAGCAAAAAGTTGAACAACTTAAAATGAAGGATCATGTCCGGTTTATTAACAAATATGTTGACTTGCCGGAATTGCTTGAATATTTACAACTTACAGATATTTACTTGTTTACCTCCAGCGATCCTAACCAGGCCGTAAGCGGTACTTTTGTTTACGCGATGAGTTGTGGCTGCCCCATCATTTCTACACCAATTCCACATGCAAAGGAGCTCCTAACCAAGAATACAGGAATTATTTTTGATTTTTGCAATTCACATCAATTAGCTATCGCCGCATTGCGGCTGCTCAACAATGATAAATTACGACGGAGTATCGGTATAAATACCCTGCAGAAAATAGCTTCCACAGCCTGGGAGAATTCTGCTGTTGCACATGCAATATTATTCTCTAAAATTTTAGGCAGTAAAAATGCCTTAAGATATAAACTTCCAGAAATCAATCTGAACCACCTGAAAGAGATGACGACCATAACCGGGATTATTCAGTTTTCAGTAATAAACCGACCCGATATCAATTCAGGTTATACACTGGATGACAACGCCCGCGCATTGGTCGCAACTTGTATGAATTTAGCGATTACAGGTGACAAGAAGAATATAAACAGCATAAAAAAATATCTTGGTTTTATAAAATACTGTCAGGAGCCTAAAGGTGATTTACTCAATTATGTGGACAAGGGGCTCAATTTTACTGATCAAAATGAAGCGGTAAATTTGGATGATTCCAATGGAAGGGCTATTTGGGCTTTGGGCTATTTATTCACAATAAAAGAGTTGTTACCTGAAAAAATCATCTCTGACGCCGGGGCAATGATTGAAAAATCGTTGCAACATATGGAAACAGTTCATTCCCCGCGTGCGATGGCTTTTGCTATTAAAGGTTTGTATCACTATCATCTTAGCTCAAAGTCCGACAAAAGTCTGATGCTGATAAAAACCTTTGCCAGGCGTTTAGTGGAGATGTACGAGCACGAATCGGACAAAAAGTGGGAATGGTTTGAAAGCTATCTTACCTATGCCAACAGTACATTGCCTGAAGGACTGCTGTATGCATGGCTGTTAACCGGAGAAACAATTTATAAGAATATCGCCATAAAGTCATTCAATTTTCTGTTGTCGCACATCTTTAACGAAAACGGAATTGAAGTCATATCCAACAAACACTGGCTTCAAAAGGGGGAGAAAGCCGGTAAATTTGGCGAACAACCCATCGATGTTGCCTATACCATCATGACATTAAGTCAATTTTACGATGTCTTTCATGATGAAAAGCACCGCTTGAAAATGGAAACGGCGTTCAACTGGTTCCTGGGGGAAAACCGCTTGCATCAGATCGTTTATAACCCTTGTACAGGAGGTTGTTACGACGGTTTGGAGAAATTTAATGTGAATCTCAACCAGGGTGCCGAGTCAACAGTAAGTTACCTGATGGCAAGATTAACGATGGAGAAATACCAACATTAAATTTCAAATCAGAATATGAAATATCAATCAGTCAATTAGATATAAAATATACCAAAAATGAAATCAACAAAGCAATTAGGCATATGGATGGATCATTCAACGGCCCATCTGGTCAAAATAATAAATGGTACGATCGAAACACATACGATTGAATCACAACCTGAAGTTCTGGCCGACGCCGACAAACAAATTGTGTATAAAGACGAAAGTCACAGTCTTAATAAAGAGAAACGTCAACTTTCATCTTATTATAAAGAACTTGGTGATCTGATTTTGGATAACGATGAAGTTGTTCTATTCGGGCCCACTGATGCCAAAAGTGAACTAGTGAACCTGCTAAAAGAAAACCATCTCTTCGATAAGATTAGAATTGAAGTTAAACCTGCTGATAAAATGTCAGAGATTCAGAGGAATGTTTTTGTAAAAGAACATTTTAAATGAATCGATATCTTCTTAAGACAGGTAATCATGACGATGAAAAAATAAAAAATGTTGCCGTGATTGTGGCTCACCCCGATGATGAAACATTGTGGGCAGGTGGCACTATGCTGAGCCATCCGTCCTGGAATTGGTTTATCGTCTGTCTAAGTAGGAAAAGTGATAAAGAACGGGCAACTAAGTTTTATGATGCATTGAAGATCTTTAAAGCAGAGGGAATTATGGGCGACCTTGATGACGGTCCGGATCAATTGCCACTGGATGAAAAGGTTGTGGAGGGAGCAATTCTTGATTTATTGCCTCAGAAGCATTTTGACCTTATCATTTCCCATAATCCAACAGGCGAGTATACCCGGCATCTCAGGCACGAGGAAGTGAGTAAAGCGGTTATTAAACTTTGGTACGCAGGTAAAATAACTGCCAACGAGCTATGGACTTTTGCATATGAGGATGGTGGAAAAAAATATTTTCCCATGCCTGTCGGGAACGCGAATATTTGTCGCCTTTTGACGAAACGTATCTGGTTGCGAAAATATAGTATCATGACCGAAACCTATGGCTTTAAAATAACTAGCTGGGAAGCTGAAACAACACCACGTTCCGAAGCATTCTGGCAATTTACTGATCCATACGATGCAAAAAGATGGCTAGCAAATAATGGATGACAATCATTAGTATTTAAATCAACATTTACCCTTAACGATATACTTTAAATAATTTGCAATAATGAAAGTTTTAGTGATGTATGATTATCCTCCTTCACCAGGTGGATTGGCAACCCAGGGAGACCTTCTCTACAGGGGACTTCTTGAAATGGGCGTTGATGTTCATGCTGTTAACTATGAATCAGCGCAGGAAAAAGAGTGGTACTACCACTGGTTTAAGCCTGATGTTGCCGTTGGAATCGGATATTGGGGCTACACGCCCAATTTGATACTTCATCCGCAAAAGTTCGGAGTACAACCGGTTCCATGGCTTGTCGCTGACGGTTATATTGCAAACTACCATGACGTTTTGAATGCACTCCCGCTCATTTTGGTAACTTCCAACTGGGTAAAGGAGATGTACGTCCGGGACGGGATTAGCGGGGATAAAATAGTCGTTTTACCTGTTGGTTGCGATACTGATTCTTTTACTCCATTCGGCAAAGATGATCCAAAAATATTGGCTGTTCGTAAGGCCTTGGGTATTACGCCTGATCAATTAATGATTTTAACAGTTGGTGGCGATGCCGCCTCAAAAGGCGGGGAAGAGGTGATGCAGGCTCTGGCCATTATTAAGGAGAAAGTACCCGATTGGAAATATGTCTGCAAAGTCTGGCCACAGCAGCGGACCAAAGATCAGAACCTGATAGATTTGCAATTAGCTAAAGATTTGGGTATTGATGAAAATGTCACTTTCGAAACCAACACCATCTCCCGAAATTTCATGCCTTACCTTGTTGCAGCATGCGATATTTATGCAGCCCCTTCACGTCTTGAGGGATTTGGAATGCCACAAGTTGAAGCGGGTGCATGTGGAAAACCGGTTTTAAGCATTAAAGCAATGGGAATGCTCGATACACTTATTCATGGAGAAACAGCATTTCTTGCTGGTGTTGCCCGGAAAATCGTTGTCAATGAAGTTACACTTGGAAACGAATCGGGATTTGAACCTCACCATAAGGTGGTATTTGATGTTCCACGCACCGTCGATTACCGGGCAGATGTAAATGATATTGCAAAATATTTGCAGGTTTTGATGAATGATAAAGCATTATGTGAGAAAATGGGCAAAGCAGGAAGGGAACGCGTAGTTGCCAATTTTGACTACCGCATTGTCGCAAAACGTTTTGTTCAGATTGTGCAAGATAAATTGGGAATACGGTAAAAGACGGAAGTCAGAGGAATAAAGAGTGAATTATACTTCTTCGGACTTTGTTCTTCCGCCTTCAAGACTAATTTTATATTAACATCATGAAAGCAGAAGATAAAAAAGAGATTGACGTCGCAACAAAAGCTGCACTGGAAGTGCTGCTTCATAACGCGCATGGTCCATTTCATGGACTTCCAAGGACTGCCGGCTGGGGTTATCCAGAGCCTTATACCCGTGATTTGATGTTCTCTATACTGGGAATTGCTGTATCAGGGAACCAAAAACTGCTGGATAGTATTCGAAGGGTATTGGAAACGCTGGCAAAAAATCAGACGGTACATGGTCATATTACCTCGCTTGTGCATAACAAAGAGGACCGTGGTGCCAGTGATACCACTCCCTTGTTTTTGTTGGGTGTTGGCATTTTCAGAAAAGTAACGGGTGAAACAGATTTTCTTCACGAAGCAGTTGAAAAATCCCTGTTGTGGATGGAGTACCAAAGCCCATCTGACCGTTACCTTGTTGCTCAACAGCCGACAAGCGATTGGCGCGATGAACAATGGATGACCGGCTATGGACTTTTTGTGAATACATTGGTATATAGTTATCTGCGGATTTTAGGCAAGTACGAAAGAGCCGGCAAGGTGCGTCAGGAAATGGGCCGTTTTACGATTTCAGGAGACAATTCACACCATCATGTACAAGAAGGTTTAGTCGTAAAACACAAACCTTACTATGCTTTCTGGGCTTATAAAATCTATAGCAGCGAGCGTTTCGACCTGCTTGGTAACAGCCTCGCCATTCTCTCCGGAATGGCATCACCCTCCAGGGCTGACGAGATGGTTTCGTGGATCGAAGAGGAGTGTGCAACTATGCAAAAAAGAGGTGAACTGGCTGTAGCCCTTCCTCCTAATTTCTTCCCTTATATTCAACCAGAAGATTCCGACTGGCTTCCCCGCTATTCGTTGTTTAATAATCCCGGCGATTATCACAATGGTGGAATATGGCCATTTATATGCGGATTCTATGTAGCTGCCCTGGTTGCTGCGAAAAGGTACACGCTAGCAAGAGAAAAGCTCCTGGCGCTTACACAATGTATAAAAACTTCCAGCACCGGTACCGTCGAATTTGGATTTAACGAATGGATAAAAGCCCAGGATGGCAAGCCCATGGGACAGGATTGGCAAACCTGGAGTGCTGCGATGTACTTGTATGCCGCTAAATGTGTTGAAGAAAATGGAACCCCATTTTTTGATGAGATGCGTAATGGTCCGGATGCGTAATGGTCCGTTAGAATAGGAAATAAGGGTATAGCCTATTCTGTTTATTTGATTGAAAAAGTGTGAAAGATATAAGAAATATAGAAAATTGTGTAATTTTTCTAAAAAGATAATGTTCTAATTTTATACCAAGATTTAGTGAATTCATTTTAAATTGAAAAAATTGAATTCAATTTTATTTTGGAGATAGAGCATGAATAAAAAAGCGGACTTGCTAACAATTGCAAACAAAGAACTTGCCTTTCAAAATGAAGAGAAGGAAAAGCGTGCAGCGGAATTAATCATTGTCAATAACGAGCTTGCTTTTCAAAACGAGGAGAAAGAGAAACGGGCCGCTGAGTTATTAATTGCTAACATAGAACTTTTGTTTCAAAATGGCGAAAAGGAAAAGCGAGCTGATGAGTTAATTATTGCCAATAGAGAACTTGTTTTTCAGAACGAAGAAAAAGAAAAGCGAGCATCAGAATTAGTCATTGCCAATGAAGAACTTGCTTTCCAAAACGAAGAGAAGGAAAAACGGGCTGCGGAGTTAATTGTTGCGAACAAAGAACTTGCCTTTCAAATTGAAGAGAAGGAAAAGCGTGCATCAGAGTTAGTTATTGCGAACAAGGAACTTGCCTTTCAAAACAAGGAGAAAGTAATGCGTGCAGCGGAGTTAATCATTGCCAAAGAGAAAGCCGAAGAAAGTGATAAACTAAAGACTGCCTTCTTGCGAAATATGTCGCATGAAATACGCACTCCCCTGAGTGCAATTATCGGATTTTCTGCTTTGTTGAATGATGAAAATAATAGCAAGGAAGATATCAGAGAATTTACAACGCTAATAAGCGAAAGCGGAAAACGTCTGATAGAAACCGTAAATGATGTGCTCGACATCGCCAAAATACAGACTGGTCAGGTTGAGATTAATAAAAAGCCGATATTTATTTATTCACCTACTTTAGTCCGTTTGCAAATAAAAAGAACATTCGTTTGAAGTACCATAACGAGGGCAGCGGGTGTATAATAATATATTCAGATGAAGCCAGGTTGTATCAGATATTTACGAATTTGATAAGTAATGAATTGAAATTTTCGGAATCAGGTAATATTGATTTTGGCTATGAGATTAAAGGTGACTTTGTTCAATTTTACGTTAAAGATACCGGAATAGGAATTCATCCAGATTATTACAACACCATTTTTGACAGGTTTATTCAGGCCGAGCAATCCCTTTCGAGAGGGTATGAAGGATCTGGCCTGGGACTTGCTATCTGCAAGGGACTTGTAGGATTACTCGGAGGCAGAATTGGTGTTGAATCTAAAGTCAATTGTTGCACTACATTTTTCTTTACAATACCCTATGTTCATTTATCGATGGTTTCTCCAAAAGATGTTTTGAAATTTGCAAACGAAAAGCTACAAATTGTCAATAACATACCGAACCCCAAATAATGCATTTCCAATTCCTGGCTCCATACTTTCGTTTTCCATCATCCTAAATGTGTGAATGATGTAACCCTTTCCTGCAATTGTGTAACACTTCTCAGATCAATAAGACACAACTTTGTCATGTGATAATAAATTCACAATCTTTAATTCAAAAATATGAAAATGCTTAAAAAATTAAGTAAGGGTAAAATATTAACAACTATGGTTGTTATCTTTATGTTCTCTTGCATGACGCTGCTTTCATCGTGTACTGCAGTTCTCCATACTCCAAGGCATCCCAGGGGAAATGTGGTAGTTGTTGAGAGAAATGTCCGTGTTGATCGTCATGATAATGGCTTACATCGTGGTCATTATAAGAAAAATAAAAAACGTGAACGTCGCGACAGAGATTAGTTTTTGACTAGTATATACCATTTTATGAGACTTGCAAGGCATTCATATTCCTGCAGGTCTCAGTATCGGAGATAAATTTCATTTCTGATGAATATCTGGCGAACAAATTAATTAGCAATGGGTTTTACTTTTGTAAGTATATATTTGCCAAACAAATTGAACATGACAAAGAATTGCACTCATATAACTGTTTCATCGATGTTATTATGGCGGATTGACTGCCTTAAATCTGCTGTTTTTTTATTGGGTACGCCTGGAGAAGATTGCGAAAAAGGGGTGTTTATTGATAAAGATTTTTTCGAGCCTTTTTACGTCCCGAAATTGTTAATTAAGATGCCCAGAAGTAAAGTTATTAAGTTGTTTAATAGAAACTAAGGAAATGAACCAGGCAAGTTCACAAATGACAAGCGCGGATGCAAATATACTTGCGGGTTCTACCAATGGCTTAGAGCTCTCACTTCAACCAATCAGAAAGACTTGTTTGCAGATAAAAGTTTGCATTGGGTTGTTCCTTCTGCTTCTTTCCAGTGCCTTGCATATTGATGCACAGGAGATTTTTAATCCCCCCATTCGGCCAAATACTGCTTTTGGGGCTGGCGAAGTCCTTACTTTTCAGATAAAATATGGTTTTATAGTTGGTGGAACTACAACGCTTTCACTCGAAGATACTGTTTATAATAATAGCCCTGTATTTCATGCCAAGGCCATCGGACAAACTACGGGAATAGCTGAAAAACTGTATGGAGTGAAAGATATTTATGAAAGCTGGTTTGATAAAGAAACCAACTTACCTTACATGCAAAGACGAAATATCAAGGAAGGGCATTACAGGAAATACAACGAGGTTACTTATAACCGGAAAAACAACACTATTAATTCAAAACTCTCCGGGATACATGAAGTTCCTGAAAAGATTCTCGATTTATCGTCAACTTTTTATTACCTGCGACGTGTCAATTTTTCAACAATAAAGGAAGGTGATATACTATTTGTGAACATGTATTTTTCTGATGAAATATTTCCTTTCCACCTTAGGTACCGGGGGAAAGAAACCATCAGAAGTAAATTTGGAAAGATCAAATGTATTAAAATTAGCCCGGTTGTCGAAGTTGGACGCATGTTTAAATCCCCTGACGATTTAACCATCTGGTTTACTGATGATGATAATCGTCTTCCCGTGATGATTAAAATGGATATCCGTATTGTTGGAGCCGTGTATTTGAAACTTATCAAATATGAGAATATTTTAAATCCCTTAGTGATCGAGTAGTAATAATCGTCACGAGATCCACCATTAAATAGCTCTGAGAAAATTACAAACAGAAGCCTTTATCCAAAGTGAAGGCTTCAGATGTTTGAATTCAAAAAGTCATATTTTTTGAAAAAAAAAGCTTTCCAAAAGTAGGTATATGCAAATTCTTAACGGCTATCCATTTTCAATGACAAATAGCTAAGCAAAAGTAGTTTTCGAATCCTTATTTCTTCGGGCTTTTTACAAGGCTCGATTTAATTCCCGACAGAATCGATTTGGCGCAGTAATTAAAAATGAATCTTTCGGGATCTCTTGGATAGTCTATTATTCCTTCCCGCACAGCTTCTTTTGGAGCAGGGTTTGAATCAATTACTTTAATATTGGCAATTATGGAAGTAACCCGCTCTATGATAGCTGTTGTATCATCCGTCCGTTTATTTTTAACAGCGATATCCAATCCATGATAAAGAAAGATCATTTTGCCCAAAGCCCTGGAGTTATCTGCCGTGAAGCTGAAATTCATTTTATCTATTTTGCCTGATGTGGCATATATGAAAGCATTTTTCTCCAGCATCGGGTTCAAATCTTTTACCTCCATGTCCGAAAGAGTTCCATTCAGTAAAATGGAATTGTGCTTGTCGAATAATCTCCCTTTTAATAAAATAGTCATCCTGGCTTTCCCCATTAACCTGGCTTCCGCCTTCATTTTCAAATAACCCTTTTCTGTTTTGTAAACAGTGTCATTCGTTATTTTATAAATTTTGGCATAGAGCTCATTAAAAGTAACCGTTCCCGGCTCGTTTGCTTTCTCCGCATGTTCGGTATAGGAGATATTCCCACTCATAAGTCCAATTGAATCAATGTTAATCATCGCTGGATAATCGTAAATCATATCCTGAAATGCGGCTTTCTTTAAATGATGGAATTTTTTCCGCTTGTCTCGAAATGCGTTCACCTCTATTTTCCCGATTTCGACAAAGGAGCTTACCAGCTTTTTTGATGTTAAATATCCGGCTGCAGAAAAATTGTGAAGGAAAATACTGCTCAGTCTGGCTTCAATGCGGTCGGTTTGATATTTATGACGTGATGTGAATTCATGTTCCTTGTAATTTGGATGAATCGAAAAGCTGTCGGCATTTAACGTATTTAAATCTTCGGAACAGACAATACCGCTTGCAATATAGGTATACATGCTATCGGCTGAAACGGAAAGGAATTCTTTGGCATTAAAATTAATTTGTTTAAAAATACCAACGTTTAGGGTGTCCTGTTTTTCAACCTGAAAGCCTGATATTTTTAAAGCCCCTTCTTTCACGGAATAAGCCGCCGCGTTTAACGTGTTTTGTATTGCGAATTCAATATTATCAAATCGTATGCTGTCGATCCGGATGTTTAACGAAGAAATCATTGGCGGTTTGTCTTCTTCCGGAAATGGGATCTTACCCCTGATAGCTGTATTCGAAATAATTACTTTATTGATGGCGATGTCTTTTTTGAACAAGGCTTTCCAAAAACTAATTCCTTTGAGTTTGATGGAAGCAATCTGCCCGTTTAGAACCCGGTCAACTCCAGACTCCTCCTTGGCGTGCAAGGTAATACTATCCAGTTCGAACGATGATGTAAATACAGAAATATGAACCTTGTTGATTTCAATGACATAGTCTTTACTCTTTTCGTTAAATTTTGCTTCTATCTTATTTCCGATCCATGGTTCAACAACCACTTTTGTTACAATTAGAAGCAACACTACAAAGACAACAATCCCGGTTATAATTTTTAGGTAAATGCTTTTTCTCATAATTTGAAGTTAAGTTTTGATACCGACCGCTACTGATTGTTCGCCGATTCAAAATTCTGACTTTACAAATCTACCACTGTCCGGTTTCATAAACGTTACACAATTAATAAAACGATTTACATCATTCACACAATTGAAAGCCGGAGTTCGGAAAAGAAAGCCCCTGTTTTGGACATTCGGCTACCATCTTTCATCTACCGATTGCTTATTATCATCTATCAACATGTGTGAATCTTGTAAAGATATCTGGGAATTTTGTAACAAATTCCTGATCAATGCTGCTCAACTTTGCATTATTCTGATTCTTTAATTCCGATCAATTTAAAACGGGCAAAATGAAAGGCATTTATAGAATTAAAAGAACCAATGTTTAGTCCGGTTAATTAGGGAATTGGAAACGCCGCGGAAAAATAATACACTTCCCGGTAGAGCGTCTGTATACGCTTTTATTAATGCGGACCTCCACCAATGATGGATGCCGTGCAAAAGCAATTATCGAACCTTGGAATCAGTAAAAAATCGATTACAGTAGAAAAATTTTAATACGGGCAATCAGTAATTACTAAACAGTTATTGTTTCATCGTATTATAATAATTTACGAAAAACGGAAATACAATTTTTATGAAAAAACGAAAGCTTGTGGTTATTGGAGGTGATGCCGCTGGCATGAGTGCAGCATCAAAGGTAAGAAGAACTCATAAAACGTGGGAAATTGTTGTATTTGAACGTGGCCGTTATACATCTTATGCCGCTTGTGGAATGCCTTATTATATCGCCGGCAAGGTTGAGTCTGCAGATGACCTGATCGCCCGTAAGCCGGAAGAGTTTCGCGAAAAACAGAATATCAATGTTCGGATCCTGCACGAAGTTGTGGAAATTGATACGAGTAAAAAACGTGTCCGCGTCAGAGATCTGGAAAATGAGACAGACTTTTGGGAACGTTATGATGACCTGCTGATTGCCACCGGAGCCTCTCCGGTAAGACCTGAAGTTGCGGGTATTGATGCTGATGGTATTTTTGGATTGTCTACCCTTCAGAGTGGACTAAATGTTTTCGAATATATGCGCGATCACCGGCTAAAAAAAGCGGTTATAGTGGGAGGCGGGTATATTGGCATTGAAATGGCTGAAGCCCTCCTGGAAAGAAAAATGAAAGTCTCCCTTCTGGATATGGCTTCAGAGGTAATGATTACGATGGATCCCGACATGGGCAGGTTAATCTCCGTATACATGCGCGAGATTGGCGTGGATTTATACCTCAATGAGAAACTTGATCACTTTGAATCCAAAATGGGCAAAATAAGTGGTATTGTTACTGACAAAAGAACCCTTGATGCCGACCTCGTCATTTTAGGTATGGGAACAAAACCAAATACAACGCTGGCTTTGAAAGCAGGGATTACGCTTGGTGCAAAAGATGCGATCCGGATTAACAAAAAAATGGAAACTTCTGTGGCGAATATATGGGCAGCAGGCGATTGCGCCGAGTCTTTTCACCTGGTTTCGGAACAACAGGTACACATTGCGCTGGGAACAGTTGCCAACAAACAAGGGCTTATTGCCGGAGAGAATATAAGTGGCGGAAATTCAGAATTCCCGGGTGTGGTTGGTACTGCCATCACCAGGATAAAGGATTTTGAAATATCACGTACCGGTCTTAATGAAAAAGAGTTGAAGGACCTTGGCATTCCGTATAAAACCTCCACAATTATCAGCAGTACCTTGCCCGGTTATTATCCGGGTGGAGGAGAGATCACCGTGAAATTGTTGGTTGAAAAGGTAAGCGGGCGATTGCTGGGAGGACAGATTGTAGGTAAACACGGTGCCGCCAAAAGAATTGATACATTGGCAACGGCTATTACTGCCCGGATGACAGCAAGAGATCTTGCGTTTTTGGATCTGTCGTATGCACCACCTTTTTCTCCGGTTTGGGATCCTTTTCAGATTGCTGCCAGAGGTCTTTTGTAAGGTTGAGTTCAGATAATCAACTAATTTAAGGTCAGAAAAAATCAAAAATGAACGGCTTATTCAATATAAAACTTCAAGATTCATTGCTGTATTTACGTTGCTAATAATGTCTTTAACGGAAAGTTCATGCAGTGCAATCGGCGAAATTTTTAAAGCGGTAAGAGTTTTGGAATTTTTATTGTCGTTGCAATAATTATAGTTGCAATCCTTTTTTTACGGTTTGGGAAAAAGAAAGATTCTTAAATGTTTAAAATATTTTGCTGATAAATGTGTGAATCATGTAACTCATGACCAAAATTTTGTAACATTTAACGTGATTCAGGTCTTAACTTTGTTCTATTAAAATTTATTAAAACTCTTTAATAAAATGGAAAATCATTTTAAAGTAAAAGCAATGTTCAATCAGGAATACTGCAAACTTCAAGGTGAAATTCAATCGAATTGAAAAGCGTGTTTAAAATTTAGTAAATGAAAAAATCAACTGATAAAAAGAAGGCGAAAGAAGCCAGGGCAGAATATATTAAAGTAGCACCCAATGTACATCTTCATGTTACAGATGCAGGCAATGGAAGGCCGGTTGTTTTAATTCCCGGCTGGCCACTCAGTGATGAAATGTATGAATACCAATACAACGATCTGATAAACAAAAATTTTCGTGTGATTGGTATTACATTGCGAGGTTTTGGGAAATCGGATAAACCATATGGAGCCTATGATTACGACGTTCATGCAGCGGATATCAAAAAGGTTTTAAGCAAACTCAATATTAAAGATGCCGTTTTAGGAGGCTTTTCCATGGGTGGTGCCATTGCAATCCGTTACATGTCAAAATATAAAGGGGCCCGTGTTTCGAAATTAGTTTTGTGCGGCGCAGCTGCTCCTATTTGGACACAACGGAGCGATTTTCCATATAATCTACCACAAAGCGCAGTTGATGAGTTAATTAAGCTGAACAACCAGGACCGGCCAAAACTCCTTGCAAATTTTGCAAAGATATTCTCTGCTACCGAAACCGCATTAAATAAAGGGATAGGAGGTTGGTTAAATGGGATTGGTTTAAGTGCGTCATCGTATGCAACGGCTCAATGCTTAATCGCATTGCGCGATACCGATCTGAGGGAAGATTTGAAGAAAATAAAGGTTCCAACACTGATTTTACATGGTTTAAAAGACAAAATATGTTCTTTTGATCTGGCCGAACAAATGAAAACTGCAATCACGGGTTCACAGCTTGTACCGTTTGAGAACAGTGGTCATAGCCTATTTTTGGAAGAAACTCAAAAATATAATGCGGAACTTATTAAATTTGCTGAGAAATAAGATAAAAGGCTTAAAAGCCTCACTTATTTACAGTTAAATTGGGATAATTAGCTTTATTTTTATTGCAAAGTATTAATCTTAATTCAATTATTTAATTTTCTATTATGAAAAAATTTAGTTTAAGTGTTTTAGCCATGTTTATGTGCTTCGCTTTCGCGTTTGCACAGGAACAGGAGAAATCCGAGCCGTACAATAACTGGGAACTTGGTGTTAATGTTGGGGTTGCTAATTTTGCGGGTGAATACAATATGTATAAAGATGCTCGTTTCAACCATTATAATCATTGGAACAGTGATATGAACCTTGGTTTTGGTTTATTGGTGAAAAAGAATTTTTCGCATGTATTCGCAGTGGAAGGTGCCTGGAATTACTCAAATCTTACAGGTTCATGGAAGTTCGACAATCAGCCGATGGCTGATTTTCATACCCGCGTAAATGAATTTGATGTGAACACTGTTTGGAACATCAATAACTTATTCTCGAAGAATAAATTTGAACGTAAGATTTACTGGTATGCAAAAATTGGTTTGGGTATTAGCAATATAAAGGCTATCGCATCTGCGACACCGCTTTATTCAAATTGGAAATTTCCTACTATTCCACTTGGAACAGGTATTGCATTTCGTTTGAACGAAAATTTGAGGTTAAATGTCGGAACTCAGTGGAGTTGGATCAATACCGACAGACTTGATGGTCGCAAGGAAGTTATTGGAGGAAATCCTCCTAATGTCAAACCAGGAAATACTGAAAATGACATTTTTGGAACAAAACTTTATACACATGTTGGTCTTTCTTACACTTTTAGAAAGAAGAAAAAACCAGTTCCTGTTGTTATCGTAGAACCAGCACCAATTCCTGAGCCAACACCGGAACCAAAACCAGTTCCAAAAGTAGAACCTGCACCTGAGGTGGTATTTGTTCAGCCGGCAGTGGTTGGTAATACTTATAAAATCGAATTCGGATTAAACTTTGGATTTGACAAGTATAACCTTGATGGAAAATCTTCATCAGAACTTGACCGATTGGTGAAAGATTTGATAGACAATCCAACTGTTGATGTTGAAATCACAGCGCATACCGATTGCAGAGGTGCAGCAGCTTATAATATGACCCTTTCTGAAAAGCGTGGTAAATCTGTTAAAGATTACTTGATTGGAAAAGGAATCAGCGCGTCGAGAATTAAAGTTACAGCAATGGGTGAAACAATGTTAACAAACAAGTGTGCTGACGGCGTTCCTTGCACAAAAGCTGAACATGCTGCAAACCGCAGAGCTGAAGCAACAATTGTTATCTGGAAGAAAGAATAAGACATTCGTCTGATTAATGGTAATAAGTCTATAAAATTAAAGAGAGGTTGCCAGTTGGCAGCCTCTCTTTTTTAAACAAGACTCATTCTCTAAATTGAACACTTTCAGACTTGATGTGTTAATTTTCAAATAAACGAAACTTCTATCTTGGAAAAGGCTTATCACTCATTTTCACTGGAAGGTAGTTTAAACAATATGGAAACAAATATTAATCGAAGTGAAAACGCCATGCGTGATGAAAAGCTCGTCGTCGCTGCTCGTTCGGGTGATGATACTGCATTTTCTCAGCTGATGAACCTGTACAAGGATGCTATACACTTCAGGCTTTTAAAAATGGTTGATTATAAAATTGACGTTGAAGATCTTGTTATTGAATCGTTTGGGAAGGCGTTTACCAATATTGATCAATACAATAATCAATTTGCCTTTAGTACCTGGCTGTACAATATTGCTGTCAACCAGGCGATCGATCACATACGAAGAAAAAGGGTTATTACGGTTCCTCTTGAATCAACGCCTGAAAACGATAAATGGATCGGAATCGGATATGATTTCAACTTAAAGGCAGCAGCAGATAATCCCGAGGAGGCTTTAATAAGGAAGCAAAATGCAGTGCTTCTGCGAAAGTCGGTGGCCTGTCTTAAACTAAAGTACCGGACGATACTCGAAATGCACTATTTTAATGAATATTCTTACATTGAAATTGCGGAGAAACTAAAACTGCCTTTGGATACAGTTAAAGTTCAGCTGTACAGATCGCGCGAATTACTTTTTGAATATCTCAAAAGCAACGATATTCGCAGGATGGACATCAGTTAATGTGTTGAGTAATGAATGAAGAACGGGAAATGATTTTTAAAAACAACATTCGATCCGGAAGTTCTTTAAATTCTTTTAATTTGCAATTTATGCAGGAGTTTAAAAATAAAGGCGCTGTTAATGATCACCTGGCAAATGAACGTACCTATCTTGCATGGATACGAACAAGTCTTGGAATTATGGTCTTTGGTTTCGTAGTGGTCAAGTTTTCATTATTTATAAAACAAATCCCGCTATTACTTGGAAAAGCAGATCTTCTTCCGCAAAAAGGGTATTCCTCGTTTTTAGGAATCGTTATCGTACTTGTCGGCGCAATTACTGCAATTCTGTCATACATCCGTTACAGACAGACTGAAAAACAATTGAGAACGGGACAATATGAACATTCGTCAGGACTGATCACGGTCCTAACAGGATTTATCCTGTTGGTCAGTATATTTCTTGTCGCATACCTTATACAAAGTACTTAAAAATGAAACCCTCGTCATCAAATTCCCGCCAATGAATCCCGGTACCGGTGAGGGCCGTTTATGTGGCTATTAAAAACAAATGATCCAATAATGAAAGTTCATATACTATTTCTCTTCCTGCTTTTGCTAACGTTTTTGCATGTCGATGCCCAGGAGATCTTCACTCCACCCGTTAAGCACAATACTGCGTTTAAATCAGGCGAAAACCTTACTTACCAAATCAGGTATGGTTTAATCATTGGCGGAACTACGACACTATCACTCAAAGAGGTAGTTTACGATGAAAAATTTGTATACCACGCATTGGCGGTCGGGCAAACTTCAGGGATGGCCGACAAAATATATGAAGTCAAGGATATTTACGAAAGCTGGTTCGACAAGGAGACCAACATGCCCTATAAACAGGTGCGCAACATTAAAGAGGGTAGCTACAAGTGGTACAATGAAGTAACTTACAACCGCGAAAACAATACGGTTCATTCAATGAAGACAGGTATTCACGATGTTCCCGAAAAGATTCTCGATTTAGCTTCGGCCTTCTATTACCTGCGAAGGATCGATTTCTCAGAGATCACGAGAGGTAATGTTGTATTTGTAAACCTGTATTTTTCGGATGAGATATTTCCATTTCGGCTTAAATACAAGGGACGGGAAAACGTTAAAACCAAATTTGGAAAAATCAAGTGCTTTAAGATTAGCCCGGTGGTAGAAGTTGGGCGCATGTTTAAAGCAAAGGATGATTTAACGGTCTGGTTTACAGATGATGGTAATTGCATCCCCGTTTTGGTTAAAATGGACATTCGTTACATTGGTGCTGTTTATTTGGAACTCATTAAATATCAGAATACAGTAAATCCAATGATCTTTCAGAAGTAATACAGGTAAGCTTGTTAATGACCATGAACCGGTGGCTGCAACTTCATAATTTTACGAATACTAACCTGGCTTTGGTTAAACAAGAAATTGCGCGCTGTTTTAAATCATAATTAGAAACCAACGGAATCTTTCATCAAATTATTTTTACATATTTTTATTTCGGATAATAATTTCACGGGGATATCAAAAGTTAAAGCAATTATTATATTTGTACTGAATTAATAGGACGCTTTTACACATACGCACAAGACGATTAGGTATGTACGGGGTTGTCAAATTGATGAATGTGTAGCAGTAATTGCAAAAGTACTATGCAGCCGGTAAAAGAATTGGTCGAAGGGCTTGATATATTAGATTCATTTTTAACCCAACATGGGTTTGAGTTTGATAAATACGAAAACGAAAAAGGTTCGGGCGGACAATTCACTGTGGCTACATTTGTAAAAGGACGCAAAAAATTCATTCTCAGTTATCACTCTTCAATTAGACAAGTTTTATATCAATTTGATAATGCAACCGTCTGTCACGACTTTTACATTGACCAGCTCAGATTTACCAATAAGAAAAAACTTCCCGATTTTCATTCAGAAGATAAACATTTAGTCTTCAAATGCCTGTTACGCGACTTTGAACTTTTGATCGAAGATTTCTTCGATGGTGAATGCCAAAGGCTTAAAGTGTTTTCAAACCTTCAGGACAACGTTATCACCGAATATGGCGGGAAAGCCCGTGATGAATATAACCAGAAAATTGACAGCGCCAGAATTGAAGAAGCGCGGCAGAAATTCAGAAACAAAGATTTCAAAAGTAGTCTGGAAATTTACGGGACCGTTGAACTTCGAAGCTTACTGAATGACCTCGACGGCCGGTTGATCAAATACTGTGAACACACGATTAATACTAAAGAATAGCGAACCGGCACAACATAGTTAATCGCTGTTTGTCCATCAACCTTTAATCCCCGAAATTCAAATGGCCAACAGGTGTCTTTACATTGCACCTTGATTATTCCTTATTGGTTTTATTGATTCCCTTAGAAACCGAATGTCGGTAGAATAAAAACTTAACAACCATCTTTCATCACATATAACAACCTTCATTAAACAGTTTTGCCATTACAGGACAAAACCAATGATGAAATTCAACCTTTTACCGGGGCTACTCTTCAGCCTGGAAATTTTATAAGGTCTCTTAATGTACGTTAATGATAGTTAAGTAATTATTAATGATCTGGATCTTCATGATTTCTTCATTCTTGAACAAATATTTTTGATGCGTAAATTATTTTAAATTTTTTGATAATGAAACGAGCATGTTCGTTTAACTCATTCACGGTTGGAAGTATCACATGCGAGTTCCATCCGGCTTTAAAAAACAAAAAGATGAAAAAGTTAGCAGTTTTACCATTAGCAGTCCTGATCTTCCTTGCAATGGGACAAGTTCAGGCCATTACGCTGACTCCTAAAAACGTAAATGCGACGAACAGAGCAGCTAAAAATGAATCAAAGGCCGAAAGGCGCGAACTTCGAAAAATCGAAATATCTAATAGTGCGAGCACCATAACAAAGGATAACTTTTATGCCGATTATGGTGATGTACCTGGTGTAAATTGGCATACTTCCAATTATTACGAAGAAGCCACATTCATGAAAGATGGAATTCAGGAAACAGCTTTTTATGATTTTTATGGGAAGTTGGTCGGAGCAACGATGCACAAAACTTTCGCTGATCTGCCAGCAAAAGGACAGAAACGAATAAATGCCGAATACAAAGGCTATGAAATAGGCGCGGTTATCTTCTTTGACGACAATGAGTTAAACGACATGAATATGGTGCTCTATAATACGGAGTTTCAGGACGAAGACAATTATTTTGTCGAACTGAAAAAAGGGGCGGAACAACTAATTGTTAGATCTGATGTCGCGGGAAACATTTCTCTTTTTAAAAAGCTATAATCTATTAATTCACTGTTCTACCACCGCGAGGACGTCTTAAGCAGATCAAGACGTCCTCTTTTTTTTGTTAGTTTTGTAATATGGCAAACAATACCTCACAACACATCCTGAATACCTCGGCAAATCTCTTAGGGTTTTGCCTTTTCGTTATCACTTCATTGCATTTGAGCACCAAGATTGAATCGAGCCGCATTGATGAATTCACTTCTGTTGTTGCCCTGATGCTTACCCTTTCCTGCTTTTTTTCATTCTTCTCCATCCGGACAAAAAATAACAACAAAGAAAAACGATTCGAGACAATTGCCGATTATTTATTCATGCTTTCCCTGACTGGGATTCTGATTATTATTTTACTCATTACACTCAATTTCATAAACTAAGTAATGGAAAAGATGAAGGTAGTATTTCAATATTTCAAGTATGAGAACATGAAAATATTTTTGCCACCAAAACACAAAACACCAAAATCCATCAAAGTTTAAGCGTTAATTATGAGATTTGGTGGATTTTGGTGAACCGGAGATTTGGTGGCATTCTTATTCGTTGTTTTAAAGGAGTCCTTAAATATCACACCTATTCTCATCACTTTAGCATTGATTAAAATAGATTATTGTATTATTTACACAACGTTTTAAGGTAAGCACCTTAACATTATCGGGCTTTCAATAGAAAAAGAACACCGCAGATTACACAGATTGAAAACTCGCTTTGTATTTAAGAGACAGTTTAAATTTTTTTCAGTTCCGTTAGGAACAAAAGGTCAGTAGAACTAATACAGAAAAGCAGATCTATTGTCCCATACGGGACAATAAAATTTTAATTAGACATCATTTCTACCGGGCTATTTTCCCTACAGGAAATTTTTAAACGGCTCTAAATTAATTTGTGAAAATCAGTGTAATCTGTGGTAAATTCAATTCCTGTCCGACGGGAAAGCACAATTTTTCAGCAACCATCTTTGCCAGCTAAAAAATTATTTTAAAAAAAGCTTTAATCATAACGCAACCTTTCGAAGGTGCAATGTATCTTGATATACAACTAACGAGTGAAAGAATTGGTATATGAAAAAAATTATTTTGTTTTTTGCAATAAGCTTGTTATTGCTGAACGGCTGTTACTACGATAAGATGGCGAAAACCGAATGCATTTCAGACAACCCGATTGAAGATTTTGCATGGCTGAAAGCGATGAAAAACACAATGACGGATTGCGGTTGTGAGACTTCAATTATCCAGGGAACCTATAATAACCAGACTGTTTTTTTCACTGCACTTACTGATGCATTATGTAATGGGATTAATATGCCAACACTATATGATTGTGAAGGAAAAGTTGTTCGGGTTTTCACAATCGCTGACTACCGCACGGTCACTGATCTCGTAACAACAGATAAAGTATTGTATCGATGCAAAACCGAAATAACCAACAACTAACAATGACAACATCACCATTTAACCATTCGACACCAAATCCGAAGTTCAAAAGAACCATCCGCAAACGCTTAACCTCAAAATCAACTGCGATCATTAAAGCGACGTTTTTCACTGAATTACTCTCTTACCGGCAATTGTACCGGATTTACAACATGCGTGGCTGAAACCACGTTGAGGTTCATGTTTGAATCGTTGCACCTGTTTTCCCGATCAGCCCTTCCATATCAATGGAGATCCGCGGTGCGTGGCAGTAAGCAGGATTGCCTTTTGGGTAAGGCTATCCCGGTTTTTCGGCTTCTTGAATTAAACTGGTCAGATCGCTGACAAGTAGTGGAATGTGACGCGTCAAAATAGTTTCAAGCTGAAGGATGCAATCGGATGATGAATTCAGAAGTACCGGGTATCGGTTTGTTACTTCATCTGTAATCACCTTTTCGAGTTGCCCGCACAAAGAATTGTAAAGGATCGTATCCGATTTAATGGACGGAACCTCCTTCCCGAGCTCTTTCAGGATATCAGACATCTTATCAGGATTGGAATTGAGGGAAGAAATCCGCTGATATTCCCTATCCAGGTTGATATCGGTTGCAATGATCTTTAAAACGACTGCTTCCAGATCGATGCCCAATTCTTCCATTTCACGAACCAGTACTGATTCATGAGGCCCCCATGTTTTAATGTGTTTTTTGGCCTGGTGTATAATGTCTGCAACGCCGGGAAACATCTCCGCCGCCCGTTTTTGTACTGTTTTGTAAGGCAAAATAACCGGGAATGCTTTATCCGGTTGATCATTGTGATAAACTACACCTTTGAAGAAAACAAAATCATCCCCAAATTCTTCAAAAGCAGATTCCCATCCATCGTATTTGATTGTGTATTGAGTATCCATATCACCAAGTTTTAAGGGGGTTAATACAGTTTAATTCAATTAACTTGAGGCATCCCTAACAAAAATAATAAAAACGGAGGAATTCTTCTTTCTGCATTCACCAATTTTTGTTTAAATAGGTCATCGTGTCGGAATTTCATTACCCTAATCTTCAACCCATCTGTTGTCCGGAAGTGCACAACAGGCGGCTACTATCTGTTAACCCAATCACCCGACCTTTCAATTTGTCAGACCACAAAGTGCATCACTGGTTCGCTATAAGCAGAAGTACCTTCTATTGATACTGTTGCTACACGAAACCAATACCTGGTAACCGGCAAAAGGTTCTCGAGCAATACCGTTGCTTTACTCGTAGCACCGGAATTTGACCATCCTTCCTCGGTTTCAGAAACTTTATTTATACAATACTGCCAGAGATATGCTTTTGCGCCTGGTACAGCTTGTCTCCGAAGCAACACGGAACTTGGTTTTTCGCCAGCTTCGGCACTAAGTTCTGTTTTTTGTGCCGGAGCTGCCCGCTTCGATACATTAAAACCAGCACTTAAAATAGTTGCTTCATCTAACCTTGCCATCCGCTCGGCATAAAGCGCCTCTAATCGCATTTTGTAATTCCAATCCTCCTCTGCCTGGTGCATCCGCGCAGTTTCCTCCTTGCCACCTCGCTGGGCAGCCAGATAACTGTTTTCGAGAATGTCCGTCGCTTCTTTCAGTTCGTTTAACGGAACATCGGGATTTGGAAAACTGGGATTACCGTCCATCTTCAATATTACATTCCTTCCCTTCACTACTTTACCTGGGATGGAATACTTTAAAAAGTCAAATACCACATATGATTTTTTCATAGTATTTAAATTTAAAATTATTCAACTAAAAATTTCAGGAAATACAAATTGAAAACATCGGGTGAGTGGGTTTATCTTAATCGCATGATGTCAATGAACTTTCAGAATAATCTTGCATCGCTTGGTTAAAGCGATGTATTCCAATAGTCTGGCATTATAGCCAGCTGTCGGATATTAAGTACCATTCAATTATTAACTAAAAACGGAAAGCTTTTTTCCGGTAACGATCGTTTCTCATTGAAAAGCGATCGGTATGCTATAAAAAGCGATTGATATTTTTTGGAGAATGATCGCTTTTCTTTGAAAGATGACTGGTTTTGTTTTGACCACGATCACATCTTTTTGAAAAGTGATCGTTTCTCTTCGGGAAATGATCGGTTTTGTTTGAAGTATAATCGTTCTCCAGGGATAAGTGATCACTTTTCTTTTTTAAGCGATCGTTTCTGTTTGGAAAATGATCGCTTTTATCGGATTGCTCAATCAGCCTTCAAAAATGCTTTTGTTTTTAGTCAAAGAACGCATCCGGCATTATGCATTTTATTATGAACCGGGTAAACTATCTCTATTGCTACTGAATAATTACTTTAAATGAAGTGTTTGTGTGATTGATATTTTTTAATAGCGTTAAGCTTAGCTAAAATTAGTTTCATAAAAAGGCAAAAACAATAACCCAAAAGTGGTATTTTTACTGAACTAAACTTAAAATAAATTTAAAAATGAAAACGGTGTTTAAATTAAGGGAAGAGCTGGAAAAGGAACTTGCTTTTCTTCAAACAATCTTTAATTCGCTTCAGGTTATCTATTACATCAACGAACTCGGGCACCCGGGCGATATTCATTCATGCCGTACGACCTGGCTAAATCAACAGGGTCTCGATTTCATCGGCAACACGCAGGATGAGATTACCCAACGGGGATATGATTTTTTCAGAGAGGTTGTTCATCCCAGTGATCTGACCCTTCTGGAGCTTGGTCTGAAAACAATTTATCCGATAGGTTCAAAGTTGACCTCAAAGACAGTTCTGCAGATAAGACCGCGGGGAAAACAAGATTACAGTGTGTTCTATTGTTCAAAAGTGGTGATGGAGACTTTCGAAGATGGCTCGGTTAAAAAGATGCTGGTCGGGGCTTTAGAGATTGACGACATCATATATCCCGATCTTAAGCTGGTATTGGCAATGAAGGAGATCGGCAGGCTAAAAAACGGAATTCTTGTTGACAGTTTTACGAAGCGTGAAAAGGAAGTTCTCCATTTTATCGTTGAAGGGAATAGTGCCAAAGATATTGCCCGCCTGCTGTTTATCAGTTTTGAGACCGTAAAGAAACACCGCTACAACCTGATGCAGAAAGCCAACGTTAAAAATACTGCAGAACTGGTCGCACTCGCGATTAAATGCGGGGCGTGTTGAATCAACCCTTCGCGTCAACCCTTCGAGTGGTCGACAGACCCTTGAAGGGTTGTCGTTATTGGAAAATAATCACCCTTTATGAATGATCACTTCAGGATCGCACAAAAAAAGACCGTCCCATTATAAATGGAGGCGGCCCTTTCCTGATTAAAAAAAAGTTTTTAAAACCGGTATCCGGTTGAAAGACCGAAACCTGTATTCTTTACCGATGTTTTATCATCAGGATAGTCGCTGTATTCCGAATTGATTTTCAGCAAACCTAATTGCATATTCAACTGGCAGAATATACCATTCACCATTTCGTATCCGACAAATGCGTTGGCGCCTGCATCCAATGCCTTGTAATAAGGGACATTTAACGGATCGGTTAATTCGATCATATTTTTGAATTCAATTTTACTCTCAATGGTAGCAGCATCGCCGGTTGTTTTTACTTTACCCCCAAGACCATAAGCCATGTAGGGTCCAAAACCAACCATGAAAAATCCGTTGCTGCACGCTGATTTGTAAACCACGTTCAAAGGCATTTCAAGGTAATTGATACTGGTTGTGCTGTTCGATAACTCGCTTTTTGTTTTGGAGCCTTTGGTCGAATAGAGCAATCCGGGTTGGAAATAAAATTGGTGTGCAATTGGTATTTGCGCATTAAACCCAATGTGATAACCCAACAGCATATCGTTGTTCAGTTTATCTCCGTTGTAAGCCTTTCCGGTCATATTCTGAAGATTTAAACCGCCGATAATGGCAAACGAGGTTTTTGGGCTATCCTGTGCAGATACAAATGTTACAGAAAGTGCAATGATGATTAAACTTGTAAATATCCTGTTTTTCATACTAATAAGTTTTTAAATGAGTGAATATTTTAAAATGGATTTCATAAACGGTCAATAGCATTTGGAGACAAAAGATGGTTGTTACCGGTTTTACCTTTGCCAGATTGTTTTTTCGTTGACCGATGATATATTAAGCTGATTTTCTTTCAGCTTCAGCTTTCATTTTTTGATTGGCGGTGATCAGAAACTCCACCCGGCGGTTTTGAGAACGGCCATCTTTGGTGGTAATATCATATTTTGGTGCTGACTGACCAAATCCCTCCGTTTTTACACGACTGCCGGCAATACCCTTTGAGGTAAGATAAGCCGAAACAGAACCAACATAGCTAAGCGATAAGAACATGTTGTCAGCTTTTGTCCCTTTATTGTTGGTATAGCCCTGAACTTCAATATCTGTGTTGGCATATAAATTCAGAATCGCAATCAGCTTGTCAAGGTTTGAATTAACCTCCGCCAACAGAGAGGAGGTATCAAATCCAAAAAGTGATTTACAGCTGAATTCAATATCGATACCTTCGCCAACACGTTCAACCTTTGCATCCGGAACCTTTTTTTCTATTTCAGATGCCTGTAGGTCCATCGTATTGCGAATGTTCGTACCTGTTTCACCTCCGACAGCTACACTTAAAAATGAAATTAACCGCTTTCTAAAAGTCTTCATAATAGTAATCGTTCATTAAAGAAATTCCTTTCCTTGAAAAATGCATGGCAAAAATAGGGGTGTTTACACATATGAATGTTGCAAAACTTTGGCTAATAGTTGCATAATTCACATGTTTGGGAATGGAGCGGAAGTGCGGGAGCGGGAGAGAATAATTAGACACCAATCAGGTTCAATGCATAGGTATACAATGGTATGCGAACTGGTGGAGGCTCACCAATGGCAAATGTTACGCCTAAATCCGGCGCATCTGCAAAGGATGATAGATTAGCAATTGCTCTATGCGCCGGACGGACGAAAGCCCGATACCCAGGAAATGACACCTTTGGCTAAAGCCGCCTTGGTATTGTATATTCAATCCCGCGGCATGGATGACAGGGCAATTCAAGATGATGATCGTGGATCGCTTTTTTCTGCACGATCCCATTTTTTCGAGCCTTAAATTATCCGGCGCATTGAAGGTTTGATCTTTTCCAAAGCAGCCAGATGCGCCGTTTCTGTATATCATGACTAACCCCGGGTAACGCTCATTGCATTCGCTCACCCGGGGTTATTGATATTTAGCCCTTTCAGGGCAGCCTTCGGATCATACAGAAACATTGTGAATTTGCCATGAAAGGGCAATATATTCTGGCTTGGGTTAAGCGACCAAGGGGAGCGTCACCCAGGGAATAAAGGTGGCGATATGAAACGGCGCATCTGCATAGGATGAAAGAATATCATTTGTTTTATGCGCCGGACGGACGAATGCCTTGAAGAAGAGAGATGGATGCATGTGACACTGAAAGCGTCAAATTTGAATAACCCCGGGTGAGCGAACGCAGAGAGCGTTACCCGGGGTAGATGGTGATGCGAGGAAACGGCGCATCTGCAAAGGATCATAGAAAAGCAATTGTTCTATGCGCCGGATGGACGAAAGCCCGATACCCAAGAAATGACACTTTTGGCTAAAGCCACCTTGGTATTGGATATTCAATCAACCGGCATGAATGCCGGGGCAATTCAAAGCCACTGATAATACAAGATATAGGTTTTCATTTTATTATCTGCGTATATCCTTGCCAACCGCGGGAACCCTTAATTTTATTTCCCGATTGAATCTTTTTCGGCTTTTGCTTTTTTCTTAAAATAACCGCGAAGCAGGAAATTGTGTTGTGCCGCTTCGAGATCAGCATCTAATTTCTTCGAACTGCTCTCGAGATTCTTCATCGATTCTTTTAAATAGGCACCAGCTTCTTTGTCGTGGAGTAATACGCCAATTGCAGAGTTGGGATTGCTACCTGCTCTTTTCAGATTCGTGATAAAGACACTTGCGGTATCTGCCATCTGGTGGAATTTTACAACAGAGGCTTTTACCGAATTAAAAATGGTGGTATCTGAAACCAGTTCATTCGCCAATGTCCCTTTTTTATTGAGCCCTGAACTGAAGGTTGCCAATGAGCCGATCATCTGTTCCGCTTTCACGGTCGCATGTTGAAGCGCCATGGTCGCAGCATTCAGATTTGCATACATCGAAGTATCGTTCATTAATTTCCCAATAGTTCCGTCACCATCGACTAACCTGTTTGTGATGACTTTAATATTGGAGGTGATTGTCAGCAGGTTTTCGTTGTTATCCTGTAGCGTGTTAATCATATCTTCGGAAGTAAACATCCTCTCAACGGCAAGGGTGTCGCCTTCCTCAACTTGTGCAAAATCAACGGTTCCTCCGTAAATAACAAGAATTTTATTCCCGATAATACCATCGGTACTTATTTTTACCTTGGCATCTTTACGGATGTACTTTTGCGATGTTGTTGAAATATTCAGATTCACTTCCACTTGCGATTTACCAAAGAAATTCATATTCTTTACCGTGCCGATCTTAACGCCCGAATACCAAACATTATTACCCTCTTTTAAACCACTCACATCGTCGAAAATGGAAATCACGCCCATTTTGGTGTTAAATGTTTCGCGTATGTTGCCTATAATAAGAATTCCTGCCAACAGAAATACCAATCCTAAAAAAATAAAAACTCCGACGATTACTGCCTGTTTATTCGGTGATTCATTCATGATCTATTGTATAAAATTGTAATTAAAGAAACCCTGCACCTGTTCATCTTTGGTATCGAAAACTTCTTTAAATGTTCCGACTTTCAGGAACCTGCCTTCAAACATCATGGCTATCCGGTTGCCTGTATTCTTGGCGCAGGTAAGATCGTGTGTAATAATAACTGAACTGGTGTTGTATTCACGCTGAACATCGTTGATCAATTCAATGATTTCAGCGCTTGTGATCGGATCGAGACCCGAGGTCGGTTCATCGTACAACATGATTTCGGGTTTCAAAATCAAGGTACGCGCAATGCCGATTCTTTTACGCTGGCCTCCCGACAGATCGGAAGGCATTTGTCTTAGTTTATCTTTTAAGCCTACCGCTTCCAGCACCTCTTCCACTGATTTCAATACCTCTTTTTTACCGAGGGTTTTAAAGTTCATGGTTAATGGGAATGCCAGGTTCTGGTAAACATTCATACTGTCGTATAAGGCGCTGTTTTGAAACGAAAAGCCAATGCGTAAACGCAG
>Ga0209125_1000713_pt1 | contig 39026 bp, 39 predicted proteins | sample BarGraIncub1131A_FD_184503 | JGI IMG/M metagenome (GOLD analysis project Ga0209125, IMG submission 184503) | Arctic peat soil microbial communities from Barrow, Alaska - Barrow Graham LP Incubations 11-31A (SPAdes) (version 2) | ecosystem: Environmental > Terrestrial > Soil > Wetlands > Peat... | reverse complement strand
TTTCATGTTGACCTTCCAGAAGGTGACGCTGCCGCCCATCCGCTCGATGGCGGCCTTGACGAAATCCCGGTCCCCCACCGAGACGCCGCCGGTTATCACCAGCAGGTCCGCGTTCAGGCCGGCCCTGATCTTCTCGCAGGTGGCCTCCAGGGTGTCCTCGGCTATTCCCAGCAGGACCGGGTCACCCCCCGCGTCCAGCACCTGGGCGGCCAGGCTGTAGCTGTTGCTGTTGATGATCTTGCCCGGCGCCGGCGTGGAGCCGGGCTCCAGGAGCTCGTCGCCGGTGGCCAGGATGGCGACCCGGGCACGGCGGTGCACGGCGAGCGAGGTGGTGCCCATGGCGGAAAGCATGCCGATCTCCTGGGGCCGCAGCAGCGAGCCGGCGGAGATGACGACATCGCCCAAGCCGATGTCCTCGCCGCGTCTTCTTACATGGGTCCCCGCCTTGTGGGCCGTGGGGAGACGGATCCAGGCGCCCTCCTCCTCCACGTCCTCGAAAGGGACCACGGTGTCGCAGTCCGAGGGGACCGGGGCGCCGGTCATGATCCGTACCGCCTCGCCGGGGGGGACCGGAAAGCTGTGCACCTCTCCGGCGGGCAGAAAGGCGGTAACCTTCAGGCGGATGCCGTCCAGCGCCGCATGGGAGAAGGCGAAACCGTCCATGGCGGAGTTGTCGGCCGCAGGGATGTCCCAGGGGGCGATGTGGTCTTCCGGAGTCACCCGGTTCAGCCCCTGGAACAGGGTGACCTTTTCTGTTTCCAGCGGCGTGATGAATTCCAGTATGGTCCGTTGCGCTTCCTCGATGCTGACCATGGGCAGGGTCCCTCCTTTTATTGTCAATTTCAGAAGTCGAGTTCGGCGAACTTGCGGTTCACCAGGTCGTTGAACCCCTGCTGCAGGAGATCGAATTTTACCAGCAGCGCTTCCGCCTGGGGAGTCAGGGTCGATTCGCCACCGCCGGGTCCCCCCCTCAGGCGGTTCACCAGGGGGAACCCCAGTCGCTTCTCCATGGCGTCCAGGTAGGTCCACGCCTTGCGGTACGGCAATCCCATCTCTTTCGCCGCGGCATTGATCGAACCGGTCCCCTGGATCAGGCGCAAAAGTTCTTCCCGTCCCCGACCGAACACCGGTTTGCCGTCCAGCTCCAGCCAGATTTTGGAGCGGACCCTTAAACCGGAACCGGGATCGCTCATTTCAGGAATCTCGCCTCGACGAAGTCCGCTACCTGTTCGGCGTCGTTCAAGTCGAGCACCGGCACATCCAGCTCCAGCGGCTCGTCGCTGGCCACCGCCAAAAGGGTGGGATCGTGCTCCTCGCCCCGGCAAAGGAGCGTCGGGCTGCGCTCCTTTCTGTGGATCTCGATCTTTTGCATGGAGCTCTTTTTGAACCCCTCGGTCAGCACGATGTCCACGTCGCCGAAATAGGTCGCCAGGAGCTCCTCGATGGGAGGGGAGGCGGCATGCTGCTTTACTATGGCGAGCTTCTCCGGCGAGGATATCAGCATGGTGTCGGCCCCGGCGGCGGTCAGCCGGTGGCTGTCCTTCCCGGGATGGTCGATGTCGAAGCGGTGGGCGTCGTGCTTTATGACCCCCACCTTGTAGCCTCGCGTTTTCAGGCTTGCGATGACCTTTTCCAGCAGGGTTGTCTTGCCGGTGCCGGATTTCGCCACGAATGAAACTGCCTTTACCGTCATAGTTCTTCTCCTATTCTTGCGAATTCTTCCGGGGTATTGAGGTTCAGAAAGGCCCTGCCGTCAGGGTCGAAAGGGGCCAACTCCTCTGGTGGCACGTACCTGACCCTGATCTGCGGGTAATAGGCGTAGGCGCAGAAGTTGCCGGTTTCCAGAAGCGCCCTGATCGGTTCGAGGCATGCCTTCGAGTAGAGCGCGAACATCGGCTCGAAGCCGTAGGCCGTTACCGGAACGACTGCGTCGAAACCGTCCCTAAGGGAGCAGAGGTAGCGGAGCACCACGGCGCTCGGAAAGGGGAGGTCGCAGGAGGAAACGAAAACGTACTCCGTTTGCGCGTCGTGGAGTCCGGTATAGAGTCCCCCCAGGGAGCTGCCGGGATAGATGTCCGGCACAACCGGGAGGCCGTAACCGGCAAAGCGCTCCCCGCGGTCTCCCACCAGGACGACCCGGGCGAAACTCTCCCGGAACAGCTCCAGTATCCCCTCGACGAGTGGTTTGCCGGCTACTTCCAGAAAGGCCTTGTCCTGGCCCATGCGGCGGCTTTTGCCACCGACCAGGATGACGCCGGTTATGTCCCGTTCCAGATTTTCCTGTATGGCAGTGTTTATGTCGGCTCCTATTGGCCTTCTACTTAACTATCCCGGGAATAACCAGCCCAATCGGAACATCAGGTTCTCTTTTGAGAGTTAACGGATTGTTTTGCTAGGGCACCTGGTTATACCAAATGTGCATAACGGCAGCCAATATTTTACAACTTCCGATGCCGAGCCAAAACAAACTAATAGAACGCGGATGACGCGGATGGAGCGGGTTTACGCTGATCAAAATCCTCTACCACCAAGATTAGGGTTAAACATTTTCAGTTGTAAATCCGTGCTAATCCGCTCAATCCGCGTCATCCGCGTTCCATTGCCTGGTTAGTTTTTTAGTTTTGGGTGGACAATTCCACGGTGCTAGCCGACTCGTAAATTTGGCGACTTTGGCTGTACCCGGCGGTAATTGCAATATCCGATACCGAGCAGGAATACAGGATATATAATCCACCAGCTAAATCCGGACAGGAGAAAGCCGCAGGAAAGTAAGCCGAGGGATGCAATGAACCATCTTCGGCTTCTCCGTTCTGTTTTCCAATAGGCAACGATGCTTAACAGATAGAGAATCAGGAAGTTCTGGCTGACAACCAATACAAGGTTTGCCGGCTGAAGTTTGAACTGACGCGCTGCAAGTATGACCGCGGAGTAAATAGCTAGCGAAAGCAGCAGGCTGTTGAGAGGAATACCTTTTCCCGTCAGCTTTCCAAGGAATGAGGGCAAAATGCCGTCTCTGCCGGAAGCATAATAGAGCCGGCTGGCACCCATGATCCAGGCACAGGCGTTTGCCGTTATTACCACCACCATTATCGCTACCTGCAGCGCGCCGATTGCTGTTCGATTGACCAGGGATGCCAGACCCGAAGCTCCTCTGACGGAAACCCCGGAAATCTCGGCGCCGATACTGGTAATCGACAACGCGAGATACAGCGCGATTACCAAGACAAAACTGATCCAGTACACACTTGGAATGGTCCTTGATGGATTCTTGAATTCCTCCATGCTGAAGGAGAGATTCTCCCATCCTATGAATGCCCAGAATAGGAGCGCCGCAGTGCGCCACAACCCGATATAGTCAAGATCTCCCTTGCCATTGAGTGTTTCCCCGAAGGTGCTTAATCCAATCAGGAAAAACGGGATATTGGAAAGAACAATCACGGCGGTCATGGCAACCAACGCCACCATGGAAGCGCTATTTATCCAGTTCACCACGGACACGCCGAGCAGGTTGCAACAGGTCGATAGGGTCAGGATACCGATCGCCAACCAAAAAACGGCATGCTCCGATAGCCCGCACATGCTTTGCGCGTAGGCGCCGCCGATCAGGGCAAGGACCGGAATCCCGATCACGAAGGTGCCGCAGAGCACGGCGGTCACGGCATGACCGCCCCACTCCCCGACAGCCACCTGGGCATATTTCGACAGGCCGGCCGACGAGGTGAACCGCTGCCCAAGGTGGGCGAAAATATACACCATCGGTATCAGCGCCACGGAGATGAGCAACCAGCCGCCGGCCACGGTATGGACATTCCCGGTCTCCAACGCCATGCCCGGCAACCCGAGCAGCCCGGAGCCGATTACCGTGCTGACCGCAAGCGCCAGGCCTTTCCAGAGAGTGATGGTCTTCTGCAGCTGCATGGGGCTTTGTCCGTCATGCATAAGCAGATTCGCTCCCTGGAAAGGCCCTTGGTTGAGGCGCCAACGGATTCTTTGGCTTGATCAGCAACATTTCTTGGCGTCGGTCGCCGGTTTGCAGCAGGCGGAGGGCGCCGCCTTTGGTGCGCCGATCGGCACGGTAAGCAGGCTCGCAGCGGTTTCAAGCACCTTGCCCGCCGGCACGCGCTTGATGTTTTCGGCGAGTTCGATCGCCTCGGCGATTTCCGCGTCCGTCAGCTGGGCCTGGCGGGCTTCCTTGATGTGATACTCGATGCAGGGGATGCAATTGCATGCCAGGGCGGCGCCGAGAGCTACCAGTTCGCGTTCACGAGAGTTCAAAATTGACATTGTGGTCTCCTTTTTGTTGTTTCTTTTTATGATCACTGTTGTCACGCTGTGACGATTATCCCTGTCCTGAGATCCTGGCAGGACGGGCAATTCTCAGTCGCAGCGGACCCGGCGGCAGTCAGTTCCCTGATCCGACTATCTGCAGTGTAATAATCGCATCCGTTTGAAAACTCGACGAACACGCACCGCTCGTCACCAACAACCCAGGCGTCGTGGCCCGACGGCAGCATCATTATGTCATTCTTGCCGAAGTCCTCAACCGACCCATCATCCATCTGCACCCGGAAGACTCCGGAAAGCACAATTGCTACATGCGGCAATATGCAACTGTCAGTGCCGACGTGTTCTTTGACATCCTCTGACCACCTTGCTCCTACTTCATAAGTGATCCGCGTAACAGTGACGCCATCAAGATTGACAGTTTGTTTACTGACCTTTCCGAGTACCTTTGTTTCAGCTGCATCCAGATTCGCCTTCTGCATTGTTGACAGTGCCATAGTTGGCCTCCTCTATCGTTGTGATAACTGTGTAGACGGAGGCGGAGCGGAAAAGGATACATTTAAATTAAGAATTATCCCCAAAACAAAGATAATCAGGAACAAGCAAGGCAATAGAACGCGGACACACATCTGATCGAGCGGATGTGCGCGGATTAAAAACCGAAAGGGTTTGACCCCGAGTCATATTTCTATCTGCGCGAATCCGCTCAATCCGCGTCATCCGCGTTCTATTCAGTTTTGTTCTCACTTATAACTGATTGGCTCATAATTTTGTTTGATTTCTACCGGCAATGCTTCGGGTCGCAGACCAGCTCGTTCCGATCATCGCGAGACAGGTGGCACTGGTTGCTCAGCTCCTCCTTGAGTCGTACCCGCGCCCGGTGCAGTCTGATTTTGACCGTCTCCAGGCTTGTCCCGAGGAGTTCTGCGATCTCGCCGTTTTTCAACCCGTTAAACTCGCTGAGTCTGATGACGGCGCGGCTTCCCTCGGGAAGTTTTTCCACGATGCCGCGCACGCAGTCGCTCATCTCCTGGCGAATCAGGTTCTGGTCCACGGCGGGAATGATTTCCCCCGTCCAGAGGTCCGGGGCATCCGTGGTTGCCGAGGTCACGCCGTCTGCCGGATCATCCTGGCAGGTATCGCGGAAGGAAGGACTGCGTACCCTGTCCGTGACGGCATTGGCGGCAATCCTATAGATCCAGGTAGCAAGCGAGGATGCTCCCCTGAAATCAGGCAAGGCCTGGCTCACCTTGATGAAGACCGCTTGGGTCAGGTCTTCGGCTTCCGTCTCGCCGACCCGGCGCGCCAGGTAGCGGCGGATCCTGCGATGAAAGGTGGCATAAATGTCATCGAAATCAGGTTTCGGATCCGTCATGGACATCCCCCCTTGTTTAACTTTGTTGCATTGCCTTTCTCTGGCATCCGCTACCCGTCCAGATTCCCTTGGTCATCCATCTCTCAAAAAGTGACCAGAAGATAGAATCCCGCCATCAAAAGCATGCATCCGGAAACCGAGCGGATCGCCGTGTCAGCATTTTTCGTCATGAGAGCCGTTTTGCCAAGAGAGACGCCAAGTAACAGCGCCGCCAACGGGAAGGTGAAACCGATGGCAAACATGGCCAGTAACAGCGTTGCCCAGATCACCTGGCCCTGGAGTATCGCCGCTCCGAGAACGATGAAGATGCCGGGATTGCAGGGGAGGGAACTCGCCGCCACGCCGCCGCCCATGAGAAGCCCCGCTGCCGCCGGCCCCAGTTTCCCGGAGCGGTTTGTTGCTTTTGCCCTGTTCAGCGCAGGGAGATTGAAAGGGAGCAGCTTTAACGTGGCCATCCCAAAGACAATCGCGACAATGCCGGCAAATATTTTCCCGTAGCCTCCCAGGGATATCTGCGCAGTCTGGCCGATAAAGCCTGCAATGCCGCCGATGACCATCAGGGAGAGGATGGTGCCTGCGGCAAAGAAGACGACGGACCCGACCGCCGCACGCCGGTCTTTCTCCTCACGTGCCCCCGAATAGCCGATGAGGATGCCCAGTGCCGGTAAGGTACAGCAGGCGCTGGTGGCGGCGCTCACGGTGCCGAGCAGCAGGGCGAAAAGCAGCCCAACCGGCTGGGATGCCGCGTTTTGCAAGGTAGTGACGCAATAGTCAAGCACGCTTCACCTCGTCATTTGCACGGTACAGCGGCCTTGCCGTCGGCGGGAGTGGGGCAACCGCCCGGGCTGCAGCCTCCGCTACGAGCAGAGGCTACGTATGCCTGCATCAGGTTCGTTTCCGATATCCCGCCCATGACAAATCCCATGCCGCCGCCTTTGGTAAGCACCGCTATTCCTGGCGCTTTAACCTTGGCTGCAACGTCGGGGTAATCCGGCGAAGCGCTTTGCAGTGTGTATACCCCGGTGCTCATACCTTTCGCGTTCAAGGTTCCCTCAACCGACGCCAATACCGCACCTGTCTCCTTGGCGGCCGGGGCATTGTCCTTGCCGGGAATTATCAGAAAAACAGTGTTCAGCTTGGCAGCTACGGTATTCAGGTCGGCGATAGCATGCAACGAGGCGCCGCTTCCTCCCTGTTGTTGGGAACTATTTATGGCCGTACCGGCCGCGGCGAGGGGGTTTGAAAATCCGTTGGTTCCCGTGGTAGAGGGATTCTGCCGGGCACTCGTTGCCTTGAAGATCAGGATGCCGCATACCGCCAGAACAACCATCAGGCAAACGGCAATCTTCAGTTTAGAGTTGTTGCCGCCGGTCGGTTTTCCGCATCCGCATCCCGGTCCGCAACTGGGAAATTCTCCGTTCGAATTGTCTCCCGTCTCTGCGGGCTTGGTCTCTTTTTCGTCCGATTCTATCGTCATTTCGTTTTCCTTATGTGGCTAACCGCGGCAAGATCCGCCCAGCTGGTTAGAGCCGGAGCAGCTGGTTTCGTTAGCGGGTTGACGGACCATCAGCAGCAGCTGGAACCACAGCTGCAGCCGGATTTCTTTTTCTCGCCAAGGGTTACCGGTACGCCTTCGTGCCTCAGAATAGCCTGGAGCTGTTCATCGGAGGGATAGCGCCCCTTGGTGAGGAGGTCTTCGTCGATAAACACGAGCGGAAGGCACTTTGGCCCTTCGCTCTTCAGCAGGTCGGCCACGGCGGCGTTGGCGACAAAGGCCTGAGGATCGCTCGACAGGCCGCAGCGCGAGACCTGGACCTGTGGCGCCTGCTTCTGGATCTGGCGCAGCGCTTCCTGGATTCTCACCAGTTCGGGATCGACGCCTGGACCGCAGACTCCGCTCGAACAGCACATGGCGGGGTCGTAGATTTCAATCTTCATGGGGTATCTCCTCTGGTTGTTATTTACCTGCGAAATTAGTTATCCTGTTTTTTGTCTAGAGGATCGTAGTCGGTTGAGCCTGCCACGGGATCAGGAAGGTGGGGAAACCCTGGCGAACAACTTCATCGATATAGCGGAATTCCCGTACCCGGCGTTGGGCAAGGACAGGGTCGCTTACGGAGAGCGGCGCGAGACTCTGGTTGATAATCCAGCCTGCCGGCTCGATTCCGGCCCGACGCAAGTCGGCCTGGAGAGTCAAAGCTTCATGCACCGGCGTCGCCTCCGGCAGGGTCACCAGAAACACCTTGGTGAATTCGGGATCACGCAGACGGGGCAGGAGTTGACGCACCGCCTCCGGAATCTCGTTCAGGGAGCGGGAAACCTCCCGGTGGTAGGTTTCCGCGGCATCCAGCAGCAGGAGCGTGTGCCCGGTAGGGGCGGTGTCGATAACGACGAAGCCGTCCGTTCCATCGGCCACGACCTTGGCAAAGGCGCGAAAGACCGCGATTTCCTCGGTACAGGGGGAGCGCAGATCTTCCTCCAAAAGCGCCCGGGCTTCATCATTCAGGCCCGCGCCGACGGTATCAAGGACTTCCTTGCGGTATGCCTCGGTTTCAACCTCGGGGTCGACCCGGCTCACGCGCATCCCCTCCGGCACATCACCAAGGGCCAGGGCGACATGGGCGGCCGGATCGGTCGTCGTCAGGTGGACCGGTTTTCCCCGTCCCGCCAAGGCCGTGGCAATGGCCACCGCCAGGGTGGTTTTGCCGACCCCACCTTTTCCCATGGTCATGATGACCCCGCCCGGCAAAGTTGCCAGCTTGTCCAGGAGGTCGGCCAGCCGCGCGGGCAGTGGAGTGGATGGAATGGTAGTGGCTGCGGCCGGGACGACGCTGCCTGGAGAAAAAAACGCTCGCAGCGCCGGGATGCCGACCAGTTCCGTACCCTGCAAAGGCAATTCCGTCCGCGGGAGTTGCCTCAGGGCATGGGGCATGGCGCCCAGAGCTTTCATGTTCCGCTCACGCAGGGCAACCGCCACGATATCGCTTGGATCGGTCAGGTTAAGCACGCCATTAATCACCAAGTGCTGATTGGCGATCCCGAGTTCGCGCAGTTCGGCCGAGGCGCGGGCCGCTTCGGCCAGGGGGGCTTCATCCGGGCGGCTGACCACGACCACCAGGGTTTGCGCGGCATCGGCCAGGGAACGGCGGGTGTCCTCGTACAACATGTGCTGGGCCTTCAACCCGGCCAGCGGCCCGAGACAGGAGGTGCCGCCGACATTGGTGTCGATGAAGTCGCTCCAGGCGGCCGGAAGGGAAAGCAGGCGCAGGGTGTGACCGGTCGGTGCCGTGTCGAAGATGATATGATCGAAGCGCTCCACGGCGGCCGGATTCCCCATCAGGGCGGCGAACTCGTTGAAGGCGGCGATCTCCACCGTGCAGGCGCCGGAGAGTTGCTCCTCCATGCTTCGGACCGCTGCATCCGGCAGCACGCCGCGATAGGGGCCAACAAGCGCTTCCCGGTAGGCGGCGGCCGCCTTTTCCGGGTCGACGTTCGATGCAAAGAGGCCTGGGACACCCGGCACCTGGGTAGGATCCGCGGACAGGGCCAAGCCCAGCACCTCGTCCAGGTTGGAGGCCGGGTCGGTGCTAACGAGCAGCACGCGCTTGCCGCCATCGGCCAGGGTGATGGCGGTTGCCGCCGAGGTGGTCGTTTTACCTACGCCACCCTTTCCGGTGAAGAAGAGGTTCTTGGGAGGATTATGCAAGTAGTCCGTCGACATGCTCCCTCCTCTAGGCCTGGACCGGGAACCAGCGCCGCTGGAACCAGAAAGCCACATGCACCAGCCCGATCATCACCGGTACTTCCACCAGCGGGCCGATGACCGCCGCGAAAGCCGCCCCGGAGTTGAGCCCGAAGACGGCCACCGCCACGGCGATGGCCAGCTCGAAATTGTTGCTGGCGGCGGTGAAGGCGAGGGTGGTGGTCTTGCTGTAGTCGGCGCCAAGTTTCTTGCCCATCCAGAAGGAAACCAGGAACATGACGATGAAGTAGATGCCGAGCGGAATCGCGATGCGCACCACGTCCAGCGGCAGCTGCACGATCAGGTTTCCCTTCAGGCTGAACATGACCACGATGGTGAAGAGCAGGGCGATCAGGGTCAAGGGGCTTATCTTCGGCACCACCTCGCGGTGATAGCGCTCCTTCCCCAAGAGCTTCACGCCGATGAAACGGGTCAGCGCTCCGGCGAGGCAGGGGATGCCGAGGTAGATGAAGACACTCTGGGCGATCTGGCGGATGCTCACATCCACCACCACCCCCTTGAGCCCTACCAGCGGCGGCAGCACGGTGATGAAAAACCAGGCGTAGACGCTGTAGAACAGCACCTGGAAGATGCTGTTGAAGGCGACCAGGCCGGCGGCGTACTCGGTGTTCCCCTTGGCCAGCTCGTTCCAGACGATCACCATGGCGATGCAGCGCGCCAGGCCGATCATGATCAGCCCCACCATGTACTCCGGCTTGTCCGGCAGAAGAAGCGCCGCCAGCACGAACATGAGCACCGGGCCGATCAGCCAATTCTGCACCAGCGATATCCCCAATATCTTCTTGTTCTGGAAGACCTCCGGCATATCCTCGTACTTCACCTTGGCGAAGGGAGGATACATCATCAGGATCAGGCCGATGGCGATGGGGATGTTGGTGGTGCCGACCTGGAAGGAGTTGATGAGTGATTCCGTGCCCGGGACCAGGTATCCCATTGCGACCCCAAGCGCCATGGCGGCGAAGATCCAGAGGGTAAGCCAGCGGTCGAGGAAGGAAAGCTTTTTTGTAATGCCTGATGTCATGAGTAAAATCCTCCAGAAAATATATTGGGGCGCAATTCGTGGCATCCGTGCCGAATGCAACACGCCCCTATAGCGTCGAAAAAAACTCCGATAACTTGTGCCGCATCTCGTCGCGTACCCGGCGGAACTCGGCAAGGATCTCTTCCTCGCTGCCGGTCGCCCGGGAAGGGTCGCTGAATCCCAGGTGAATCCGCTCCACGCCGCCGAAAAAGAGCGGACATTTCTCGTTGGCGTCGCCACAGAGGGTGATGACGTAATCGAGTTTCTCCCCGGCGAACTCCTCCATGGTTTTGGAATGGTGGCCGGAGATGTCTATACCGATCTCTTGCATGACTTCTATGGCCCTTGGGTTGACGGACGTTGCCTCGGTCCCGGCTGATAACGCCTGCAATCGATCGCCGAGGAAGTGGTTGACGATGCCCTCCGCCATCTGGGACCGGCAGGAGTTATGGGTGCAGAGGAACAAGACAGTTTTTTTCATGAAAAAGCATTCTCCTCTTGCAATATCCGCCTTGACGAATATAATGGGGCGAATTTTTTAGGAGCAGTCATGGTCGCGGCCGAAACCCTCAAGCTGCTTGCGGTCCGCTGCAGGGGCGGGAAGCACGGTGATATGCCGCTGGACCACCTCCCTAAGCTCCAGCAAAAGGGCGCTATCATGAGCCTTCAGTGAGTAATGGACCCAAAGCCCGCACTTTCGGTCCTCCACCCAGCCGGTTTTTTTCAGGTAGGAGAGGTGCCGGGAAATGGTCGACTGGGGGAGTTTGAGCGAGCCTATGATGTCGCAGACACAAAGTTCGCCCTCGGTCAAAAGGAGCGAGATGATGCGCAGGCGCGTTTCGTCAGCCAGGGCCTTGAATAATTGAACGGTAGTTTCCATGGGAGGCAATATATCCGTCTTGGCGGATATAGTCAAGCGAATCCATGGCTAATTTATTCGCAAACACCCACCAATGCGGAAGGGCGAATCCTGTGGCGCCTGCCATAACGGAAAGAAAGTATTCTCGGTAAAAGGCCATTGCGCCAAGTGCCATAAAAAATAGGAGGATCGGGATGGAAATCAAGCGTAGGGATTTTCTGAAGGTAACCGCCGCGGCCGGAGCTGCGGCGGCCATTGGCCTGCCGAAGCTGAACGCCTTTGCCGCCGGGAAAGCCCCCGCCGGCGCCGGAGCCGGCAAGGGCGAATGGCTTCCCTCCACCTGCCAGGGCTGCACAGCCTGGTGCCCGGTGGAATTTTTCGTTCAGGAGGGGCGCATTGTCAAGGTGCGGGGCAACCAGCTTTCCAAGGCCAACGGCGGATACTGTTGTCCCCGCGGCCACCTGATGATCCAGCAGACCTACGACCCGGATCGGATCAAGGTTCCCATGAAGCGCACCAACCCAGCCAAGGGGCGCGGCATCGATCCCAAATTCGTTCCGATCAGCTGGGACGAGGCCCTGGATACCCTGGCCGACAAGATGATGGAACTGCGTAAGAACAACGAGCCGGAAAAGCTGATGTACATGCGCGGCCGCTACTCTTCCACCGCCACCGACCTGCTGTACGGTACCCTCCCTAAAATCTACGGCACCACCAATTACTACTCCCACAGCGCCCTCTGCGCCGAGGCCGAGAAGATGGGCCCCGGCTACACCCAGGGTTTTTTCGGCTACCGCGACTACGACCTGGCCAAGACCAAGTGTCTGGTGGTCTGGGGATGCGACCCGCTCTCTTCCAACCGCCAGGTGCCCAACGCCATCGCCAAGTTCAGCGGCATCCTGGACCGCGGCACGGTGATCGCGGTTGATCCCCGCATGAGCGCCTCGGTTGCCAAGGCCCACGAGTGGCTCCCCATCAAGCCGGGCGAGGATGGCGCCCTGGCCGCCGGCCTTGCCCATGTGCTGTTGACCGAAGGCTTTTGGAGCAAGGAATTCGTCGGCGACTTCAAGGAGGGGAAGAACCTCTTCAAGACCGGCGCGACTGTCGACGAGGCCGCTTTTCTGGAGAAGCAGACCCACGGCATCGTCAAATACTGGAATCTGGAGCTGAAGGACAAGACTCCGGCCTGGGCCGCCCAGATAACCCTGATTCCCGAGGATCAGATCCTCCGCGTGGCCCGCGCCATGGGCAAGGCCGGAACAGCCTGCGCCGTATGGATGGGACCCGGCGTGGCCATGACGCCCCGCGGCACCTATGCCGCCATGGCGGTCTACGCCCTGAACGGCATCCTCGGTTCCATCGAGACCGAAGGCGGCGTAATGCAGAGCTCCAGCGCGCCGGTGGAGAAATTTCCCGAGATCAAGGAAACGTTCATCGACGAAATGGCCAAGCATCACGGCCACGGCAAGAAGATCGACGGGCGCGGCGCCAAGGATATGCCGGCCATGATGAGCGCCAAGCCGGGCAGCGGCGTGGTCACCAACAACGTGGCCAACGCCCTGCTCAAGAATCCCGACGCCATCAAGGTCTTCATCAGCACCTGGAGCAACTTCGTCTTCTCGGCCACCGGCGCCCAGCGCTGGGAAAAGGTCATGGCCAGGATGCCGTTCTTCGCCCACCTGGTCACCAATGCCTCCGAAATGTCGCAGTACGCCGATATCGTACTGCCGGCCACCTTTGCTCCCACGGAAAAGCTCTCGGTCATTGCCAATATGGCCAATCTTCACGGTCACCTGTCGATCCAGCAGCCGGTTGTCAAGCCGCTCTGGCAGGTCAAGGCCGAGGAGATCGAGGTGATGTGGCTCCTGGCGGAAAAACTGAAGGGCAAGGGGTTTGCCAACCTGCATGACTACTACGCGTCCTTGGAAGATCCCGAGACCAAGAAAAGGCCGGACAACGCCGCCGAGTTCGCCGAGATCGCCGCCAAGATATCGTCCCATAAGGTTTGGGACGGCAAGGAAAAGATGAAGGGCGACCAGATCGCCGGTTGGGCCGAATTCAAAAAACGTGGCATCTACAACTCGGAAACCTACAAATACAAAAAGAACTGGGGCAAGGTGAATCCCGAAACCAAGAAGTTCGAGGGGAAGTTCAAGACCGAGACCACGCGGTTCGAGTTCTACAGCGAAACCATGAAGAAGGCCCTTGGCGAGCACGCCAAGAAGCACAACACCACCATCGACGACATCCTCAAGGTGAGCGGTTACCAGGCCCAGGGCGAACTCGCCTTCGTGCCGCATTACGAGTCGCCCAAGCGTCACGGCAGCGACCAGGAATACCCCTTTACCTTCATCGATTACAAATCCCGTCTCAACCGCGAGGGGCGCAGCGCCAACACGGTCTGGTACCAGGAGTTCAAGAAGGTGGACGTGGGGGACGAAAGCTGGGACGACGTGGTCAAGATCAACCCGATCGACGGCAAGAAGCTTGGTCTCAAGAACGGCGATGCGGTGCGCCTGACCTCGACCACCGGTTCCATCGTCACCAAGGCCAAACTGTGGGAAGGGGTGCGTCCCGGCACCATCGCCAAATGCTACGGTCAGGGACACTGGGCCTATGGCCGCGTGGCCGCCAAGGACTACGCCAAGGCTCAGCCGCGGGGCGGCAACAACAACGAGTTGCTGGTTGATGACTATGACCGTCTGAGCGGTGCCACGGCACGTAACGGCGGTTTCACCGGAGTCAAGATCGAAAAAGTATAGGAAAGGGGGAATTCCTGAATGCCAAAACAATACGGAATGGTCATCGACCTGCAAAAATGTGTCGGCTGCGGCGCCTGCGCCCTGGCCTGCAAGACCGAGAACAACACCCCGGCCCGGGCTAACGGCCAGACCTTCAACTGGGCCGACTTCGTGTTCCAGGAAGGGGGCAAATTCCCCGACGTGAGCTTCGGCGCGATTCCGGTGCTCTGCAACCACTGCAGCGACGCCCCCTGCGTCAAGGCCTGTCCGGTGCAGCCCAAGGCGATGTTCAAAACCGCCGACGGCATAACCATGCATAACGACGAGCGCTGCATCGGCTGCCGCCGCTGCCAGAAGGCCTGTCCCTACAGCGCCTCGGATGTCGCCAAGGAGAAGGCCGCCTATTCGGTTATCAGCGCCAATGACCCCAAGGCGCCGCCCCACGCCGCGTCACGCGACACCCACGAGATGATCAAGGGGTGCACCGCCTCCGGCGCGGAAACTGCCAAAATAGCGGGGGGAGTCATTCCCAATCAGCACAAGTACGACCACCCGGATTACCAGAGCATCCGCAAGCAGGGTGTGGTTGAGAAGTGCATCTTCTGCGAGCATCGCGTGAAAAAGGGCGAACTCCCCAACTGCGTGGTGACCTGCCCGGCCCAGGCGAGAATCTTCGGCGACCTGAACGACGCCGCCAGCGAGCCGGCCCTGCTGCTGAAGAAGCACAAGCCGACGCGCCTCAAGGAAGAGAAGGGGACCAAGCCGAACGTGGCCTATATCCGCGCCTTCAAGCCCGCCCACAAATCATGATCGCGCCGGTTTAACGCCGCGTAAACTTCACGGGATGGGGCGATAAGTCCCATCCCGTTTTTCAGGGACCAATCACCATGACCCAGATTCAGAGTGCCGCTGCCGCGCGCGAGGATATTTATCGCCTGCTGGCGGCCTGTTACTATTCACCGACGCCCGCCTTCATGGACGAGAACTGCTGCTCAGTCTTGGCGACCTTGTTGTCAGTCCTGGCGCCGGAGGCCGCCCGCCAGGCAACCGAGGCTGCCAGAATATCCGCCGATTACTCCCTGGAAGCCCTGGCCGTGGAACATGCCCGCCTGTTCATGGGACCCTTCCAGCTGGTGGTTCCGCCCTACGGTTCATACTATCTGGACGACAGGAAAACGGTTATGGGGGATTCGACCGCCAGGGCCGAGGCCTTCTACCGATCCTGCGACCTGCACCTGGCCGATGATTTTCATGAGCTGCCGGATCATATAACCGTTGAACTGGAATTCCTCTCTTTTCTGGCTTTCAAGCAACGTGAGGCGGAAGCCACCGGCAACATGGACGGGGCGAAAGCCGCCGTGGGATTGCAGCGGGAGTTCCTCGCCCAATTCCTGATGCCGTGGCTTGAGCCGTTCACCGAGGCGGTCATCACTGACGGAGAAGCCCCGTTCTACCAGGCAATCGCGCGCTGCACCGCGGCCTTTGTCAACAGTGATAATTCAGCACTGGCAATTTCCGATAATGGCTGACTTCCGTCAGCCACGAATCCCCAGTGGCGGGAGGGACGACCTGCGGGTCGACCTCTCCCGCTGTCTGCGCATGCGTTTCAGCGAAAGCAGCTGCCGCCGCTGCGCCGACAGTTGCCCCCACCAGGCGGTCAATTTAGACGGCATCCTGTCCATAAATCCGCGTCACTGCACCGGTTGCCTTATCTGCAGCGCTGTCTGCCCGGTCGGGGCCCTGGAACATGCCGGCGATTTTTCCGCCAGCCTGGCGCGCCTCGCTCGCGTGCCGGAAACGCTCCTGGGCTGCATCCGCACCAGGGAGTGCTCCCATGCGACCATTTCCTGCCTGGGCGGTCTCTCCGAAGAACATCTGGTCGCTCTCAGCCACTCCCTGTCCGGGACCATGACCCTCAATCTGTCTGCATGCGCCGATTGCCCCAACAGAGCCATGATTCCCCGACTCCGCCGGCGCCTGGACGCCATTGCCGAGGCCGGATTGAGTGAGGGCGGCTGCCGTATCGTCCTTGCCGAATCGGCGCTGGATGTACGTTACCGCGCTGAATCGGTGGATCGCCGTGGCTTCTTCACCTCTTTTCGAAATTCTCTTTTCAGGAGTGCGGCAATCATCCTTTCGCCAGCCAACGAGCAGGTCGAACTGCGCGCCGAATATGCCGGGAAACGATTGCCGGCCAGAAGGGAATTGCTGAACCGGACCAGGAAGAGACTTTCCCCGGAGTTGCAACTCCGGTTGGGTCGGCACTTCGATTCGCGGGTCTCAATTGATGACGGCTGCACGGGGTGCCAGGGGTGCGTGGCAATCTGCCCCACGGGTGCCCTGCGCGCCGGGCTGTCCGATCAGACGCCAACTTTCGACCGGCTGCTTTGCACCTCTTGTGGACTCTGCGGGGAATTTTGCCTTGATGGAGCCTTGAGGATTTCCGCGGAGAAAAGCGGGGCTGGAGCAGATTGAACGTACCTGCGGTCGCTAAGGCTCGGCGGAGTGGGGACTCTTGTGAAATAGAGGCTGAATATCAACCCGATTTGGATTACTTTTCACCGTCGAGTTGTTTGGATTCAGCACCCTCGAACGATCAGTTGCCCGCGCATGTTCCCGCCAGCTGACGGCCGAACTCCTCCGGGTCGCTGGTGGGAGGGCGGCAGGTCCTGTCCTCGCAGAGGTAGGCTACGGCCAGGTCGCCGTCAGCTCTCTTTCCCCTTAAAAGGGGAACCGTTTTGCTGGCCCGATCCAGTTCCTCCCCCTCGCACACCAAGGCCAGGATCCGGTTGGGGAGGAACGCGGTGCGGAATTTCTCCAGGAGCCCCTTTGCTGCCTGCCGGTTGCCGCGCGGAGCGACGATGACGATCTGCTTCGGGGTGTCCAGCAGGAAGTCGAGCGCGAGCAGCATCTCGGAGAGCGCCGTGGGCGCTGATGATAGGGTGGCGCCAAAGGCGCCCAGCGCCCTCTCGGCCTGTTCCAGGAAACCGGGGTCTTCCGTCAGGGCGTGCAGCCTCAGCAGGTTCATGACCATGACGGAATTGCCCGAGGGGACCACGCCGTCGTGGGCCGGTTTCTCCCTGGCGATCAGCTCCTCGTGGCGTGATCCCGTCATGAAGTAGCCTCCCGCCTCGTGATCCCCGAACTCGCCCTGGGCAACAGCCGTCAGCTCCAGCGCCCGCTCCAGCCAGCACGCCTCCCCGGTCGCCTCGAAGAGGTCGATGAGCCCCGCGATGAAAAAGGCGTAGTCGTCGAGGAACCCTTCACCCTTCCTCTCTCCCTCCTGGTGGCTGTGGGCGAGCCTGCCTCCGGTCATCATGCTTTTCAGTAGGAACCGTGCCGTGCAGCGCGCCTGGTCGATGGCTCCGGGGTCGTCTAGCACGAGCCCGGCACGCGCGAAGGCGGAGATCGCCAGGCCGTTCCAGGAGGCGAGGATCTTTTCGTCCCGAAGCGGCAGGGGCCGACTTTGCCTGGCCTGGTAAAGGATCTCCCGGGACTCACGCAGTATCTCACGAACTCCCTCTTCAGTCAGCTTGAACTCTTCCGCCACCTGGGCCGTCGACCGGTCGCGGTGCGCGATGCTGCGCCCCTCGAAGTTGCCGGACCGGCTCACCCCGTAGCAGGCGGCGAGCACAGCAGCGCGCTCCGGCCCGAGGCTCGCCGTGAGCTCCTCCGGCGTCCAAGTGAAGAAGAAACCCTCCTCCCTCTCACCGCCGCTGCTGAGGCTGTCCGCGTCTGTGGCGGCGTAGAATCCCCCTCCGGGCGCAGCCAGATCCCGCTGCAGGTATCGGAGGATCTCCCGGACCACGTCGGCCAGATTCCGGTCCCCAGTCAGTTGATACCCTTCCAGATAGCCGACGGCGAGCAGGGCGTTGTCGTAGAGCATTTTCTCGAAATGGGGGATGAGCCAGCGCTCGTCGGTGGCGTAGCGGTGGAAGCCGCCGGCCACCTGGTCGTAGATTCCGCCCGCGGCCATGCGCCGCAAGGTAAGCTCGGCCATGGCGAGGAGTTCCCCGTCGCCCGTTGCCCGGCTGCGGCGCAGCAACAGTCGGATCGGCAGGGAACTCGGGAATTTGGGCGCGCCCGCCAGGCCGCCGTTGACCGCGTCGAAGCGCTCTCGGTAGCCTTGCAACGCCCGCTCCAGCGAGACTTCACGCGGCGTGGCACCGCCCCCGGCCGGGGCCAGCATGTTCCGGACTGCTTCGGTCAGTTGCCGCCCCGCCAGCGCCACCCGTTCGGGGTCGCGCTGGAAGGCTTCCTTGAGCCGGTTGAGCAGCGTCAGGAAGCCGATGCCGTGGCTCTGGTCCTTGGGTGGGAAATAGGTGCCGCCATAGAAGGGCCTTCGGTCCGGGGCGAGGAAGACGTTGAGCGGCCATCCCCCCTGGGAACCCATGGCCTGCAGCGCGCTCATGTAGACCGCATCGACGTCGGGGCGCTCCTCCCGGTCGACCTTCACCGCGATGAAGTTCCGGTTCAGAAACGTTGCGATCTCCTCGTCCTCGAAGGATTCCTCCTCCATGACGTGGCACCAGTGGCAGGTCGCGTAGCCGATGCTGACCAGCACCGGCCTCTCCAGTCTTTGGGCCAGCTCGAAGGCATCGCTTCCCCAGGGAAACCAGTTCACCGGGTTGTGGGCGTGCTGCAGCAGGTAGGGGCTCGTTTCGAGGAAAAGACGGTTGGTGTAGCTGGCTAGGCCGTCCGGGCGCAGGTGCCGGGTACGCGGGAGGTAGCTCGCTCCTCGACGCCGGCGCGCCTTTTCGAACAGTTCCAGCGGGGGAGGGGGGAGCTCCTCGGTGCCGGGGAGCTCCCGGTATAGGTCGGGAAGGTTTTTATTCATAATGCTATTTACCGTGCCAGGCAACGTGCAGAAGGAATACTTCTCCGGCGAGCGTTTTCGCTTCGCGCGGCAGCTAAAATCTCACTTAGTCATAGGTCTTTTTTAGCAGGTGGACCAGCACGGCAATGAGCAACAGGCAGGATACCACGATGCCACCGGCTATACGGCGCTTGGCGTGCGACTCCTCGATCAGCTTCAGGTCCCGGTCCAGCTTGCCCAGTTCGACATTGATCTGCGCCGATTCCTTTTTCACCAGATCCACATTCACCTCGTGGAACAGGGTGTGAAAGCGGTTCCTGACCGCGAAGAGCCCCTTGCCGAGCCGGTCGGTATCGACCCCCTCCGCCTGAAAACCCCTGATCCTCCGATCAATGCCGACGATGTAGCCCTCGGTCTGCTGCATGGCGTTCCGGATCGCCCGGGCCCGCTCGAAGCTGTGACAGCGGGTGCAGCTTTTCTCGTTGATCAGTTCCAGCGAGGCCTTCAAAACCTGATGGTTGCCGTGGCAGGTGACGCAGGTGGGGCCGCCCTTGCCCAGAGCCCTGCCGTGGGCGCTCGCCAGGTAGTCCTTCATGACCCCGGGATGGCAGCGACCGCAGAAGGCGGGGATATCTCCTTCCTTGGGGGCACCCAGAAAGCCCCGCGACCTGTTCATGGCATCGGCCGCGTCCTTCGGGTCGCCGCCGTGGCAGCCGTTGCAGGAGATGCCGTTTTCCGCATGGATGCTCGCGCGCCAGAGCTTGACCGGAGCGCCCAGTTTGTCGGGGAGAGTCCGGTGGCACTGGATGCAGACGATCTCGGGCTGTTCCGCCGCCGCAGCCGGGGCCGGTTGCGGGGCCGCGAGGGTCGAGTGCGGTGCCGCGAGTGTCGCGAGGAGGAGAGCGCCAGCCAGCGCCTGGAGGGAGGACCGCGTTTTTCGCCTAAGGAAAGTCATGAGAAGTGCCCCCAAATCGTTAGCCCGATCCAGAGCAGGATACCGCCGACCGCGCAGGCGAGGAACACCGGCCGTTTCAGGGGATGCCTTTCGGACGAGCGGTCGATGAACGGAAGCAGCGCCAGGAAGGTCATGGCGGCCGCCTGCACCGTGAGGCCGAGCAGTTCGCTCGGGAAGATCTTGAGTGTCTGGTAGTTGGCGAGGAAGTACCATTCCGGCTTGATGTGGGCCGGCGTCTGGTACGGATTGGCCGGGATGAAGGAATCCGGGGTGAACAGGAGGTTCGGGGCGAAGAACACCATCGCGAAAAACAGCGCGAAATAGATGCAGATCGAGGTCAGGTCCTGCAGGGCGTAGTTGGGGAAGAAAGGGATGCCGCCGGGGTGGCTTTCGTAACGGTAGCTCTCAACCGGCCAGGGGTTGCGGCTCTGTTCGGCGCCGAAGGGTGGGGTGGAGATGCCGGTTCGCTTCAGCAGGAAGAGGTGGGCGCCGATCAGCGCGGCTATGATGACCGGGAGGACCGCCACGTGCAGGGCGAAGAAGCGTCCCAGGGTCGGCGGGCCGACCAGTTTCCCCCCCCTTAGGAATTCCACCAGGTAGGGGCCGACGACCGGTATCGCGGCCGCGCTGTTGGTGGCGACCGTGGTGGCCCAGAAGGAGAGCTGGCTCCAGGGTGCCAGGTACCCGGTCAGGGAAATTCCCTGGACCAGGGTGAACAGGATGAAGCCGGTGAGCCAGTTCAGCTCGCGGGGACTTTTGTAACTCCCCATCATCAGTGTCGAGAGCAGGTGGAGCATCAGCACCGCCACCATCAGGTTCGAGCCCACGGAGTGGCAAAGCCGTATCAGCCAGCCGTAGGGGAGCTCGTTCATGATGAAGGTGATGCTCTTGAAGGCCTTTTCCGCGTCCGGCACGTAATAGACCAGGAGCAGCATGCCGGTCACCACCTGCAGGGCGAAGATCACCAGGAGGACGCTGCCGAGCGAATACCATTCGTTGATGTTGCGCGGCAAAAGGTAGCCGGTCAGTTCTTTTTTCACGATCTCCCTGGCGCCGATGCGCAGGTCGATCCAGTCGTACAGCCGTTTGAACAGGCCCATGGAACCTCCATATGCGGGTCAGGGGGTTACCCGACTGTTATCTTCCCGTCAGCCACGGTAAAGGGGATTTTGGCGAGCGACCTTGGGGGCGGACCGGAAAGGACGAGCCCGTCTGGCGAGTAGTGACCGGCGTGGCAGGGGCAGATGAAGTCCTGTTTGTCCTTCTCCCACTGCACGATGCAGCCTAAATGGGTGCAGACCGCGGAAAGGGCGACCAGCGCGCCGGCGTTGGTCTTCACGAGGACGGCGGCCGAGCCCGCGTACTCGAAGAACTTTGCCTCCCCTGCCGGGATGTCGCTTACCGCGAATACCTGTTTGTCCGCGCCGACCTTGCCCGACCGGGGCGCCAGGTATCGAAATACCGGGTAGGCGGCGGCAGCCGCCGCCGCGGCCGTCACTCCCGCCAGGCAGACCCCAAGGAATTTTCTCCTGCCATTGTTCTCCATGCATCCTCCCGGGTAGTGATCCAGATTGCGCCCAAGTATAAGGGTAGTTCCGGTCATTTCAAGTACTAAATTTTTCACTTTAGACATAGACGATTTTATCCTGACTGTCTATGTCTGGCGGCGTGATTTATCTGCCCGTTTTATCGCAGCAAAACATTTCATCTTAATACTTGCTTATCTAACAGGCAACTGTGTCGGCATCTTCTCAGACCGCTCAACTCCTTCCCGGCTCGTCCGCATGATTCTTTGAATTCCGCTCGGCGCCAGAATCTGCCTTTAATGCAAGTCCTGCTGACTTCTGGCCAGGAGGAGCAAGCAAGCCGTGAATTGTGTGAGAGTCAGGGAGGCAATCTTTTCAGTAGCTGAAGGTTTGCATGCAGACGGCATCGGTTGTTTATCGGCGACTGGAATAAGGCGGCGGGCCTTCTGTTACAGTTCGACTTCCTTTCCCATGCAAGCTCTGACAGTATCTTCCCGATGACAAAGGTAGGCGGCCATGCGCGGTGAGGTATCCCTAGTCCTCCAACTGCGCCAAGCGCATGAAATCTAGGAAGGTTTTCTGACTGTCTGAATGGGGGCGCTTGATGCGGGAGTCTAGCGGGAAAGGGGAGGGGGAGGGGGGACGAGGGGCCGTTGTCCCTTGTGCAGGAACCAGCGGTCCAGAACCAGATGGCGGGTGAGCCAGCCGCAGGAAAGAAGGGCCCTGGCGCCCAGTTGCTTGATGTTGGACGGAAGGCCGGATCTGGTGAAATCAGTGCCATTGCCGCCAAAGCGCGCGGCTAGCGCGGCCTCGTACGGTTCAAGACTTTCCTGATGGTAGTCTCCCGAGGCGCCAAGTATGGTTCGGGCGGCCATGAGCGCTGATTCTATCGCGGGAAGAATCCCCTCGCCGCTCTCGGGAAAGGAGACGCCGGCGGCGTCACCGACAAGTAGGGCCCGGTCGCCCACGATCCTGCGCCCCCCTTGCTTTCGATAGGGAAGGTAGGCGTGTCCCCTGAATAGTCCGGCGGGATCCCGGTCCAGGTCGCCCCGGCTTCTGAGATGCGCGCAAAAATCCGCCGCGCGGCGGCGCAGATCCGTCCCCTCCAGGCTCCCGAGGCCGATGTTCAGAAAGGATCCCTTGCGCAGCAGCCAGCCGTATCCCTTGGTGTCGGAGGTAAAATAAAGCCTTACCTGGCCGGCGGGGAGGTGGCAGCTCTCCAGCTGCTCCTCCCCCATCTGGAATTCCGCCACCAGGGCGACGATCGCCGGCTCCGGTCCCGGCGTGGCACCCAGGGCTCGCGCCACGGGGCAGTTGTGCCCGCCCGCCCCGATCAGGAGCCGTGCCCGGATTCTGCCGTTCACCAGCCAGCCATCGGCTGTCCGCTCCAGGCTGTCGACCTTCTCGCCCAGTTCCAATCGGGCCGCGCTTCTCTGCAGCAGGAAGTGGTCGAACTCACTTCTTCTGATGCCGTAACTCACCGTCTCTGCGTAATCCGTCACGATCTCCTTGCCGTACATGACGCCGGTGCTGAATCCGCGGATATCCTGGAGGGTGCGCCCCCGGCGGTACTGCTGCGGATCGATATTCAGCGTTTCCAGCACCGCCGGGGTGATCCACCCCGCGCACGGTTTGTCCCGGGGGAACTCGTCACGGTCCAACAGCAGCACCGAGATCCCCCCGGAGGCTAAAACCCGGGCGCAGGTCGAGCCGGCAGGCCCGGCGCCCACTATCAGCACCTCACAGCTTTCCATGGTCGTTCACCGGGTCCTGCAGATGGTTGCGGGTCAAGGGGACCTGGTTGTTGCCGCGTCGCGAAAACAGCACCTGGTAAAGCTCCAGCAGGCCGGTGTTGAAATTGGCGATGGAGCTTGCGAGGTAGAGCCGCCAGGCCCTGACGAAGCTCTCGTCGAACATCTGCGCCACCTCGGGCGCGTTTTCCTCGAAACGGCCCAGCCAGTGCTCCAGGGTCCTGGCGTAGTGCAGCCGGAGGTTCTCCAGGTCGAGGACGCTGAATCCGTACGGCTCGAAAATCACCATCATCTCCCGCACCGTCGGCAGGTAGCTCCCGGGGAAGATCCGTTTTTCCGCCCAGTCGCTCATCGGTTCGGCTACGTCCTGTCCGATGCTGTGGATAAGTCCGAGACCGGTATCCGAAAGGGTCCGTTCGATGACCTCGCCGAGTTTTCGGTAGTTGTCCGGGCCGACATGCTCCAGCATCCCGATGGAGACGAAGACGTCGCACTCCCCGGTGATGTTGCGATAATCGTCCTCGATGTATTCGACCCCCTCGATCCCCTCGACCCGCGCCCGCTGCCGCGCGTAGGCGATCTGCTCGCCCGAGATGTTGAAGGCCCTCACCTTTGCGCCGTACTGTTTCGCCATGTACCTGGCCAGGCCGCCCCAGCCGCAGCCGGCCTCCACGACCCTTTCTCCTCCCTTGAGTCGCAGCTTGCGGCAGACGAGATCCATCTTGGCGATCTGGGCGGCCTCTAGGGAGAGCTCCGGTTCGGGAAAATAGGCGCAGGTGTAAAGCATCTCCTCGTCCAGCCAGAGCCGGTAGAAGTCGTTGCCGATATCGTAGTGGTGGTGGATGTTCCTGCGCGACCCGGCGAGCGAGTTCGCCGCCTGGCGGTACCAGCTTGAGGCTCGCCGGAAGCGGCGCCGCACTTCTCCGGGGCGCGCCATGGCGTGATATACCGTTTCCATGAAAGGAACCAGTCCCCCCTCGATCTCGATGTTGCCGGCGCTGTAGTCGTCGCCGAAGTGCAGCAGCGGATTGGCGATCAACCTGAGCAACGTGCCCCTGGTGCGTATCACCAGCCGAAACGGAGCGTGGGCCCCGGCGTGGGCGTCCTTGCCGTCCCAGAGCGCCGCTCCGATGGCGGGCGAGCCGATCCCCTGCAGGAAGGCGCGCAGCAGCCATCGGTCGATATCGAGCACCCGGCCGGATGCCTTGAGGTCGGTTGCGAACAGAGCGGTCGGACAGACTCCATATGCTTTAGCATTCTTCATTCTGGATACCTCACATTGATTAACGGATGTTAATGATTTTGTGCGGTATTGACGGAAAGTCAAGAGGTAAAGGGCTTTGGGTGTTGGGTTTGGGGGAGAAACCGTCAGGCGGTAGTCGTTTTCAGGGCGGAGTGTTGGGAATCCGGGACAAGCGCGGCGTATCAGGCCGGCAGGCTTGCCCGGATGATCGGGTTGACCAGCTTGGGATGGGTGACGGGCCCCATGTGCCCCGACTCGACCCAGTGCATCCTGCAGTCGGGGAGCACCCGGGAAAGCTCCTCCGTCACCCGCAGGGCCGGGAGCCTGCTCGATCTCCCCGCGATCAGGGTGACCGGCAGCCTTAAATGGCGGTAGTCGTTCAGGGTGAGCGGCGTCCCGGTCAAGGCCTGGAAGTCGAGCGCCAGCTTCGGCGTCCTGCGGGCAAAGTCCTCGCGCACCCGCGCCGGGAATTTGGCGAAGCTTCCCGGGCCGCTCCAGTACTCGAGGAAGGTGGCGGCGGCCTCCGCGCGCAGGCCGGCAGTCAGGAGGCGGCCCAGTTCCCACATCATGACATGGACCGGCTCAAGGCCCGGGTCTTCACTGTTCAAAAGATGAAAGGCGACCGGTTCGAAGACGGTGAGGGACCTGATCCGCTCCGGATACCGATGGCAGAAACGCAGCGCCACGGCCCCGCCGTAAGAGTGTCCCACCAGGTGGAAGGGCTCCCCGGGGAGGAGGATCCTGTCAAGGAGCGACTGCACGAGCTCCACCTCGTCCAGGAGGGTGAAGTCGTCGCTTTTTTCGGGCATGGGGGTCTCGCCGTAGCCGTACAGGTCGACGGCGATTACCCGGTGATCGACCGCCAGCATGCCGCTTAAGGCCTTCCACTGGTTCTTGGAACTTAGGGTGCAGTGCAGAAGCACCACGGCGGGACCGGCTCCGACGCTGTAATAGGCTGGGATGGACAGTTTCATCCGACGAAGATAACCCAGGCAGCCGAAAGGGTCAAGAGGCGTCCCTTGAGCTGGGGGGATCTGGTGCAACGGCAGTTTTTTTTGCGCCAGCACTCAGTCGTTGAATTTTTTCATTGTGACGTTCACCGTGATCTGCGGTATAGTGACCGGTGGCTTTTAATGGGAAAAGAGACTAGGCCGTCAATCCTTGAAAATAACACGATAATCTAAGTAACCAGCCCGGCGGGCTTCATTCATGCTGTGCCGTATCGTGGCGCGAGTCCGCTCGGACGCGCCTGGTGCCGCTTGAGTGGTGCCGTCAGCGCAAACTAAAGGGGAACGTCTGTGGCCAAGAAACCATTGGTGGACAAGGATCAATGCATCAGTTGCGGCATCTGCAAGACCAACTGCCCTCAGGTCTTCCGTTTCGACGCCCATGGCAAGGCGGAGTGCTATGACCCGGAAGGGGCGCCCGAAGAGGTGATACAGAGCATGGCAATCGATCTCTGCCCGGTGTCGTGCATTAGCTGGGAGGAATGAGTCCCGGCGCCGCAAGCCGGAAGAGACCAAGGAGAGGTGGTTTTATGAAGGGAAAGAGCCTGAACAGCTTTGACTGCGAGCAGAGCCTGCTTGTCGCGGGAAAGAACTACCGTTACCACTCCTTGAGGGCCTTTAGCGAGGCCTCCGGAAGGGACCTTTCCAGGCTCCCCTTTTCCCTGAAAATCCTGCTGGAAAACCTGCTGCGTCACGAGGACGGCGTCACGGTGAAGCGGGAGGATATCGAGGCGCTGGCCGGCTGGGATCCCCTCGCCACGCCGGACCGGGAGATCCAGTTCATGCCTGCCCGGGTCCTTTTGCAGGACTTCACCGGCGTGCCCGCGGTGGCCGACCTGGCAGCGCTGAGAAGCGCGCTGCAAAGGCTCGGCGGGGACCCGGCCCGGATCAACCCGATGCTGCCGGCCGACCTGGTCATCGACCATTCCGTTCAGGTGGACCGATTCGGCACTTCCCTGGCGCTCCAGGAGAACGCGGAACTCGATTACCGGCGCAACTTTGAGCGCTACCAGTTCCTGCGCTGGGGGCAGGGGGCCTTCCGGAATTTCCGGGTGGTCCCGCCTGCCACCGGCATCTGCCACCAGGTGAATCTTGAATACCTTTCCCGGGTCGCCATGGTGGCGGAGTCCGGCTCCGAATCCTGGATCTACCCGGACACCCTGATCGGCACCGACTCCCACACCACGATGATCAACGGCCTCGGGGTGGTCGGCTGGGGGGTGGGCGGCATCGAGGCGGAGGCGGCGCTACTGGGACAGCCCTGCTCCATGCTGATCCCGCAGGTGGTCGGCTTCAGGCTCTCCGGCCGGCTCGATTCCGGTGTGAACGCCACCGACCTGGTTCTCACCATCACCCAGATGCTGAGAAAAAGGGGGGTGGTCGGCAGCTTCGTGGAATTCTTCGGCCCGGGGGTGGCGAAACTCTCCGTGGCGGACCGCGCCACCATCGGGAACATGTCTCCCGAGTACGGCGCCACCATCGGGATCTTCCCGGTGGACAGCCAGACGGTCGACTACCTCCGCCTCACCGGCCGTGAGGAGCTGGTCGCCGTCGTCGAAGCGTATTACCGGGACCAGGGGCTCTGGAACGACGCGAGCACGCCGGAGGCAAGCTATTCCTTCCTGATGGAGCTCGATTTGGGCTCCGTGGAGCCGAGCCTCGCGGGCCCGTCCCGGCCCCAGGACAGGATTCCGCTTGGCGAGGTGAGTGCTTCCTTCGAAAAAACATCCCCCCGCGGCGCGGGCGGCTCCCCGGAGCCAGTGTCGGTGCGCCAGCCCGACGGCGTGAGCTACACCCTTGGCCAGGGCTCCGTCGTCATCGCTGCGATCACCAGTTGCACCAACACCTCCAACCCCTCGGTCCTCTTCGCGGCGGCGCTCCTGGCGCGAAACGCCGTGCGGCGCGGTCTGCAGGTGAAGCCCTGGGTGAAGACGAGCCTCGCACCCGGCTCCAAGGTGGTGACCGATTACCTGGTCGCCTCCGGGCTGATGCCGTACCTGGAGGCGCTTCGCTTTCACCTGGTCGGCTACGGCTGCACCACCTGCATCGGCAACTCCGGCCCGCTCCCCGACCATATCGCCCAGGCGGTCACTTCGGGGGATCTCTGCGTTGCCTCGGTGCTCTCCGGAAACCGCAACTTCGAGGGGAGGATCAACAGCCTGGTCAAGGCCAACTACCTCGCCTCGCCGCAGCTGGTGGTCGCCTACGCCCTGGCCGGAAACATCGGGACCGATCTGACCCGCGAGCCGGTCGGGATCGATTCGGGCGGAGCGCCGGTCTACCTGCGGGAAATCCTCCCCGGCGATCAGGAGGTGGCCGAACTGGTCGAGCGCTTCGTGACCCCCGCGCAATTCAAGAGCAACTACGCGGAGGTTTTTCGCGGCGATCCGCTCTGGAACGCCCTGGAAACGCCCACCGGCGAACTCTATCAGTGGCGGGAGGACTCCAGCTACCTGAAGGAGCCCCCCTTTCTCGCCGGGGTCGCGGCGCTTCCCGAGCCTCCCGCCGACGTGATCGGCGCCCGTGTGCTGGTGCTTTTGGGGGACTCGGTGACGACGGACCACATCTCCCCGGCCGGCTCCATCGGAAAGGAGAGCCCGGCGGGAAAATACCTGATCTCCCTCGGGGTCCCTCCCGAGGAATTCAACTCCTACGGCGCCCGTCGCGGCAACCACGAGGTGATGGTGCGCGGGACCTTCGCCAACATCCGCATCAGGAACCGGCTGGTCCCGGATGTGGAGGGCGGGGTCACCGTCCACTTCCCGAAGGGTGGTGGGGGAGGGGAGCAGCTTCCCATTTACGACGCGGCCATGCGCTACCGCGACGGCGGGGTGCCGCTGGTGGTCATCGCCGGCAAGGAGTACGGCACCGGCTCCTCCCGGGACTGGGCCGCGAAAGGTACCCGGCTTCTCGGGGTGAGGGCCGTGCTGGCGGAGAGCTTCGAGCGGATCCACCGCTCCAACCTGGTCGGCATGGGAATACTGCCTTTGCAGTTTCTCCCCGGCGAGGGGGTTGCGTCCCTCGGCATTTCCGGGAGCGAGTGTTTCGATATCGCCGGGATAGCCCAGCTTGAGGTCGGCGCGATGCTGGAGGTCCAGGCGCGCGGCGCGGACGGAGAGACCCGCCTGTTCCGCGTCCGGGTACGGATCGATACCCCGAATGAACTGGAATACTTCCAGCAGGGCGGGATCCTCCCTTACATGCTGCGCCAGGCCCTGAGGCCTTAGGCAGGCAGCCGGCAGCAGCGGCTCCTGACGGAATCCCGATGCGGTAGCCATTAGGAATGAGAGACATCACAACAGACGGGGGATTGCCGGGACGCCAAGCATGGCGTGGCCAGGCAATCCCCCGTTTTTTTGTCCTTTGTCGGCGATCTGTCACCAGCCGGCTGTCTGAACTGTTCCCTGCCCCTTGACGGGAGTAGGGGAAATGCGCGGCCCCACAAGCAGTCGGCTTGTGTGGAAAATCCCACGCCGGACTGGTGGATATTCTCCAGTCCCGGCGCGTTTTTTAATCTGTTTGTTGCCTGAAACCAACAATATCAGGCCATTACGCTTTCATGAAACGTTGGCACGCACCTTGTACTATATTCCAGCGTTCACAAGATCGGTTACCCGGCAAGGAGAATGCGGCGCGCCGACTTAAGCAGGGGGGTGCGACATGAAACGTAGGGTGTTGAATGGCTGCCTGATCCTGTCGGGCATCGTGCTGCTCGCGATCCTCGCCAGTTTTGTCCGGGTCGGGGCTACCGCGGACACCGTGGTCGTGCTCAGGACCGCGGGAATGACCTGCGGCAGCTGCGCGGAGCAGGTGACCCGGGCGCTGCAGTCGGAGCGCGGCGTGGCGTCGACCGAGGTGGATCTCGCGGGCGGCAGGGTCATGGCGGGCTTCGACGCGAAACAGACCGGACCCGGTAAACTCGCCGCCAAGGTCGCCGCCGCCGGCTACGCCAGCCAGGTGCAGTCGGTGCTCACCCCGGAGCAGTTCAAGTCGCTCTCGGGTCACCAGGTCGGGAGCCTGCAGGCGCAGGCGGGCTGTTGCGGAAAAGTCGGCTGCGGCAGTGCCAAGGTCAAGAACTAGCCGCCGGCGCGCGCTTGAACTTCGCCAAAACGCAGCCGCTAAATGGAAATCCTCCCGATTCAGGTCGGGGCTGTGGCAGGGCTCAGGTTGCTGACCGGCCCAAATAAAAGAAGAACCAAAAGGGGAAAATCAATGAACAATCAGGGTAAAAAGGGGCTGAAGTACGGGGTGATCATCGGTCTGGCGCTGCTCGCGGGGGTGACGGCGGCATTTGCCTTTAATTTCCCCGGTTTGGGTAAGTCCGAGAAGGTAAAGCCGGTGAACGGTGTTGTCTCCATTGCGGTCGCGAAGCTGAGCGACGGGACCGCCCATTATTATCGTCTTGAGGACGGCGGCAAGGAGCTCAAGTTTTTCCTTGTGAAGGGGAGCGACGGGGCGATCCATGCCGCCTTCGACGCCTGCGACGTCTGCTTCAGGGAGAAGAAGGGGTATCAGCAGCAGGGCGATCAGATGCTCTGCAAGAACTGCAACCAGAAGTTCGCCATCAACAAGATCGGCGTCGCCTCGGGCGGCGGGTGCAATCCCTCCCATCTTCCGGCCAGGATCGACGGGGCCTATATCCGCGTCAGCGTGGCGGATCTCAAGGCCGGCGCGCACTTTTTCTGAACGGGGACCGCGATTGCTCGTGCCGCCATGGCAGGGAATAAAAGCATGCATGAAGGAACACCATGAGACTGCACAACATCTCGTTCAACAACCTGCGACGGCGCAAGTCGAAGCTGGCCTTTCTGATCGTCGGGCTCACCATCGGGATTGCCACCATCGTCACCCTGGTCACCTTGACCAAGTCCATGTCGGGCGACATAGAGCGCAAGATGGACGAGTTCGGGGCGAACATCCTGATCACCCCGCAGCAAAATGGGCTCGCCATGAACTACGGCGGCATTAATCTCGGCGGGGTCAGCTTCGACCAGAAGGAGATCCTGGAGTCCGACCTTTCCCGGATCTCCACCATAAAGAACGGCAAGAACATCTCGGCCGTGGCGCCCAAGGTGCTGGGAGGGGTGCGGGTGGCAGGCCGGCAGGTCATGCTGGTCGGGGTGCTGTTCGACAAGGAGCTGAAGCTTAAGCAGTGGTGGAAGATCTTCGGCGAGGCGCCCAAGGGCGCTGGCGAGCTACTGCTCGGCAGTGACGCGGCCCGGGTGCTGAACGTCATGACCGGCGACCCCCTGGTGCTCAAGGGGGAGCGCTTCCGGGTGACCGGAGTCCTGGACCAGACCGGCTCCCAGGACGACTCCCTGGTCTTCGCCCAGCTGGGCGTGGCCCAGAGGCTCCTGGGTAAGCAAGGGCGCATCAACCTGGTGGAGGTGGCCGCCCTCTGCTCCGGCTGCCCGATTGGCGACATGGTGCTGCAGATCGCCGAGAAGCTCCCGGACGCCAAGGTGAGCGCCATCCAGCAGGTGGTGGAGGGGAGGCTGAAGGCGCTGGACCAGTTCCGGCGCTTCTCCTGGGCCATGGCCGGCGTGGTCGTCTTCATCGGTTCCCTGATCGTCTTCGTCACCATGATGGGGAGCGTCAACGAGCGGACCACGGAGATCGGGGTGTTCCGGGCCATCGGGTTCCGAAAGAGCCACATCATGCGCATCATACTGCTGGAGGCGGCCGTCGTCGGACTCTTGGCGGGCCTTCTCGGCTACTGGACCGGGATGGGGGGCGCCTGGCTGGCGCTTCCCTTCATGGCGGAGGGAAAGCTGGTGGCGCTTGCCTGGGACCCCCTGGTCGCCTTCGGCTCGCTCGGCCTCTCCCTCGGGCTCGCCCTGGTGGCGAGCCTTTACCCGGCGCTCCAGGCGAGCAGGATGGATCCGACCGAGGCGCTCAGGGCGCTATGAACATTACACTCAAGGAGCATCAGGCAATGTCGCTGATCAAGGTGCGGGATCTCGCCAAGAGCTATCGAAGCGGGGACGAGACGGTGGAGGCGTTGCGCGGGGTGGATATCAGGATCGCTCAAGGTGAGTTCATCACCATCATGGGGCAGTCCGGTTCCGGGAAGAGCACGCTCCTTTCGGTGCTGGGCGGGCTGAACCGCCCCTCCCGGGGGACCGTGGAGATGGCGGGGATTGACCTCTATGCCCTTTCCGGGGAGCGCCTCGCCGATTTCCGCAGCGAAAGGCTCGGATTCGTGTTCCAGTCCTTCAATCTGATCCCCTACCTGACCGCCCTGGAAAACGTCATGCTGCCCCTTGCCATACGCCGCATGAAAGGGAAGCAAAAGATCGCCGCCGCGAGGGAGGCGCTCTCGCGCGTGGGGCTTGGCGCCAAGGCGGACCGGCTCCCCAACGCGCTCTCCGGCGGCGAGCAGGAGCGGGTGGCCATCGCGCGCGCCGTGGTGAACCGCCCCCATATCCTGCTCGCCGACGAGCCGACCGGCAACCTTGACTCGAAGACCAGCCGGGAGATGATGGACCTTTTTCGCGCCCTGAACCAAGCCGGCCAGACCGTGGTGATGGTGACGCATAACCCGGAAAATTGCGACTATTCCGACCGGACCATTCAGCTCAAGGACGGCCTGGTCGTGGCGCAAGGGTAAGCGTTTGCGGAGGGATTTCTTGACACCCGTCTTCCCGGGGGTGTATTAAAGAAGACAGCTAGCGCAAACGCAGGGGGTCGCACGACAGATGAAAAAGGATAAGGACGAGCGCATGAGGTCGCACCTGAAGCTCGTTGTGAACAATACCGAGAACAGGAGTGCCAGGCCCGCGGGTGCAGAGCAGGAGTTCATCCCGCTGGAGGAGCTGATCGCCAATCGGGACGGGTTTCGCCCTTCCTTCTATCGGGGGATGGGGAAGCTGCAGACCAAGGGGTATCAGGCGCTGGAGCGCTTTCTACAGGGGAGGGACGCGCCCTACGGAATAGACCCGATCCACGGCAAGGTGATGGTGCTCCCCGCCGGCGATCTCTCGCCCGAGGCCCTGGAGTTCGGTTCGCCACAGGACGAGGTGTTGCTCTGCATAACGGAGGACGCCGGGGGCTCCGGCCTCTGCTTCTCCCTGGAGATGATCCTTCCCTACTTCAGCGAGGACGACGCCGTCATGGAGGAGGCGCTGCTGTTCGCGCCGGTCTTGCAGTACGGTGCGCTTTTTCTCGAGGAAAATCCGCACGACGGGCTCCTCGACCTGGTCTACCGTCTCGCCGTGCCGCTCTTCCCGTCCGTGCTCACGACCCGTCTCGCCGAAAGGATGTTCGCCATCTTCTCCTTCGAGTTGAAGGAGACCTTCATGGCGCTTTCCGACTACCCCGAGGTTTAAGCCTCGAGGGTGAACCTGGGCCGCCCTGATGTTCGGGGCCGGCTGCCAAGGTCGTTTCCTCCCTCCAAACCAGTCACACCTCCGAATTGAAATCATGAGCGTGGTGAGTCCGTGTCGCCGACATGGTTCACCAGCCTCGCTTGGCTCAACGCCATCGTTGAAGTTGTGGCGGCGCTCCCCTGCGGAATATATGCGTGTTCCCGAAACCACGCCCGTGGCATGATGATTCCTCCCACGCCTGCCCGGAATTTGAACGGGCGAATTCCTGGGTTCCCGCGCCGGTGCCGCCCTAGGCCGGCGTTTCATGCGATAGCCGCGGCGGGATCATTTCATATTGAAAAGTTCTACTGGATCTGCTAAAGATCATTAATATTTATCCCCCCTAGCTTCGCGCCCTGGGCAATGAACTGGATGCCACGGCGAAAATCGTGCAAGCGAGGTTTCGGGAACCTTGTCTTATCGCATGAGTACAGAAAAATCCCTTCTCTATCCGTATAGGACGTCATCCATGAAAATGTTGTAGTGGCTTCAAGCCGTTGATGGGAAACACCAAGATGATTTTCGTGAACGGTAAGATTGGCTGTCTTACCTGCCATAATCCGCTGAACGCTGAAAAAGGACATCTCGTCATGAGTGACAGAAACAGCGCACTTTGCACCACCTGCCACAACAAATAGCCAATTTGAATTGTCGGCGGCGCGCATGTGCCGCCGCCGATGATGATATCCTCGCAGGTCAAAGTCCCTTGCCATATCCAAGATGGCGAGGGACTTACTTCTTGAGCTGATGCTGTTCCGTTCTCCGAAGTAACATTTATTTCTTCCGCAGGTGATCCCGTCTCCGCCTACGCCACGTTAAGGGGCAAGGCATGCCGATGCTGCGCCAAGTGGGAGGATTGACGTCCTTCACTCTGTTTCCACCGTGGACGGACGCGCCACGCGTGGTGCGTTCTCCATTCGACCCTGACCGCGTGTCCTTGCGGGTCGTGGTGAGGCGGGTGTTGTGTTTTCCGTTCGCATCTCCGAGCCTTCCGGGCCGGCAAAATTGGTGACAGGCACGCCGACTTCCGGGTCCGAGGCATGGCTCTCCTCCGATTTCTCCGCTGAGTCACTGCTATATTCAACGATGTAACCGTCGTCCGTTTCCTCGATGCTCCCATGCCCGGCGTGTACCGGCACGGCAAACGCCGACAACATCAAGCAGGTCAGTATGGTTTTCATCATCGGGGACCTCGGGGGTTTCCGGTTTATTGTCGCTACAAGCAGGCGGTCAGGGGGCGACCGCGATATGTGGGAATCAGTCAGCTTAGCGCTATCGGGGTTGAAGGCCGCAGGAGTCGACGGCCTTTAGATATAATTCTCTATCAGTTCTTCAATGATCTCACCAATGGTGGTCCGCCGATGAGCCGATGCGATCTTGAGTTTCAGGTGCAAATCCTGGCGGATGTTCGCCGTCAGTCGCACGTCGCCGACCGGTACCAAACCTGACACCTTCTTAACGGCAGGAGCGCTCACCACGACGGGAGGCTTGACCTTTTTCCTCATCGGTTTCGCGGGAGAGGCGGGTGTCGGCCTCGGTTCCTGGGCCTGCCTCTTCACCGCGGCCCCGGCCGTCTCAAAGAGTCCCATCTGGTTTTCTTCTTCAGACATCACTTTCTCCGTCTCCTCGAATATTTCCGGGGAGTATATCAGCATCTACTTACCCGGTTCAACCGTTTTTTGCGGCAATGGGTGCAGGATAAACCTCTTTCCAAAAACCCGATTATGTTGTACCTTAGGTTCCCTAGCGCCCGTAGCTCAGCTGGATAGAGTACCTGGCTTCGAACCAGGGTGTCGGCGGTTCGAATCCGTCCGGGCGCACCAATAAAAAATAAGCACTTACAAGTCTTCTTGTAGGTGCTTTTTTTTGTTTGCTCTCTCTATCTCTCTGGCCTATTGGCAAGGGTTGAAACCGTTCAAGGATGCGAAGGCTGATTGGGTATTCTATAGGAAAAGACGGCAACGCTTCTTAGGCGAGAGGTGTAACCGTTAAGTTGGTGGGGCAGGTTCAGTCATCGGTGAGTTTGAGCAGAACCCTGGACCAGAATTCCGCGCTCCCTTTCCCTTAGGGAGCCATCCTGCCGTCTTACTGTCAGCTCTCCACTTTCCTCTTGGCCTCGTAGCGTGCCAGTGCCTGCACCACTCCCGGGTCGAACTGAGAATCCACGTATCTGAATAACTCGGCAAGGGGATCTGGCAGGAGGGCCATCTCTCGGTACGGCCTGTTCGAATTGATGGCGTCGTAGGCGTCCGCGACCGCAATGATGCGCGCCTCCAGCGGGATGTCCTCCCCCTTAAGCCCCTCCGGGTAACCTGTGCCGTCATACCATTCATGGTGATGCAGAATCCCGGGCAGGACTTCCCGCAGCTTTTCGATGGGTGCCAGGATGGCGACTCCCATTTCCGGGTGGAGCCGCATGGGGGTGATCTCGATTTCGCTTAGGGGCGCCTTAACGTCAAGCAGCGCGTCGATGACGCCGATCTTTCCAATGTCGTGGAGCAGGCCTCCCAATCGCACCCGCTCCGTCACCTCATCGTCGAGTCCCATCTCCCGGGCGATGGCGACCGAGAGGTGCATGACTCGTTCGGAGTGCCCCATGGTCCAGGGCGATTTGGCGTCTATGGCGTTGGTGAGGCTTGCCACGGTGCTGATGAAGAGTTCGCGCAATTCCTCGTAGAGACGGGCGTTTTCCAGGGCGACGGCCATCTGCGCGGCGATCTTCTCGATGGCGAAGGTGTCCTCGGCGCTGAACTTGCCGGGCTCGATACGCCCGAGGAGCAGCACCCCCATGGCGGCTTCCTTGCTCACCAGGGGGATGGCGATCAGTGACTCCAACCCCGCGTCCCTGAGGGAGCTGTCCGGCCGGCCAGGTTCCTTTATCTTCGAAAGAGAGCTGATGTGACGGCTCCCGCCGCCCTCGAACGCGTCGCCGGCGAGGCTGTCCCCGATGATCCTGTTGCCGGAACTGAACGAACCCGGGATCGCAATGTCGCTGGCGCGGGCGACCTGAACGACCAGTTCCCCTTTTTCCTGCACCAGCACCGCAATGAAATTGCACTGTATGATCCACCCGATACGTTCGATGGCGGTTTCGATGATCCTTGCGTGGCTCAGGGTGGAGGAGATCGACTTGTTGATTTCGTCGAGGGTGAAGATCACGTCGGAGCGTCGGGCCATCGCCACGGACATTTCCAGTGAGTCGTTGAACAGGCTGATGTGGCTTGCCAGCAGGGCGGCATGGGAGACCATCAGCTTGACGAGTTCGATCTCATTCGCCGAAAAGGGGGGATGGGTGTTGGAGCGTGCCACGAAAACGACACCCTCCACCTGATTGCGCACCAGCATCGGGGCGGCCAGCAGCGTGAGTCCCCGCAGCACCTTGCGCAGTCCAGCCGGGACCAGCCCGGAGCTGTCGGAGTCCGAGATCACCAGATGCTTTCTTTTGCGCAGGATGCTTTTCAGAAGCGGGATTTTGCCGGCGGGCAGTGGCAGTTCCCGGAAAAGGTCGAGAAAGCGCGGCGGCAGGCCGCAACTGCGAGCGGGGTCGAAGCCGTGACGCTCCCGGTCGCGGAAATAGACCACCGCCCATTTGGCGTGCACCGATTTCTTCAAGAGAACGGAAAGCCCTTTCAGTACCTCGTCTTCGACGGTCAGTCCCGTCAGGCTCTCTACGCCCTGTTGATATGCTCCAAACGCACCAGTCATGGCCCTATATTATCATACCCATTGGGTAAAGGTTGCCGTTTTTGTGGATCCTCCGCACGATTTCAGGTATTCAGCAGTTATTAGCCATGGCTAACACTGATTACTCGTGGCGTCGAGCGCGACCGGTACTTATTTGGTGGACAGCGATACTCACATAGCGTCAACGTTTGACAGACAGTCAACAGCGCCGTAGGTGGCTTTGATCAAGCGGAACTCTGTGATCTCCCTGCCGGCTCTTCTCGACCAGTCCGTTCTGTTACAGTGGTGTCGGAGTGTCGTTGATTCCTGTCCTGGCGAGGTAGCTGTCAGGTGAGCGGGTGGATTGCCTTTGGAAGGGATCGGCCATGGCACGCAATCCGTTTGCCGCGGCATGCCCTGCGTGGTTGTCATGTCCCGGTTGAAGGGGAACTGGGGGCGGTTCAGGGGAAGCTTTGTGGCTTTCGCCGCACTTAACCGCGGAGCGTCGACAAGAAAGAGGGGCTACGCGTGAACGTAACCCCTCGTCTGGTATCTAGGGCTGTCTTTATCCCGTCCGGCCGCTTGCCGCGGCCGGCGGGCTTATTGCGCAGGCGCGCGGTCCGGGAAATAATCCGGCGGGGAGTCATAGTCCGACGGGGGAGGGGGCGTCGCCTGGATGTTCCGCTGGCGGTAGCTCCTTCTCGCAGTTCCGGGGATCTGGTTCCCGTTTGCATACATGCATTGCAGGTAGGTATTGTCGTAGCGGCGTTGGGCCTGCTGGCCGTAGACCTGGCCCGCGTCGGCGCCACTGGCGCTTCCTAGCAAAAGCCCGCTCCCGGCTCCGATGGCCGCGCCCGCGCCGGCGTGACCCGATGCGGCGCCCAGCAACGCGCCGACCCCGGCACCGATCGCGGTACCGACGGCGGCTCCCGACACCGCGTTCTGGTTGTAATTCTCCTGCGGGTTCAGCCCGATCCGCTGCTCAGCCGAGCGTCTGCAGGCGGCGTCCTCGGACTGGAATACCTCGAAAGGCTTGCCGGGCGTCGGCAGCACCATGACGCTTGGACCGGTCGGCAGGGTCGCGCAGCCGGATAGCGCCAGCAGTATCAGAAATGCCGGGATTCTCTTCATCCGTTCTCCCATATCGATCACTCCTTAGGTGCCGGCGCGGCCGGGGCCGGCAGCACCTTCATCCAGCCGCTGGGGCATTTTTTCAGGTTCGGGTAATACCCCTGCGGTTCCGGACAGTAATACCAATACTGCTGTTCAGGTTGCGGCGCCGGCTGGTGGACATACTCCACGGGTTCCTGGCGAATGACGACCGGCGGAGAGTTGTAGTATGGGTAGCCATACCCCGGGTAGCCATACCCGTACGGCGCTCCCCACCAACCCGGGCCCCAGACTGGTCCGATCCAGACTCCACCCCTGAAATGCGCGTCTCCCGGCAGGGAATACCCGAAAAGCAGCACCACGGCAGCCAGGATGATACAAACGGACTTTTTCATGCTTGCCTCCCGTTTACCAGAAGTCGTCCTTATTAGTAGCTACATTTTTTGCTTATTTGGATTGCTTCGTCAAGCAATATTATGGCCGGCGCGGCAAGGGTCCCGGGAGTGTCGGTCGGCGGTGATCTAGAGCCGTGCCACGAAACCCCTGCCGGTTCGCGAGCCACGCAGCCTTGCTGCAGTGCACCGGCATGGGGATTGTTTTTTGCGGCTCCCTCTCCCCGTGCCGGTGGCTTGTCCTGGTGACTCGCGCTACTGCGTCGCGCTTTTCCTGCAGGAGAGGAACTTCCGGGCTTTCAGCTCACGTTTGGCCTGGATTGCCTTCAGTTTCGACCCCTGATCCGGTGTAAGCAGGGCGAGGAATTGCCGGGTTTCCTGCGCCCTCTGGACGGCGAGGTCGGCCTCGGCGGCGGCTACCTTGGCCGACTGCGAACGAATCGCGGCCTCATCGGCGTTGCCGGACTGCACCAGGGTCCTCAGCTCATGCTTGGCGGTCAAAAGGGCTTTGAAGAGCGGTTTGTGCTGGGTCTGGTTGCTTTCGAAAAGCGCCTTTGCCTGGGTCTTCTGCTGATCGGTCAGTCCCAGTTCCCTGGCTATTTTCCTGAATTCCCGATGCCCTCGCTGACCCTTGTAGTGATGCTGCTCGCCCTTTGCCCCGTGTTGGTCGGTGGGTGAATCGCTGTCGGCGATGGCCAGGGTGCCGCCGAAGGCCGTTGCCGCCGTGATGCAGGTTAACAGTACCAGTGGTCTTAGCTGTTTTCTCATGGTGTTTCTCCTTGGTTTTCGTGCGGGTTATCCCGTCCGTTTGGGGTTGCTCCTGATGATGTGGCAAACTTACTGTCAAATTGTGGAGAAAATAGGGAAGAACTAAGGAAATGCGGTATCGAGGCAATTTATCCGCTGCAGTAGAGCTCGCTGAGCCTTGGCGATATGACTATCCCGAGCCTTCCGTAAAGCATAAGAGATGACTCGGCCGCGGGTCGATAGGCATGCTTTTGTTATTTTGTTTGAATTGACTCAGTGTAATAAGTATAATAGGTCAAGGGGGGTAGTCGGTTAGAGCCACCTATCCAGCTACTCCCAGTTATATCCGTTTGTTACATCGCACTCCGTAACCGGGCCCGTTGAGACCGCGCGTTCAAGCAGCCTT
>Ga0209125_1000711_pt1 | contig 39158 bp, 34 predicted proteins | sample BarGraIncub1131A_FD_184503 | JGI IMG/M metagenome (GOLD analysis project Ga0209125, IMG submission 184503) | Arctic peat soil microbial communities from Barrow, Alaska - Barrow Graham LP Incubations 11-31A (SPAdes) (version 2) | ecosystem: Environmental > Terrestrial > Soil > Wetlands > Peat... | reverse complement strand
CCGGGGAGTATCCCCTACAAAAGATGATGTGAAGAAGGCGGTCTCCGGTCAGTCCGGCGGTGTTTTTCCCGGCGCTTTCTGCAAACTTGTCGAAGATATTGCAGGAGACCCTGACTATGCGCTTGCGGTTCATGCCGACGGAGCGGGCACAAAATCCTCTGCCGCATACCTGCAGTACAGGGAGACCGGCGACGTATCGTGGTTTGCTTCCCTTGCCCAGGACTCCCTGGTCATGAACACGGATGATCTGGCCTGTGTCGGCGTTTTATCCGGCATGAGCCTTTCTAATACAATCGGGCGCAATGCCCACCGTGTAAACGGTGCCTGTATTGCGGCAATTATTAACGGATACGACGCAGTAATCGGTAAGCTCCATGATTTAGGCATTGATATTCATATGACCGGCGGGGAGACGGCGGATGTCGGCGATCTGGTCCGTACACTCATAGTGGATTCGACAATTGTGGCACGCGTCAAAAGATCAGATGTAATAAGTGCCGCCAACATCAAGCCGGGACACGTTATCGTAGGTCTCTCATCTTCCGGGAAAGCCACATATGAGGATCACGAAAATTCCGGTATTTCGTCCAACGGTCTTACGGCAGCAAGACATATGCTGCTGTCCAAATATTATCTTGAAAAATATCCGGAGTCGATATCAGAGACGATTCCTGCAGACAAAGTGTACTGCGGCAAATTCCGCCTGGAAGACCCGCTTCCCGGAAGCAGCATGACGGTAGGTGAGGCAATCCTGTCTCCGACACGAACATACCTGCCTGTCCTTGCCCGGATTCTCGCAGCACATCGTACCTCCATTTCCGGAATTATTCACTGCACCGGAGGCGGACAGGCAAAATGTAAGGATTTCGGCAGAAATCTTCGTTATGTAAAAGACAATATGTTCCCGTTTCCGCCGATTTTTCAGGCAATCTTCGATTCAGGAGAAATTCCCATGAAAGAGATGTTCCAGGTATTCAATTGCGGACACAGAATGGAATTCTACTGTGAACCCGCCGCGGCAAAGGACATCATCGATATGGCGGCAGAATTTGGAATCGAAGCGAAGGTCATCGGGCACGTGGAATCCCTGCCGGAAGGCACTCCCAATGAAGTCGTCATAGAGGCTTACGGACAGAAATTTGTATATTGACAAGAATCGTATGCACCGATATAATGTTGCTTGTTCGCTGAACGGACGACCGCGGAAAACATGCAAATGATTCCCGGATGATCCTTTCCGATATGCGCGCCTTTAGCTCAGATGGTAGAGCAACTGACTCTTAATCAGTGGGCCCTGGGTTCGAGTCCCTGAAGGCGCACCAACAAAAATCCTTGGAGACTGTGAGATTTCCGGGGATTTTTATTTTTACGGTCTTGCGCTGCTGATAACTTTTCCGGCATCAGCAGAGACTCCCCTTGCAGTCATTAACTCTGATACGGTAACAATCTGATAACCTCTCGCGATAAGTTCTGGAATAATTGTTTCGCAGGCAGCTGCGGTTGACGGATAAAGGCTGTGCATCAAAATTATATCCCCGTCTTTTACATTGTTGAGTACACTTGTTATTGTTGAGGAAGCACTCCTTGTTTTCCAGTCCCTGGTATCGATGGACCACAACACGAGAGGACGGTCCACAGTGTTCAGGACAGTTGAATTATATGAACCTTCCGGAGGGCGGATCAACGCAGGATATTCCCCGGTAAGATTGAATATCAATTGATCTGTTCTGGCAATTTCAGAACGTATCTCTGATGCGCTGAGGCTCGAAAGATTGTGATGGCTGTACGTGTGGTTGCCGATCTCGGATCCCTGGTTATAGATTTCCAGAATTGTATCTGAATATTCAGCAATCCGGTATCCTGCCACAAAGAATGTCGCATGTGCTCCATTTGCACTCAATGTGTTCAATTTTTCGAGACAATTCAGCTTATCAGGTCGTTGCCTTCACTGCAGCACAGATTCCGGACATTGACGGCAGGTTATACCCACCTTCTTTGGCCGGACTTTTATACCCTGACGGTATCCCCATCTATCCGGAAAGCGACCTTCCGCGGCTGATCCGGCAATTTGATGTTGATCAGGTGATCTTTGCCTATAGCGATGTCTCACATATGTATGTCATGAACACTGCGTCACTGGTCCTTGCATGCGGTGCGGATTTCCGGCTGATGGGACCGAAAAGTACCATGATCAAGTCCTGCCACCCGTTAGTCGCTGTCACAGCGGTGCGGACCGGCTGCGGAAAAAGCCAGACTACCCGCTATGTAGGCAGGCTCCTCAAAGAGGCCGGGCTGAAGGTTGCTGTCATCCGGCACCCCATGCCGTACGGCGAACTCGCTGAACAGGCAACACAGCGTTTTGCAAGCTATGACGACCTCGAAAGGCACCATTGCACGATTGAGGAACGTGAAGAATACGAACCGCTGATCAGCGCCGGTCTTTTGGTCTATGCGGGTATCGATTATGCCGCGATTCTTCATCTGGCCGAAGCCGAATCGGATATCATCATCTGGGACGGCGGTAACAACGATTTTCCGTTCTATGTTCCGGACATCCATATTGTCGTTACCGATCCGCACCGTGCGGGTGACGAAAGAATATATCATCCCGGAGAGATGAATCTTCGTATGGCAGATGTTGTCATCATCAACAAGGTGGATTCTGCAGAACCGGACAAGGTAGAGGCCGTGAAAGCTTCCATTGCAGCACTCAATCCGGATGCAGCGGTCATACTTGCCAACTCCCTTATTACAATGGACGAGCCGGAACGGATAAAAGGCAGGAAGGTTCTGGTGATTGAGGACGGCCCTACAATCACGCACGGACACATGTCCTACGGGGCCGGCGTCATTGCGGCAGAGAGATTAGGCGCCAGTGAATTGGTCGATCCAAGGCTTTATGCCGTGGGCAGCATCGCTGAAACATTCAAAAAATGGCCCCGGATCACACGTTTGCTCCCGGCTATGGGTTACAGCCGGAAGCAGATTGATGAATTGGAGGAAACGATCAACCGTACTCCGGCTGAGCTTGTCATCATCGGCACCCCCATCGATCTGCGGCGATTTATGAATATCGAAAAACCAGTGGTCCGGGTTCAATATGAACTGGAAGAAATTGATCCGAAATTGAGTGGTATCCTGAGAAAAACATTAAAACTGCAGGAGGAAAAGAGCTGATGGATGCATTCAAACTTGCCGAATTCACCGCACCTGACTTTTCCGGAACTCCTTTTACAGATGCGCCGGAAGCCAAACTTGAACCGGCGCCGCTCGATACGGTCGCTCCGGATCATTACCATGCCATGTCCATTTTTCCGGAATACTTCCATATTGGAGGGAAGTGGATGCTGGCTGAAGAAAGCCGGATGGACTGTGTCGCAGTTTTCGCAGAAAACAGGATCTATGTCCGTGAATTCAGGCACCTCCGCAAGGGTGACCTGGTGATTGTCGGACGCACTGAAAAAGCGGAAGAAGGTATATTTGTCCACATCAGGGGCTTTAATCACGAAGATACCCAATCTTCGGATGCGTTCGCTTTTCGTCAGGGACGATCAAGGGAAACAGCCTTTTCCATGGATTATGATCTTTTATATAAATTACTGAAGCATGACCGTGAAAACGGCCATATTGTCTGGGTTTTGGGTCCGGCCTGTGCTTTTGACTCCGACGCCCGGGCCGCTTTTTCAAAACTGGTCCAAAACGGATATGTAGACGCGCTCCTTGCCGGAAATGCACTGGCTGTCCATGATCTGGAGGGAGCATATCTTCAGACGGCTCTGGGTCAGGACATATATACTCAGAAAACTATGCCAAACGGTCATTATAACCATTTGGACACGATTAACAGGGTTCGCAGTTATGGCTCGATCCCGGCATTTATAAAAGCGGAGGGCCTTCATGGGGGAATCATCGCCAGCTGCGTTGAAAAAAACATACCTGTGGTGCTGGTCGGGTCAGTCCGGGATGACGGGCCGCTGCCGGAAGTCCATGCGAATGTCTATGAGGGGCAGGACGCGATGCGCATCTTTACCGGGCAGGCTACAACCGTCATATGTCTGGCGACAACCCTGCATACGATCGCCGCAGGCAATATGACGCCATCTTTCCGGGTCATGCCCGGTAATGTGATCCGGGAGGTATATTTCTATACCGTAGATATCTCTGAATTTGCGGTCAACAAGCTCTCGGACCGCGGCAGCCTGTCCGCTAAGGGCATTGTGACCAACGTACAGGATTTTATTGTTACCCTAAGCAAAGGACTTGGGTTGTAGCCGGCTGATATCTTCAAGTCCTTTGAAGGCGCATCAGAACATGAACGTCCTGGAACAGTAATGGAAAATGCAATCGACCTCACCCGGCAGTATGGCGTCCGCCGGCTAATTGCGGTACAATAGATATGCGGTGAGTTCTAATCGCTGCCGCTCGCGGATATTGAATCTTTGCAGTATGTAATATGCTCGAAGGGGATGCCGCGGCAGCAGGAACGGCTTTCGTTTATTGTAATCATCAGCCAGCAAATATATCAAATGAGGTGAATAGTATGGGTAACAGGAATATTAACAACAAAGAGACTAAGAAGAAGAAAAAAGTTGACGTGGCAGTTCCGGCAGTGTCCCTCAAATCAGTCGTAGCTCCGCAGCCCGAAATTATCAAAAAGGCCAAAAAGCCTCAGGCTCCGAAAGACATTGACGAAGAATAAGCCTATTAATAATTAGAAATAAGCGAGATATGAATGACAAAAAATTATGACTTCGCCATGACTCACGGCGGAAAATTTCATGCCGATGACGTGTTTTCGGCTGCACTTCTAAAAATGATTTATCCGGGAATTCATATCATCCGCGCTTTTGAAGTGCCGGATGATTTTGACGGAATTGTATTTGATATTGGTTTCGGCAAATTTGATCACCACCAGAAAGATGCCAGGATACGTGAGAACGGTGTTCCCTACGCGGCTTTGGGTCTGCTTTGGCATGAATTCGGAGGAAGTATCATAGGTGCCGGCTGCCCGCCGGAACAGGCGGCGAAGGAAGCGGCTCGTTTTGACGAGCGGTTTATTCAGCCGTTGGATGAGGATGATAATACAGGCTGCGGTAACCCTATAGCAGCGGTTGTGGGTACTTTCAACCCCAGTTGGGACTCGGAGGAATCTGCGGACCAGTGCTTTGAAGAGGCGGCTGCATTTGCATCGGTCATTCTCAAGAAAAGACTGAATAGTATTATGAGCATTAACCGCGCCAGAAAGCTTGTTGAAACGGCTTTGCTGGAGTCTAAGGAAAACATTGTGATCCTGCCGAAATTTGCACCGTGGAGGATGGTTCTTCTGCAGTCGGATTCGACATTTGTCATTTATCCTTCCCAAAGAGGCGGTTTTTCTGCGCAGGCGATACCGCTTGATTCGGACACCAAAGAATTGCGGTGTGCTTTTCCCGAAAAATGGGCCGGCTTGACAGCATGCGAGCTTCAGAAGATTTCGGGAATCAAAACGCTGACATTCTGCCATAAAAGTCAGTTTCTTATTTCAGCGGGTTTTCTTGAAGATACGATTGCTGCCTGTAAGTTTGCATTAAAATTGAAGAATGTGAACAGCGGTACGGACTTCAGGATGGAATCCCTTGCCGGTTTTGCGACGGGCATCCGGATAAATTTGCGAACGGATGAGGTGTAAGCACAGATGCTGCTTTCCGCAGAAAAAATTACGAAAAGCTATAGTGAGAAAATTCTTCTGAACGGAGTGTCCCTTTACTTGAATGAGGGGGATAAAATCGGCGTCATTGGTGTCAATGGCACCGGCAAATCTACTTTTCTCAATATTATAGCGCAGATGGAAGATCCTGACGGCGGAACTATTTCGAAAAATCCGGGCGTCCGGATCGAATATCTGCAGCAGAATCCGATATGGAATGAGAAGCTGACGCTTCTCGAGCACGTATTTTTAGGAACTGCAACGGCCCTTCGCCAGACAAAGGAATATGAAGCGAAGACTGTATTGACCAAGCTCGGTCTTACGGAATATGACACTCCGATCAGCCAGCTGTCCGGCGGCCAAAGAAAACGTGCCGCAATAGCGAGTGCCCTGATTCATCCGTGTGAAGTACTGATTCTCGATGAACCGACAAACCATCTGGATAACCAGATGGTTATGTGGCTCGAAAACTATCTTTCTAAATATACGGGCGCGATCATTATGGTTACGCATGACCGATATTTCCTTGACCGTGTCACCAATAAGATTATTGAGCTTGACCATGGCAATTTATACAGCTATCAGGCGAACTATTCCAAGTATCTTGAGATGAAGGCCCAACGTGAAGAAGTCACTTTGGGCACGGAACGCAAGAACAAAAGCCTGCTGCGAAAAGAATATGAGTGGATGCAGCAGGGTCCCAAGGCACGGGGTACAAAGAGCAAAGACAGAATTGCACGGTATGAAAACTTAAGCGATAACATCGGCCGATCAGAATCGACCAGGCTGGAACTCAGTTCCATGTCGACGCGTCTGGGCAAAAAGACACTGGAAATTACTGATATCTCCAAAAGTTTCGGCGGCAGGGAATATATCAGTCATTTCAGCCATATCATTTCACGTGATGCCAGGATCGGTATTGTCGGCAAAAATGGCTGCGGCAAATCGACACTTCTCAACATGATAAGCGGAAGACTTTTGCCGGATTTTGGCACTGTTGTATTCGGTGATACAGTCAAACTCGGGTATTTTTCCCAGGACAGCCAGGAAATGGATGTTTCGCTTCGCGTGATTGACTTCATCCGGAATATTGCCGAGACAATTGAGACCAGGGACGGTCCGCTTTCCGCATCGCAGATGCTGGAGAAATTCCTGTTTGCGCCTGACCTGCAGTGGAATACTATAAAGCGGCTTTCCGGCGGAGAGAGAAGAAGACTATACCTGCTGAGCATTATCATGGAAGCCCCGAATTTTCTCCTTTTGGATGAACCTACAAATGACCTGGATATTCAGACGCTTACCATCCTGGAGGAATATCTGGAAAATTTCAACGGGGCTGTCATTACTGTGTCTCATGATAGATATTTTCTTGATAAAGTAGTCGATACGATTTTCGATTTTCAGGACGACGGGATAATTACCAAATATCTCGGAAGTTATTCGGAGTATCTTGAGCAAAATGAAGCGGATGCAGGCCAGCTGGCCGCTTCTGAGGCCAAAACAACGCAGGATAAGAGATGGAACAAGATTAAAAAACTCAAATTCACCTATAATGAGCAGCGGGAATATGAAAAAATTGATTCTGACATTGCTGACTTAGAAACACAGTTGTATGATGTGTCTATAGATATGCATAAAGAATCAAGTAATTACATTATGCTTCAGGTGCTCATGGAGAAGAAAGAATCCCTCGAACTGGCGCTCGATGATAAAATGTCCCGTTGGGTCTATCTTAATGACCTTGCGGAAAAAATTGCAGAAACCGACAGTTAGGATAAGAATGCGGATAAGCGCTCATAGTAAAAGAGGTGAACAGTATGAAGACTATCAATATCGGCAATAGTGGTATTTGTGCTTCAGAAATTGCTCTTGGATGTATGCGGATTAACGGTTTATCATTAATCAAGGCCTCTGAACTGGTTCGAACGGCCCTTGAAGCTGGAATCGATTTGTTTGACCATGCCGATGTATATGCAGGCGGCCAGGCAGAGGAGATCTTTGGAAAGATTCTTAAATCCGAATCCATAGCCCGGGATAAGATCTTTCTTCAGACTAAGTGCGGTATCTGCGACGGATACTTTGATTTTTCCAAAGAACATATTATCGAGGCTGTTGAAGGCAGCTTAAAGCGCCTTCAGACAGATTATGTAGACATTCTCCTTCTTCACAGGCCGGATGCACTTGTGGAGCCGGAAGAGGTCGCTGCGGCGTTTTCAATTCTTCATGCAAGCGGCAAAGTCCGCCATTTTGGAGTCAGCAACCAGAAACCGATGCAGATTGCACTTTTGAAGCGCTATATTGAGCATCCGCTTATTGCCAACCAGCTTCAGTTCAGCATTGCCCATTCCCATATGATTCGTTCCGGCATTCATGTCAACATGCAGACGGATGACGCGATTGACCGCGACGGCAGTGTACTTGATTACTGCCGGCTTCACGATATTACGATTCAGGCGTGGTCGCCCTTCCAGCATGGTTTCTTTGCCGGTCCGTTCCTCGAGAATCTGCAGTATGCAGAACTGAATGCGAAAATGCAGCATATTGCCGACACAAGGGGCGTGACGAAGACCGCGATTGCCATCGCGTGGATTCTGCGGCATCCTGCGAAGATGCAGCCGATTGTAGGAACAACAAATATTATCCATCTGAAAGACATCTGTGAGGCTCCTGATGTGGAGCTTACCAGAAAAGAATGGTATGAAATTTATACGGCAGCGGGGAACACACTCCCGTAATTACCTGCAGATGATCCGTATGATTTTTGATAAGGCAGTCGTCCTGTTCAGCACGGATACGGCATAAAGAGCAATTGTTTCTTTATGCCGTATTTTTGAATACAATTTCGACTTATGATATAATTATTTAAATCAATTTTTGACAATTCCCAGTTCACAAAGTCATTATATTTTTCTTTTAAGGGGGTATTTCTATGAGTTCCTATCACGTAGAAACAAAATGCGTTCAGTCCGGCTACTCACCCAAAAACGGTGAACCGAGAGTCATGCCGATCGTGCAGAGCACGACTTTTAAATATGATTCGACTGAACAGATGGGACGCCTGTTTGATCTTGAGGAATCAGGATATTTCTATACAAGACTTGCCAACCCGACAAGCGATAATGTTGCCGCGAAAATCTGCGATTTGGAGGGCGGTGTTGCTGCAATGCTCACTTCTTCGGGTCAGGCAGCATCGTTCTATTCGATTTTCAATATATGCTCGGCGGGCGACCATGTTGTAAGCTCTTCGACAATTTACGGCGGAACGTATAATCTTTTTGCAGTTACCATGAAGCGTCTCGGGATTCTTTTCACGTTTGTTTCTCCCGATGCTTCAGAGGAAGAGATGAACGCCGCCTTTACCCCGGAGACAAAAGCTGTTTTCGGGGAGACGATTGCCAATCCTGCAATGACAGTCCTTGATATAGAGAAATTTGCAAAAGCGGCCCATGCCCATGGCGTACCTCTGATCGTGGACAACACATTTGCAACGCCTGTCAATTGCCGCCCGTTTGAGTGGGGTGCTGATATTGTTATCCACTCCACCACCAAGTATATGGATGGTCACGCGACAAGTGTCGGCGGATGTATCGTTGACAGCGGAAAATTTGACTGGAATGCAAATGCAGACAAATTCCCCGGCCTTACGACCCCGGATGATTCCTATCACGGCGTAACTTACACCGAGAGATTCGGCTCAGCCGCCTACCTTGTCAAAGCAACCGTACAGCTTATGCGGGATCTGGGATCTGTTCCGGCTCCCCAGAACTCCTTCTATCTCAGCCTTGGACTTGAGACACTGCATCTTCGTATGGAACGCCACTGCAGCAATGCGCTGGCAGTAGCCAAACACCTTCAGAATCATCCTAAGGTCGGCTGGGTCCATTATCCGAGCCTTCCATCCGACTCGGAATTCGCGCTTGCACAGAAGTATCTGCCGAAGGGATCCTGCGGTGTCCTGTCTTTTGGAGTAAAGGGCACAAGGGAAGATGCCGTTGCGTTTATGGATCACCTGCAGCTTGCAGCAATTGTCACACATGTGGCTGATGTAAGAACCTGTGTTCTTCATCCTGCCAGCCATACGCACCGTCAGATGAATGATGCCGAACTTGCCTCCGCAGGAGTCAGTTCGGATCTTATCCGCTTATCCGTGGGTATCGAAAATGTGAATGACATCATAGAGGATCTCGACCAGGCGCTCGCTTCCATATAATAGGGCGCGCAGTACACTAATTCACGGATTTCAGAGTTGAAGTTTATAATATTATTCCTGACAAATTATCCCGTTTACAGACATAAAGAAAGGCCTGATCCTGGAAATACTTCAGAATCAGGCCTTTTGAGTGTGCAATTAAGGTAAGGCTATTCAGCCATTTACCGCTGCATTGATCATGTTGACATAGACATTTTTGGGTGACATGCCGATTTTTTTCTCAACGGCGATACCGTCTTTAAAAAGAATGACTGTCGGGATACTCATGACGCCATACTTTGCCGCAATGCTCTGTGCTGTGTCAATATTAAGCTTTGCAACGTTGACTTTGCCGGCATATTCGTCTGCAATAGCAGATATTGTCGGGGAAAGCATTTTACATGGCATGCACCAATCGGCATAAAAATCAACGAGTGTGAGTCCGGAGCTGATCGCGGACTGGAAGGTTTCGCTTGTTAATACTTTTGTGTTTTCACTCATACGTTTGTTCTCCTTTTTTGTTGTAACAGTTTTGGTTTTCTATTTTCAATATGAAGCCGTAAGGCCAGCATACGAAGATACTCCGGGGTGTTTTTTATTTTTCCATGCCGCAGGCTGTGCATTCACGGTTCGTTTTCTGCTGCCCGGCAAGATCTGTTTCCCTGGCCTGGAAATGCCGGTATCCACCCAGCAGATTGTGGACACTATATCCGTATCCTTTAAGAAGCTGCTCTGACAAGTAGCCGCGAAGTCCGATCTGACAGGTGACGTAAATTTCCCTGTCGGCAGGAATCTCGGAAAGACGGTCACGCAGGCTGTCCAGCGGAATATTTACAGCTCCCGGGATGGTGCCGTGCTCGTATTCCCCTGCAGTACGTGTGTCAAGGAGCAGGGCGTTTTCCGGAAGGGAGGTGAGATCGTCGAGATAGAAAGGATTCGTCTTTTTGGAGAGAATGTTCTCCGCTACGTAAGCTGCCATGTTGACGGGATCTTTTGCCGAAGAGTAGGGCGGTGCATAGGAAAGTTCCAGTTCTTCAAGGTCATATACGGTCATTCCTCCGCGGATGGCTGTCGCGATTACATCAATTCTCTTATCGACCGTTTCGTAGCCTGTAATCTGTGCTCCAAGAATTTTGCCGTCGACCGGTGCAAAAAGCAGTTTGATGAACATTGGCATCGCACCGGGATAGTACGCCGCATGAGAGTTCGAATAAGTATACGCTTTCAGATATGGTATGCCTAATCGCATAAGCGATTTCTCGGATTCGCCTGTAACGGCAACCGTCATTTCAAAAACCTTGGCAATTGCTGTTCCCTGCGTGCCGTTATACGTACGGGGGATTCCGCAGAGCAGGTCGGCAACGAGGCGGGCCTGTTTGTTGGCGGGCGACGCCAGAGGGATTATCGCATCTTCATGTCCTGTAAATGTCTTTACGCCGATCGCATCGCCTAATGCATATACATCAGGTGCCGAGGTCTCCATTCTTTCATTTACAATGATCTGGCCGCGGGTCCCCAAAGCAATCCCGGAAGATTTGATGAAGCCCGTTTCAGGTAATACACCGATACTCAGAAGAACCATGTCGGCCTCGACAGCAAGGCCGGAAGCCAGGATAACTTCTTTTTCCGTAATACTCTGTGCCGTCTGATTCAGGAAAAGCCTGACACCTTTGGCACGTACGTGATTATGAAGGTCGTAACTCATATCAATGTCGATTGCTCCGATCAAATGGTCAACCGCCTCGACGATCGAGACTTTGATACCCTGTTCCCGAAGATTTTCAGCCATTTCAACCCCGATAAAGCCTCCTCCTATGATGACGGCAGACTTCGGGTGGACGGACTCAATAAATTCGCGGATATGCAGAGTATCCGGAATGGTTCGCAGCGTGAAAACGTGAGCCATATCGGCGCCGGGCAGCCGGGGACGAATCGGAGAAGCACCCGGAGACAATACAAGTTTGTCATAAGTCTCCTGATATGTTTTTCCGCTTTCATGATCCATTACCGTTACGGATTTGGCTGAAGTATCAATGCTGAGAACTTCGTTTTTAAGACGGATATCAACATTGAAGCGCTGAGTAAATCCTTTTTTTGTCTGAAGAAGCAAATCGGACTTTTCCTTGATCACATTTCCTACATAATAGGGAAGACCGCAGTTCGCATAGGAGATATATTTTCCCTTTTCAAAAAGAATAATCCGTGCATGCTCGTCGTTTCTTCTGAGCCGGGCAGCAACTCCGGCTCCGCCGGCCACACCCCCGACAATGAGAACTTTTTGGGAAACATCTGAAGTATTCATTTTATGTTCCTTTCTGTCTGCTTATCAGACTAAGAAAATCTGTTTTACGAGAATAGCCTTGCATAATATCCGAACCACCCGAGAAGCATCAGAATACCAAGTACTACCAGCAAAGATCCGCTAACTATTTTAACCAGCTGCATATGCTTTTTGAACCATGCAAATACAGATGATAATTCTTCAAAAAGGATGCTTGCCAAAAGGAATGGAATTCCCAGTCCAAGGGAAAAGACCAGAAGAAGGGCCATTCCCTCCCAGAGTGTTGATGACTGCCCCGAAAGGAGCAGTGCCGATCCGAGAAAAGGTCCCAGACACGGCGACCAGCCAAAACTGAATGCAATTCCCAGCAAAAGAGAGGAAAGCATGCCTGTGGTTCTCTTGCCAAAGTTCAGCCTGTGATCCTGATTCAGAAAGGGAATCTTTATCAGCCCGGTCATATGAATACCCAAAAGAATAATCACGGCACCGGAAACTTTCTCCAGAATATTTCTGTGGCTTACCAGCACCTGTCCGATCACAGTGGACGTGGCACCGAGCAGGAGAAAAACAATTGTAAAACCAAGGATAAAGAAGAGAGTGTTAATCACCAGACGTTTGGGGTGTGTCTTCCTTTTCGCTCCGGGTTCCTTGGACGGCGTTGCTGCAGCGTCTGTTTCTTCCGTGCTTTTACCGGACAAATAGAGAAAATACACCGGCAGCATCGGTAAAATACAGGGTGATACAAAGGCCAGAAGCCCTTCCAGAAAAACTAGAAGTAGCTTGGCCCCACTCACGACCTTGCGCTCTCCAGCGCTTTTTCCAGAGTCTTTTCATCCGTCGCTCCCAGGAACGTCTGTACAATTATTCCATTTTTATCAATAACGAACGTACTGGGAATGCCAGTGATCATATATTTTGCGGCAACATCACCCTTGTCAAAAACTACCGGGAAAGTATATCCTTTTTCATCAAGAAAAGCCTGGGCCGTATCCCTGGTTTCCTGATAGCCGTCAGCCAGGTTCACAGTTAAAAACACAGTGTCTGCCTTATCGCCCTGTTCTGTTATCTTATCCTGCATTGCCTGGAACCCGGGCATCTCACTTTTGCACGGACCGCACCAGGAAGCCCAGAAGTTAAGGATGACAATTTTGCCGCGAAGATCGGAAAGCGTTACATTATCGCCCGCATAATTTGTCAGGGTAAAATCAATCGCCGAATTTCCTACTGCGACACCTTCTTTTACGGAATTGCTTGTCGCGGAAGATGCAGCGGATGAATCCTTAGCAGATGCGATAACAATGGCTGTAGTCTCAGGAGAATCAGAAGAACTATTAGCTGACAGCTGTGTATATGCAATGGCTGCCCCTGCAAAAATCAGAACAACCACACCGATGAGGATAATGAGACGGGTATATTTCATATTGTACCTCCCAAAAAACAGCCATTTATTTTCAATTTATCCAAATAATTGTATAAATTATGTACATATTCTAATATCATATTATTATATCTTGACACGAGCCGTATGTGCAACTAAAATCATTATATCATGATATTTGAATGTGTCAACGGCGGCATAACAGATTCACTTACTGAAAGTATAACTTTAATATGTAATCAATTCCGAAAATGGAGGTAAAATAATTATGAATATGGATGAATTGACCCGCCGCGCTGAAATGCTTAAGGTACTCTCGCACCCGCAGCGTCTTTGTATTATTCGCGGCCTGATCACATACCGGTGCAATGTAGGTAAAATACAGGAAAACCTGGGTCTGACACAGAGTGGTCTTTCGCAGCACATTTCCAAGCTCAAGTCCGCAGGCATTATCAAGGGCGTCCGAAATGGCAAAGAGATATGTTATCAGGTTGTAGATAAGGACGCGCTTCGCATCGTAGACATCATGTTTGAGGGGATTGAATAATCAAAAGGTGCATATGTGAAAAATTATTTTTTAAAAATTTGGATATATACGTAAAGTGGAGTTGCAAGTAGTATTTGATTCTGCTATTTTATATTTAGCAAAAAAGATTGATCAATAAAAGAGAGTTTTCTATTTGGTATAGAAGCTCTTTTTTTATTGGAAAAATGAAGGGAATAAATCGTGAAAGCAGGAGGGGAAGTAAGAGAAATAATCGAAGAATTAATCCTGAAAAGCAACAGAGTGACACATTCCATTGCCCCGGACGGAAGCGTTCTAGTAGCAGCTGACACGCTTGTAGACATTCTGTATACGGATGCAGCCGGTGTTGGTAAGACAACACAAGATCTTCCGATGGAAAGCTACTACACGAAGGAACTCAATGTCACGCCGGATGTTGTTTATGATGAAGCTGCCACTTATCCTGTCACTGCCGCTCCAACAGCGGACCAGACAACCGCCACGGCGGTATTTGCATTAAATGACGGTGAAGCCATCATAAATAATGAGATTACCGGAACTTTGAAAATATTTAAGAAAGTTGCTGATACAAATCTTCCTATGCCTGGAGTCGTATTTGAAGTGTACGACATCTTGGGAAATCTAGTAGATACAATCACCACAGGATCTGACGGTCAGGCAAAGACAACTGTGCTGCCATACGGCACTTACTATTTGATCGAAACACATACATCAAGCGGTTATTCCCTATCCGCCAGAATAGACTTCAGCATATATCTGCCGCCTGCTGCAGATAAGAGTATTACAGAGGCAGAAATTACGATATTGAACTACCTTATTCCAGTAACGCCGACTCCAACTCCAACTCCGACTCCAACTCCAATCCCGACGCCGACGCCGTCTGGAATACTCGGAGAATATCGGGAATCCGTTTCAAAGACCGGCGAACAAGGAGGCAGTAAAATAGCAGCAGGCGTCATACTTCTGCTGCTATTTGTAATTACACAACTTGTTTTAAAGAGAAGGCGTCATTTTGACGATGAGAAATAACCGGTCATTTCTTCAGATGAGAAATCTGCGGTAAGCGGAAGGGCGATCACGCGTTTTTCCTTTGCAGACTCATACATGGCCAGAACCATATCAACGGATGTATATCCTGATTTGGCATCTGCTATGGGGTTTCGATTCTCATGAATCGCCTCGACGAGGTCTTTATAGATGCCGGTATGAGGATTGAGGAGGGAAAGAAGACCGGGGAGGCCTTTTTCATTAATGTCTTTGCGCAGGTAATAGAAGTTCTTACTGTGTCCGTCCGCATCCCGGATATCAAAGAACGGTTTGCCTTTTCTTAGCCCGACGCGAAGCGTGCCTTTGGTGCCGTTGATAAAGAACGAAGCCTCGTGGTCATGGATGGAGGTGTTTGTTGTTCCTTCCACATGGCAAAGGGTATGGTTATCAAGGGTGAGCATACCAAGGGCTACATCTTCTGCTTCCATGCTGTGGAATCGGCGGGCAAGCATTGCGCTGGCCGATACGGCTGTGCCGTCCATCAGCCAGCAGAGAAGATCAAGTGCGTGAACGGTCTGATTCATAAGTGCCCCGCCGTCACTTTTCCAGGTGCCCCGCCATGCAGCCTGATCATAATATGCCTGGTCATGTCCCCAGCGGACAACAACGGAACCATGGCTGATTGTGCCGAAAACTCCGGAAGCAATATCCTTTTTCAGGTTGCCGACAATTGGGAAATAGCGATATATATGGCCCATGGCAATTTTCCTGCCGGTGGATTCAGATAATTCGTAAAGTTCCCTGGCTTCCGAAGACCGCATGGTCATCGGCTTTTCGAGAAGGATGTGTGCTCCCGAAAGAATCGCTGCTTTTGCAATTCGGAAGTGAAGTCCGGAAGGAACCGTAATGGCAACTACTTCGGGCTTTTCTTCGTCAAGCATTTCTTCATAATCCGTATACAGCTTAACGCTTGCCAGAAGCTTTTTTGCTGTGTTTTCGGAGAGTCCTGCAGCACGCAGGAGATTGCCCGGTGCGTCCGGATTGGAATCAACAATTGCAGTCAGGGAAAGACCGCTGTTCTTTTTGAGAACTGCCTTGAGGTGCTTGACTGAGATGCGGCCGCAGCCGATAAGGGCATAGGAAAGAGTGGAATATGGTTTTTTCGCTGGCATTTTTATCTCCTCATGAAAGGGGTTCGGTGATTGAACTGTCAAAGGCTGCCTCATAATAATCGGAAAATTGGCGGGCGGTGCGGGGCGAACGACCGTTCTCACGCATTGCCCATGTCAATGCTTTTTGAGAGACGATTTCTCTGTCATACGGTATTTTGCGGTCTGTCAGTATGCCAAATACAATGTCAAGATACACTTGCTGGTTGGGAGATGCAAAACGGACGGATATTCCGAAACGATCTGAAAGGGACAGCTTCTCATCCTTGGCGTCATTTGCATATGTCTCATTTGTTTCTTTCTCAGCAACGATGTGCCGGCGGTTCGAGGTTGCATAGATCGCTACATTTTCCGGCTGGGTTTTGATTCCGCCCTCGAGAAGTGTTTTGAGAACTGTATAGCGCGTATCTTCCTCTGAAAAAGAGAGATCGTCGAGGAAAAGAATAAAGGAGAGGCGGACATCGGATAGTTCGGAAAGATACGACAGAAGATCGGCTATAGTAAGAAGGTCATCCTTGTCAATTTCTATCAGCCGGAGCCCCTGGTCCTTATACGTGTTTGCCATTGCCTTTACTGTAGAAGATTTGCCGGTTCCCCTTGCGCCAAAAAGAAGCATATTATTTGCCCGCTTATGACGAAGAAGGCGCATGGTGTTTTCCTGCACCTGGGAAATCTCATAGTTGTAGGAAAAGAGCTGTTCCAGGCGGATTGGGTCAGGTTTTGCAACAGGTTCAAGTTTATGGTCCTTCCAGAGAAAAGCGTGATAGGCGGCAAAGACGCCGAAACTTTTCTCATGGTGATAGGCAAGTAATGACTCGTAGAGAATTGCCGAAGTCTGCGCGGAGGTATCATGCCGCCATTCAGGGAGGGGCAGCGGGTTGAGGGAAGAAAGGACAGCTGTGATATTTCTCGACTGGAAAGCGGCAATTATAAGGATGCGCTCCAGGTCTGCAAGGACATACTGATGCATATTCGGATCTATGGAGGTGTTTTTTGATCCGGCATAACGGCCGGATGCCATTCGCGAAAAGGCGTTGTCATCTTTTCGCACAAGGGAAAGAACATATTGTCCCAGATCGGGAACTTCCGAAAGATTGCTGTTCATGAGCTGTGCGTAGATGCGGGTATAGCAATCCATCCAGACATACAGGGACAAAGCGGCCGGTGCATTCGTTACAGATGGATCAGATACAACATCTGCTCCTTGTAATGACTGAGACATTTCCATAAGAAGAACTTTCAATTCTCCTAATATCGGATCGTCTTTCACGTGGGAATATACAACCAGGCCGGAAAGCGCGGACAAAGTGTTTTGAATGGAGCTCTGCGAATATCTGTCTATCTCTATCATAAATGCTCTCCAGACTGGAAAATACGTTCTTACAAAAGGCTTGAGTCCGCGATTATTCTATCATAGCTGCCAAGTTTTGTTGAGTCTTTGTAGTACAATAGAGTGATAAATAGATGTTTGACGTCGTTTTTACGATATTTTGGAGGTTTACATAATGGATATGCTTGAAATTATTCTTGCAAAGCGCTTTAGTCAGGAATTAAGTGCTGAGCAGATTTCATATTTTATAAAGGGAGTCACCAACAAAAGTATACCCGATTATCAGATTTCTGCACTTTTGATGGCAATTGTCTTAAACGGCATGACAAAGCAGGAAATGACGGAACTCACCATGCAGATGGCTTTTTCCGGTGAAGTCTGTGACCTTTCACAAATTCCAGGAATTAAGGTTGACAAGCACAGTTCCGGTGGTGTGGGCGATAAATGTACGCTAATTGTTCTTCCGATCGCTGCTGCATGCGGAATTCCTATTGCAAAGCTTTCCGGAAGGGGACTCGGGTTTACTGGCGGTACAATCGATAAACTTGAGTCAATTAAGGGATTTCAGACATCCATTCCGATATCCTCTTTTGTAGACCAGATCAACAAAGCCGGTATGGTATTGTCCGGACAGACTCCGGAGCTTGCTCCGGCAGATAAGTATCTTTATGCTCTTCGTGATGTTACGGGAACCGTTCAGTCGATTCCGCTGATTGCGTCGAGTATTATGAGCAAAAAAATTGCCGGGGGAGCCGACGCAATTGTTCTCGATATAACCTGCGGATCCGGCGCTTTTATGAAGGATGAACAATCGGCGCGGGATCTCTCGATGGCCATGATTCAGATCGGCAAAATTGCCGGGCGTCCGGTAACCTGTGTTATCTCTTCGATGGATCAGCCGCTTGGACGTGCTGTCGGAAATGCGATTGAAGTGATGGAGGCCTATGACACCCTTGGCGGCAAAGGCAGTAAAGATGTAAATGAAGTCTGCTTTACTCTGGCAGCTGCAATGATCAGAAGATCCGACATTGGGAAAGATCTGTCCTTTGAAGAAGCCTTTGCCATGGCAGAAAAAACGATTCAAAATGGCAGCGCAAAAATATCCTTTGAGAAATTTATTACTGCGCAGGGCGGATCCGTTCATAAGAATGGAAGCCCTGTGTATACGGAACGACCTGTTGTTTGTGCTGAACTTACCGTGAAAGAAGATGGCTATATCGCAAGGCTTGATGCACTGCTGATCGGTGAGGCCAGTATGCACCTGGGAGCAGGAAGAAGACAAAAGGGCGATGTGATTGATATGGGAGCCGGCATTTCGCTTGTTAGAAAGATCGGCGATTTCGTTAATGCAGGAGACCGGATTGCCTTGCTTTATAAGGGAGCTAAGTCCCAGATTGATAAAGCGTCCATTTCACATGCGTTGTCTCTGGCTGAAGCATCGGTTGAGCTTTCTCCGCTGCCCGTGCCGAACCCGAAGGAAATTCTGGCTATTCTGGATGAGGATTCACTGTAAACTCCCTGCTTGCATCGACCGTACCGGATTGTTATAATGATTCAAATAAGAACGAATGTTTGACCTCTGCAGTCGCAAGAAGGATTGTTCATGATTATTATTGGAATTGACCCGGGATACGCGATTACCGGTTTTGGTGTAGTTGATTACGAGTCAAATCATTTTAAGACACTGGACTTTGGGGTCATTTCTACGAAGGCTTGTATGCCTTTTGAGCTGCGTCTTTTGACTATTTATCAGGAACTCGAAGCGCTGATTACCCGGTATCAGCCGGATGTTATGGCAGTGGAAGAGTTGTTTTTTGCTAAAAATACAACCACTGCTATTGGGACCGCACAGGCCCGGGGTGTTATTATTCTGACTGGGGCCAAAGCCGGAATTCCGGTATTTGAATATACGCCGATGCAGGTTAAGCTTGCGGTTACCGGGTATGGACGGGCGGATAAGAATCAGGTATCGGCCATGATCAAGATCCTTTTGCATCTGGACAAATCATCCAAAATGATTGACGATGCATCGGATGCTCTTGCAATAGCAATATGTCAGGCGCATACCGGTCCTGTCAATAACAACAAAGCTGTCGGTGGATACCAGTTTGGGCCCAACGGGAAGACATACTCCTGAAAAGCAGTACACGCAGGCAAAATGCGAGGATAATCAGCGCAATTTCTGCCGTAGAGGATTGAATTTACTCAAATATATATATGGAGAGTGCAAATACTATGTATGCATACATAAAAGGTCTTCTCATTCAAAAAAAAGAAGAATTTGTTGTACTTGAAGCGGGCGGTATCGGCTACAAAATTTTCTGTCATCCGCCGATGCAGGATCGATTTGGCAAAACCGGTGACAAGGTATGTATTTTTACATACCTTTATGTGCGTGAAGATACTTTTGCACTTTACGGATTTCCTTCACAGGAAGAACATGATATGTTTATTATGCTGCTTGCAGTTGCGGGAATCGGTCCAAAGGTGGCGCTGGCGCTGGTTGCCCAGGTGATGCCGAGTCAGTTTGCACTTGCTGTTATTACCGGCGATGTCAAGCGCCTGACGCAGGTGAAGGGCGTCGGAAAAAAAGGTGCGGAACGGCTGATTCTTGAACTTAAGGATAAGCTTAAGGGTTTTGCGTTCGAAGGTGCCGACGGCGAATTTATTGTCGATAACGTGGCCGGTGCTCTTGCGTCGGACTCCCGCCAGATGCAGGAAGCGATGAGTGCCCTTGTCATTCTCGGTTATTCTGCTCTTGAGGCCAGAAAAGCCGTGACTGCTGTTTATAAAGAAGATATGGCGGTTGAGGAACTGATTCGATTGTCCCTTCGTGCGTTAATTTAAGGAGTTATATGGATTTTGAAGAATATGGTGAGGACGACCGGATCATCGGCCGTGAAAGACAGACAGAAGATCGGGATGAACGTGGACTTCGTCCCATTCGTTGGATTGATTATGCCGGTCAGACAAAGGTAAAAGAGAATCTCAAAGTCTTTATCGAAGCGGCGGCAGCCAGAGGTGAAGCGCTTGATCATGTTCTCTTATATGGCCCTCCGGGTCTCGGGAAGACGACGCTTGCCGGTATTATTGCCGCAGAAATGGGTGTAAGCCTCAAAATTACCACGGGTCCCGCTATAGAGAAGCCCGGTGAACTGGCGGCTATTCTTACAAATCTCAATGAACGGGATGTTCTGTTTATTGATGAAATCCACCGTCTGAACAGAAGCGTTGAAGAGATCCTTTATCCTGCAATGGAAGACTACTGTCTTGATATTATGATTGGCAAAGGCCCTTCTGCAAGATCGATACGATTGGACCTTCCCAAATTTACACTGATAGGCGCAACAACACGAGCCGGACTTCTTTCCGCGCCTCTGCGCGACCGTTTCGGAATGATTCATCGACTAGAACTATACAATACGGAAGATTTAATGGAAATTCTGAGAAGGGATGCCGATATTTTGAATATTGGCATTGATACGAAGGGTCTTTATACCATTGCATCCCGTTCGCGCGGAACACCTCGAATTGCGATTCGCCTTTTGAAAAGAATGCGCGATTTTGCTCAGGTCAAGGGTGCAGGGACAATTGATAAGAAACTTGCCGACTATGGTCTCGCAGCCCTCGAAATTGATGAGAGGGGTCTCGACAAGACAGACCGGAGAATTTTGACCAATATGGTTGAAATGTTTTGCGGCGGTCCTGTTGGGCTTGAAACCCTTGCGGCATGTACCGGGGAAGATCCTGTTACGATCGAGGATGTGTATGAACCCTTTCTGATGCAGATAGGTTATCTTGCAAAGACGCCCCGCGGGCGTGTACTGACAAGACTCGGCTGGCAGCATTTAGGACTTGCCTGTCCGGATGATTATGAGAAAAAAGTCAGGGGACTTGGGTCTGCGCTTACAGGTGACCCTGCTCAGGAAGCCTCTTTTCCTGTACAGACAGATATTGATTCCTTCATGGATTTCAGCGAAACGAGTCCGTCAGATGTGACGGGCGTTTCAGATATTACAAGTCTGACAGACCCCGCGGGTGCTGCAGACAAGGGGGAGCTTAATAATGACTGATCAGAATAAAGATTTACTGCTGCATGTCTGCTGCGGGCCATGTGCAGAATATCCTGTGCAGTCTTTGTGTGAAGAGGGATTTTCACTAACTGCATTTTTCAGCAATCCAAATATTCACCCGCGAATGGAACAGCAGCGCAGGCGTGACAACGCCGCGAAGCTTATGCAGCAGCGCAGCATCCCTTTTCTTGAGGATGATTCCTACATGGAAGATATCTGGCTGGCTAAAGCGTGGGAGAGTGATTATTCTTCAAGATGCGAAATGTGTTACGACATCCGCATGGGAAGTGCGGCTCAGATGGCGAAAAAACTTGGGTTTACGGCTTTTTCAACTACCTTATTGGTAAGCCCATACCAGAATCACAAAGCAATTATCGTTTCAGCCTCAAAAGCTTCAAAAGAGACAGGTGTTGAATTTGTTTACCGGGATTTTCGACCGGGATATCGTGAAGGCCAGAATATGGCTAAAAATGACGGCTTATACCGGCAAAAATATTGCGGATGCATTTTTTCGCTGGAGGAATCGGCATTCCGTGACAAGATTTATAGAAGTTTTGCCGGGTTAGAAGGGGAGACCAATACCGTTTTGTAGTGATCATATATGACCATACCCGGTTTAGCTTTCGACGGTTTTTTGACATTTCTTACCGGACAATAGTCAACAGCAATTTTCAGTTCGCTTAAATCCTGGTTTTCGTTTCTCGTCTGACGAGGATCGGAAGCTTTGTTTTTTTCGTTGCGGCTCCATGTACGGGAGAAGAAGGCGGCCGTTCGGGCAGCCTGAAGGATTGCGCTTTCCGATGGCTCTGTTTTTCCGCAGCGAAGAACGACATGCGTCCCGGGCATTTTCTGAACATGGAACCACAGATCATCGGGAGATGCTGTTTTCATCGTGAGAAGATCATTTTGGATATTGTTGCGTCCGCACAATATGGATATACCATCCAAAGATGCATATCTTCGAAAGTTGTCCGGCGGTACAGCGGATGTCTTTCCTGGTTTGGCGGACCCGTTTTTGGCACGCTTGGATGCTGCTTTACCGGCTGCCCGGAGAGCGCGGCTTGAACTGCTGCCGTTTTTGGATTTACCGGGATGGGCGTTCAAGTTCTGATTTGGTTTTGAATTATTTTTGTACTGCCCTTTATAGTCCTGTTCAAGAAGTCCGCTGAACTGCATTTCTTCACGGAGAGCCTGCAGATCTTCATTCTCTGCGGCGCTCTCAATAGCCTGGAACAAAGAAGACAGATAATCAACGGCACGGTTGTCTTCAGCGAGAAATGCAGAAGCGGCTTCCAATCGGTTCTTGCATTTGGAGTAGCGCTTAAAAAAAGCCTGTGCGTTCTGTGATACCGTTCGCGTCGGATCCATTGGGATTTCGAGCATAACATCAGCGCAGGAATTGTCATTATCACCGGCAATTCCATCATCATCTGCGGCTTGGGCATCATCCGTGGCTTCATAATCTACCGCTGTATAGGAAGAAACACCTGCGGGGATCTGATAGTGGTTTGAAAGGAGAAGCTGGCCTGATTTCTGATACAGGTTCATATCTTTGCAGGCGAAAATATCACTTTGGTGCACGCTTTGCTTACGAAGGGCATGCTGAAGGGATGTCTGGCAGAATTGCAGGAGATTTCTTTTTTTCTGTTCAAAATCGACGGAAAGATCTTTTTGCTGGTATACAGCGTCCATCGCATCGGAAACCGACGCGCGGAGCTTAGAGAAGCCGGCATCTTTAAGAAAAAGAGCGTGAAATTCGGTAGGCGGGGCACCCGCCTGTGCCGCATAGGTACCTGGCTGGATCTGTGACTGTGTAATCCGTGTGAGCAAATCTTTCGCTGCACGGCATACTGCATATTTTTCGTCGGGCAGAAGCTGACGAATACCTTTTCTGGCATCGACTGAGGCGAGGTAGCAGATTTCACGGGATAAAAGGGGCGAGAAGCCGAGAAGTGATTCCTGCAGTGCTTTTTCGAGAGGGCGGTTTGCCGCCTCTTCGATTAGCGGAAGTTCGTTTAAGCGCAGCTTATTCAGCGCTTCAACCGGTGTAAGTTTACCCTGAACAGGAGGATAGACATAGGGACGGGCAGGCATAACTTCCCTGACACGACTCATCTGTGAATCAACGTGCAAAAGGCTGTCGAATATTCGATTCTCTGCATTTACAAGAATTATATTGCTGTAACGCCCCATCATTTCGATGATCAGTCGTTTTTCTTTCTTGTCTCCCAGCTCATCGGTTGTAGCAATGGAAATTTCTATGATACGTTCAAAGGCGGGTGATGAAATATCGGTAATGCGCGCACCGGCAAGATGCTTTCTTAGTAGCATGCAGAAGGAAGGGGCAATTGCCGGATTTTCACGGGTGGAGGTGCTGATATGGATTCGGGGTCCCGAAGGATTGGCAGACATAAGTACCCGGAAGTTTTGTGATTCCTGACGGACAGATAGGACAATATCATATCTGTCAGGCTGATAGATTTTATCAATTCGTCCGCCAACCAGACGTTCATTTAATTCTTTTGCCAGGAAATGTGTCGTAATTCCATCAAGTGACATGTCTTACCTCAGTTGTCTTCATCATTCCTGCCGCGTAATACGAATCGAATCCAGCCAATTAATACGGCAGCGATTAGTTCGATCCCCAGAAACAGAAAAAAACGGTCAAATTGGTTCAGTGAGATCAGAAAATCAAGTCCCAGAATGCAAACAACAGTAACAAGTATCAATACAAACCGTCCTCCGGAACTTTCCTTAAAAACAGTAAGAAGAGGTGTTTTAGGGACGATTTTCTTTGATCTTGAACGGGAAGCCGTATTTCCGGCAGGGGAGCGTCGCCGGGTGTTTCCCGAACGGCTTACAGTCGATTTACCTGTCTTTTTACTTGCAGAAGCCATAAAGTCCTTCTTCCTTGATTTGATGATCTGCTTAAGTATACCAAAAAGAAGGGCGTTTGCCTTGCAGCAAACACCCTTCTTATAAACAAAATCATAATTTCTGCTGATTTGTGATGGGTTGATAGGTTTGTCAGGATTCTTTTTTAGCTTTTATCCGCGAAAAGCCCTCGGATATTTTCTGCATCAGGACGATCGTCAGAAAGAAAAGGGCGAGAACCAGAAATACGCCTATCAGGCCTATGATAACTACGAATAATCCCTTTATCCACAGTTCTGTGTTCGGATTCTGCAGGTTCTCTATTGAAAAAGTAGTTGCCAGAAGAACAGCATTTAGGGTCATATTTGATACCTCCAACTATTAGAATTTTACCAGCAGATCAACAAGTGCGATAACCAGGCCGCCGGCAACAATAGAACCAAGCTGTCCGGCTGCATTTGCACTGATTGCCTGCATCAGAATGAAATTTGTAGGATCCTCTTTTTTGGCCATTTTCTGAACAACACGAGCTGACATCGGGAAAGCAGAAATTCCTGCAGCTCCGATCATCGGGTTGAGTTTTCTCTTCAGGAAAAGATTCAGGAATTTGGCGAAGAGTACACCGCCTGCCGTATCAAAAACGAAGGCAAACAATCCGAAAAGAAGGATCATACCGGTTACAGGATTGATAAACTGATTAGCAACCATTGTCGAGCCGATAGTAATTCCTAATAGAAGTGTAATCAGGTTGGCCAGTTCGTTCTGCGCAGTTTGGGACAGTCTTTCCAGGACTCCGCACTCACGGATCAGATTTCCGAACATAAGGGACCCGACAAGCGGAACGCTCATGGGAACCAGGATTCCGGCAATCATGGTAACGAGAATCGGAAAAAGAATTTTGATTGTTTTGGAGACCGGCTCTTCGTGATAATCCATGCGGATCAGACGCTCTTTTTTGGAAGTTAAAAGACGAATGATAGGCGGCTGAATAATCGGGACCAGCGACATATATGAATATGCCGCTACCGAAATCGGTCCGAGATACGTCGTCAGCTGATAATGCCCGGCAACAAAAAGCGTGGTTGGTCCGTCTGCCGCACCGATAATTCCGATAGCGGATGCCAGTTTTAAAGCATCAAACCCAGTGATTCCGAAAACGGGCAGCAGCATCAGTGTCACAAAAAATGTTGCAAAGATGCCGAATTGGGCTGCAGCGCCAAAGAAGATCATGAAGGGATTTTTGAACAGGGGAGTAAAGTCAATCATAGCTCCGATAGCAACAAAGATCAGTATTGGGAATAGTTCATTTGCAATACCCGCATTGAAAAGAACTCTTAAGAAGCCTGCATCGCCGCCTTCTATCGCTTTACCAAAGATATCGGTTGGAATTCCCGCAATACTTAAGGGAAGATTGACCAGAATAGCTCCGAACCCGATAGGAAGAAGGAGAGCAGGTTCATACTCTTTTTTGATGGCAAGATAAATCAGAATACCGCCGATAACGTACATTATCAGGGCTTTCCAGTTATCACCTTGACCGAAGTAAACAATACCATTGAAAATCTCCTTAAGGACTTCACTCATCGCACGTACCTCCCTGTGTGACGGCGTTTCGGATTGGATTACTCCATGGTTGCAAGAAGGCTCTTTATCTTTTCTGTCGGGTTGATTAGATTGGATAAAGAGGAATCATGGTTGATGGCATCAATCAGAAGCGCAACAAATTTGGCCATATTTACATCACAGAACCATGGAGCCTTTAACAGCTCGGGTCTCCTGTAAACCAGGTTAGTGGCAAACACCTTGGTGATGATGCCCTCCTCATATGCTTTGTCAAAATGTTCGATTCCTTCCGTAAAGAGTCCGAAAGTCACGGCACAGTAGATGTTTTTGGCGCCGCGGGACTTCATTTCCCTTCCAATATCAAGCATTGAGTCTCCGGAAGAAATCATATCATCGACAATAAGTATATCCATTCCTTCGACGGAATCGCCGAGGAATTCGTGCGCAACAATTGGATTCCGGCCATTTATGACCTGGGAATAATCTCTTCTCTTATAGAAAGTTCCCAGTGGAACTCCCAGTATGGATGCAAAATACATAGCCCGCGTAATTCCGCCTTCATCCGGGCTGACGATCATAAACTTGCCGTTGGAAAAATCCAGATCAGGAATGGAGCGGAACATTGCCTTCATGATCTGATAATTTGCTGACAGACTTTCGAAGCCGGATGTGGGGATGGCATTTGCCACGCGCTCGTCATGGGCGTCAAAAGTGATGATATTTTCTACGCCAAGGCCGTAAAGCTCTTCGAGGGCGAAAGCACAGTCCAGGGATTCCCGTGCGTTTCTCTTGTGCTGACGACTCTCATAGAGGAAAGGCATGATTACGGTGACACGTCTGGCTTTGCCGGAGCAAGCCAGAATGACACGCTTGAGATCCTGATAATGATCATCCGGACTCATATGGTTCACTTTGCCGAACATACTATAAGTACAGGAGAAATTCACGACATCACTGATGATAAAAAGATCATGTCCTCGAACAGAGTGGGAGATTACAGCTTTACCTTCTCCGGAAGAGAAGCGCGTGTTGTCAACACCAATTCGATAGTCGCTTCTGAAAAAACCGGGATATCTACTGACCAGAAGCTGTTCCTGATATTCAGATCTCCTTTTATTGAGATAGTAGTTTACACTTTCAGAAAAATCCATGCTCCCCTTAAGAGGAATAATCCCAACGGGTCCAACAGGTGCCATGGGATTGTCACCATATTGGTTGTATCGTGAATATGCTTTCTCGTCAGCAGCTGATGGAATCGAAATCATTTCCAGTCCTCCTCATATGATTCAAACGTATGTCTTTACTCGAAAAGTTCTCCGATACGAATCTGACCGAGAAGATCAGAAATTCTGTATCCGGGGTTGAATAGGTGAGCGAGCGACTCGTCAACATTGATTGCGTCAATGAGCCGGGCAACAAAGGGTGTCATATTTACGTCAACATACCAGGGTGCACAAAGAAGTTCGGGTCTTCTGTAGATTAGATTCGTACACAGGACCTGCTTAATAATACCTTTGTCTACTGCGTCCTGCATTGCCTGGATACCGTTGGTAAAAAGTCCGAAAGGAGCTGCACAATAGATGTCTTTAGCTCCATTGTCCTTCATAAACTGTGCCGTCTCGATCATTGTTTTGCAGGAGTTGATCATATCATCAACAAGCAGGATGTCTTTGCCGACACAGGAGTCACCCAGAAACTGCATTTCTTTAATCGGGTGTACTCCATTTACGGAGACGGAATAATCAAGTCTTCTATAGAAAATACCAAGAGGGAGTCCGAGAACAGAAGAATAGAACACAGCTTGGGATACTCCTGTCTCATCGGGGCTTACAACCATCATGGAATTTTTGTTGAGCTTAAGATTACCGTTCACTGAAATAAGTGCGCTGATAATTTTGTAGGCTGATTTGGGAGTCTCAAATCCCATAAGGGGAACTGCGTTGGCAACACGGCCGTCATGGGGATCAAAAGTAATCATGTTTGCGACGCCCAGATCATACAACTGCTGAAGCATCGATGCGCAGTCAAGGGACTCACGAGACTCTCGGAGGTCCTGACGCCCTTCATAAAGGAAAGGCATAATTACGTTGATTCGACGGGCTTTGCCGCTTACCGCCATGATAATGCGCAGGAGATCCCGGAAATGGTCGTCGGGACTTGCCCAATGCTCTTCGCCAAAAATGGAAAAGGATGCCTGATGAGACAGAACATCCGTAATAATAAATATATCATGACCGCGTACGGTTTGATTCAGAGTCACTTTACCTTCACCCGTAGCAAACCGTATAATTTGAGACTGAATTAAATAATCATCGCGCAGATACCCGACGCTATGAACATATGGGCTGCTGTTTTCACTTTGACGGCGAAAGCGCTTGTCATGCAGAACCTGATTAACCTGCTTAACAAATTCAGTATTGGCGGTGTGACAGATTATACCAATCGGACCAAAAGGCTCAAAAAGGTAGCCCGGGTTCTCCTGGTTGGAATACTCCATTGATTCCGAATATCGTGATGGTGTTGACATGAACTCCCCCGACGTAATTTCCATTGTGTCATCCGGGTCCGCAGCGGACTCGCATGCACGATTTAGTATAACGCGTTTCATTTCTTTTTTGAATCATGCAAATCTGCATGAAAAGTCCGGTTGTAACAAGTGCTTTTGTGTAAAAATTGTATAGTATTGCTGCAAAACATTGGAGAATTTAGTAATTAGCTGTCACTTATATCATTTACATGATAAAGTGCACATAACTACTTTAGCACATTCTTCAGTCAGAGGTGAATATGAAAATCAATTTTAGAAAAACAAATTTTTGGGGTGTTGCTGCAGATATGAATTCCTGCCCTCCGATGGATCGTCCGGAACTTGTCCTTTCCGGTAAATCCAATGTCGGGAAATCATCACTGCTCAACTCGCTTGTGGATAACAAAAAAATGGCCCGTGTCAGTCAGGCTCCCGGCAAAACCCGTCTTGTTGTATATTTTGACGTGGATAACAAGATATATATTGCTGATCTTCCCGGATATGGGTTCTCGAAAGCACCAAAAGATATCCGTGAAAAATTCACAAAGCTGGCCGATCAGTATTTTACAAGCGGGCGGCCGATCGCACTTACACTCCACCTGATTGATATCCGCCACGAACCATCAAAGGAAGATATACAAATGCTTTCCTATATGAATATGCAGAATATCCCGTACTTTGTTGTTTTTACAAAATGCGACAAGTACTCAAAGCTTCAGCTTGCAAAACGGCTTTCTGAACAGCTTGATGCGTTTGAGATTCATGATAAAGCTCATTGCTTTGCCGTCTCAGCAGAGAAAAAGCAGGGGCTGGAAGATTTGCAGGATGCAATTTCCGATTACATTTTTCCTGACGGGAATTGACAGTTATTGTAAGGCATTGTCGAAAAGCAGTCATTTGTCAGACTTCATAAACTGATATACTCGGCCGGATATGAAAGAAATTCATTTCATGCAGGCAGAGGTATCTATGTGGAAGAAGTTCATATATAAAGGATTTTTCTATAAACAGATCCTATAATCACAGAAGAGCAAAAGTCTGATTAAGGACCATTCTTTGCATGCTGCTGATGTGTTTTTTGCGCGTCCCGCTGTTGCCGTCGGAATCAGCGGTCTAATGGGCGGAACACTTGGCTTTCATTTTTCTTATTCTGCGGCATTGACTGTTTTTTTACTTCTGCATATTTTCCTGTTTCTTTATATTATTGAAAATAGGACGGATTCTGCCGGCAATCATATGCAGATTGCGATACTGTGCCTGGCGCTGGTTTTGGGACTGTATTGCATGTCCCTTATCAGTTTTCAGCGCAGCAGGGCATTTGATGCGCTGCTTTCTGCACGGACATCGGAATCAGGATCTGAAGACTCTGTTTATGAAGGATATATTGTCTCCATTTCACTTCCTGATGAGTCCTATAAAACATACACACTGTTATGGAAAGACGGAATCAGGGTCCGCTTTGGGAGCAGCAGAACGGATCTGACGTTCGGCCAGCATGTCAGAATATCCGGGGTTCTGTCGTTTGTTCCCGCTGCAAGGAACCCGGGAGGTTTTGATGAGAAGAGTTATTACGGACGTCAGGGGATTTTCTTGTCCCTGGATACGTTTGACAATAATATTTTTATTCAAAAAGACAGTTCAATTGTTCCTGATTTATTTGTCCGGCTTGAAATGTCGGGTCTGGAACTCAGGAGAAATATTTCATCGCTGTGGTCGCAGGTGATGGATCAGGATAATGCGGCTCTTTTAAGCGGGATGATTCTCGGCGATACATCCGGGATGTCTCCGGAACTGAAAAGTGCCTTCAGGATGTGCAATCTGGCTCATCTCACAGCCGTTTCCGGTGCAAATGTGGCGTATTTCCTTGTTCCCGTGACTGCGTTTTTTCAAAAGCTGAGCGGAAGAAGAGCAGTCAGGCATTTACTTGTATTTCTTTTTCTCATTTTTTTTGGATTTCTGACAGGATGGACCTCATCGGTTACACGAGCCCTTTTCATGGCGGCGGGAACTATTTTCTCATCCGCATTAATGAAGCGGCATGATCCCGTATCGGCCATGTTTTTGACGGCAGGGATTCTTATTTTCAATAACCCGTTTGTATCCGTTGATCTAGGGTTCCTGTTATCTTTCAGCGCGACGCTTTCCCTGATATTGTTCTCTGATAAAATGGCGAAATGCATCATATCTTTTTTTGACAAAACGGTAAAATGGATCAAAAAAATTCCGGGAAAGGAGGCTTGTATGCAGGCGGCTGCCTGTCTGATTTGCACGCAGCTCGGGATGCTGCCATGGCTGATTGCACTTTCAGGCAAACAATCCGTTTTGCTTTTTTTTACAAATCTTGCAGGCAGTTTTTTATCTGAAGGGATTTCGCTTCTGTGCCTTCCTCTTTCAGGCTGTCTTTTAGCGGCGAAAGCAGTCCCGTTCTTACTGCCTTGCGTCAAAATTTTATTTTTACCACTGGGCGGACTTCTTTATGTACTTGCAAAGATGGCATTCGTTTGCTCGGACCAGTCAATACAAGCGCTGCGCCTTTACTCTGTAGAACCACTGCTTCTATTTTCTGTCAGTACTCTTGCCGTATCGTTTTTGATACCTAAAGGGTTTCTGTCGCGGAATCTTCGCCGGATCGTATGCCTTTTTCTTACGGTCGGAATCGCTCTGCAAATATTTTCATATGCAAACAGACCAATATGTATGGTTGTATTTGCTGATGTCGGGCAGGGAGACAGTTCCCTGATATTGTTGGATAACAATAAGAGTGTACTGATTGACGGCGGAGATATCGGATCCGCCAAAACCGCACTGATTCCCATGCTGAATTATTACGGGATTAAAGAGCCGGACATTACAATTCTTACGCATTTACACCGGGACCATGGTTCCGGAATTATTGAATTGATCGATGCTGGACGCGTGTCATCTGTATATACGCCATGTACTATACCGAATAAAGAGCTTGCCGGATTGTTTTCAATGGCAGAAGATAATAGAGTCGCCCTGCATTCCATAGAAAAAGGTGATAAAATAGTTCTGTCCGAATTCGCCGTGCTGTATGTCCTTTCCCCGGAAACCATTTCTGAGAAGGGCGGCAATGAAGACTCAGCAGTTGTTTTACTCTGTATTGGCAGCACTGGCGTTCTGTTTATGGGTGATGCCGGTGAAATGACGGAGAATCAACTCTTAAAGCAGAAGCAGACGATGAGTATACTTCATACAGAAGCGGATTTTCTGAAAGTAGGGCATCATGGGAGCAAATTTTCTTCAACACAGGGCTTTCTGTCCGGACTTTCTCTGGATGCATCGGTAATCAGCGTGGGGGAGAATAGTTACGGGCATCCGACTGTTGATACGCTTGTTCGGCTTGCTGATGAAAACATTGATGTATACCGGACAGATTGCTCCGGAGCTGTCATTCTGGAAATACAGAAAAATACGTCCAGAATAATCGAATATTGTTCACAGAATCTATAGAACCGGCAAAATCAGAAAATCGGAAAAAGAGGAAACAATGGCAAAAGAAAAAAATCCATCTGCGGGCAAAGGACTGCTAATTCATAACTATGCTGAACTTGCAGCAGATCTTAAAAACAATAGGACCGCTCATCTTTACGTTCTATTCGGTGAGGAAGAGTATTTGATAGACCGGGCCGTCCGTGCACTTACCCGTCTGTTTATTGCGCCCGGGTGCCAGGATGCAGATTCATATACTGCTGACTGGACATCGAGTGCCGGAGATCCGGACGCTCTTTTGGAAATGGTTCGCACGCCTCCGTTTTTATCAGCCGAAAGAATGATAATTATTAAAAACTCGGGACTATTTGCAGCACGTTCCCCGGACGGCGCCGATATAAGTAAGAAATACACTTCTCTTTTTTCCGATATCCCTGATTTCTGCTGCCTCATATTCATAGAAGATAAGGTAGATAAACGTAAAAAATTTCTGCTGGATTCCGTCGCTCAGAATGGTATGCTCGTTGCTGTCGATCGACAGAGTACAGATGCTTTATGCAAATGGGTCGGATCCGCCCTTCGCAAAGAAAATGTCCGGATCACAATGGAGGCGATCAACAGCCTGGTTGACCGCACGGAAGGCAGTATGCGCGTACTGGGCAATGAAATTCAAAAAATTGTCCTTTACTGTGCAGGGACCGGACTTTCAGAGGTAACAATTAACGAAATTGAAATGATTTGCATTCCTGATATCAGAGGATCGATTTTTCAGATGACTGATGCAATAGGTGCTAGAAATATCGGTCGTGCACTTACCGTTCTGGATACGCTCATTTCCATGAAAGAACCTGTTCCGAAGATTCGATTCATGCTGGCAAGACATCTGCGTCAATTGATTTGTGCCAAGGAACTGGGTAACCCGGAGAAAATAATGGCAGTTTTAAGGGTTGTTCCTTTTGTGGCCCGGAATCTTTCATCACAAGCCCGGTTTTTTCAGATGAGCGAGCTGACCGATTTGTATGAAGCCTGCGCCTCTTCTGATTTTTCCGTCAAAACGGGACAGATTGAAGACCGTCTTTCCATGGAAACACTTTTGGTCAGTGCCGGAAAAGTCAATGCACAGAAGGCACAGTAAGCCGCCGCAGTATGTCCGGGAGTAAGCTTTTCTCATTTGACTGCATCATGTTATTAGTATAAAATCAGTTGGATTTCCACAAAGTCACGGGAGGAATAAAGAATGGCCAAAATTCAAATGAAGACACCGCTGGTAGAGATGGATGGGGATGAGATGACCCGCATTATCTGGAAGCAGATAAAGGATATTCTTCTGATTCCGTTTATCGACTTAAAGACAGAATACTTTGACCTTTCTCTCGTGAACAGAGATGCCACAAATGATCAGGTTACAGTCGCCTCCGCTAACCGCACGCGTGAACTTGGTGTTGCAGTAAAATGTGCAACTATAACCCCGAATGCGCAGAGAATGGAAGAATATTCTCTGAAAAAGATGTGGAGGAGTCCGAATGGCACTATTCGTGCGATTCTTGACGGCACGGTTTTCCGCGCCCCTATTCTGGTTAAAGACATTTCTCCTTTTGTATCCTGCTGGAAAAAGCCAATTACATTGGCACGTCACGCTTACGGTGATGTTTACAGGGATTCTGAAATGCTGATTTCAGGACCGGCAACCGTCGAGCTAATGGTAACATATCCTGACGGCTCGATAAAAACGCAGATGATACACGAGTTTGATGGTCCGGGCGTAGTTCTAGGAATGCATAATACAGATAAATCGATCACTGCGTTTGCACGATCCTGCTTTACTTATGCACTCGATATTCATCAGGATCTATGGTTTGCGACGAAGGACACTATTTCAAAGACTTATGATCATCGGTTTAAGGACATTTTTCAGGAAATTTATGAATCAGAATTCCAGGCTGCTTTTTCAACGGCGGGCATTTCCTATTTTTATACACTGATTGATGACCTGGTGGCACGCATCATGCGTTCTGAGGGCGGCATTCTCTGGGCATGCAAAAATTACGATGGAGATGTGATGTCGGATATGGTTGCATCGGCCTGCGGCAGTCTGGCGATGATGACATCCGTACTGGTTTCGCCGGATGGAAAGTATGAATACGAAGCTGCACACGGCACAGTCACCCGCCATTACTATAAGTATTTAAAGGGCGAGACGACTTCTACAAATCCGATGGCTACAATTTATGCATGGTCCGGAGCCCTGATTAAGCGAGGACAGCTTGATGACCTGCCCGAACTCGTTGCTTTTGCGCAGCGTCTTGAGGCGGCATCAATCGCTGCAATTGAATCCGGCACGATAACAGGTGACCTGGCCGCCCTGATGCCCAAGGACAAAGCTCACGTAGTCACAACGGAGAATTTCCTTAAGGCAATTGCCGCCAGACTTTAATTTTCACTTTGTCCTTTGCTTAATCAGCAAACGCATCCTGGGAATATAAATAAATGAAATACGGGACCTTGGGACATTTAATGGACTCGAACATCAGAAAATGCATCGCAGGAAAGGGAACAATATGAGTTATTTTGAACAATGGAACGCCAAAATCGAGGATTCATCTGATCAGACCAAATACTCAGCTTATGTTCAGCATTATTATGAACTTGAACAAGAGGCATACAGACGCATTCTTGCGGCATATCCCGACAATATCGCTCTCACTGAGGGCACGGCATCCGCACTTGCGGAGGCTCTTGGATTTAAGGAAGACGACATGGATGTTTTCACAGGTTTTATCGATGGTATCAATCCGAGCCTTCAGGAAGAACTGCATCCTGAGAGCATCGAGAAAGATACAGTACTTTCTTTGAAAATCGACTACGAAAAACTTTTCTGGAACATGCATGATGCCAAGGCTGAATGGCTATTCAAGCTGACGAGCTGGGACAATGTTCTGACCAAAGAAAAGCGCGCTGAGATCACTAAAGATTTTCGCACATCCAAAATTGTTCACATTGAAAAAATCGGAAGAAATGATCCATGTCCCTGCGGCAGCGGCAAAAAATATAAGCAGTGCTGCATGAAATGAATCTGACAATATTATAAAAACAGCCGGATCGTTTGTTTAAAGTGGTTTGTTGTTATCTGAATTCGTATTTCGGCAGGAAAACGGAGGGAACAGATATGACACAATCCATGCATGAACTGCCCCTTTCCAGTCGTCCTTACGAACGGTTGGAAGAATGCGGAGAAAAATCACTTTCAGATGCAGAGCTTTTAGCTATCCTCATCAAAAACGGCTCGGCAGGATGCTCGTCACTGGAACTCGCACAAAAAATTCTCATGATGGATTCGCGCGGAGAGGGGCTTTCTTTCCTGCGTGATTTATCTATTGAGGAACTCACGGAGTGCAAAGGACTTGGAAGGGTGAAGGCGATTACTCTCAAAGCGGCTATGGAAATGGGCAGACGATCGATGCGCATCGACCCGTTTTGGAAGAACATGCAGATCAGCGGTCCCAAAGATGCCATCACCATTTTTGAAAATGAAATGACTCATTTAAAGAAAGAAGAAGTGCATACACTGCTTCTTGATACAAGGCACAGGGTGATTCGTCATGTCACCATATCGTCAGGCGGCCTTGCTTCGGCCGGTATTTATCCCCGTGAGCTTCTCCGCGAAGCCATAAAGGCCAATGCGGCAGCTTTTGTACTGGCGCATAATCATCCAAGCGGAGATCCTAAACCCAGCCCGGATGATATTGCGACGACAAAGGCACTTCAGAAAGCGGCTGATTTGATAGGCATCGAATTAGTTGACCACATAGTGGTGGGTCATGGTTCATGTGTAAGTCTCAAAGAGCTTGGCTGTTTGTGACTTAGCCTGAAAGACAGTTTGGCAGAGACCGGATAGCTGCTAAGGCGAATTGGGACTTCACTAAGGCAGAACTCGGATTCATTCTATGGTATACTTAACCTTATATAATTTGATTTGGGTTCAGAATATATTACGGCAATGATTTGTGCGATATATATGAACGAGTTTTAATTTGATAGAGGTGCGGGTTTTGCGGAAGCTTTTGGCAAATAAAGTCTTTATATTAATTCTGGTTACACTGCTCATCGTTGCTGTGATTATTTTTGACAAGATTCCGGGCAGCCCGGTAGAAAATATTACGACTCCTGTATCGGTCATTCTCGATCCGGTTCAGAAGCTGATGCAGGGAACAGGTAATAAAATTTCCGATTTTTTCACTGCAGTTTCTGACGGCATTTCGATTCGACAGGAGAATGCAGATTTGAAGAAGCAGATTGCTGAGCTCGAGTACGAGGTTCAGCAGGGAAAAGAAGCTGCCATCAGGTGGCAGGAACTCAAAGATGCTTTTTTCATTAAAGATTCTTTTGAAAATTATGATATCCATGGATCGTCCATTCTTACCCGCGAAGCAGATGAATGGTTCAGTGTGATTCGAATTGATGCCGGCAGCAGCAACGGCATCCAAATATCGGATATTAACCCCTCCTATGCGGTAGTCGATGCGCAGATGAATCTGGTCGGCCGGATTCAGTCAACGGATGTGTCCTCCTCCAAAGTTTTGCCGGTATTACACGAAGGATTTACGGTAAGTGCCAAAGTAAACACTGTAAACGGGGCTATTGTTACTGTACACGGAGAAGTCGAACTCAAAGAAAACGGGCTTTGCAAGGTCGATCAGATCCCTGATCAGGTCAGCCTTCAAGTGGGAGATGTGCTTGTAACCAGCGGAGACGGAGGCCTTTTCCCGGCAGGTATTCCTGTTGGGGTCATTATGTCTGTTGATAACAGCTCGCTGCTTAACCGTTATGCAACATTGAAACCATATGTGGATATTTCGAGTCTGAAAGATGTTTTTATCATGGTCCCAAAGGATCAGACGGCTGCTGCAGTTACGCTCACACCGACACCTGCATCATGAAAATCTACTGCAGGGATGGGAGGGATTCAGTCTGAACAGAAACGATAGAATACGGCAAATTGCCTTGTACATTATTTATGTTTTGTTTTTTTCGACTTTGCAGGTTACTTTCCCGCAGGTGTTGTCTTTTCGAGGACAAACGGCGGACTTTATGATGGTTTTTGTGATCCTGACCGGATATCTTTTCGGTACGATGGACGGAGCAGTCATTGGTTTCGCCATGGGATTTTTGCGGGACATGCTGGCAAGTACTACCCTTGGAATAGGAATGCTGATCCTTCTATATATTGGTATTATTTCATCATTTCTTTTCTCGAAAAAGTTTCACAGCAGGGCAACGCTTGGATTTGTACAGGTTATTCTCATAACTTTTGTTTATAAAACGCTGGGGCATCTGTTGTATTATTTTGTACCTTTGCTGACAGCCGGCGATCATATGTATTTGTCAGTCAGCACAATTATGATTGATAGTATTTTGCCTCAGATTGCAATTAATTTGGCCATTTCCTTTCCCATGATTCTTCTGCTATCATATCTCGGGCCCTATCGGAGAGGTGAAAAAAGAATCGCGGATGAGGATAGACTGGCTTCGGAGGAAGTATGGCAAATCAGATAAAAGACAATGGGATTTACGTTTTTGATCAGGATCATGTTGATACCGGTACCATGGAAAAGAACAGTCCGGCAACTGCAGTCCAATCATTTTTTACAAGCCGGTTTGCTGTTTTTGGAATGATTTTGTGTTCGATAGGCATAGTCATTCTGGTCATGACTGCTTCGCTGCAGTTTTCTAATATTTCTAATAACATTCTTACATCATCAGAAGGGGTTTCACGACAGTATACCGTTACTGCGCCGCGCGGAAATATCACAGACTGCAATGGCGTGATGCTTGCTTCAACAGAAGAAGTAAACACACTTTTGATTGCTGATGCAAAAATGGATGCTGAAAAGAAAGATGATGCGAACCTGAATGCCATGCTTCTGGATTTATCGTATCTTTTTGACCAGTATAATGTAGTTCCGGTAGCCGATCTTACCAATTATCTTACAATTGATCCATATGCTTTCCAGAAGACGCCTGATGAAATTACGGCCTGGCAGGTAAGCAGCAATCTTTTCGCTCTCAAAGAATCTACATCTGATTCTGTTGTCACTTTTACAGATGATTATGTGAAAAGCGACCCGCAGATCTTTTTCCTGTATCTTCGCGATAAATTTCATGTTGATAAATCATATACGGCACAGGAGGCTTACAGGATTATCCTTATACGCTATCAGATTTTAGCGGACAACTGGGCGTATACCACCGGTACACCAATCAAAATAGCAACGGATGTTCCTCAGGAATTGATAAATAAATTGCTTGAACAAAATTTCAAATATATGGGAGTCATTGCCGGAAAAGAATATCGGAGAGTGTATTCGCCTCAGTCAGAGATTTCTTCGCATGTAATCGGATATGTCGGCAAGATTTCCCAGGAGAAGTTTGCCATTCTTACCAATATGGGATATTCATTGGATGATATAATCGGACAGATCGGAATGGAATACCAGATGGAACGGTATCTGCACGGTCAGTCCGGTACAAAAGCATACAATATCTGGACAAGTGATCAGGATACAGGTGCTTTTTTTCCGGAAAATATTGGTACCGACCCGGTGCCGGGAGCCAATGTTACCCTTACGATCGATACCAGACTCCAAAAAGTTGCAATGGATGCATTGAAGGATTATATTGCGACTGCAAAAGTAGCGGAGCAGAAAAATCCTGTGGATGAGCAATATGCGACGGCCTCTGCCGGTGCCGTTGTCATGCTTGATGTCAAAACAGGCGGAATTCTGACTATGATTTCATATCCGAATTTCGACCCGAGTGATTTTGTACTGGCTATGGAGGGCGACGCTCAGGCGAAGGAACAAATAAAATATTATCTTGGGCTTGGAGATTATAAAGCGCAGACGGAAGCCGACAAACCGTTATGGAACCGGGCTATCCAGGCGCAGTACGCTCCCGGTTCAACTTTTAAAATGGTCACGGCTGTTGCCGCGCTGGAAACGGGCAAAATTACGCCGGATTCCAGTACACGTACCTGTTCGAGCCCGATTACTATCGGCGACTGGCTTTGGAGATGTCATGAATTTCCGGAGGGCGGCCATGGACCGCTTACTTTACAGCGAGCCC
>Ga0209125_1000710_pt1 | contig 39176 bp, 39 predicted proteins | sample BarGraIncub1131A_FD_184503 | JGI IMG/M metagenome (GOLD analysis project Ga0209125, IMG submission 184503) | Arctic peat soil microbial communities from Barrow, Alaska - Barrow Graham LP Incubations 11-31A (SPAdes) (version 2) | ecosystem: Environmental > Terrestrial > Soil > Wetlands > Peat... | reverse complement strand
ATGGGATAATGGTCCCGGTATTCCGGAGGATTCGCTCAAAAGACTGTTTGATAAGTTTTACCGGGTTCCCGGATCAAAAAGTGGCGGTACCGGTTTGGGACTGACCATCACAAAAGCCATTATAGAAGCCCACCACGGGCATATTGTTGCCCGGAACAGAGCAGAAAGCGGATTAAGTTTCCTCATTTATCTTGACCTGGAAAAACAAAATGGATAACTACAAATACAAAATTCTGATTATCGACGACGAACCCCAGATTCGCCGCCTGTTAAAAATGGCTTTGGAATCGAACGATTACAAGGTTTTTGAAGCAATTAATGCCAAAGAAGGCTTGTTGCAAAGCACCATGACCCGCCCCGATGTTATATTACTGGATCTGGGGTTGCCCGATAACGGCGGGCTTTCGGTACTAAAACAATTGCGGGAATGGTCAACCATTCCAATTCTTGTACTTACGGTACAGGATGATGAGCAAACCAAAATAACCGCACTGGATGGCGGAGCAGATGATTACATAACCAAGCCCTTTAACACCGGAGAATTGTTGGCGCGTATCCGGGTTACCCTGCGACATTCTTTCAAAATAGAGGAGTCCCCGATTTTCAAATCCGGAAAACTACAGGTCGATCAAAACGCCAGAGTCGTCAAATTCAATAACGAAGAAATAAAACTCACCACCACAGAATACGCCATTTTAGCCCTAATGATCCGCCATGCCGGCCGTGTACTGACCCATAATTTCATCATGAAAGAAATATGGGGCATCCATTACGCCGACAACTTCCAGACCCTGCGCGTACATGTGGCCCAACTCCGTCGGAAAATGGAAGAAAACCCTTCTATTCCACAGATACTCATTACAGAGCCCGGTGTAGGATATAGGCTGAAAATCCTGGAATAAGTCTTCGGAGGAGATCAGGAATGATGATACGGCTCATTGTTTAAAATGGTCATTGCCCTGTAAATCTGTTCCACAAAAAAGACCCTGACCATCTGATGGGAAAAGGTCATTCTGGAAAGTGATATCTTTTCCTTGACTGCTGCATAGACAGACGCATCAAATCCATAAGGCCCTCCCACTACAAAAATCAGGTTGCGCACCCCGGCATTCATTTTCTTCTGCATCAAAGCCGCAAACCCTTCCGAAGAATACTGTTCCCCGTTTTCATCCAGCAAAACCATCACATCCCCCGATTTATTCCAGGCTAGAATGGATTCAGCTTCTTTGGCCTTGACTTGATCTTCGGTGAGGTTCTTAGTCGATTTAAGATCGGGAACAACCTCTATCTGAAACGGTAGATAATGCTTCAGCCGTTTCTCATATTCAGCTATGCCCGTTTTGGCCCAGGCATCATTCGTCTTTCCGACAACCAACAAAATAACTTTCATAGAGGGTATGTGATTAGGTGGACAAATTTAGGGGTTTTTTTCGTAAATTTGCCACCGAAAAAAACAACTACTATGCGCGAAGATCTTATTCCCTTCCTCCAAAGAGCTTTTGCCGAAGATATCGGTGACGGCGATCATACCACCCTGTCCTGTATTCCCGCTGATGCCATGGGCAAATCCAGACTGATCATCAAGGAAGCCGGTGTTGTTGCCGGTGTGAACGTAGCCCTTGAAGTATTCCACTATTTTGACCCCGAACTAAAAGTGACTATTTTCATTCAGGATGGTTCTGAAGTGAAACCTGGTGACGTCGTTTTTGAAGTGGAAGGTCGTGTACACTCACTTTTACAAACGGAACGCCTGATGCTCAACCTGATGCAACGTCTGAGCGGTGTGGCTACTATTACCCGCAGATACATGAAAGAACTGGAAGGCACCAAATGCAAAGTGCTCGATACCCGCAAAACAACTCCCGGCATGCGTCTGCTTGAAAAAGAAGCTGTTGCTTTGGGCGGAGGCTGCAACCACCGTATTGGTCTCTATGACATGATCCTACTCAAGGACAACCATGTTGACTTTGCCGGTGGCATAGAAAATGCGATTAATCGTGCTCACGATTATTTAAAGTTAAAAGGCAAGGACCTGAAGATTGAAATTGAAGTTCGCAGCCTGGATGAGCTCGAAAGGGTTATGAAAGTAGGCGGTGTCAACCGTATCATGCTTGACAATTTTGACATTGCAACGACTCTGGAAGCCGTGAAGCGCATCGATGGTAAATACGAAACGGAATCATCCGGTGGTATTACCATCAAGAATTTGAGGGAATTTGCTGAATGTGGTGTGGATTATATTTCGGTGGGTGCGTTGACGCATTCGGTGAAGAGTTTGGATATTAGTTTTAAGGCAGTGTAAGATTGGTTTTAATGCGTTTCTTGAAAATGCGGATTGCTTACAAGCGTTGAAAATGACTAATTTTGAAAGAAAAACATTTACAAAGAATGGGACCCGACACTGCTTCATTACTACTGCTCATTGCTATCATTTGTATAATAGCAGTCATCGTTCTGGCTGCTTATTTGTACCTACAACTTTGTAAGTCGAAAAAACAACAAAATGAGATAAGTACCCGATTCCAGGAGTTAAAGAGTCAGGTAAATCCTTTACGGCTCGAAACGTTGGAAGCTAAATTAAACCCACATTTGTTTAAAAACATATTAAATTCCATTCAGTCACATGCCTATCAAACCTACTATTCCATTGATAAGTTGGCAAATGTACTGGATTACATTCTATACGAAAGTCGCAGGGAATTTGTCACACCCAAGGATGAAATTGAATTTGCATTAAACTTGATCGAAATAAATAAAATTAAAGTAAGCCCATTGTTCGACCTGAAAGTGAAAACCAGAGTGAATGATACAGAACCGTTGTACGAACAAAAATTGCTGGCTCCGTTAATTTCTATCGATTTAATTGAGAATGCTTTCAAGCATGCTGATATTCAAAGTCATGATGCATTTATTTCTATCGTCCTGGAGTTTAAAGACAATCATTTTTTGTTGACGGTGGCCAACAAGATTTCAGCTCAACCTCCCATGAAGAAAGAAAAAGGAGGAATTGGCATCAAAAATCTGGAACAACGGTTAAGAATTATTTACGAAGAAAATTTTAAGTTGGACAGCTATATTGAAGACAACGTTTATGTAGCACAACTAAATATAAACCTGCTTGAATACAAAATTAAAATGCTTACTTCTCGATGATGAATTACCGGGGCTAACGTATCTGAAGATGCTCTGTGAGCAGATTCCGCAGTTGGAAGTAGTAAAGGCTTTCAATCGCCCCGATGTGTTTCTTGCCGAGTCGGCCAACCTGATTTTCGACCTATGTATTCTGGATATTGAAATGCCAGGGACAAATGGCATTCAAATAGCAGAGATGCTCAAGCACAAGCTTGTTATTTTCACGTCAGCTCATAAAGAATATGCTGCTGAAGCATTTGATTTGGATGTGGTGGATTTTGTGCGCAAACCCATTCAGCCGGAAAGACTCCAAAAGGCTGTTCGTAAAGCCGCCAGGCAGCTGTCTGAAAACAGACGTATCCGAAAGTTTATTCATCTGAATACCGATAAAGGAAAATCGCTGATTTATTTTGATCAGATATCCTTAATAAAAACGTCCCTGATTGACAGCCGGGATAAAGAGGTATTGCTTAAGGATGGGTCTAAGACTTGCTTAAAAAACATCTCTTTCGAAAAGCTGCAAACGATGCTTACTCAGAATATGTTTTGCCGCATCAATAAACAGGAAATAATTGCCATGGATATTGTTCAGCATTTCTCATTTGACCGAATAACGTCTACCATTCCCGGTGAACAGAACAAGACCTTGGTTTTTTATCTAAGTGAAGTGTACCGTAAAGCTTTTTTGGAAAAGGTAAGAATTTGATTCATTACATTTTTTTTCAGCTTTACTACATCTTAGCCCCGAATTCGTTTTTGTCCATTGGCTTTGATATCTTTTGGTCCTATCTTTGTTAAAAATAAAACCAGAATATATGCTGCAAAAACTAAGGAACGTCTTTTTTTACGTGTTGATTATCGGTAGTTTTTCGGCTTTAATGTATTGGATAGCCCAGATGGGTACCAAACTGGAAATTGCCTCTGAAATTGTTCAACCAACCTCGGGCAAAACGCATTGGATAGAGTTCTTGCATTCGCTATTGCAGAATATTGGTCATCCGTTGGCTATTCTGCTGGCACAAATAGTAATCATTATCCTGGTAGCAAGGATATTCGGGTGGATTTGCAAGAAAATAGGACAACCCACCGTTATCGGTGAAATTATCGCCGGAATAGTATTGGGTCCATCTCTGATCGGAATGTATTTTCCTGAATTTTCAACTGCACTTTTTCCGGCTCAATCGCTTGGCAATCTGAATTTTTTAAGCCAGATCGGACTAATATTATTTATGTTTATCGTAGGAATGGAGATCGATATCAATGTGTTGAAAAATAAAGCACACGATGCGGTCGTAATTAGCCATGCCAGCATTATTGTCCCCTTTTCACTGGGAATGTGTCTGGCCTATTATATTTATCAATCGTTTGCCCCTGTTGGAGTGAGGTTTGTTTCGTTTGGTCTATTTATCGGTATAGCCATGAGTATAACGGCCTTCCCGGTATTGGCGCGAATTGTCCAGGAAAGGGGCATTCATAAAACACGGTTGGGAACCATTGTAATTACCTGTGCTGCTGCTGATGACATAACAGGTTGGAGTCTTTTGGCTGTCGTCATTGCCATTGCCAAAGCGGGTTCGTTTATCAGTTCACTGTATACTATTATACTGGCACTTTCTTATGTTTTTTTGATGATAAAACTTGTTCGTCCATTTTTAAAAAGGGTCGGTGATCTACACACTTCCAATGCCAATCTGAGCAAGTCCATCGTTGCAATATTCTTTGTTATGCTCATTTTATCTGCCTGGGCCACCGAAAGCATTGGAATTCATGCTCTTTTCGGCGCTTTTATGGCCGGTGCTATAATGCCTGCAAATCAGAAATTCAGGAATATTTTTATTGAAAAAATTGAAGATGTTGCATTAGTGTTGCTCCTTCCGCTATTTTTTGTTTTCACAGGTTTGAGAACAGAAATCGGATTACTCAATGATATTTATCTATGGAAAATTACCGGCTTGATTATACTGGTTGCCATAACAGGAAAATTTATTGGAAGTACTTTGTCTGCAAAGTTTGTAAGACAGAGCTGGAAGGACAGTCTGACCATTGGCGCTTTGATGAACACACGTGGATTGATGGAATTAGTGGTATTGAATATCGGTTATGATTTAGGCATACTAACCCCCAAAGTCTTTGCCATGATGGTGATTATGGCTTTAGTAACCACATTTATGACAGGGCCTGCATTGGATTTAATTAACTGGCTCTTTAAATCGAAAGTCGAAGAAAAAATAAACGAAATCAGTAGAATCAGTAAATTCAAAATATTGATTTCGTTTGGCAATCCTGAAAGTGGCAGAATGCTGGTTCGATTGGCCAATTGTTTAATAAAGAAAACAAATGGAAATTCGGCCATAACCGCTATGCATTTATTTCCGAATGCCAAATCGCATCAATACAACCTGGAAGCATACGAAAACGAGAGTTTTGCACCGATTTATGAAGAATCCAACCATCTGAACCAAAAAATCACCACCTTGTTTAAAGTAACCGGCGATGTGGAATCGGACATTGCTGAAGTAGCCAACAAAGGAGAATATGATTTACTCTTAATCGGTATCGGACAATCGATCTTTGAAGGCAGCCTGCTTGGAAAAATTCTGGGTTTTACCACCCGGATCATTAATCCGGACAGGCTGATTAACCAGGTTACAGGCAAAGAAAATCTTTTTGAAAATTCTCCTTTTGACGAAAGGACTCGATCCATCATTGCCAACAGTAAAATTACGGTAGGAGTATTAATAGACAAAGGATTTACTAAAACAGATCGGATTTGTATACCTGTTATCAGTCCAAATGACAAATTCCTGATTGGATTTGCTCAAAAGTTGATCAATTTTTCAGAATCTCAAATAACATTTATAGATTTCAATAATCGTATTTATAAGAATTCTGAGTTAAAAGAATCAATCCGTGCCATAGAACAAATAGCACCAAACCACGTGTATTTGACGAATGAAGAAAAAATCAACCCCGATTTTTTAAAACAACAAAACCTGATGCTGATTAGTACGGAAAGCTGGAAATACCTGATTGATTCAAAAAATGGCTGGCTGACAACGATCCCATCGACACTGATTATTGCCGAAAAGGAGTGAAGTTCGCAGCCTTGATGAACATGAAAGGGTGATGAAGATAGGCGGTGTCAACCGCAATTATTTGATTTTCAAATGATTCCGGATTTTTTTAGTTGCTTTAATTGCGTATATACATCCTGTTGGAACGTTAGGCGCAAAACATTTTATGATTTCATTATTTCTTTATTGTTATTTTAATATTAATACATATATTTGCTTTTTTCGTATCACTTATTAAATTAATACGAACTTAGCCCATGACCATCAAAGCCTCTAAAATCGTCCATCGAGGAGCAGACAGAATTAAAATTGAAATGCCCTTCAACGTTCAAATTAATAAACTAATCAAGCAAATTCCGGATGCAAGATGGAGTAAAACCATGACTAGCTGGCACATTCCGTACAACAATAAATCATTAAAATTACTTGAAAAGCTCATTCCCGATATTGAAATTAAGGAAAAACCCATTCTTCAAAGTAAATTTGATTCACCAATTAGGGTAACTCCAACGTATAATGGTCCTCCCTCGGTTCATGGTACTCCAACATTTCAAATTACCCCCACAACTCAAGTAGCCCCTTTAGTTAACATATTTCCAACTGTTAATGTTAGCCCCACTATCAACAAATCCGTTTCCATAGAGGTGGCCGGACTTCGTATTTTCATCAGGCTCCCAAAAAACGATATGGACGTTCATTTTATATGCTCCTTCCACTATGCCCGATGGGATGCCAACAACTATGTCTGGATAGTTCCCCACTACAATAATACCCTGGATCTTCTAAAAGAATACTTTGGTGAACGACTAGAATCTGTAACCCAATTAACACATTATGAAAATCAAACAAGCAGCACCGAAAAACGCCTCATCGAAGAAAACACCCTCCTCCTGATCAAAACCACAGCCGGCAGAATCCGCGCTATCTTTGGCTACAACCCAACACTTACCCATGAAATAAAAAAAATACCCTACAGCAACTGGGACGCCAAAAACAAATGGTGGAGCATCCCCTTTACCGACAAAATACTCGAAAATATTAAAGACGTTGCAACCACCCACAACCTTCGTATCCAATACGAAGAAGAAACCACTAGCCAAACAAAAAAAGCCAGACTAACCCCCTTTGACATACCAAACTATCGCCACACCCCCGAATGCTTCATCCTGAAAATGAAAGAACTCCGCTATGGCGACCACACCATCCACACCTACGACAGCCTATTCGAGGAATTCATAAATTACTATTACCGCTTCGACATCGACAAAATCGATGAACTCATGATCATTTCCTTTTTACGCTACCTGGTCATCGAACGCAAAGTTTCCGTCTCCTACCAAAACCAATCCATCAACGCCATCAAATTTTACTACGAACGCGTCCTTGGCGGACAACGCAAAGTCTATCTGGTCGATCGCCCACGCTCTGAAAAAACCCTGCCGGTCGTACTCAGCGAAGATGAAATCAGCTCCATCATCCGCGCCACCACCAACCTGAAACACAAAACCATCCTGATGACCATCTACTCCGCCGGACTCCGCATCAGCGAAGCCATTAACCTTAGAATCAAAGATATCGACTCCGACCGCATGCAAATTCTCGTCGAGCAATCCAAAGGCAAAAAAGACCGTTACACCTTATTATCCTCCAAAACCCTGGAAATTATGCGCCAATATTTCCAGGTTTACAAACCCAAAGTCTGGCTCTTTGAAGGAGTCAAAGGCGAACAATACTCCGATCGCAGCATCCAAGCCATCCTGAAAACCTCTGTTTCCAAAACAAACATCAGAAAACGCGTTACTGTTCACACCCTTCGCCACAGTTTTGCCACTCACCTACTCGAAAACGGCACCGACCTCCGCTACATCCAAACCCTTTTAGGCCACGAAAGCAGCAAAACCACTGAGATCTACACCCACGTCACCACCAAAGGCTTCGAACAAATAAAAAGCCCCATAGACAAATTAAATATTTAATAAAATTTCATATATAAAACAAAAAAATATGTACATTAGCTGTCTATATAATACTTATAAAAACACTTTACTTTTACATAAAAAACTAAATAATTATCTTTTCAAGCCACTGTTAAATCACCTATCTATCATCATTATAACAAACGCCATCAAGGTTTTTCTAAATATTCATAAATACATAATTGGTGTCAGTAAATGTTGAAAAATCGGTAAAGCAGGTTTGTGAAAAAAGATAATAATTTAAGAGAGTCGATACTTTTCAGAATATTTAGTACCTTTTGTTCTAGTTATTGATATTTTCGAAGTAGCAACTTTCAAAGTTTCTGACATTAGAATTGGCCTCTCACTTACTTTGGGCAACCTTTTTCTACTTTTGTAAAGTAATTTAAATTTATTAAGTGTTAACTGATTGGTTAACAGGCTGTAACTGACCAGCATTGACACCCCCAATAATCAATATTCGATGAAAAATATCAACTACACTCAAGCGAATTTTAAAACCAATGCAAGGGGGATTTGCGGGTTTTATAATACGGATGTAACCGCAATGCGGTTGCTGGAGTGTTAGCGGCTATAATTGAGCGCGTCCATTAAGCTTTACTGCAATGTTATTGACAAGAGAAGAAACTCCAATCCAAATTTTTGTAGTGTGATTAGCTTTAAGAAATACAAGAATTTTTTTCTAATTGATAAAAAACGAATAAAATGAAATTTAATAAAAAATCTATTTTGCTTTTAGCGCTGGCTTCATTTCTTACTTCATGTAATATAAATGGCATTGATGGCATTGATGGCATTGATGGGAAGGATGGTAAGGATGGTAAGGATGGAACAAACAGTCAAACATTAACTGGTGATATTGTTGGTTTTGTCGGCCTTTATGAGGTGGATGGAAATAAAAGCTTAATCCAAGCGGGGGTAAGTATAACAGTTGAAGGAACAACAAAATCTGCAATAACTGATGTTAATGGGAGGTTTGTTTTGTCAGGAATTACTACTGGCATATACAATTTAGTTTTTAGTAAAGCGGGATATGGTACATATAAAATAATTAGTTTTCAATTTGTAGGTGGTGGAACGGCTTATAGTGGAGGAACGGCTTATATGGGATATCCTGTCCTTACAAAGATTGCTAATTTTAATATAAGTGGGCTAACTGCTACATCATCAGTTGGGGTAATTAATTTGAATGGTACCATATCTGGTACAGTGCCGACTCCCTATGCATCTTTTGTTACTTTTATTAGTTCAAATGCTCTTGTCTCTTCACAACCATCAAATTATGAAAGCTTTAAAATTCTTTATATTAATACATCTTCGTCATCTGTTACCACATCTTTTGGTAGTACAGATTTAGTAAAAGGCCAAACTATTTATCTGAGAACCTATGCGATACCAGGAATTTATATGTACTACCCTGATATTGTAACTGGTCGTTACTATTTCCCATCATTAGGACCAAATCCATCCAATGTGGTAAGTGTTATCGTAAAATAAAAGATAAATCAAAGGTTTTAGATAAAACGATTCGACTTTTTGATAAAAATAAATACTCGATATAAGGATATGGATATATTAACTCTGGAGCAAATTATTAAGACTACTCACTCTGATGAAGAACGCAGAGAAATAATGAGAGAAAGGAAGTATAAGCTGAATAAGGATTTTGTTTTTTCAGATGATACACTCAAATTATTCCATGCTTTAAATGGTGAGCTTCTTAAAAAAATGCATTTGGCTTATGACAAAATCCAACGTATTAAGCAAGATCTTGATAAATTAATTGACTCAGGTAAGGTGGATTATTCCGAATATCTAATTAGTGGAGACGTAGAACTTATCTGTAATACAACTCCTCTGATTGATAAATTGACACTTGAGAGTAAAACATATTGGCGTGTTTCTGCAAATGAAGGTCATGCAATGTCTAATCGTAATGATAGTCTGCTTCTTGATGTAAACTGGGATTACGAAATGTTCCGTAAGAAAGGCCTACCAACAGGAAATGATTACATTTGCTTTCTTACCCATACTTTATTTGTGGATGACTGCGTGTTGTCACTTCAGGATTTAACCCAGCTAAAAGAGTATGAAGTTGTGGTTAATGTTGATATAAACATATAGTGGCACAAACAAAAATTACTAGTTCCGAATTTAAAGATAAAAAAAATTACAATCTAACCTTAAACACTTAAACCAATGGAAAAGACTTTTACTGAAAGACTTGAAGTTCTTAGAGCAGATCTTAGAGCCTGTAATGATTTTAATACGAAGATGTTACTGTGGGGCTCATTCACTGTAGATTATTGCCATGATGTTGCAATGACAAAAATCGATAGAAGTTTTTACGCATTTCAATCTGAACCAAATGAAAAACCTGATGTATTAGTTCTTGGGCTAAATCCAAAAGGGGATTATCCATATGCAAGTATTTTCAATAATGAAAAAGATGGGTGGGGTTTGAATCAACTTGGAAGAATGACTCCAGAAGTTTTCATCCATCAAAACCCTTGGTACATTGGGGGGAAGTTTGAAGATGTAAAATGGAATATTTTAAAGAATCTAAAAAAAACTATTGAGGTTAATGAGGATTTCCACTCAAGATTTGACAAGATGATGTACATGAATATTTTGTATTTTAATTCTGTTGATTTCTCAGAATTTAAGTCGTTTTCAAAGAAGAATTGGAAGGAAGTTTATGAAAATTGCATAAGATTGTCTACTTTGTTAATTTTTGAAATTATTAAACCTACAAAAATTATTTGTCTTGGAATCAATTCATGTTTTAGGCCATTCATAGGACAAGAGCATGAAGAAGAACTGTTTAAAAACAGACTTTATAAATGCGTTCTAAATGGATATAATGTTTATGGTATGTCACATCCATCATCCAGAATATCCAATTCAGATAGACAGGAGATTGGCAGACAACTATATGCTGATTGGTTAAAAAGTTAACTCATAAAACCGTTGATATTTTTTCAAATGTCCGTTAACTCAAATCGCTCGATTTTGGTCTTAAAAAAGAAAAAGAAAAATCAAAAAATACTGCCACTAACACCACTGGCTAACCCGTTAGGGCCAAGATAAGAAACCGTATATTCATTTTTATTGCAAATTAGAACAGCCGAAAACTATAAAGAGTAGGCATAATTATTTATTCATTAATACTATGGCAATATCAGACGTTCAGTTAAAGAACAATTATTATCAGATTTTTGATGGTAAGGGTAAAAAAATCAAAGAAATACCCTTCAACCGAGTTGGTGAACTGTGCGGCTTCGGAGCAGAATTTATAGTTTTTTTCAAGAATAACTATTTTGCGACTTATGATGAGGATTCTGACAAAATTGATGAGACCAATATTTCTAGAGTTGGCGATTTCAAGAGTGTTGCAGGTAATTATATAAACTTTGTAAAAAATAATTATATTGGAACATACGACGAACATTTTAAGAAAATTAGCGAAAGACATATTTAATCTGTTAATTAATTGTCTATTTGAAAGACACCACAAAACAGTCGAATTAAGAAATAAGATAAAAAATTACAGCCGCTAACACCAGCTAAGCCACAGGCTGCCACTCAGGCGAAATACGCCTTCGTTCCGCCCGCGCCCTAGCTACCCGTTAGGCAGCATTTTAAGAAACACTATTCAACAGTATATGTCTACTCTAGAAAAATTCAAACGATTAATCGTATCCTGCATTATAATTCTATGTGCTTCTATTCAGACATATTCCCAGGTAGAATACAAAAAGCATTTAGTTGATGTAATTAAATTAGGTAAAACTGATACAGTTTTTCGTTATAAGAACATTGATGATAAACAAGATACAATAATCACTGAGATAACATATTATGGTAATACAAGGAATGGAACAACCATTTTTTACATTAAAGAATCATATCCAGCTGTAAACGTCAGACATGGACTGATGATGTTATATCTTATAGATTCAGATGGTAAAAGGTATTTCTATCGGGACATTGACAAGCCCGACAGTGTGGAATATGGAATTCTTTCCTTTAAGAATTTCAATACCGATGGAAGTAATTATTACATCAAAACAGATTTAAATGAGAAAATTCCTCTTTTTATATGTCAGGATAATGAGGACTGTTATGATTATATAATTGATGATGAATAAGTAATTGAATTGTTCTTTATTTAAAAAAAACGCCGCCTAACACTGGCTAAGCTAAACCCCTCCGGGGTCTTCGCCTAGCCCCCCGTTGTGCGCCATTATAAAACCCGTCATTATAAATCCTGCAAAATTTTAAGAGATGATTTCAAAGAAAATTCAAATTTTACTTATTTCAATATTATTTATTGCGTGTGATCGGAGCGAAGACAAGTCCACCTTAATTGATGTTGATGGTAATGTTTATCAAACTGTTACAATCGGTAACCAGACTTGGATGGCTGAGAATTTAAGAGTGACTCATTATGCTGATGGAAGCAAAATCGCTGAGATTACAGAGTGTAATGATTGGCAATCACTTGGTCAAAGTGCAGAAGCTTATTGCTTTTATGATAATGATCCAAATAATCAGTATGGCGCATATTACACATTTGAAGCAGCAAAAAAGGCATGTCCAAAAGGTTGGCATTTACCAACAAAAAATGAATGGGATGAATTGAAGATATATTTGTATAATAATGGCTATAATGCAATAGAAGGCTCAGCTTTAAAGTCAAAATCAGGCTGGAATAAAAGTTCAGATAATAAGCTTGGTTTTAATGCGTTTCCTACTGGCCGTCGTTATAGGAATATGATAAGTAATAATTGCATTGGAGAGTTTTATTCTGTAGGTGAAGTAGGTAATTGGTGGAGTTCAACAGATTTCGATAGCAATTTCGCTTACTATACTTGGATTAGTATTTCTTCAGATGATTTCACAGTGGGTAATGATGTGAAAAAGACAGGTTTATCTGTGCGATATTTGAAAGATAGAGATTGATATATTTTAAAAAACAACAATAACGGCGCACAACACTGCCTAAGCCACAGCCGCCACAGGCGGCCGCGTCCTAGCCCTCCGTTAGCTGCAAGGTTAGAAGCGGTATCTTTATTGATTCTGGTATAAAAAAAAATCAAATAGAATGAACCATTTTAAATTAAAGATTATTCTAGTCGCAATGATTTCGACAATCAATTTGATTTGTAATGCCCAGACAATCACTTTAGATAGTCTGGTATATACAATTGATTCAATTCAAAAACTAACGCCAGATATACAGGATCTTATCAATAACCAATCACCTCCCCCGGAACGAGAATACATTTACAACCCCTTCGATAATGCAATTGGAAATGTAGTCTTTCCAGGAGGTGAAGATGAACTTCTTAAATTCTTGCAGAAGAATGTTAATTATCCTATAATCGCATCAAAAGCCAAAATTGAAGGGAGAGTCATTGCAAAGTTTGACATAGATAGTATTGGCAATACTACAAATATTCGAATCATTAAAAGTTTATCACCTGAGTTTGATAATGAAGTAATTAGAGTAATTTCAATTATGCCATGTTGGAAGTGGAATGATGGATGGAAACCAAAATTTCGGTATGCTAAAGACTTTAACCTTCCAATTAACTTTCAGTTAAATAAAAAAAATAAACCCTGCAGCTAACAATACCCAAACCACACCCACTTCGTGGGCGCGGCCTGGCCACCCGTTATGGCCAATGGTAAAAGCGCTCATTCAATATCCTGCAATTGTTATCAACAAGACATAAGATTTTAAACCATCTTCAGATATGATAAAATCGATTTTATTAATCTCAGTACTGTTTTTTTGTTCAAATGAGATATGTCTTAGTCAACAAGTTAAGTTCAGAAATTCAATTTCTGATAGCAAAACAAATTTTGACACTTTGAGAAATGAAGATGTCAACTACGATATGCTGCCTCAATCAATTCGAGACAGCATGAAATTGTCAGATGATTGGCCGATAGAGGTATTAGATACTATGCCGAAGTTTCCAGGTGGTATAGACTCTCTAGCTGCATTTATTTGTAACAACATAAATTACTCAAATATTCATCAGGAAATTGATGCAGAAGGTATTATACTTATCCGGTTTGTCGTGACTAAAACAGGGAAGATAAAAGATGCTAGGATTATTCGTAGCCTTGAATCATCCTATGACAAAGAGGCTCTTCGCATTGTATCTTTGATGCCAGACTTTATTCCCGGTCAACAAAACGGACGAAACGCTGCAGTTTATTACACACTTCCAATAAAGTTTAGAATACAAAAGTAGATAGGACAACTTTACAAAGAACAATTAATATTATATTTCCCTAAAGTTTAGAAAAAACCACTGGCCATAACAATACCCAAACCACACCCACTTCGTGGGCGCGGCCTGGCCACCCGTTATGGGCAAGCATAAAAACGGTATATTGAAGTTCCAATAATTTTTAAGAAAATGATAAGAAGTACTATTCTTAGTTTTGCATTATTATTTTTGGTCTCATGCAATTTTGTCGGTAGACAGAATGACGAATATCTGGATCTGAACAACAAAGATCTTGAGAGGGAGATTGTCAACTATTATAACTTTTGTGATTCAATCAGTAAGAATGATCAATTTGTTGTACATGTAACTTGTATGGATATAAATGACAGTATTTCAAAATATGTATTAGAGGGTTTGGTTAGTGCTGAAGTGCTTTATTGGTTTCCTTACCATTTTAAATGCAAAGTTGATAGTCATGATACCTATTTTACAATGAAATCTGGATTAGTTTTGAATAATAAGCGGAACAATTTATTTACACTTAAACAGAGTGCAATAGAACAATTTATGAAAATACATTTTCCTGATGAATATGCCAACAATTATAAAAAGAATAAGGAAGAGTATATACGATTAGCAAAGAAAAATGAAATTTTAGGTGTGTTACAACCAAGGTTTTATTGTTTGACATTCAAAAATGGAAAGTTGATTAAAAAGGATATTATTCAAACAACTAAAGTACCTGATTATTCATCTACAGAATAAAATGCCTGCCCATAACATTGCCCAAACCACACCCACTTCGTGGGCGCGGCCTGGCCACCCGTTAGGTAAAATCATAAGAACGATATATTCAAGTAAAGGTGCAAATGACGAACTGCACCAAACTTCATTGCAAGAAACTCTTCGAACTTCGTTCGATGCTGTATGTTGATTTTTTAACTTGAAATATGAACAATGACCGCCATCAGGACATCGGTTGATAGTGGGTTTAAAATAATTATTGCCGGGCGGCCAAAAAGAATTCGCAACACCCGAAAAGCATTACTTATGCCGATGAAAAAAATGACTTTACCTAACACAACCTAAGCAACAGCCCTTCATGCTTCGCAATGAAGGCCCGCTGCCTAGCCACCCGTTATGTCTCATTTTAAGATCGCATCATTCATATTCATCAATAAACAATACTTAGAAAACTAAAATGCCATTTCCGGTAGTGTTTGATAGTTGTTTATCAAGGTTGTATTTGTTCAAAGGTACCGAATTAAATTAATTACATAGAAATCGAAATAAGGTGTTTATAACTAATTTAAACCATTAAAATATGAGATATAGACTCAATCATTTGTTTGCTTTTTTTATACTGGTAACATTTATTTGCTCCTGCGATAGACCTGTTTGCAAAAACACTAATCCAATATTTGACAAATTCTCCCCCAGTTCAAAGGAATATAAAGAAGAACTTATAAAGCAGCTCAAAACTGTTGATAAATCAAAACTAACATATTGGTTTAAAGAATATGTTGATTCTAATGGAGAAGAAACTCTTTTATTTGACATTCAAGGAGATGGATTGTGTGCAGTCATTGTGCTGAATGTCGAACAATGGAGTAAACTTGAATTGTTACGAAAAAAGAAAGGTGTAACTTTTAGAGGAGCGGAATTTAAAAATCTTAGGTTCGATATTCAACAAGAGACTACTGATATCAAGTTTATATATAAAGATTTCGATAGAATTATTGATTAAAAAAAACGAGGCATAACACCACCCAAACCACACCCGCCTTCGGCAGGCGCGGCCTGGCTACCCGTTAGGTAAAATCATAAGAACGATATGTTCAAGAAAAGGTGCAAATTACGGACAGCACCAAACTTCATTGCAAGAAACTCTTCGAACTTCGTTCGATGCTGTATGTTGACTTTTTAACTTGAAATATGAACAATGACCGCCATCAGGACATCGGTTGATGGTGGGTTCAAAATAATTATTGCCGGGCGGCCAAAAAGAATCCGCTACACCCGAAAAGCATTACTTATACCGATGAAAAAAATGACTTTACCTAACACAACCTAAGCAACAGCCCTTCATGCTTCGCAATGAAGGCCCGCTGCCTAGCCACCCGTTAGCGGCAATATTAAAGAAGCGTACAATGGCAGTATCAGAAAATAAAGGAATTAAAATTAGCCCCAACTTTTACCAACAGGACTGGACTGATTTAGATTTGTCTAAGGATAAAAAAGATGATTGGAATAGAGCTATTGAGATATTTAAAGATAGAATTGAAGGACGCTACTTCAAACAAATTCAAACTTTAGACGAAAATAAGGATCGGTCTGTTGGACTTTATTCAGGATTTGCAATAATGTCATTAACGTGTTTACTAATTGAAACAATTGAACAATTCTGGTCTGGCAATATTGCTACAAGTAAAGGGAATACACCATGTAATAAAAGAACATTCTTGTCTCGGTTCTGGCGTAAGATTTCTAAAAGTAAAGGTAATACATTTCTTAAGGAAGAAAGGTATTCTATTAATAATGACTCTGTTACCTTTTATAGATTCTTCCAGCGATCTGAAAATTTAAAGTCTTTTTTTGACACAGAACAAAAAGCTGATGTTTTTTACAATAAAATCCGTTGTGGATTACTACATCAAGGTCAAACTAAAGGAAAATCATTAATTCATATTAGAGAGAATGAGCCAGTTTTGAGGTGGATTAATGAAAAAAAAATTGAGGATGGAATAAGTATTCAAAGGAGATTATTTATAAAAGAAATAAGGATTGTTTACGATAATTATATTACGGAACTTGAAAAACCTAACAATCTTAATTTCAGAAAGAAAACATTAGAAAAAAAAATGAAATTCATTGTTGAACAGAAATAAAATACTGCCGCTAACACCACCCAAAGCACAGCCCTTCGGGCCGCGCTCTGGCTACCCGTTAGGGCCAATACTAAAACCGGTATATTTAAGGTATTGCAAATTTTAAATAAAAACATGATAAATGCAATTGCATATCTGATTGTTAGGGCAAAAAAAAGCAAACTATTCTTCTATATTTTGCCAATATTTTGGATTTTGACTTCTTGTATTTCGAAAGTTTCAAATTCAAAACCTGACTTCAGATCTATAGAGGTTACATACCATAATGAATCTGGTGCACAGACGATTTACATAGATAGTCTGGGGATAATTTTAAAGTGTAAATATCGGATATCTAACAAGATTAATAGTTCGATTTGTTTTGTGGATACTCTTTCCAGTGAACAGATTGATACTTTAAATAGTTTAATTCGGACAATAAAATTAGCTAAGATTGAGACATCCTATGAGGATGATCATTGTCAAGATGGTATTGGTTACTTTATCCGCATAAATCTAACTGGACGATTAATTCAATCAAAGATTTGGACTTGTTCAACGATAGATAATGATATCTTCCGTTTTGCAAAAAGGATTTCGGATTTGAAAATTGATAAGAATCTGATTGATACTATGTTGATATTTGAGACAACAAAGAAGCTAATAATACCAATTCCACCAAAAAAATAATTTAGAATTGTACAAGTAAAAAAGTACTGGCCCTAACAATACCCAAACCACACCCGCCTTCGGCAGGGCGCGGCCTGGCCACCCGTTAGCGGCAAGGCTAGTGCCGGCAATTTAGGTTCATCGGTATATTCATCAAAGAAAGAACTGCAGATATTTGTAGATTTCGGAAAATTAACGCCCATGGTTGCATTTCATATTTTAGTGAATATTTAACTCGAATTTCTATTACTTACTAATAATTCAAAGAGATATGAAAGTACTTATATTGCTTTTTTTGACAATATCCCTTTTCAGTTGTGAGAATAAAAAACAGAAAGATCTTCTTGCATTAATGAATGAGGGCATTTTGAATTATGATGGAAAGAAGCATAAACAATTGATATCGTTTAGATCATTTACTGCTGTAAGTAATGATAACATAAATGATTTACCTGAGAATGAGTTGGACGATATTCGTAGTGAGAGTTTCAAATCGAAATATGACACCGTTAAATATTTAAATGATACATTGTATATTAGTTATGTAGAGTGTGTTAATAATTGTGGGACGTATCAAGGTGATATTGAATTTCATAATGATACATTATTTGTTAAGGTTTTAGATTTGTCTCGAATAGCTTGTATTTCAGAAAGAATTGATCGATTTATTTATAAAGTTTACAATCCAAAGAATCTTCATTATAAGATTTCTAGAAAATATGTAAAGATGTAAATGACGACAATTGACATAATCAATAATTATAATATTTGATCAGATTTTCAAAATAAAAAAGCCCTGCCGCTAACACAAGCTAAGCAACAGCCCTTCATGCTACGCAATGAAGGCCCGCTGCCTAGCCACCCGTTAGTGGCCATGATAAGAACGCACACATTATGCGACACACGTTATTAATAATATTTATATTTCAAACGACCTCCTTCCTATTTGGACAAACAACGTCGTTGAGTGAAGCTGATTTAGATGGTTTATATTTAAAGACCTTACATTCACAATATGATTTAATGCTGACAAGTGGATGGAAATATTTTGAGATCAACGAGAACACAAATAGGATAAAAGATAAAGTTGGCATTGATATTTTTAAGTTCATGTCAGATGTGGACTTGATTCATGAATCAATAAAAACAAAAAAGTCAATCAACATTTATCGAGTTACACATAAAATTATTGCTATTGATACGGTTGATATTAACATCAGTCAAGTTCTTGTTCGGGCAAAACGGTGCATACATTTCAATCATGGACTAAGATTCATTAAAACGAATTTCGAACTATCATGTGGTGGGACAAATGGATACAAACCCACCCGTAGATTTGTTTTTGATAAGATGAATTCTAGATGGAATATATTAACTAACGAATAACAAAAAAATCACGGCCACTAACACTACCCAAACCACACCCACTTCGTGGGCGCGGCCTGGCCACCCGTTAGCGGCAAGGCTTGAGCCGGTCATTTTAGGTTCATCGGTATGTTCATCAAAGAAAGAACTGCAAATCTCATCGGAGGACAAATATGATAAAACCTATGATTATAACACTGTTAAAGTCGTCAATATTATAAGCGCAAAGATGAACAGAATCTCATTTATTTTACTTTTTATTTTACTTCAATTTAGTGCTAATTCATTTGCAGATATGAAATTAGCAATCATTGTTGATGAGGATGGATACACTAATATTCGCTCAAATAAGGGATCAAACAATGATATTGTTGGACAAGTTAAAACGAGTGAGTTCATTTATTGTGAAAAATCAACAAACGATTGGTATTCTGTTGATGCTCTTCAGTGGAATAGAAGCGGTGAATCAGTAAAAGGATATATACATAAAAGCCGAATTCGAATAATTGAAGATTTAGACTTCAGTGAACAAAGAAAAATATTTTCTAATATCTTTATTGAATACAAAAAAATTAATGATGAAATGAACAATTTCATAGAATCTGTTAAGACCGCAGATAAGCATTTCGGAAACGAAAAAGATAGCATAAAAGTCATGAGATTCTCTGAAAATGGTTCTAAATATAGTGATACTAGATATGATCCAATTTTAATGATATTTCCTCAATATTTCTGCAAAACGAAGGACTTGGAAACTTTGGACCTTTTACTTAAAACAATTTGGTCAAATAGATCATCTGCCAATGAACAACCGTCATATACTCTAGGAGAATGTTATTTATGCAATGAAAAGGGATTTTTAAATCTACTTTCAAAAATAACGAATAAAGAAAAACTTTCATTAATAATTGGAGATATCATTTGGGGATTATGTAATCATTTTGGTGTAGATCCAGAATCAGATAAGATTACAAACAAAGAATATTCTAGGTTATTAAAACAATTAAATGCGATTAATAAATAAAAAAGTCCTGCCGCTAACACCAGCTAAGCCACAGGCTGCCACTCAGGCGATTACACCTTCGTTCCGCCCGCGCCCTAGCTACCCGTTAGGGGCAAGCTTAGAAGCGGCATTTATACTTTTTCCGGTAGTGAATAGGTACTGTCCATAAGTTTGTGATAATTATAATGGGATACTTTCTTCAAAACCAACATATTAATATTAGTCTAACCATGAAAAAAAATCTATTTTGCTTTTGCCTGCTATTCATAAGCATGGCGACCTTTTCCCAAACTCTTTTATTCAAGGATTATATATCCGCTTTCCCAAACATCACCACGGATAGCATACATACAACCGATTTCTTATCCATCAAGTGGAATATCGGCAATTGCATTAAATCGCCCATAGTAAACCAATATGTTTTAAAGGACGATTGTGGTTGCAATCCAAATCAATTGCGTTATTATTATGGAAAAAAAATCGTACTTGATAATTATATCATAGTCCTAATGTATAAACATTGTGATTTGGTGAAGTATGTTGGATATCCATATCAGGAAAACTTGATTATAACCTATACAAAAAGCGGAAAAGTTATCGATAGTAAACCTGTAACACGTGAAGGAGATCCCTGGTGCTTTAACCTTACAGGTACAGTAAAGCCTTTTAAACTAGTAGTGGAACAGGCAACAGCTGTAAGTAATGATGCGATAAGCAGTGGTATAATCAAGTCAACAATAAATACCTACAGTTACACAATCGATAAAAATGGTTTTATTATTCAGGTATTTCTAAAAAACAGAGATGGTGGAATATATTTTGACAAGGTTAGTAACAGTGCAAGAATAGTTAAAAAATAAATTTGGATATAAAGTTTAATAGCTAACCAATGGTCGACAATTATTTATCAGCTGACAATAAGAATAAAGAAACTAAGGATGCGTTATCGGCTGACTCTTAACTCACATATAGTTGAATAGCAGATTCCAGACAAATAAAAACAAATTCTTAGTTTTCAAAAAAAGCCTGCCCCTAACACTACCCAAACCACACCCGCCTACGGCAGGCGCGGTCTGGCCACCCGTTGTGAGCAATTATAAAAATCGCACCCCCAAATTATTTCAAACATGAAAAAAGGAATTACTTTGCTGTTGCTGTCACTTATATGTCTCTCCATATTTGGGAGTGACAAAAAAGACATGAAAACAGGCATAATCTATGGATCCAATTTCGCATACAGTTTAACCGCACCTGAAGGTTGGGTACTTGATAATACGTCTGGAGTTCAAAATGGTTTAGATGCTGTATTTTATAAAAAAGGAGGATCGTGGGCTAAGTCCGTAGCAGTCATGTACACTAATACAGCATCATTGGAAGATAATGCACATCGTTCATTAGATCTGTTGATGAAATATGATGTTAATGAATTCATGAAGAATTATCCAGATATGCATATAACCAACGGTAAGGATATTATTCTTAGAAATAACAAAATTGCAAAAGTAAAATATTTATTTGGGAAGACATATAAGAACTATGAAGCAGTTGCTTATATAGATGCAGGGAAAAATTGTATAATGATCGTCATATCTTCAAAGAATAAGGATGAATACGATAAATCACTTCAAGCTTTTGAGAGTATTGTTAAATCATACTTGTATATAACTGACAAAGTTCAAAGAATAAAAAAATAACTGCCCACAACACCACCCAAAGCACAGCCCTTCGGGCCGAGCTCTGGCCTCCCGTTATGGCACATTTAAAAAACGGCAACCATGAGAGTATTACAAATACTGATAGTACTAACTTTTTTGACATCTTGTCAAGGAATCAAAGACAATAAGTATAACGACTTAATTTCAAAAATTGAAGCTGTTGGACTAGATAAGATTAAAAATATTGAATATGGAACTCGTGGAGAAAATGAAGTTTACAATTATTATCTGTCAAATAATTCCTCGATTTCATGGATATATAATAGGAAAACAAAAGATTTTGAATTTCCTTTCATACAACAAGATTATAATAAAGTCGCATTTGATTTTCAAGCTTATACTATTGATTTAAGGGACAAGGTACAATCCTTGAATTGCTTAATGATTACACAATCACCATGGTGCGGAAATATTGTTGTATTTTGGATTTCCAGCGACGAGAAAATTGAATATGTAAATCCCGAATTTAAATTTGATGATAGTTTTAAAATTGAATGGTTAAAAGAGATTAAGACTGGCAAAAAACTTAAAGTTAATTGGTATTATATAAAGGTTAAAAATAAACGCGCCATAACAATACCCAAACCACACCCACTTCGTGGGCGCGGCCTGGCCACCCGTTAGCGGCTATAGTTGAGCGCTCCCATTTATTTTCCTGCAAATGTAAAAACAAAGAAAATGAGAAAATTAAATTTTGTAATTTCTGTAAAGAGAATATTTACCTGTGATGATGAAAGTTTAATAGTAAACTTATATTTTGCGAGCAACGACTTACCCTATTTGTATTATTTTAAAGACACTTTGAGATATGAATAAAAAAAAATTACAGTGCATAATAACAGTATTATTTTTTCTAATTATTTTTTGCAGTAATAAATTAGAGATATTTGATATGTCAGATATCGATCTATTTAAAAATACTCCAGCATGGGATTTGGTCAAAGCAATTGATAAAGAAAATATATATAAAATTAAAAAAATTCTTTCGGTAGATAAATCACTTGCTAATTTTCAGGAATCTCTTTATGGAATGACACCTTTAATGAGAGCTATTGGAACAGATAAGTACAAATCAACAAAAGAATTATTAGATTGTGGAGCAAATCCAAATTTAGCTTCGAAAATTGGAACAAATCCTTTATTTGAAGCAATTTCTTATCGTTGGAATGATGTAACTGCAAAAAATGATACTAAATATGTAAAACTTCTTCTGAGTTATGGGGCTAATCCTAATTTAGGGTATTTTTATCAAAAGATAGTTGGAGAGACCAATCCTATAGAATATGGAACTAGTCCGTTAATTTATGCAATTGCCTACTCAAGTGGTTACGATATTGTAAGATTGTTAGTTGCATCAGGTGCTGAAATAAATTATAAAACGAGATTAGGAAATACGGCTGCTATCGAATCGTTAAAAATGGAAGATATAAACTCTGCTTTCTATCTAATTGTTGAAAATAAAGCGAAAATAGTAGAGCCGTACTTTTATTATAACCTTATTAATGATACTGTTATTGATAAAGACAAACCTTTTTATCCTGTAGATTTACTTTTAGATTGGACTTATGAGATAGGTTCAGAAAGGTATAATAAAAAAAAGTTGATAGTACAGGAGTTTGCGAATCAGGGAGTAAGTTATAACGACAGTAAAGTGAAAATCAACAATCTTATCTTACGTAAAATTAAAAAGAATAATCCAAACAACTGGAAGGAATATTTGGAGAAGTATTAAACAAAAAGCCCTGCGATCGCGAAGCTTTAAATATGTATTTGGTTTAGTGTTGATCCGTTTGTGTAAAAGCATCCTGGTGTTGATTCATTTGATTATTGTCACAATAATATTATGTTATTTAACAGCCCCCAAAAAAAAACTACAGCCGCTAACAATACCCAAGGCACAGCCCCTTCGGGGCCGGGCCCTGGCCACCCGTTAGGGGCAATACTAAAATGGTACTATTCGAGAACATACAACGTTACAGCAAAGATCCTGCTCAATATTGTGAGCAGGTATTTGATTATTATCAAAGGAGTGACCGTGAAGACATTCAAAGAATTAGAAATATATTAAATTCTTGGTTTGAGGGTTATCCTGATGAAGAAAAAAGTGAATTATTATCTAGGTTTAAAAAAACATTTTATGACTGTTTTTATGAACTTTTCATTTACACTTTATTTAAGTCATTAGGATTTGAGATAGAGATTCATCCGACTGTACCTGATTCTCTTAAAAGACCTGATTTCCTAATAAAAAAACAGGATCTTGAGATTTACATAGAAGCAAAATCAGTTAATGGATTGTCCCTGAAAGAAGAAGCATTTAAACGTTTCGTTAATCAATTCTATGATTATTTAAATAAGGTAAGAATCAAAGGTCATGTATTACATTTAGTAAAACTTGATTTTAAAACCCAAAATCAACCAAGTACAAAAAAAATTATCAAGCATCTTGAAACAGAAGCAAATATTCTAATATCCAGGGAAGCTATTGATGACGAAGTCATAACCTATGATACTCCTGATATTTATTTGGTTGTTAAACTTTTACCACTTCGTGACAAATCGAAAATATATGCAGATCGGCCAATTGGTATCCACCCAATAGAACTTTACTACGGTGGAGGTGAAGAATATATTAGAAATGCAATTATTGATAAAGGAAAAAGATATGGAAGACTTGACAAACCATTTATTATTTGCATTAATGCAATAGATGGCAAAGTTAATGGTCAAGACGATATAGAAAGTGCCATTTGGGGTTCAATTGCAATGGCTTATCAGGAAGGCGTGGAAGACTCTAGCAAACTGATACATTTAGAGAATGGTGTATTTTATTCCAATAAAAAAGGAAGATTAAAGAATCTATCAGGAGTGTTTGTATCTCAAGTTTTTCCACATAATATTGATAACGCATATTACTATTTATGTCAACATCCGTTATCAGATAATAAACTAGATTTTAGTCAATTGGGATTAGAATATTGGAATATTGGAAATGATAATATGAAAAACTGTGTAGAGGGTAAATCTATTGGTGAACTTCTCAAAAAAATATGACATTATAAAAAGTACTGCCCCTAACAATACCCAAACCACACCCACTTGGTGGGCGCGGCCTGGCCACCCGTTAGCAGCCATTAAAGAGACGCATATCCTAGCATCAACAAATGATTAGATTATATTTTTTTTCAATTCTCTTTCTTTTGATATCCAGCAATGTTGTTTTAATATCAGATGCAAGTGCAAGCAATGGTATGACTGATTCAACAATGTTGACATCTGTTATGTGGAATGAATATTTGTCCAGCGGAGAATATAAACCCCGAGCGATTATCTACAATTCTTATGATTACCCATCTAAGATAAGAATTGACAAGCACAAGATAGATTGGATTAAAAGTGAAGAAGGTGCAAAAGTTAGAATTGATGGAAAGACAATTGTTCTAAAGGGTAAATCGACAATAAACAATATAAGGGACTCGATAAAAGATGATGTTGATTTTGCAAATGATTGGGAGGAACTTAGGATTTACAATTACAATGAACGTGAAATAATTTTAATAAAAATGAACTTCCAACCTTGTTCTGGAACAGCCTGCAGTGTTCATTATTTCTTGTTGTATGATGTTACTAGAAAATGTGAAAATTTCTTTGGATCTTTCTATGGCAATGATGATATTAGACTTTATGATTTCCAAAACGATGATAAAGTAGATTTTGTTGCTCAAACATTCATTGATCGTACAAGTGAAAATGGATCAATTACATTTATATACGAACTCTATTCAATGAATAAAAATGGCCGTTTTGAAGCAATGAAGAATGCTGATGGTTCAAATGTCAGATGCGTAAATACAGCATTTCTGAATGATTCCACTGGAAAGGATTCATTTATACAAAATTGGATAAAATAAAAATTAACGGCTGCTAACAATACCCAAACCACACCCACTTCGTGGGCGCGGCCTGGCTCGCCGTTAGCAGCAAGACTAAAACCCGTTACATATGGACCATTCAAATAGTATAGAAAATAATCCAACATATAGTAAGTTTCGAAAGGATGTTGAAGGTGCAGAAGCAATAAGAAAAATTGTAAAGTTATTATCATATTTTGGAATCAATAATAAGGAGTTGAATGAAGCATTGAGTGAGATTCCAGATTTAAAAAAACAAATTATTGATTTGTCAACTTGTCCTGACAGATTCAATAAGCATTTTTCAAAATTGGGTTGGATTGCACACGAATCAATGAATTCCGATTTAATGGAGAATGCCATTAGCCTCGCAGACTCAGGTAATATAGATAATGCAGAACAGATTTTGGTTGATTATTATATCTCAACAGAAATTAAATGGTATCTAATGCGTTTTAAAAGTATTCCGGAATTTTCAAAGCGTTATGAGCTAATTGAATTTGCATATCACGATACTATCAACAAGAACTATTATTCAAGTGTACCACTTCTATTAATGATAATTGATGGAGCAGTTAATGACATTGATAAGAATAAAGGTTTTTTTACAAATACAACTGACTTAACTGCATGGGATTCAATTGCTGCGCATAGTTCTGGCTTGAGTGTAATTAGGGATATATTCAACATAGGTAGAAATAAAACTACAACAGAAAAGATTACATTACCTTATCGAAACGGCATTCTGCATGGAAGAGATCTTGGATATGCGAATGAGTTTGTTGTTGCAAAATGTTGGGCAACATTAATTGCAATTAAAGATTGGGCAGATGCGGTAAAACAGGGCAAGAAGATTCCTCCAGAACCTGAAAGGAATAAAACATTTAAAGAAAGTTTTCGAGAATTTAGACTTTCACTAGCAAATTATGCAGAGAGTCATAAAAGAATTGAAGAAACATCCGCAAAAGTTGACAAATGGAAACCCCGTCAAATAGTTTTAGTGAGAGATGTGCCAATAACGGGAATAATTTCTGATTATGGTGCATTTACACCTGAAAGTGAGGCGATTCAATTTGCGTTATATTGGAAAATGAAGAATTATGGAAATATTGCCAAACAAATTGATAATTCGTATAAAAAAGATCTAAATATTAATAAGGAAGCTAAACGAATAAGAGGACTACTTGAAAACAAAAATCTTAGTGATTATTCCATATTAAAAATTGAGGATAAAACACCAGCTATTTCAGAGATAACTCTTAGTGTTTTATTTGAATATTTGGGAGAGAAGTATGAAAAGCCGCTTATATTAAGATTAATTTGTTATGGTGAGGGTGATCAGATTGCAATAAATGGAGATATTAATTGCAAATGGAAATTGATTGATAATTTATATTTTCAACTTGATATTTATTAAAAAGTCCTGCTGCTAACACTACCCAAACCACACCCGCCTTCGGCGCGCGCGGTCTGGCCTTCCGTTAGCTGCAATTTTAGTAGTCCGGTATCTTACCTAATTCGTATTTTTTGGTAATAAAAAAAACTATTTTTACTTATTTCGAATGACAATAGCTATAAATAAAATACACCCAATTTTATGAGTTTATATCCAACAACACTTTTCCATTTCACGAATAAAAAGTATCTGTATGGCTTATTAAATGATAATTTCAAAGTCTCATATGCCAGAGAAAAAATTATTGGACCAAGCAACTCACGCGAGTTTGCAGTACCGATGGTTTCATTCTGTGATTTGAAATTATCAGAACTCAAATATTTTTTAAGCTATGGAAAATTTGGTTTAGGATTATCCAAAGAATGGGCGAATAGGAATGGGCTAACTCCTGTTCTATATATAAATAGACATAGCGGATTAATGGATAATTTAATTAGTGGCATAAATGGAGTTTATTCACATCTAAATTCCATTAATAATTCTTCACGATTTGACAAGCTAAATATGAGTCTTTTGAACATAATGAATACTTATAGATATATAAAAAACTATGAAGGAGAATTGTGGAGACATGAAGTTTTAGAAAATGAAAACTACAGATTTGCAGATGAAAGAGAATGGCGATATGTACCAAACTTGGACACTCCGGGAGTTGCACCTTTCGTTAGCATAACTAATATTAAGACAAAAAAACAAAAAGAAGAATATAATTCGACTCTTAATCATATTCGACTAGAATTTACTCCAGATGATATTAAGTATTTGGTTGTTGAAAGTGAGAGTGATATTATTGAACTGATTAATCACTTAAATCACGCAAAAAGTAGATTTGATGAACCAACAAAAAATCGTTTAGCTAGTAGAATCCTAACAGTTGAACAAATTCAGAACGATATTTAAAAAAAACTGCAGCTAACAATACCCAAGCCACAGCCCTTTCAGGGCCGCGGCCTGGCCACCCGTTATGGCTAATTATAAAAACCGCACATCATGAGACACAGAATACTTCATATAACAATAATTATATTGGCTTTTTGCAACTTAAATAGTTATGCGGTGAATTCTATAAGAGATAATGCTGCTGATAAAAGACTTGTTGATTCTTTATATGGGCCAGATATATGGAATACCTACTTTGAGAAGAAAACTACAAATAATGTATTTAGCTTTCTTCAGTTAATTGATGATTCACACTATGTTATTAAATGGGGAGTAAATAATACAACAATGTGCTCTGCTGACACATTTGATTTAGATGGTAGTGAATCTAGACTGCCAAAAATTATCGCAAAGGGAAATGATTTTATTTTGATGAGACAAGGTTGCGGAAACCCTTGCTGGATTGGCTATTTCTTAGGTTTGACTGATTTAAATAAGTATGTGGTAATTCATGAATATTTGGCTTATGATTTGATTAATAATCTTGTAGCCTATGTTGACTCTGATTCAGATTCATCAATTCGAATATTGAATATAACTACAGGTGAATCAGAATTACATAAGTTCAGAGGTTGCAACTCGGCTTTTATTGGATATTGCATTGCTTCGGCTGATTTTGTAGATGATAGACTTATTATCCGATTTGTCGATGCTGACAACAATTCACACGGAAAGAAAATTAGTATAAAACTTAAAATAAAAAAATAACTAGCCCTAACATTGCCCAAACCACACCCGCCTTCGGCAGGGCGCGGTCTGGCCTACCGTTAGCTGCAACCATAGAGCGGGTGTATCATCCTTTTCACAATTAGAAAAAAATCTATGAGAAAATTCAGTGAAAGCGAAAAAGAATATGTAAAAGCTATAATTGATGCTTACAAGAGTAATAGTTATAAAAAATTAGTTTTAAAAGATCTCATAGATTCAATTTTTAAAAGAGCAATTGTGTTTAATCAATTCCCTGCTTTTGAGATTAAGGAAGGTGAGACAGATGATAGAGAGAAAGTTGAAGGCTACAATAATGCAATTAAGAATGGCTATATTCCGATAGCTGTTTTTCTTGGTTTACTTAAACAATTGGAGTCAAATGGATTAATAACAATTATCCCATATTTCGATTTTGTAGATGCAGCAATTGACGATGGAGAAGAGGACTTAGGTCATAATAATGTTGAGGTAGTGCAAAAGAACTATTTCAGTATTATTGACCATGCGTACCTAACTTTTTTAAGAAGAAATTATTACTATTTAATCTATCCAACTCAGGAATTAATTGATTTAAATGATAATAAGTTTAAGACCATTGATGATAGGAGATTTAAAAAGCAGTCAATATTTACTTGGGTAAGTATTTCTGTAGCGTTCATAATAGGAATATGGGGCATATATAAACCGAATATGCCGTCGAGTATAAATGATGTGCAATTCTCTATAATCGATAGTAAAATTGAGAACAGCAACGAACGAATTGAGAAGATTGAGAATATGATAGATTCAATTTATTTTCAAATGAGGATTAATCAAAAGAACGAAAAAGTCACACCTAAAAAGTAATAAAATAATGGTTGCTCGGTTTTTTGCTTCAACCATAAAACGTACTATATAAAAGCATATGAATTTATGAACAAAGAAAAGATAGTATTATCTTCTACACACCTTGATTCACATGGTGTTATGATGACAAAGGAAGCTTTAGAAAGCGGAGCAACAACTATTAATTCCCAAAGAAGTCCAAGACTTGGATTAGATCATGATAAAATTTTTCCACCACTTGGAAGGATATCAGATGCAAAGGTTGTAGAAGGCAAAGATGGAGAATTTTACTTAATCGCTTACAAAGAGTTTTTTGATAAACAAGAATATTCGATTCTTGACGATGGAACAACACTTTATAAAGAATACTTTATTGATGGTGGTAAGCCTTTTGTGGAGTCTGAGATTGAGCCTGTAGATAAAGTTGAAATTAAGACTGATCCTGTGAACTTTGAAAGTAAAGATTCTTTGGACGAGTTTATTAAAGATATAAGAGAGGATTCTGGATTCGATTTTGATAATAAGCAAATGATGAGGAAGTCAGTACTTCCAGATCCAGAGATTGTGGTAAAATTAACAGGTATCATTGCTGTAACACTTGGGATTATTAAAAGTAAGATAGCTGAGAAGGTTGGTGATGCAATAGGTGAGGATGTTGAGAGGTTTTATAAATTTATACGTGCGTGTGTAATTGGAATGGTGAAAAGAGCAATTCCAATCAATCGACCAATAACGTTTGTTTTTGAGATTCATGATGAAGTTTTAGTAGAATTTATTATAAAATCTAATAACCCAGATGAAGTTGTTATGGCCTTTTCATCAAGTGCGTTGGCAGATATTCAAGACAAAATTAAAGCTTCAAAAGATATGTTCTATGCTGAAAAGATTCAGTTTACTTTTAGTGAGCAAAAAGTATGGACCTTGAATTATTTACTTACTAAAGATGGTGCAGTTATAGGGACAAAAAAAGCTTTTGATAAACGAGATAAAGCCTATAATGGATTAATTGATAAACTGATAGAAAGAGAAAATAAAAATGGCTGCAGCTAACATCGCCTAAGCCACAGCCGCCACAGGCGGCCGCGGCCTAGCCACCCGTTAGCGGAAATGTTAGAAGCGTAACTTTAAAGTACATTGTTAATATATTAAATCAAAAAAAAGAGATGAAGACAATAGGATTGCTGATTTTATTTGTGACTTTAACTTTTCAATCTTATGCACTTGATGGATTGTTAATTCAAACGATTGATTATTCCTTACATGACAAGTGGACAAAAACAATAAGTTCTAGTGTACCGACAATCTCAACTTGTACAAAGGTTTTCAAGAAACAATATTTTTTTCTTACTGCAATAGTTGGTGGATATTCAATAAATAATCTGGGTATTGCTAATGTTGATTATACCATAAAAATTACTAAACCTGACAAAACTATATACACCTCTCAAGAACAGTTGCCAATTCTGAACAGAAAAGTTGTTGACAATAAGAATCTTCAAATGAGCGATGCTGTTTTAAAGATTTGTTTTGAGGAGCCTGATGCTTTTGGAAAATATCAAATTGATGTTGAGATAAATGATAGAATATCTGGACAATCTAAATCAATTCATTCGATCATTGAATTAGTTGATATGCCCAAATATAAAAAATTCAAAGTGAAGGATGATGTAGAATTTTCAGATTGGGTTAGCAACTACTATCTAAAACAAAAGCCAGAATCAGCCTTAATGAATTATATTTATTATTCTCAAAGTAAACTATCTGATAATGAATCAAGTTTTTGGCCTGTCTTTAGCGAGTTCATAGTGATTTACAAGAACAACACTTTTTTATTGCCTCAACTTTTCCAGTTTTTTAAGAATCAAGATGATAAAACTAGAATATACTTGATTTATCTACTGCATTATTCAGAATTGGGCACCCCGGATTTTTTTAATGGATTATCGGAGATGGATGCAAAAACTTATTCACAAATTAAAGATCTTAAAATTTCAGATATTTACGGTAAAATAACTGATACTCAGCAACTAGATATGTTATGGGCAACATTCATGGCCGGAGGAAGTTATCAACCAATTCAAAAATTGATTCAAACACTTGAATATTCTAAGTATAATGGATTTTTGGACAAATATAAAGACTCTGGTAAAACTGAAGAAGATAGACAAAATGCAATAAACAATGCAATCTATAACTCATTGATATGGTCATTGAAGAGTAATTGTAAACAACACCCATTAGTCAAAGCATATTGTGAGTGGGCAATGGAAAACGAAAATCTATCGACAATACAGAGAGATGAATTGAAATTAATTTTGTCAGATATAAAATAAAAAAACACTTCCGCTAACAATACCCAAACCACACCCACTTCGTGGGCGCGGCCTGGCCACCCGTTATGCCTAATTTTAAAACCCAACTCATATGGACACTGCAAATGTATTAGTAGAAAAAAAACCGACATGTGGAATTATCATGCCAATTAGTACCATCGATGGATATCCATCTGAACAATGGTCCGATGTATTAAACATACTCAAAGATGTGTGTGAGACTTCTGGATTTGAAGCGAAATTAGTAAGTGATGCAGATGATATTGGGGTCATACACAAAAGAATTGTTGAGAATATTTATTCTAGTGATATAATAATCTGTGATGTGAGTTGCAAAAATTCAAATGTTATGTTTGAATTAGGAATGAGATTGGCATTTGATAAACCTACCATTATTGTTAAAGATGATATTACTGGTTATTCTTTTGATACGTCGCTTATCGAACATCTTGAATATCCAAAGGATTTACGTTTTTGTTCAATTATTAAATTCAAGGAAAATTTGTCAAAGAAATTGATTGCAACATATGAGAAGTCAAAAGACCCAAGCTACACAACATTCTTAAAGAACTTTGGTGAATATAAGGTTGCTCATCTTGAAGAAAGAGTGGCAACTTCAGATACAATTATTCTTGATGCAATAGAAGATTTACGAAGAGAGATGAAAATTATTAGACATAGGACATTTAATGATAATTTATCAAGTGAAAGACTATCTGCTCGATCAACATTGGAACGAGAGATAACTATTGAAGATAAAAAGTTCGTTTCTGATTGTGTAATGGAATATATTAAAGTGAACAATTTACGACTCAAAGAACTCGATTCAAGTATTGACGAGATTGTAACAGGACTTGAGAAGAATAAAAAATTAAGATTTATAGCAGGAAATAGATTGAATTTAGAAAAACTTGTGAAAGAATCGATGGATTTATTTTAAAAAAAACTAGGCATAACACCAGCTAAGCAACAGGCTGCCACTCAGGCGATTACGCCTTCGCTCCGCCCGCGCCCTAGCTACCCGTTATGCCCAATGCTAAAACCCGTAAATTATGTTTCGCAAAATTGTTGTAGTTTTTTTTCTTGCTATTTTTTGTTTGACAAGCTGTAAACACAAGATAGTTCAACAGTTGCCCTCTAATTTTGTCGAGGTTCCGATTCCTGAATATGAGAGTGATGATTGGCGACAATTAAATTATACTCAGAATGAGATTGTTGTAGAAAATCATAACGGACAAGCAATTATAAAACTACTAGATAAAAATCAGGTTAAGGGTGATACCTGCAGATTAATTGTTCCCGATGGAATTCTTTTAGGCGTTGATCATGGTGAATGGAGAGGTTCATTAACTTATGTACCCAATAAAAAAGATGCAACTCAAACTAAAATTGTTGATGGGAACATTCATTCAATTTTCTACTTTCAGGATAAGATATATTTTACTGAAGGATTGGCGCATTTAATGGAAAGTCAAGGAGGATTGTACCTGCTTGAGTCAAATGACGACAAGTTTATCCCTCACTTGGTTGCAAATTTAGAGGATGAACCTGAGGCGATTTCAGTATGTCATGACAAGATTATAATTGCAACATTTGAAAATTTGTACATAATCAGAGATGCGAAAAAAGAGCTCATATTCAGTAAGACATTTTGGAATAGTTTATATCCAAATTCGATAGCATATATTGATGACCAGAACATATTTATTGGAATGCGTGGCGGATATGCAAAAGTTAATCTGATAAATAAAAAGTTGAGATTCTTCAAGTATATAAGATAAAAAAGCACTGGGCATAACACAACCTAAAGCACAGCAGCCTGAAGGCTGCCGCGCCCTAGCCACCCGTTATGGCTAAGTTTAGAACGCACATATTTTGGTTCTTGCAATTGTGAATCAATCATTCAAGAAAAAGACTCGTCAACAAGAGTGGTGGAATGGCAAAGAAAGAAATTGGAGACAGTAGTTTCGACCGATAGAGAAAGTATTATTTTCAACATTCAATCTCATTGTGAATTTGACTGTATTATATTTGATAACTTAACATTTTTCCTCCTTTAAATAGCTTCAATATGTGGACAGAAATAAGTAAATATTTACATGACCCGTTTGTTTTAGTAATTATAAGTATATTATTTGGGGGATTTGTTGCTGCAAAAATATACTTTTTTTTCTTGAAAGCCAGAGATAAACGAATTGCTCAGAAAGCATTTAAATCAATTTGGATTAGCTCAAAAAAACTTAAATATAAAGATTTATCTGGAAGAAAGGAATATCCTGAGAAAAGTCCTTCCACTCAAAATGATTTAACAATTAAGATCCAAGAAATACTTAATAATAGTGGTAATATTTTGTTTATTAGCGAAGCAATGGCAGGTAAAACATATTTTACCATAAACTATTTGAGAAAATTAGAGAATGCATATGTTTTGATTCCTGACTATGACAGATTTGATAAACTATTTGAATTTATTCCTGAAGCTCCCAGAAGTTCAAACTACAAAATTGTGTTATTAGATGATATTCATACATACTTTAATACTGGAGTTACAAGATTGGCAAGTTTTATTGAAAAAGCAATTGATGAGGGCTATATCATATGGGCAAACACGATTACCGGAAGCGATTTTGAAATAGTTAGAAATAATATTTCTATAAAAACACTTTCAACATTCAGAGATTTTACAATTCCAAGTACATTAAGCAATGACGAGGCACTAAAAATTGCTAAGAGTGAAGGTATAGATGATTTACCTTCCCAATTTGACGGGAATATTGGATCAATCTTTTATGATATAAAACAAAAAAAAGATAAATATAAACGATTAGATTCTATTAGTAAATCAATATTATTAGCAATTAAGCAACTCTATTTAGTTGGGATATACAGCCCACCTACAAATGTATCAAAATCTGATATGCTCAAATTATTTCAATATTTTGAAACAGGGATCTCATTAGAAACTATTACTAAAAAAATTGATGAATTAAAAATTGATGGTTTTTTACTCAATAACAGAAATCCAAAGAATATTTGTTTTGAAGAAAAATGGTTGAGAACAGTTGTTGAGCCTGATCTGAAAGTAAAGGATTTTATGATATACATTTCGGAAATATTCCCAAAAAATCTAGCAACTTATACCCAAGCAATGCAATCAGCAAATACTTATGTTGAAGCGGAAAAAATATACCAAGAAATGTGTTCAAATTTTATTCAGCCATCTGCTAGGCCCTTTGCGGTCCTAATGGGAAAGGCAAATGACTCTGAAATTGCTTTAGGTTGGCTAATAGAAATGGATAAGTTGGGAATTCTTCCTAATGATTTTATAGTGAACATTTTATTGCGTTTAACAAAGGGTGATATTGAGAAAAAAGAAAGAGTAATTGCTGAATTGGAATTAAGAAATATTGAAGTCAAAAAGATAATTAAAGATATTGTGCAAGCACCTAAAATCCAATTAGATTTATATGGGTACAGTAATTTAATGAACTTATCAGGAAGTTATGAAAATGCCCTAAATATTTTTAATGAAATGAAGCATAATAATATATTTCCAGATTCTATTACATATAATATACTTATAAAACTTTCTAATAATATAAATATTGGAGAAATACTGCTTGATGAAATGATTACTTCAAATATTCAACCAGATGTTTATACATATGGGATACTAATGAACTTATCACGGGATTATTATGAAGGGAAAAAGTATTTTGATAAAATGACTAATGAAGGAATTATTCCAAATGAGGCTATTTTTTCTATATTGATAAAACTATCCAATAGTTTTATTATTGGTAAAAAACTCTTATTTGAAATGAGAGAAAAGGGTATTTACACACCTGCCCACAGATTTGGTTTTGTGATAAATCTTGCACCAAACTTTAAAGAAGGGAAAATGCTATTCGATGAAATGATAAGTTTTGGAATTACTCCGAGTAGCAAAGAATATGGTACCTTAATAAATATTTCTTCTGATTTCAAAGAAGGGAAAAAACTTTTTAATGAAATGATTAGTAATGGAATACAACCTACCAATAAAGAATATTCAACATTAATTAATATTTGTCCTGATTTCGAAGAAGGGAAAATGCTTTTTGATGAAATGATTAGTAATGGCATATTACCTAACGTTTTCACATACGGTACTTTAATTAATCTTTCTCACAATTTTATCAAAGCGAAAGAGCTTTTTGATGAAATGAGAAAAAATGAGATTTTTCCTAATGTGGAGATTTATGGTACATTAATTAATCTTTCTCAAAATTTTCAAGAAGGGAAAAAGCTTTTTGATGAAATGAGAAGTAATGGCATATCACCTAACGTTTTCACATACGGTACTTTAATTAATCTTTCTCACAATTTTATCAAAGCAAAAGAGCTTTTTGATGAAATGAAAAAAAATGAGATTTTTCCTAATGTGGAGATTTATGGTACATTGATTAACCTTTCTGGTAATTATAAAGTAGGGAAGCAATTTTTTGATGAAATGATAGAAACGAGAATTGAGCCTAATTCGGAAATATATGGCACACTCATGAAGCTTTCTAATAGTTATGAAATTGCTTTGAAACTATTTTGTGATATGCAAAATCATCAAATTAAAAAAACTAATTCAACATATGGTACATTAATGAATCTTTCTGGTGATTACATAATTGCGAATCAACTTTTTGATGAAATGATAAGAAGTGGAATTGAACCTAATGCAAAAACATTTGGTACGAGAATAAATCTATCCCATAATTTTGAAATTGGAATGCAACTTTTCGATGAAATGAAAGAAAAAGGAATTGAAATTGATATTTCAATTTATGGGACACTCATAAGTCTTTCTAAAGAATACATAAAAAGCAAACAACTTTTTGATGAAATGATATTAAAAGGAATTGAACCTAATGTTGGAATTTACACTATGCTTATTCGTGTGTCAAGAGATATTAATATTGGTAGAGTTTATTTGAAAGAAATGATAGAGAATAAAATTAAACCAAATATTTGGACATATAATTCACTAATATGGTTATGTAAAAATAACTATCAGGAAGCTCTTTCAATTTTACAATTAGAAATGCCTATTCAGTTTGTTAACCCCGATGTTGTAACATATACTCAACTAATGAATATTAGCAGAAATTTCGATATAGCGATAAATTTATTTAATGAAATGTGTATGAACAATATTTACCCTAATGATCGAACATATGGTGTATTAGAAGTACTTGCTGGTACAGACAGTAATAAACAAAACAAATTAGATGAGTTACGGAATGAATACAAATTGAGAAATTGAATTTATTATTTTTAGCTCTAATGTTTAGCAAGCAATACAACGATAACTTCGATTGCAGATAACAGATTCTTTGCCAGCAAAAACGAGTTCTACGATGGAGATTGCGGATGAATGAATAAGAAAAATAAATATCAAAAGACTGCCCACCAAGATGTTGAAAAGCATCTGTTGGTCAACAACCGAAGGATATTCATGAATAAAAACCTAGCCATAACACCAGCTAAGCCACAGGCTGCCACTCAAGCGAATACGCCTTCGTTCCGCCCGCGCCCTAGCTACCCGTTAGCCCTAATCGTAGAACGCGTAAGTTTAGGTACCTGCAAATGTTTGAATAAGAGAAAGAAAATGCGGTCTTGGCCTGTGCTGATATTAAAAAGATAGATTTCGGCAGATTGCTTAAGACGGAGTTTTACCCCATTATTTAGTAATAGACACTATGATACGATACTTTTTTCTTTTACTTCTGATATTTTTAACTTCAAGTTGCTCTACTAATGGCAAGTCATTAAATAACCATCAGTTGATAAGTGATACTATTCAAATCAAGAGAGATATGGATAGTATTGTCAAAACAATTGAATATAGGAACTACCAGAACTTGACATCATTAAATAAAGTTGCTAATTATATCAAAAGAGAGTTTCAGACTGTTTCCGATTCAGTCTTTGAACAAAAGTTTGATTATCAAGGGACCCAATATAAGAACATTATCTGTTCGATAAATACTCACAAACAAAAACGTATTATAATTGGAGCTCATTATGATGTTTGCGGTGATCAAGATGGTGCTGACGATAATGCGAGCGGTGTTGTTGGGTTATTGGAGCTGGCACGATTACTCAAAGAAGAGAACTTGAATTATCGTATTGACTTTGTTGCTTATTCATTGGAAGAACCTCCATTTTTTGCTACAGATTTTATGGGGTCAAATATTCATGCAAAATATCTCTTTGATAATAAGATTGCTGTAAAGGGAATGATTTGCTTAGAAATGATTGGATATTTTAATGATAAACCAAATTCGCAGGATTATCCGGTTGGATTTCTCAGCTGGTTTTATGGCAAGAAGGGAGATTATATTACTGTTGTTCAGAAATTTTGGAATGGAAAATTTGGTAATGACGTTATGCGTCTAATGAAGAAAAGCAAATTACTTCCGACAAAATCGTTTAAAGGTCCATCAACGTTGCCAGGTGTCGATTTTTCGGATCATAGAAATTATTGGAAATATGGTTATAGTTCAGTCATGATAAGTAATACGGCTTTCTATCGTAATAAAAATTACCATGAAAAGACAGACAAAATTGAGACATTGGACTTTAAACGCTTGGCATTAACGATAGATGAAGTATATTTAACAATAAGACAGTTAAAATAGAAATTAGTTCAGATTACAATTCATGTGTTTGGAAAAACATCTGCGAATGTTGATTGCTGATATATAGCTGATAACTAATTGAATAAGAATAATAACAACTAGGGCTAACACCACCCAAACCACAGCAAACCCATGCTTCGCATGGGTTCGCCGCGGTCTAGCCACCCGTTATAAGCCATTTTAAGAGCGCGCTATTCATGGATCTTAGAAAATAAATCTAATAAATATATTATGAAACTACTCGGAACAATTTTGATTATTATTTCAGCTTTTTTTCTTTC
>Ga0209125_1000709_pt1 | contig 39292 bp, 25 predicted proteins | sample BarGraIncub1131A_FD_184503 | JGI IMG/M metagenome (GOLD analysis project Ga0209125, IMG submission 184503) | Arctic peat soil microbial communities from Barrow, Alaska - Barrow Graham LP Incubations 11-31A (SPAdes) (version 2) | ecosystem: Environmental > Terrestrial > Soil > Wetlands > Peat... | reverse complement strand
AATTTCGTCAACCATATCGGAGGATAACGGAATGTATACCCTACGTATCCCCACAAAAAATGTCCTAATCAAAGTAAGTGGATCAGGTTTTGCTGACAGAGAATTATCCGTAAGGGGGCGCGACCGTATCGATATTATGCTCTATGAACAAGATTATAAAGGCGCACAAAAAAACGTAAATACACCCACAGGCAATGTTTCTTCTATACAAATGGCCACTTCTACGAGTTTTATTAAAGAAAACAATGATTTGAGTGTGGATATTTCTCCTGACGCATTGATTCAAGGTTTAGCAAGCGGGGTAAATGCAATCTTTCGTTCAGGAATGCCAGGCGCAGGTGCCAATATGTTTCTGCACGGTTTCAATACGATGAACGCAGGTTCCATGCCGCTTTTTGTCGTAGACGGTCTGCCTTACGAGAATTCCGTATATGCAACTTCTCTAATAGGAAATTATAGTACCAATCCGTTGGCTTCCATAGATGTAAAGGATATCGAAAGCATTACTGTTCTTAAAGACGGAACGTCACTCTTCGGAGTAAAGGGCGCGAATGGAGTTATCCTTATCAAAACATTGAGAGCGAATCAATTGGAAACAAAAATCAATGTTCATATTCATACCGGAATCAATTTCGAGCCCGAAGAACTTCCTGTACTGAACGCAGCAGAACATCGAAACTTGCTTTCTGACATGTATAAAAGCCAGAACCTTTCGCCCTTGTATGTAGAACAATTACCTTTTTTCAATAGCCAATTACCAGTAAAACAGCCTTGGGGTTACGATGGTAATGTGGATTATTATCGCTACAATCAAAATACCGATTGGCAAAAAACCATCTACGACAGCAAATGGAGTCAAAACTATTATCTGAATGTGGCCGGTGGTGATGATATCGCCAAATATGTACTTTCTCTTGGCTTTTTTGACCAACAAGGGAGTCTTAAGAATACACACTTCCAGCGCTTTAGCACACGATTTAACTCTGAAGTAAGGTTGTCGCAAAAAGTTAATTTCATGTCGAATATGAGTTTTGTCTATGGAACTAAGGATATGATGAACGAAGGTGCAGACAGCAAACTCAACCCCATTTTAGCTTCTTTATTGAAATCTCCTTTCACGACTTCTCATATTTATAATGCAGAAGGAATGGTTTCTCCAAATGAAGAACCTACTGACCTATTCGGAAACAGTAATCCATACGTGTTGGCAAATAATCTTTTGTTGGCAAATATCAATTATCGTTTCATGGGAACTTTTGGTTTAGCTTGGAACATTAATAACAAACTCAGTATCAACGGTTCTATCGGTTTGAATTTCAATAAGGAACGCGAAAGAATATTTTATCCAAGCGTTGGCGTTGCTTTTGACCAATTGAGCGAAATACTGGTCACCAATGAAATGCAGCACCGTACCGATAGGCTTTTTTCACTTTACGGAGACTTTTATGCTAATTACCGCGCTTCCTATTCTTCAGATCATAGCCTGAACGTTCGTCTTGGGACCCGCTATCAGAACAATAAAGCAGAAGATGATTTCGGAAAAGCCTTTAATTCGAGTTCTAATGATTTCAAAACAATCGGATATGGCATTCCTCTTTTAAGGCAAATCGGTGGAAGTATTGGAAACTGGAATTGGTTGTCGCTTTATACTACAGCTGATTATGTTTTGCAAAACAAATATTTCTTCAACTTTTCTTTAGCTTCAGACGCCTCTTCGCGTTATGGAAAAGATGCGCAGGCTTTATATACATATCCTTCTGTGGCTGGAGCATGGCTTATCAGTGGTGAAGATTTTATGCAGAATGCATTCGCTTTCGATTTACTTAAATTTAGACTAAGTTACGGCTTATCCGGTAATGACGATATAGGTAATTATAATGGTATTCAATACTACAAGCCGCAAAATCTATTAGGTAATTACGGTTTGGTTAGAGGGAACCTGGTAAATACTGCACTGAAACCCGAAACAGTTGAACGTTTAAATGCAGGACTTGATTTTTCATTTTTCAACGAACGGGTCAATGTCAGTATCGATGTTTATTCAAACACCGTGAAAGACATGATTCTGGTTACTACTCCAGACCGGGTATCCGGTTTTGAACATTATATCACCAATGCTGGTTCGATGCGCAATACAGGCGCTGATTTCAGTTTGAATACGCGTATTCTGAACGGTCCAATAACTTGGGATTGTGGCTTGATGGTTTCGTCGTACAAAAACAAAGTCTTGGATTTGAAAAACGAGGAGTTTCTTACTGAGGTTTCGGGAGCCACCATCCAAACAAAAGTAGGTCAACCCCTGGGACAATTCTACGGATATAAAACTAATGGTGTCTATTCGACACAAGATCAGGCAAATGCTGATAACCTGGTTGTTTTACAAGGATTGGTCCCTGTCAATTTTGGCGCAGGAGATGTACGTTTTGTCAATCAAAACACAGACAATCGAATTGATGAAAACGACCGTGTGGTGATAGGTGACCCAAATCCTGACTTCTTCGGTTCCATAACGAATACGTTTAAATACGATAAGTGGTCGCTTAACACTTTAATGATTTATTCAATTGGTAACGATGTATACAATTATACTCGCTATCTGATGGAAGATCTTTCTACGTACAACAACCAGTCTAAGGCTACTTTAAACAGATGGAGATATGAAGGAGATATAACCAGCGTACCAAAAGCAGTTTATGGAGACCCTATGGGCAACTCTCGCTTCTCTGACCGATGGATTGAAGATGGCTCATATATACGGTTGAAATCGTTGACTTTGGCATACGACCTGAATCTTAACTCGAAAGTAATACAAAATGTGACCTTGTTCGTTACCGGAGAAAATCTGTTGACACTGACGAAATACAAAGGTTTGGATCCTGAGTTCGCACCTGGGCAAAGTCCTTTGTATTATGGCATTGACCCATGTGTAGTTCCTCAGCCACGTTCGGTTTCCTTTGGAATTAAAATAGCCTTGTAATTAATATATAAATCAGCATATAATGAAAAAATTAGTTATACTTCTTTTTCCTGTGTTAATCTTTTCAACCTCCTGTGTTGATACAATACCGGAAGAAGTGATAGATTACAAGGATTACTATGCCGGAGTGGACGATGCAGATAATGCAATTTTGGGTTTATACGGACAGTTTATGGAGTTGGCAGGACAGGTCGTCGTTCTGAACGAATTGAGAGCAGACCTGTTGGATGTAACGTCAAACGCCACACCCTATTTACAGGAAATCAATTTGAACGCTCCATCCCGTAACAATCCATGGTCCAATGTATCTAAATTCTACGGCGTCATCCAAACCTGTAACGACATACTTTACAACTTTGACATCATGTTGGAGAATAACAGAATGAAAGTACCGGAATATAACGAACGTTACTCAGATGTTGCTGCTTTACGCACATGGATATACTTCCAGCTAGGCATCCATTTCGGTAAGGTCCCTTATATAACCGAACCGCTTGTGACAATCGATGATTTGAATAAATTTAAATCCAATGAATTGACATTGGATGAACTTATCCCCGAATTGATCCGTTGTATGGACTCTCTACCAACCCTTGAGAATTATCAGGAGTCTAAATTAGTACAGCAAACCCTGGACGGTTATTCTCTGGTGCCTTACTTTATTAACAAACGTTGTTTGTTAGGTGATTTGTATCTTTTCAATAACGACTATGAAAAAGCCGCTACGGTTTACAGAGAAGTATTAGCCTATGGCGAAGATCTGGATCCTACAGACAGAAATTGTTATCGTAAGAACCGGTTATACACTTATCCATGGACAAGCGGAACGCCTGATTGGTATCAAATACTCTATCGTGACGGCAAAATTGATGATTTCAATTCACTGTACAACGCATGGAGGAACATGTTTTCCGCTACTACCACGGGACGGTCTTCTTTGGAAGAAATGATATGGTTTATTTCCTACGATTCGAAATTTGAACCGAAATATCCTTTCCTGGAATTGTTTAATCCAAGTGGCAACAATGGTGGAAAGTACTATTTGAAACCATCGAAGTATGCGGTTGATTCAGTTTGGGGAAGCGAAACGCAAGTCAATGGTTTCCCGTTCGACGCACGCGGTCTGACAGGTGCATATCAAAATATAGGTGGTGAGAATTACGTTTGGAAGTATTCTTATTATTCAGAAACCGCCACTGCCTCTTCGGGTTGGCCAAAGGGAAGTTGGTTCCTTTATCGTGCCGCAACCTTGCACCTGCGTTATGCAGAGGCCGCCAATCGTGCAGGATACCCAAAATTGGCATGGGCATTGGTAAACGACGGGCTAGCTGGTGGTACGTTTGATTTTAGAAAAGCAGATGGTACCATTTATCCACAGGATTCCATTAAAATTACCGGCACCAGTCCATTCGATCCCTATTCTTTCCCCTATTCTTTTGATGCGCGTTATAAAACAACAGAACCAAGAATAACAACAGCGTGGAGAAGTAACGGTGGGGTGCGCGGAAGAGCCAACTTGCCCAATAAGCCATTTCCGGCGACGTGTACTAACTTACATGATTCCATATTGTTTGTAGAACAGTTGATTATTAGCGAATCAGCCAAGGAATTGGGCTTCGAAGGTAATCGCTGGCAGGATTTGCTTCGAATTGCCCGGCGTTTGAATAAGGAAACACCGGGTAAAGGAACACACTTCCTGTGGGATGAAAACATTAAAAAGAAATATGAACTGTCAGGTGTTACCGGTGTTGACATGAGTTCGGAAAGCAACTGGTATTTACCCTTATATAGATAACAAATGAAAAAGGTCATGGCCTTATTGCTGCTTTTATCAGGCTTTTACGGAATTGCATACCCAAAGCAAATCCCCAATTATTCCCCAGATATTCAAATGGAAAATCTGGGTAGGGGGTTGGTGGCTTACCGTAGCGGCACGTACATGATCTGCATCAGTTGGCGTTACCTTAAAACGGACAGTATTAATACAAGTTACAACATCTACCGTGCTTCAATAAGCGGGAATACGGAGGGTGCACATTATCTGGTGAACAGTTCACCGGTTTCAAAAGCGACTTTTTATTCCGCCTACCTTCCCATTTCTTCAGCATTGAAGTTTTATCTGAGGGAAGTTCGCAATGGAGTGGAAAGTAATACCGATTTAGCCTCCTATGTCCTTAAAAGTACTTCAGATGGAGGTGGATTTCCTTATTTGGAAATACCGATGAAGCAAGTGACGGGTGACACAGGTTGGAAGTATGAACCCAATGATGCATCCTTTGCCGATTTGAATGGTGACGATGAGATGGAAATTGTAATACATCGTGCGGGAAATGGACAGGATAATGCCAATAGTGGCATTACAGATCCACCTGTATTTCAGGCATATAAGCTTGATGGCACATTCCTTTGGGAAATAGATCTAGGTGTAAATATCCGAGAAGGTGCTCATTATACTCAATTCCTGCTTTATGATCTGGATGGTGATGGTAAGGCTGAGTTTGTCTGTAAGACTGCAGAAGGTGGAAAAGACGCCGCAGGCACTAACATCGGTGAAGCCTATTTCCCAACCTACAAAGCAAAGTATAATTTCACCATCAATTACAATCCTATCGCAAGTTATCGCAACACCAGCGGCTACATTCTTAAAGGTCCTGAGTTTCTGACCGTTTTCAACGGTGAAACCGGCAAGGAAATTGTCACAACCGAATACGATCCGCCCCGCTTCAGTAACGTCTATAACAATGGCGATGAAGTGCCTGAACTTAACCCAAGTAGTACCAATATCAATACGCGTTGGGGTGACAATTACGGGAATCGAGTAGACCGTTTCCTTGCTTGTGTTGCCTATCTGGATGGCGTGCACCCAAGTATTGTCATGTGTCGTGGTTATTATACCCGAACGGTTTTGGTAGCGTACGATTTTGCTGATGGGAAACTGACTAAACGTTGGAAATTCGATACATACGGCGGTCAAACGACAAGTCCCTGGGCTTCTTATGCTGGGCAAGGCAATCACAACCTTCGGGTCGGAGATGTCGACGGTGATGGATTTGACGAGATTATTTACGGCTCATGTGCTATAGACCATGATGGCCGGGGTTTGTACAATACAAAATTAGGACACGGGGATGCTCAACACTTGACCGACTTTATTCCTGAACGTCCAGGCCTTGAAGTTCTTTCAGTTCACGAAAACGGAGTAGACGGAACTACGCTGCGAGATGCTGCTACTGGAGAAGTTATTTATCGAGTGCCCTACGGCGCTGATAACGGACGTGGTATGGGCACTGATATTACTGCTGAATTTAGAGGTATGGAATGGTGGTCGGCACATTCGGATGTACGGAATTCCGTGAATGGCGATGTGATCAGTGCTGGTGGCGCATCCATGAATATGGCTTGCTGGTGGGACGGCGATCTATTGCGGGAGTTGCAGGATGGAACTGAAGTGACAAAATATGAGAACGGAAGTGCCACAACGTTGCTGTCACCGATTGATGTTGCGTCCAACAACAGTACCAAGAGCAATCCATGCATAGTGGGAGACCTAATCGGAGACTGGAGGGAAGAAGTCGTTTTGCGTGGAACCACCAACCGCTTTGTACGCGTTTATATGACTAATAAGTCAACCAACTACCGCTTTCACAGCTTTCTGCAAGATCCTGTTTACCGTATGGGCATTGTCTATCAGAATGTAGCCTACAATCAGCCGACACATACCGGTTTTTATTTCGGCAGCGATTTGGAAGATATTTTTGTGCCTAAAAAAATAGTGACTTCAGAAACTGAATACGAACTCGACCCGGTATTCAATGCCACAGGTTATAAATGGTCTACCGGAGAAACTACTAAAAAGATAGTGTTGAAAAGTGAAGATTATCCCGTAGATAAAGCATTTCCAATCTTTTTGGATATGAATTTTCGAGGATATATTTTTACCGATACGGTCTATGTTCAATTTACTCGTAATACAAGCTTGGGAACAACCTTTGAAGAAGGATTGCCTGTACAACTTGTAAATAATCGAATCGTAAATGAATTGTCCATATCATTCGAAAAGCCTGGAGTGTATGAATGCCGATGCTATGATTTGAGCGGGACTTTGCTTATGAAAACATCAATTATCGTAAATGGCAAATCAACTCATACACTGGATGCAACTTGTTTGCCTAAAGGCATAGGTATCATTAAAATCGTGAATAAAGTTGTATCTTACATGAAGAAATACCAAAAGGTGCAATGAACGAGATATTTATATAAATAACAAATCCTTTAAAATAGTAGCTAACTTTATTGTTTAATTTAATTTTTTATATCATGAAGAAAATTTTTACTCTTATTTTATTGCTGGTTTTTGTGGCAGCAAGCAGTATTAACTTACTGAAAGCTCAGGTCCCCGACGGGTACTATAAAAAGTATCACATCAATCAAGATTTTACGGGTATGGAAGCTTTTCCGGTTGGATGGGAAGTCCGTACCGGTACAACAACAGCAGCTGCAGTAACAACATTCTTTAGAAATGGTGGTGCCGTTGTTGCAGAAGGCGTTGTGAAAACTACAGGTAGTGGTGGAGGAACCAGAGGAGTTGACGTTCTATTTCCAACCCCACAAAGCAACACGATTATTGGCCAGCCCACTGATAGCATTTGGTATCTTGAGATGGATTGGATTGTTAATGGAGCTACGCTAGGGCCTAAAAATGCCTTGGGCTTGTTGGTTTCCGGTAGCAAAAGCGCAAACTTAAGCAATGCCACTACGTATTACATGGATGCCATCTTCGGATTGTATGTTTTTGGTGATGGTCTTTTACATTATACGAACATGGATCCACAAGGTCCTATTAAGATGGAACTTGACCCCACACAATCATCTGATCCTAACGAACATTTTAGCTCTCCCCTTCTATCCGGTCAATATCCTGGGTTTTTCAGAGCAGCCTCGACAGCAGCTTTAGTGGCATCAATTAACGCTTCTACTGCAACTACCGTTACTTATGCTGCTGGGAAATCCTATCATTTAACAGCCATCCTCAACTTTTCGACTCAGAAAGTGGTGAAATTGATTATTAAGGATAATGCTGATGTGTTAAATACGCAGACTATTGAAGATAAGGTATTCTTGGCTCCTACTACGGCTGGTTCGGCATCCTCTGTGGCTTTGGCACAAAGATTTGTTACCGATATAGCTGTTATTTCCGGAGTCAATACCCGTTCAACTAACTTAGCAACTAGTGGTAATGGTAGTAATGCAGCCCTTAACGTCTACTACGATAATATTCAGATTTACAGACCCGAATTGTCGCTGGGACAAGCAGATGTCACTGTTAATTACAAAGATCGTCTGGGCAATACGGCTAAAGCTTCAAGAGTCATACCCAGTCAAGAAGTTTCCACCATTTACAACCTGCTTTCAACGGATAAGGTCGGCTTCATTGAAGGAACCGATTATTTTGCCTACGATGCAGTGGCAACCCATACAGCCAATACAGGCAAAGGGAATAACGATGGTGAAAGCGTGGTTGTCATCACCAATGCAAGCATTGATGTGGTCTTTAAAAAATCACCAATGACTATCGGCACGTATGTATGGACTGGTGCAAACGGTTTCAACTGGAGTGAACTGGACGATAATTTCAGTGTCGCAGGTAGCCCTGCCATGAGTTTCCAAAACGGAAACGGAGCTGCCTTTTCAAACGCAGATGCAACCAACAAGGAAATACAAGTTCCCGCAATCCTCAATTTAGGTGTTGGTGACTTTGCTGTTTCTGCTGCTGGTTATTCGTTTAGCGGAACAGGAAGACTGGAAGGTACAGGCTCATTATTGATTAACACTCCTACCACTATTGGCATTGACAATCGTTTGGTGGGTGGTGCTGTGATCAATACATCAGAACCGATACAGATCAATCACGCATCGGCTGCCTCAAAGTATGCAACCACTTTGGGTAATATTTATCTTAAACTGAATCCAAGTGCAGCATTCTCAGCTCCAATAGCAGGAAATGGCGGTGTTTTAAATCTGGATTTAATTTCTGAAAACACTTACTCACCAACAATTACGGGTTTCGCCACCATTAACCTTAATTTGGGAAATATTGGTAAAGCCACAAGCAATAATTGGTCTGATCCTATTACAACTGTATTTGCCGATTCCAATACCGTTATCAATGTGAGAAATATCACTGGTCAAGATTCACTGCCATTGACATACGCTGTTGCTGCGACCTCACTTGCAAAGGTAAAAGTTAATTTGGGAAACAATACGCGTCTGATTCTCAATGGCACACCGGGTGCAAATGCCAGCACCAGTGTCAAAATTGGTGAATTGAGTGGAACAGCAACTTCTTCGTTGGAAGGCGGCTCTGTATCAGCAGATCTTACCCGTGTTACGGAATTTGAAGTCGGTGGTTTAAATACGGATGCTGTATTTAATGGACGTATTTTGCCACAACTGACGAAGTACCCCTCCAGACATTCAGGAACGGAATTGTTTTTTGAATCCAAAACTCCTGGTGATACCACATGGTACATCCCTTCTACTTTGAAGCTGAAAAAAGTTGGTAAAGGTTCATGGACAGTCAACGGAGAGATGCTCTTTGGTGGGGATATCACCGTTCTTGGAGGAACACTGGTACTAGGAAATAAAGTTGCAGCATCCATAACTCAGATAAAAGTAGATACAGCTGCTGTATTGGCTGTTAAAAATATCAAAGCCGAAACCGGTATTGCCATTAATATTGGTACCCTTTCGGGATCGGTCACTGCGAACAGCATTTCACTGACGGGTTCAACTCTGAAGATGAACGTCAATAGTTTTGCGGAAGCGGACTACGATAAAATTGTTACGATTGGTGACATGTCGACAATTGCAGCAGTAAGCGCTAATGATCTTAACGTTCTTGATCTAACCGTAAAAGCTGCTACTGCAAATGCCAAAATCAATATCATTGAAGTTCAAGGAAATGCAGATGTAACGTTCAACAAGGTCTTGGTAAATGGTGAAGACATCACATTAAATACTCCTCAAACTGTTGGTGCAAAATTTGTATATAGTTGGAATGCAGCTACTAATGCAGGCGAATTGTTGAGTTTGACGACGATGACAGGATTGAAACAGGTTTCGAATGATAAAACCATCAAATCTGTTCAGTACTATAACGCTACAGGTCAGATTGTAGGTAAGGATGCTCAAGGATTCCTTATCAAAAAAACGACATATACCGACGGTACTCAATCAATTGGAAAAACGATAGAATTTAATCGTTAATGTTATATGTATAATGGAAAGAGCTTGTTCGTGTCATACGAACAAGCTCTTTTATTTATATACCGGACATATGACGGCTTTCTATGGTGTAAACGTATGCATTTACACACCCAATCCATAAACAATCAATAATCTATTCGATACATGAAAAACAACGTCTTAGTCATCGGGTTTCTATTCATGGCGATGCAAGTTTCGGCCCAACAGTCGTTCAAGTTTGATTTCGGTTCGGGTACCGTGCAGAAAGGTTTCTTGAAGGTAGATGATAAAACACTCTACTCCAATGGGCTAGGTTATGGATTTGATTTTGTGGCACCACCGCAGGCGGTAACATTTGGAAAGGATCCTTTAAAAGGAGATGCCTGTATGAGTGATCATGGGTTTTACTTCTCTGTGGATGTACCCGAAGGCAATTACAGGGTGAAACTCTTGCTGGGAAATGGATTGAGCCCTTCGTTGACCACCGTAAGAGGAGAGTCCAGACGCCTTTTTATCGAGAAACTGGCTACCAAAAAAGGAGAATTCAAGGAAGTCGTGTTCACCACCAATGTGCGGTATGTGGAAATTGATTCCACCGAAAAAGTGCGCATTAAGGATCGCGAAAAGAACAAGGCCAATTGGGACCATAAGCTGACCATTGAGTTCAATGACGCTGCCCCTTCTGTGTGTTCGATGGAAATTGAACGGGTGGAAGATGCTGTAACGGTTTTTCTGTGTGGGAACTCCACTGTGGTCGATCAGGATAATGAACCTTGGTGCGGTTGGGGTCAGATGCTTCCTCGTTTTTTTGATGATAAGGTGTGCATTGCCAATTACGCTGAATCGGGCGAAGCGGCCAATTCCTTTGCTTCGGCAGGGCGTTTAAAGAAAATTATGACAAAGATCAAGCCTGGCGATTATGTTTTTGTAGAGTTCGGCCACAATGATCAGAAGCAAAAGGGGCCGAACGATGGACCGTGGGCATCGTATACCACCAATATGAGGCGGTACATTACGGAGACGCGCGCCAAGGGTGGCATACCCGTGTTGGTCACCTCCATGCACCGACGCAATTTTGATTCCGAAGGAAAGGTTAACAATACTTTGGGTGAATATCCGGATGCGGTTCGGAAATTGGCTTCAGACGAGAAGGTGGATTTGATTGATTTGAATGCGATGAGCAAGATTTTGTATGAAGCTTGGGGGCCGGAGGAATCTGTCAAGGCGTTTGTGCATTATCCGGCCAATACGTTTCCCAATCAAACGAAGGCGTTGGCAGACAATACGCATTTTAATTCGTACGGTGGCTATGAGTTGGCAAAATGCATTCTGGAAGGCATTAAAATAGCCGTATCTGCATTGGCAACCCACATTCTGCCCGATTTCAAAGGTTTTGATCCTGCTCATCCGGATCCGGCTGCTACGTTTTCAATGCCGGCAAGTCCCTTTGTTGAAATTGTAAAACCGGATGGCAATTAATCATAGATGAAACGTATGAAAAACGCACTTGCATTGATTACAAAACAATAGATGGGTTCCCCAATTTGAAACAAGTAAAAAGGCTTATCTTTGATTATATGAATAAGAAAATACGATTGCTGATACAAGTATTGTTCGTTTGGGTGGGCCTGTTTGCACAAGCGGCTGAACCCACTACGACCGTACTCCGGAAAGCAGCGGACCGGACGATGGTTCTTGCTCAGGGAGGCACCGATTTTGGGTTTTTCTCGCCGGAAACCGGTGGGTACCTGAAGACAGGACTGATCCTTGGCGATAAAAGTTTGTGGCTGAAAAATGCCCAAAGCCTTCAAAGCAAATCCAGCAACCGAGGTTGGGAATTGCGCATCAAGGATCCCATTTTGGGAACCGGCGAACTTCAGTTTCAGGTTCAGCCACTGACGGATTGCAATGGATTGATTCTGCAGGTGAGTGGCAAAAACCTGCCCCAAGGTTTGAGGTTTCTTTGGGCGTATGGAGGGGGTTCAGCCGATTCACTTTCCACTGAAAAAACGACCTTCCTGCAGCCCGAGCAATGCCACGACAACGTTTTCAGCCGTGAAATCAATGCGTTCACGATGTATTACGGCACAACAACCAAACTCAGAGTGATGGTGGGTGTGACACCGCTGCAGACGGAAACCAAGCTTTCCAACGCCAGACAAACGACTTCACCGCTCACTTTCTGGAACTCAGGAAAGAAGACGGATGCGCCTGCTCTTGGGGGGAGCAATACGTTGGTAAACGGAGAAACTTACTATTATTGCATCTACCGCCAAAATAGACTGGCGGATTTTAATTATTATATGCTGCCCGCTTTGTTCCAAAAAGAGGCAGCCCTTAAAACCATGACCACGAATGAAAAAGCAAAGCCTAGTTCTGATTTCGGCCCTGATTTTCATCAGCAGTGAAGTCTTTGCGGGCTTCAATGTCCGGGATTTTGGAGCGAAGGGCGATGGGAAAACCATCGATTCTCCTGCCATCAACAAGGCCATCGAAGCGGCTGCGGCGCAGGGTGGCGGCATGGTGGTGTTCCCTGCAGGAACCTATCGCAGCTATTCGGTTCGTTTGAAAGACAACATCGAGCTGCACCTTGAAAACGGAGCAATGCTGGAAGCGGCGCAACCCACCGATAAAGACGGCTTTGATGCTCCTGAACCCAGCGAGTTCACCAAGTTTCAAGATTTCGGCCACAGCCATTTTCAGAACAGCCTGATTTGGGGCATCGGCTTGAAAAACATTCGCATCACGGGTTTTGGAACCATCTCCGGATATGGACTGACAAGGGAGGAAAGCCGCATCATCGGCGTGGGGAACAAAACAATTGCACTCAAAGAGTGCATCAACGTGGACATCAAGGATGTCACACTGTTTCATTGCGGGCATTTTGCCTTGCTGGCCACAGGCGTTGAAAACATGACGCTGAGCAACATCAAGGTGGATACCAACCGCGACGGCTTCGACATCGATTGCTGCAGGAATGTCCGGATTTCGGACTGCTCCGTGAATGCGCCCTGGGACGATGCCATCGTTTTGAAAGCAAGTTATGCGCTGGGCCGTTTCAAAGACACCGAAAAAGTGACCATTACCAATTGTTTCGTGAGCGGTTACGATCAGGGAACCATGCTGGACGGAACGTTTCAGACAGATGAGCCTCAGGCACCGGACCAGGCGTGCAACACCGGCCGCATCAAGTTCGGCACCGAATCGAGCGGTGGGTTCAAGAACATAACCATTTCCAACTGCGTGTTCGAAAACTGCCGTGGGCTGGCGTTGGAAACGGTGGACGGCGGGTTGATGGAAGACATCAGCATCAGCAACATCACGATGCGGGACATTGTCAATTCACCAATATTCTTGAGGCTGGGTGCTCGCATGCGAAGCCCCCAGGGTACACCAGTCGGAGCCATGCGTCGCATCGACATCAGTCATGTGACATGCTTTGACGCCGATTCGCGTTTCGGCTGTGTCATCAGCGGCATTCCCGGAAATTCGATTGAAGACATAACGATGAGCGACATCCGCATTGTTTATAAGGGTGGTTTCAATAAAGAAACAGCTAGTATCGTTCCTCCCGAAAATCCTAGACAGTATCCCGAGCCCTCCATGTTCGGCCAGATTCCTTCGTCTGGCTTTTTCTTCAGGCATGTCAAAAACATCGTGTTGAGGGATGTGCAACTCAGCTTTCAGAAGCCAGACTTCCGCCCCACGTTCTATTTGGAAGATGTGCAGGGTGCCGATTTCCTACGCGTGAATGCACCTCTCCAACCAGGCGTGGAACGGATAATCCAGAAGAATGTCAGTGATTTGAAAGACGTGCAGTAAGCTATAGATTTTCTTTTTTAAGCAGCTTTTCCACCTCTTTGTCTTTCCCGTTCAGTGTATTCCGGACTTTGGTCCAGAGGATATAGCTGATGGGCAGGATGGAAATGCTGTTGGAAAGAATAAGGGGAAAATCCTTACGAAGAATTCCGTAAAGAAGCCAAAGACAGGTAGCGAACCAAACCATGATGTACATCCAGAGCGACAGGCTGTGGGTGTCTTTGCTGCGGATGGTCTTGTAGGCCTGAGGCAACTGATTGAGGGTGGAAACGATGGCCGCCAAAACGCCGATGATGGATATAAGGCTCATAAGGGGCCTCCTTCTTTCCAAACAAGGACGTCGGTTGTCGACAACGGATTTTCACCGATCATGATTTTTGCTTTCACCGGAATCGGGAATACATAGTCCTGATCCGAGTAATTCATCGCGATGCCAAAACCGTTGCGGTATTCCACTAAAATACCTCTGGGTAGGTCAAGTACGGGGACGTTAGCCAGTTTGTAGACTTTCCGTAGAACCTCTTTTTCCACTTCGCCTGTTTTGGTATCGACACCAACGTAAGTGACGGAGCCTTTTCCATACGCACGGTGCAGTATGGCAGGCTTTCCAGTGTAGAAATCACCCTGGTACGTTCCCCATACTTCAGTTCCTTCATAAGCCTTAAACACTTCTCCCCAGGAGAACCATTCGTAGTCTTTCTGCCCAATGCGTACTTTGTCCGGACGGGTAGCCTGCAGTAAATCATAGAATTCCATTTCGCCACCGATCAAGTCGAACATTTTGCCGCCGAATTTCATTTCGAACAATCGGCCGAAACGGTCTTTATGCCCGGTACGGCAGGTCAGGATGAGGTGTCCACCAGCATTGGCATAGTCCTTCCAACGCTGAATCAACTGGTCGTCCACCAATTGATAAGCGGGAACAATCAAAAAAGGATACTTTGAGAAATCCATATTTTCAGAAATGACATCCACCGGAGCACCGAACGATTTCAATGCGCCATAATACCAGGCTAGGTGATCTGCCGTGTTCCAATATTTGTTCTGCTTCTGGCGATCGATGTTCCAGGCATTCTCGAAGCTGTACAGAATGGCCGCTTGACGGGCAAGGAATTCAGCAGGTTTTTGATTCTTGGGTCTGAACTCCTTTCGCAACGATTTGACTTCACTCATGTACTGACGATACTCTTCGCCCCCGGCCGAAACGGTTACACCATCCGTGCCAACGATGCCGCTGTGATACTGTTCCATGCCGGAAAGCGGTTGACGAAAGCGGTAGGTGCACAAGAAATCGCTGCCACCTGCAAAAACATTCCAACACCAAAGGCGGACGGCTCCAGGCAAAGGCTGCGTATTCACTTCACCCCAATTCACCTGACCAGGCTGAAGTTCCATCACGCCATAATAGCCGTCGATGGGGCGGAAAAAATCGTTGGCGAAACCGATGCGAAGCGGATCACCGACACGGTAGCCCTTCAGACCAACACCGGTGCTGTCACCAAAGACCATGTAACGGGTATAACTATTGAAATCAATCTTTTTGCACTGACCAATAGTCCCTTCGTCGTAATTGGGGATGAAATTGGTGGTGACGAATTGTTTTTCGGAAATGTACTTTTTAAGCATTTCGGCCTGTTGATCCAGAAAATGAACGGTTTGAAGCGCAGCAAAACGGCGGTAGTCCAGAATCTCATGCGGATTCATAAACATCATATCGGTTTTTGGTAGCGTTATTTCGTTGAAATCACTGTAGATCTGACTCCAGAAAGCGGTTCCCCATGCAGTGTTCAAGTCATTGATGTTCGGATACTTCTCACGCAGAAACTGGCGGAACTGAGTTTCAGCAGCAGGGCTATAGTCGAATTGAACAGCTGGTTCGTTGTCTAACTGCCAGCCCATGACGCGGTTGTCTTTTCCGTAATGACGCCCCAGTTCGGCAATCATTTTCATGGAAAGATTACGGTAAAGCGGAGAGGTAAAAGAAGCATGCTGGCGGGCACCGTGATCGAGTTTTATGCCACTCTGGAAAGTCAGCAGAATTTCAGGATATTTGCGCGTGAGCCATACTGGGGGAGTCGCGGTGGAAGTGCAGAGAATGCATTTCAGATGGTACTTATCTGCCAGGGCTACCGCTTTGTCCAACCATGTGAAATCGTAAATTCCTTCTTTCGGTTCGAGTTGTGCCCAGGCGAATTCACCCATGTGGACGTAGTCGAAACCTACTTCAGTTATTTTCTTAAAATCTCTGTCCCACTGACTTTCGTCCCAATGCTCGGGATAATAATATACACCGTTGATGGTCAAGTCTTTGTCCTGGAAGTATTTTGACTCTTGTCCCACCGCAGTCAAAGCAAGCAGGGTGAACAAAAAGATTAAAATGCGTTTTTTATCCATCGGGATAGGGATCTTAAATTCCAATTCAGTATTTTTGCGTGGTATATATAGAGATAGACCTTTTCACAGGAACGACAAAAATAAGTTATTGTTCCTACAGATACTTTGTAAAATTGATATAAAAACATACGATTTTGACCGTCAATTATGGCAACAAAGGAGATCAACCATTTTAATTACCTAACTGTTAATGACAAGGACAGGGAATGGGGTTTGTATCTGACTACCTGTGGTTTTCAAAGTATACCGCCATCCAAGGTAAACCCATTTCTGAACATCCATCCCAGTCTGTATGGCTTCAATGCCAAGCGTGGGCGCATTTTGGATGAATTTCAACTGCTATTTATTGTAAAAGGTTCAGGACATTTTGAATCTGCCCACCATTCCCGGATTCAAATTGACGCGGGTACCATCATTCTACTCTTCCCCGGAGAATGGCACAATTACTATTACAATCCGGATACCGGTTGGGATGAATATTGGGTGGGTTTTGACGGAATCAATGTCCAGAACATGATAAAATCCGGTTTTTTCACCGTTACGAATCCGGTTTTCAAGGTAGGCATCAACGACGAATTCATTTCGTTCTATAAATCGATCATTGCTTATGCCGAGCAGGAAGCTGTTGGTTATCAGCAAGTTGCATCCAGTATTGTGCGACACATGTTGGGGCTACTTTATTTCAAAAATCAGAACAGCCTTTTCTCCGACAAGGAAGTGGTGGAAAAAATCAATCAGGCGCGTATCCTTATTCGTGACAACATTTCCAATTCGGTCTCCCCTGCCGATATTGCCACCCAACTAGGTCTGGGTTATTCCTGGTTCCGCAAGGCATTCAAAAAATACGCTGGTATCTCTCCCGCCCAATTCCAATTGCAAATCCGTTTACAACGCGCTAAAGACCTACTGCTGAATACGAACCAGTCGGTATCGGAAATCGCTTATGAATTGACATTTGACACGCCTGGTCAGTTTTCGACTTTTTTCAGGCAGAAAGCGAGCATGACACCCAAGGAGTTTAGGAGAACAGGGCGGGCCAATATGGAGAATTTGCCCGAATAATAATTGGCGAAAACGTTCTATCGTTATCGCCTAAGCATGTATAAAATATTACTTCCGAACTGCATGGTGTGAAATAGGACGAAACCTTTCTTTTTATAGATTTCCACATTGTGAGAGTTTGCAGTTTCAAGATACAAAGGGATATTATCCCTTTCCATCCGCTCTATCATGGGGTTCATCAAGGAGCTAGCCAGACCGGTGCCCTGATTTTCGGGAAATACACCGATCATATATAATTGGAAATAACGTTGGTTCTTTGGATAAAAGTCGTGAATTTTTTTACCAGCCGTAAGCGCTCTGATCGTTGATCTAAGCCCAACATGAAAAAGAAAATATAAATTCCACACAATAAAACGAAATGTAAATTTTTCTTTCTTGTCGGAGTTCCATAAGGCGGCAGCTTTGTTATTGTCACTTATATAGATTTCGCCCCTTTCCAACGACTCACCGAAAACATATTCCACCAGCGTTTTCAGCTTGTTTTTCCTCTTGCTTTGTGCTACTAGCCAATTGACGTGCGGGTCTTTTTGAAAAGACGCTGTAAGAATTTCAACAACAGTATCCTTGTCATTACGGTTTGCTTTTCTCATTGTGCATATCTCATTAGGAATCACCCTGCAAAGGTCGGGCATTCCAAACATGATTCCTTTGACAAATGTCAAAAAGTGCAACGGGTCAGGCTTTTGTTCTGATTCGGCTAAGGGTTTCCTGAGAAATTCCAAGGTAAGAAGCGATAGGACCTAAAGGAGCTCTCTGAAACAGTTTCGGTTGCTGACTGAACAACTCATGGTAGCGCTCAGTTGCCGTTTGGAATTGAAAGGACATGGTTCTGGCCATCAGCTCGACATAGTATTTTTCTGTCAGTATCCTGCCTAATTTGTTGAATTCGGGAAATTGTCGATAGAGATTCTGCAGGTTCTCATAGTTAACAGCATAGAGCACACTGTCTTCCATTATTTCAACACTTTCATAACTTGGCTTTTGGCTGATAAAAGAATAGAAGGGTGTTGCAATGTCATTTTCCATGGCGAACCATGAAGTAATGTCTTTGCCATTTTGGTAAAAATATCCTCTGGCGAAACCCTTAGTCACAAAATACATGTGCTTGCATATTTCTCCCTCTTTCAGAAGTCGGGTACCTCTCTTCGGTTTAATCGGAATAAGTATTTCAGCCAATATTTCTTTAGCAGGGTCACTTATTTTTACATATGCATTTAATCTATCAATAATGCTTTGCACGTTTTTGTCCTGAATTACGAGCCTATAACCTATAATGTGTCTGTGCATCAAATATATAAACAAAATCAACAAAAAAACCTGCTGAAACCAATAAAAGTTGAGCAGGTTTGATGTAGCCTCGCCGGGAATCGAACCCGAATCTAAAGTTTAGGAAACTTCCGTTCTATCCATTGAACTACAAGGCCATCCATTATTTGGGAAGAAAATGCTTTCTTGGGGAAAGCGCCGGCAAAAATAGCGTTTTTTTGCGTTACTTTGCACCCTTATAGCCTTAAAATATGAAACATTTCGGTCTTGATGAAGCGGATTTGAAGAAAGTCCTTGCGGCGGCGCTCGAAAAGGGGGGCGATTACGCTGACCTGTATTTCGAGCATGCTTTCAATAATTCGCTTGGTTTGCGGGATGGTGAAGTCAACTCCACGTTTTCCGGCATCGATTATGGTATGGGCGTTCGGGTGCTTTCGGGTGACCAGACTGGCTATGCCTATGTGGAGAGTACCGAACTTCCCGAAATGCTGAAGGCGGCAAAGACGGCCGCCCGCATTGCCAATGCCGCGGTTTCAGACAACAAACTGAGTCTCGGTTTGAAAGTTGAGCCTACCAATCATTATCGGATTAAACAATCCTGGGAAGATGTCAGTTTGAAGCAGCGCATTCCCTTTGTACAGAAACTCAACGACCGCATCTTTGAAATCGATGAACGGGTGGACAAAGTGATGGTGAGCCTTTCCGACAGTTCCACCCACGTGCTTTTCGCCAATTCCGAAGGGGTTTGGTACGAAGATTTCCGCCCCATGGTGTCCTTGTCCGCCGTTTGTGTGATGCAGGAAAATGGCGTTTATGAAAACGGCCGTGCTGCTCGTTCGTTCCGGATGGGATTCGAGTTCCTAAACGATGCACTTATTGAAGAAATAGCGCAGGAAACCATTGCTGAAACGGCAATCCTGTTCGATGCCATCAAGCCAAAAGGTGGAGAAATGGCTGTCGTACTTGGAGCCGGTGGTTCTGGCATATTCCTGCACGAAGCCATCGGTCATGCTTTCGAGGCCGATTTCAACCGAAAGGGAACATCGATTTTTTCCGACATGCTGCATAAAAAGATTTGTGCCGACTTCATCAATGTGGTGGATGATGGAACGATACCTTATAATCGTGGTTCTATAAATATTGATGACGAAGGTGTTTTGGGGCAGAAAACCTACATCGTGCGCAACGGGGTGCTGGATTCCTACCTGCATGATCGCATCAGCTCCATGCATTATGGAATTCTGCCGACAGGCAATGGCAGGCGTGAATCGTTCCGCCATGCACCCTTGCCCAGAATGCGTGCCACCTATATGGAAAACGGAAATTCCACCGAGGAAGAAATGATTGCTTCGGTTAAAAAAGGCGTTTTCGTGGACTCGTTTACCAATGGGCAAGTTCAGATCGGTGCAGGCGACTTTACGTTTTTCGTCAAATCCGGCCGCCTCATAGAAAACGGAAAACTCACCACGCCCATCAAGGACATCAACATCATCGGCAACGGGCCTAAGGCGTTGGCGGATATGACCATGGTGGCCAGCAACTACAAAATGGATGATGGAACCTGGACCTGCGGCAAAGATGGGCAAAGCTGCCCGGTCACCTGCGGGATGCCATCCGCACTGGTTCGTAAACTCACCGTCGGGGGCGACAATTAAACTTCGAAAGCCATGATATCCAACGAATACAAGGAACTGGCCCACTGGGCTATGGACGAATGCTTGAAACAAGGTTGCCAAGCCGTCCGTCTGTTCATTTACTCCGGCACCAATACAGATTTCGAGGTCCGCGACAAGCAACTCGACAAGCTTCAGCAATCGTCTGAGAATCAATTGGTGTTTAATTTGTACCTAGATGGTCGATTCGGCTCGTTTTCCACCAATCGGATGGAGAAGGCTGAAATCGGAAAATTTATTGAGAATGCTGTTGAATCGGTGCGCTATCTGGCTGCCGATGCTTGTCGCCAACTGCCCGATGCCTCCAGGTATTTTAAAGGTGGAATGCCTGATTTGGATCTCTGCGATACGACCTTGAACGCGATTTCACCCGATGATAAACTCTGCCTGGCCTACGACGCAGCGGAAGAAATTCTTGGTACGGACGAACGCATTCTTTCGGTGCAATCTTCGTACAGTGACGGTGATTCATTCAGCTATACGTTGGCTAGCAATGGGTTTGAGGGGGAAAGCGCTCATAGTTATTTTTCTCTTTCTGTCAGCGTTTCGGTGAAGGGCGAAGGTGAAGTCCGACCTGAATCGTACTGGTACGACCAGGCGCTTTCGTGGGATGATTTGCAAAAAAAGGACATAGGAAAAATTGCATTGGAACGTACGCTGCAGAAACTGGGACAGCAGAAAGTGGCAACAGGAACCTATCCCATGCTGGTGGACAACCTCAATGCAGGGCGCTTGCTCGGCCCCGTTCTTTCTGCACTGAACGGCAATGCGTTGCAGCAAAAGAATTCATTTCTGATGGACAAACTTGGGCAGCAGGTGCTCTCTGAAAAAGTGACGGTTATCGACAACCCGCACCTGCCGCACAGCTTTGGTGCCCGTTATTTCGACAACGAAGGCGTGGCCACCCAAAAGCGGTACATTTTTAATAAAGGGGTGCTCGAAATGTATTTTATCGATACCTACAATGCGCTGAAAATGAACGTAGAGCCGACCATCGGTAGCATTTCTCAGCTTGTTTTGGAAAATGGAGAACGGTCCATGGAAGAAATTTTGGCTTCGATGGAGCGGGGCATTCTGGTGACCGGTTTCAACGGTGGGAACAGCAACAGCACCTCGGGTGACTTCTCGTTCGGTATCGAAGGTTTCCTGATTGAAAACGGAAAGCGGGTTCAGCCGATATCGGAAATGAATGTGACGGGTAACATGCTGACACTCTGGCAGAAATTGGAGGAAATTGGAAACGATCCGCGTTTGAACAACGCCTATCAGATTCCTTCCTTGCTTTTCAATGATGTGGATTTCAGTGGTTTATAATAATTGAACACGATGAAATTTAGGCTGCTATTGTTTTTGTTGTTCACCGGAACGATGCTTAACGCCAAGTCCAACGAATTTGTATTGGTCGCTCACGAAAAAGCGTGTCCGGTATTGTTGGTGAATCCGACCAACCCGGTGAAACAAGCTGCTGCCTTGCTTGCAGGCGATGTGAAAGCAGTCACGGGGGTTGCGCCGATCGTTTCAGAAGATCTTTCAACACTTAAAAAAGCACCTTATGCCGTGTTGGCCGGAATTCCGGGAACCAGTAAGTTGTTTGACAAATTGCTCCTGAAAAACAAGATTGATGTTACTACGCTGAAGCGTTCCTGGGAAGCCTTTCGGATACAAACGGTTTCTGCCGGTCGGAAAAATATCTTGTTGGTAATTGGTTCCGATGCGTTGGGTACAGCGTACGGTTTGCTGGAGATTTCCCGTCACATCGGTGTTTCGCCCTGGATCTGGTGGGCAGACGCTCAACCACTGCCTCAAAAAACACTGACTTTTCCCGAAAATTACCGGGTGGAAGACAATCCATCGGTTCAATTTCGCGGAATATTCTTGAACGACGAAGACTGGGGCCTCATGCCCTGGGCCACCGAAACCCTGGATCCGAGAAGTGCCAAAGGAGCCATTGGACCAAAGCCCTACGAACGAATCTTTCAATTGCTGCTGCGCCTTCGGGCAAACACGATTTGGCCGGCCATGCATGAGTGTACGGCTGCCTTCTATTCGGTTTCAGGCAACGCTCAAATGGCTGCCAAGTACGGTGTCTATGTGGGTACGTCCCACTGTGAACCGTTGATGCGCAACAATGTAGGCGAATGGGACCACGGCACCATGGGCGATTACGATTATACCACCAATTCAGCCAAAGTCAAGCAATATTGGACGGACCGCGTGCTGGCCACCATGGGTACGCCTTGCGTTTATACTGTCGGCATGCGTGGCATCCACGATGGCAAGATGGAGGGTGCCAATTCCATCACGGAACAACGCGACCTGCTTCAGAAAGTGTTTGTCGACCAGCGGCAAATCCTGAGCGATGGGCTGAAAAAACCCATCACTGAGATTCCTCAGGTGTTCATTCCCTACAAGGAAGTGCTGGATGTCTATGATTCAGGACTTAAAGTGCCTGAAGACATCACCATGATGTGGTGCGACGACAATTACGGCAACATAACCCGTTTCAGCAATGCCGAAGAGCAAAAACGCAGCGGTGGTGCTGGCATCTATTACCATATTTCCTATTGGGGAAGGCCCCACGATTACCTTTGGTTGGCTACCACCTCACCGGCTAAGATCCAGTTTGAAATGTCCCGTGCTTGGGAGCAGAACGCCCGCAAAATCTGGGTGGTCAATGTCGGTGACATCAAACCGGCTGAATACTTGACCGAATATTATCTGGATTTGGCTTGGAATATTGGCAAACCGGCGACGCCTGCCGTCGCATCTTTGAAGGAACCGGCCTACGCGGATCATTTGCAAGTCTTCATGCAGCGGGAATTCGGCGCAGAAAACGCCATTCGCCTTTCGCACATCATGCAAACCTATTACCACCTGGCCAATCAGCGCAAGCCTGAATTTATGGGTTGGAGCCGTGTGGAAGAACCCGGCGCTCCTGGTGGAAAAACACCGATCATCGATACAGAGTTCAGCCAGGAAGAAGCCGAAGCCCGCATTCAGGCATACGCCAACATCGAAGGGCAAGTGCGCTCCATCAATGAAAGTCTGACAGGGGCGCAGAGGACCTCGTTCTTCCAGCTTGTTTTATATCCGGTTGTCGGGGCTTCCATGCTAAACCAAAAGATGCTGTATGCTCAAATGGCCCGTCAGGCTGAAGCGGCCAACCTGCCCGAAACGGCTGCCACGTATGCAGCTGCCAGTATTTTTGCCTACCAGGAAATAAAGAGACTGACCGCCATTTACAACTCGGATATCGCCAACGGCAAGTGGTACAAGTTCATGAACGACCATCCGCGTGACCTGAATGTGTTCAAAGAACCTTTATTGCCGGAACGTCTTAAAAATGTAGTGCCGAAATCGATTTTGCACACCAGTGTCGTTTTGAGGAGCGCCACCGTGAATAATTTAGAGGAAAATGACCAGCGCGTTTCTTTCCCGGCGTCCATCGCCAGACCCGATGCAAGGCCATCCGGATTGGGTCATAGCCTGTCGGCCATCCGTCTGAAAAAGGGCGATGTGCTGGACTATACCTTTACAACCACTTCCAGCGGAAACGCCGAACTTTGCGTCTGCACACTGCCCAATTATGCACTTGACGGTGGTGCTTTGCGTTATGAGCTTGTTCTAAACGACGGAAATCCGATCCGAATCAATACCCAAACGCAGGGCCGGAGTGAAGCCTGGAAGTTGCGGGTGCTGCGCAATCAGTCGGTTGTTCGAATCAAACTCAGCGATTTGAAGCCAGGGGTTCAGAAGCTGAAACTGATAGCTTTGGACGACGACGTCATGCCGGATCAGATCATGTTGGATTTCAATTCGGATCGTAAAGGCTATTTGTTGCCTGGAATTCCGTTGGTTCAGTAGCTTATGGCGTCGCATTCAGACATACGAACCTATACGTTTGCCGAAGCTTCCAACCATCCGGGTGGCTTTCTGCTAAGGACGCTGGAGGACGTTTACAACGGCCCGACGCTGGAATCGGAACGCCCACACCGGCACGATTACTACGCCATCATGTTCATCGAAAAGGGGAACGGCATCCATTACGTGGATTTCCACGAGTACCCTGTCAATGACGGACTGGTGTTTTTCCTGATGCCCGGTCAGATGCATCAACTACTTTTTTTTGCGCAACCAAAGGGCCAGCTTATCGCTTTTACCGAAGAATTTCTGGTAGCGAATGCCATTTCGCAGAAAATGGTTGACGATTTGTATCTGTTCAACGAATACGGCATTTCGCCACCGTTGGCGCTCAATGAATCGCAACTGCCTGCCTACCGTACCATTTTTGACCAGATGCAGTATTTTTCTTCAAGTGCCGAACGCTATAGTACCCAGGCCGTTGCATCCCTGGTTCAGCTATTTTTGGTACTGAGTAACAACCATTGTTCCATCCGGAAAGCGGACAATACACAACTGATGGAAAGCGGGAATACGCTGTTGCGTACGTTTCGGAACTTGCTGAACAAACGCTTTGACCACGAGCATCAGGTTTCCGGTTATGCCGATGAAATGGCCATCACGGCCGACTATCTGAACAAGGTTGTGAAGAACCTCACCGGGGTTTCAGCCAAGGAACACATTCAAAACAAACTGGTTCTGGAGGCCAAAAGAACATTGATTTTCAGCGAAATGAGCAACAAGGAACTGGCCTATTCGCTCGGTTTCGAAGAGGCAGCCCATTTTAACAATTTCTTCAAGAAAATGACGGGCATGTCACCTGGCGAATTCCGCTCAGGCACGCATTCCAACAACTTATAACGGATTTTTGCATTATTACCCCCGATTTCTTTACTTCTAGAGGGGGTGATAGCCCGTACTTTTGCAATACAAAATAAACGTATTGCAAAATGAAAACGATACTACATACCGCAAACTCCAGGGGACATGCCAATCACGGTTGGCTGGATACCCACCATACTTTCAGTTTTGCCAATTATTACAATCCCGAACGGGTTCATTTCGGCATGCTTCGGGTGCTGAACGACGACCAGGTGGACGGTGGCGAAGGTTTCGGCCAACATCCGCACGACAACATGGAAATCATTACCATTCCGCTGGAAGGGGTGATTGAGCACAAGGACAGCATGGGTAATGCCACGCAATTGCGTTCAGGCGAAATTCAAGTGATAAGTGCCGGAACAGGTATTTTCCACAGTGAATACAATCCAGATCCTGTCAAGCTTTTGAGACTCCTGCAAATCTGGGTTTTACCCTCAACGCGGAATACCAAGCCGCGCTACAGTCAGATTTCTCTTGAAGGTCTGGCAAAGCCCGACACCCTGTATCAGATTGTTTCCCCGAATGCCGATGACGACGGTGCCTGGATTGGCCAGCAAGCCTGGTTCCATTTGGGCGATTTGTCCAAAGGCTGGGAAGGTGAATACAGGCTGAAAGGTTCCAATACCGGCGTCTATGCGTTCGTGATCGAAGGCAAGGTTAACATTTCCGGGCAAACTCTCGGTCGGCGCGACGGACTGGGCATTTACGAAACAAACAAACTCGATATCCGTTCGGAAGAACCCTCCAGAATCTTATTGATGGAGGTTCCGATGGATGCAACCAACAACAAATAAAGAAACGAGCATGTTGCAATAACGATCAGGTTAGCATGTGAGTTCCATTAGTCAATAATTTAACAAACCATTTTTTATGAAAGCAATCAACTCTTTTTTCGCAACGGATTCAAAATCCTTCGCTTTATTACTCGTTCGTTTGGCGCTCGCCATCGTTATTCTGCCCCACGGTATGCAAAAAGCATTGGGCATGTTCGGAGGTTACGGTATCGAAGGAACCCTCGGATTTTTCGGATCAATGGGCATGCCCATGTTCCTTGGTGTATTGGTCATCTTGGCTGAATTCGTCGGTCCCATCGGTGTATTTTTAGGTCTTGGAACCCGTTTCATGGCCTTTGCTATAGCCATCGAAATGACAGGTGCCATGATTTTGGGTGGTCACATCCACAACGGTTTCTTTATGAATTGGTTTCATAATCAACCCGGTGAAGGCATCGAATACTTTATTTTGGTGATTGGTTCCGCAATTGCTTTGGTCCTAGGTGGCGGTGGCAAATGGTCGTTAGACTCCTTGATTTCAAAGAAACTTAAGGCTTAACCGAACACTTCCTGCAAGACAGCCAGCGACTTGATGGTGGGGAATTCACTCAGGTGCATGCGGTAATAGTTCATCATCTGATTCAGAATTTCCACCCGCTCGCGGTGGTCGAAACGGAAAGCCGACAGGTTATCGAAATTCATTCGCATCAATTGGGCGAAATCCGCTGCCTGCTCTGGACTGAGCCAAGCATTGTGAAAGGGCTGCATCTGAACAAAACAACCTCCTTGGAGGTCGAAAAACCAGTTCGGAAGCTGCCCTTCCACGTTGGGGTAAAATCCCAGGTAGCGGGTCAGCTTGATGAGAAAAACGAGGTGAAAGTTGGCCAGTCCTTTTTCGCACAAATCCAATAACTGCACTGAGCGGAGCAGGTAATCGAACAAAGCGGGGTTTTTTTCGGATTCCCTCAACGAACGGTATAAGACCTCAGCCAAAAACAAAGCGATGGTGTTTTTGACAGCATCCGAAGGAATGCCGGTGAACGGGAAAATGGAACGAACTTCCTTGATGCGCTGCAGCGAACGGTTCCCGTGGTGGTCGGCTTCGATTTCAACCAGCGAAAGGGGCTGAAAAAAGGCTCCTCTTAGTGATGATCGCTTGCTGTGTGAATTGGTGACCAAATAACTGATGCGTCCGAAATCTTCGGTGTACAAATGCACGATGTTTGTCGAATCGTTGTAGGATTGGCAGTGCAGAACAATGGCCCTAACCTTGATCAGCATGGTGTTCAGAAGGAAACGGAGCCGCCTACCAGTGCAGTGAAACCGTGAACCGGATAGCCGTTATAAACCTGATAACGCTGATCCAGCAAATTGTTCACGTGCATGAAAATGCCCACTTCCTTGCTCATTTTGTAATTGGCACCGAAGCTCAGGTCGTTGATGGGGTTCATCATCGCGTTGAAAGCGGTGGCCGTCGGAGCATACCGAAGCGCTTCCAGGCGGTAATCTACAAAAAGCGTCAGCTTGTCCACCGGGCGCACATCTGCCCGTAACCGAGCTTCCACGCCTGGCTTGTACCAGGCTTTCCGGCCGTTGGCAGCCAATTGTGCATTGATGGTGGCATTGTCACTCGTGTTCGAATAGACATTGTACCGGACACTCCCCAGGATGGTCAGCAGGTTTTCGACGGAATATTCACCGTTGATTTCCGCATGGGCTTGAGTGGAAGTCATGTATTCCACCGTAAAGAGGTGCCCGCAGGCATTGTTCACGCCGGCCGTCGGAAATGGCAGCAATGGCATAACATTGCTGAAGAACGGTGCATCTTGGGTGTTGCTCGATCCAATCTCCGCACTTAGGCGCAGGTTTGAGAGGGGTCTGAAGTCCAGTCCCGCCGTCAGATCGTAAAGTTTCCAAGAGGAACGCAACCGGATGGCCGGGTCCAGCCAAGGATTCAGGGCAATGCCTTCACGGTAGGAAAGTGGTTCGACTCCACCATCCAGCACGAATCGCAACACCATTTTTCTACCCAACGGAGTAATGGCCGAAGCGATTAGATTTGGCCGGACCGATTCACTGATGAGTGATGGAATGGATAGTTTCACGCCACCTTTGAACCTCCAGTTCCTATAAAACAGCGTCGCGTTGGGCAAAAGCTCGAGATAATCCCTGTTCTCAAATTCAGTGGCCAGACTCGGGGGCGTATTAGGCGTGATGGCATCAATGTCGTAGGAAGTCGGCAGACGGTAGGTGAAATTCCTAATTTTGGCATCCACGCCAAATCTGAACCGATCATTCAGGTCGTAATTCAGTGAACCAGTCAGTTTGATTTCGTTTTCAGAACCGCCCTTGCTGCCCATGGGTTTGTTGGCAGAGGAACTGACCCCGTTGCCCAATCGGAAAAGGTGCCCTTCGGATTTTACAGCCCAGGAAACCGGATTGTCCAGGTCTTTCGACTTCAGGCCGAACGTGAAATAACTGTCCGTAGACCACTGACTACCAGGCGATTTCAGGGTATCTAAACCGAGAGTGGCCACTTTTCCGTACATGTTCCAGAAGTTGAAACGCTCACCCAGACTGACTTCCAGAACGGTTTTAGCCATTGATGACCTGTAATTCATCACCGCATGGTTTTCGGCATTGTATGCTTCATCGATTTCTCCAGAAGGGAAAAGGACTTCCCCGAAAATGGAACGGTGCACGAAGTTGATGTCGAAAGATTGCGTAGGAGCACGCAGTAAATTCAGCTGAACATCGCCCAAAAAAGAGCGGTGGTTCCCTACCCCCAAACGCGCATAGCCAACCTGTTTGGCAGAAGGGAATTCCTGTTGGATGCCTGCTGCTGGCAAGGGATTGTATTCACCCTTCAGGGATGCCGGGCTTTCTGCAATGGAAAAGATCATGGGTTGCTTCGTTTCAATCTGTTGTTCCAGGCTGGGAAGGACCAGAATACGGTCCACCGGTTCCAGTATCGGTTGGAATTTCCGATCGACGGATCCGTCGGAGTAGGGAATGCTGTCCTTGACCGTCGTTGTGGCTTTTGGTTTCGTCTGTTTGGCCGCTGTTGCTGTCAGGGTGGCAAGAAGCAGGCTGCCGGTCAGTGCGAGTATCGTAGAGGTTCTCATAATCAATTGCTTCGTTTTGCTAAGCTGTTCAGGCGACTGACAATCATTTCCTGCACATCATTCTTCACGGTGTAATTCTGCTTCAGGCTGTTCAGGTATTGCCTGGCCTGCACATCGTTTCCACGTTTGATGCAGATGTCCACCATCAGTATGGAGGAACGCGCCAGCCAGTAGGATTGCGAGGACCCTTCCGTTAAGAATTCCTGAATGGCTTTTTCGGAGTCCTTGTCGTTGCCTTCCGTAAACAAGCATTCTGCCAAGCGAAAGCGGGCTTCTGCGCCGAAAGCCGTTTGAGAGTCCGCTCCCAAGGTTTGTAAATCGGCTTTGGCTTGGTCGTTCAGCCCATCATTCAGCAGGGCCATGCCTCGGTAGTAAAGGGCTTCCCGCTGCATGTCCGTGCCCGGATTCTCATCGTTGAGCATCCTAGTGGCACCGTCAACGGCACCTTTGTACAATTCCAGAAAGTACGAGCATCGAATGATACCCATGCTGGCGGTCAGGCGGGTCAGGCGGTCTGAAGCCAGTGTCGCCATTTGCTGGTAGGCATTCAATGCTAAGGCATATTCCTTAACTGCATAACAACCTTCAGCCATCAGCTTTGCTGCCGGAACTTGATACCGGCTGCCTGTTATTGAAATGACAGAATCCAGTTCGGCCATGCCTTCGGTCGTTTTACCTGTGATGAACATCAAGCGCCCCATCTGATAGTGACTGTCCGTCCGGAAGGCTCCGGAGAGAAAATTCCTCAGATAAAAAGCATAACCTTCAATGGCTTCAGTCGGCTTATTGGCTTCTCGTGCCGATTCTGCGGCCTGAAAAGCCATTGAATCTTCTTCACCAGTTTCAATCTTCACGATGCCGCGGAGGCCGGCCGTGTAGTTCAGGTAATTGCTCACGGTGTTGTTAGTGATGAAGATGGATTTCAGCCCTTTCAGTGCGGTTTGTGCTTCTTCACTGCCAGGATACAGTTCGATTAACTTTTTATACGCTGCGATTGCTTCGTCCGTTTTCCCTTGTTCTTGCAGTATGGTGGCCATTTCCAGACTTGCGGTACGAGAAAGCGGTGATTCTCCGCAAAGTTTCAGCAGTTTTGCCAACGTGTTGGCTGCCTGCTCCGTCTGTTTGAGCAGCATGTACGTGTGCCCCAATTCAAAAAGGGCTTTGTCCAGAAACACAGATTGGGGGTATTTCTTTTCGAAACCGTTCAGCAATTCGGTTTTCTTTTGGTAAAGTTTGCGGGCGCCCTGACAGATGGCCAGTTGGTACGTGGCGTAGTCATTACCTGCTGTTTGGCTCCATTGCGCGGATTGATAGGCCTTTTCAGCCTTGGCAATCTCTTTGCCCTGGAAATAACAGTCTCCGATACGGTTTAACGCGTCGGTATAGGTTTTCTCCTTTTTGACACCGACTTGGGTGGTGTATTTTTCGAACCAGGGGCGCGCTTCTGCATAAAGTCCTTGATTGAAATAGGCGTAACCCAATTGATAGGTCACGATGGGGAACGCTTTCATTTTAACGCTGGTGGGATCCAGTGCGAACGTCTTAAAATCTTCGGCGGCTTCATTCAGGAAACCAAGCCGGTAGTTGCATTCGCCTTTCCAGTACATCGTTTCATTCATCGGTCTGTTCAATTCCAAGGCAAGCACTGCCGACTTGGTGAAGAGTTGTTGGGCTTCTGTGAAATTCTGGGCATTATATTTCTCCATTCCAGCCAGGAACAATATTCGGCATTTGGTCTGAAGCATTTTCGGCCCCGGATCTGGTAAGGCATCAATGGAAGCCAGTGAGCCGGCGTAGTCTTTGGAGGAAAGGTAAACCTCAGACAGGAAGTTATTGACCGAAGTTGAGAATTCTGAATTCGGGAATTCCGTCAATATCCGCTGAAAAGCTTTGGCCTGCTCGTTGAAGGGTGAATAAGAATTCTGGTAGCATAGCAATGCATAATTGTACAGTGCCTTTTCCTGGGTGGGCTTGTCGTACGTCATGTTCGCAGCCTGCTCAAAACTCATGCGCGCCTGATCCTTTTTCTCTTGTTTCAGGTAGCAAAGGCCGATGTGATACGTGGCACTCTGAGCAATGGCATCTTCCACTCCGGAAGCCTGCGTCAGGTAATTGATGGCCGAAGGAAAGTTTCGCTGGGAATAGTAGTTGATGCCGATGCGATACAAATCCGAGCGATGGATCTGCGTGGTCATAGCCATGTATTCCTGGTAGTATTGCAGGGAAAGGCTGTAACGTTTCTTGTCAAACCATGCGGCGCCCAATAATCGAACCAATTCCATTTTCTGTTCGGGCGTTGGTTTCATCCGAAGCATGGAGTCCGCATGAACCGTCATTTCATCGAATTTCCCATCGATGTACAAGAGCTGGAGCTTGAAATAATCGGTCACATTTTGGTATTGAGCCTGATCGTTCACTTTCTCAAACCCTTCCCCTGCTTCTTGAATCTTGCCGTCAGCGTAGTCCATGTAGGCCAGGAAATAGGTGGCTGAAGGCACATACCGATTGTTTCCTTCGGTGATTTGAGTGAAGAGGTTTCTTGCGGTGACATAATCTTTCAGCTGCAAGGAAGTGTATGCATAGCGGAAGCGGTATTCATCGATTTCAGCCTGGGTCAAGATGGTTTCCGGACAGCGTTTAAAAAAAGACAGGGCGTCTTCGTACTGTTCAGCATTTAGGGCGGTGCAACCTAGCAGGTAATAGGCTCTGGGCAATTTCACCGACAAGGGAAAATCTTTGATGAAGCGGATCAGCAAAAGGCTGGCGTCCCGTTTGTCAAGTTCAAAGGAAACCGTGGCGAGCAGAAAACTGGCTTCTTCCAACAATAATGGATCACCGGACTGGGTGAACCAGTTCGAAATAGTGCGGTAACAGGCTGGGAACTCATTTTCTCGGTACTGTTCGTTGGCCAGAAAAAAAAGTTCGTCGGGATCGTCTTTTGCACGGATTTTTTGCGAGAAGAGGGGACCCGCTGCCAATATGAAAAGCAGCATTGTCCAAAAAATACGATTCATGTAGTTGCCTTTAAAAATGCAATGATACCCTTTTTTATTGAATCCAGCCCAAAGTCATCCGATGAAATAGTGTTAAGTTTCATGAAAAAGGCTTCCTTAACATCGTCTGCAGCTTGTAAAGGGGACAAATCCACCGCCTGAGCCGTGAAGAGCAAATCCAAGGTATGGATGACCATTCCCGAGTATTCATACAGGTTGGGGATGGATTGAAAAAAGCGGATGTCGGTGAGTTCGAGGTTCAACTCTTCATTGATTTCGCGTTTTAGCGCCTCTTCTGCCGATTCGTAAAGGTCCACGAACCCTCCCGGTAAGTCAAATGTGCCCTTGGCTGGATCGTGTGCCCTGCGGCAGACCAATAATTCACCATCCTTGTTCTGAATGAAACAGGCAACAGCCGCGCTAGGATTTCCGTAATAGGTGAAGCCGCAGTCCGAACAATGTTTCGATTTGAAATTGTTGATTTCCCAATGTGCTGAACCGCATACGGGGCAGAATCTGAATTTTTGGAGGGGGTGTGTTTCCATTTTTTTTAATTGACGATTACCTTGCAGGTCGTTTTTTTCCTGTTATCAATCAGCATCCAAGAAACGATGTAAACGCCAGGTTTTACAGGAATTCGGGTATAGGAACTTTGGATTTCCTTCTGGAACAAAATGGTGCCTGTGAGGCTGTAAACCGTTGTCATCGCTTTCATATCCGGGGTTTTCAAAATCACGATTGCACGATCCGCATTGATTACCCGCAGTGCATCCTTCGTTTCGGCTGAAGGCAAGGCATCTGGGTTGCCCGATGACAGAGCCCCTGGTGGTAGAACGAACATCCACTGCCTGTGACTTACGGCTGGGTTTGATCCGTAAGCGTAAAGCCCTACCTGGGTACCCGCTGCATTGCTTTCGCCGGAGAGGTCGAGTGCATTGCCCGTAAGTTGCGACAGCACTTTATAACAACCGTCACCGACACTTTCGATGTTGAAAAGCTGTCCCAAAAGGTTGGCCAAGGGGGAAGCGACCGAGTTGTAGACTCCTGCGTCGGTGAGGGTTCTGCCGGCAAGATTGCGAATGGAATATCCGGTTGCGCCGGCTGTCAGGGTCCAAAGTTGGCTGGAGTCCCCGTAAACGAAAGCATCAATGGTCACATTTTCTTCCGTTGACCGCAACGGCAGGCTGGCGGTTCGTGAAAGGATCAGGTAGGGCGTTCCAGTGAGGAAATCCTTTTGAACGGGAGCTGATCCCGACAAGGGAAGCACAACAGTTGTAATGCTGTAAGGTGGCAGACTCAGGAACAGGTTTGAATCATTCAGCACGTAATTGGAGCAGACACTGTTGTTTTCGGTTTCTGAGGTTCGAGTGACATTGACTGGTTGTCCAGATTGCTTAAACACGCGCATGTCAATCTGATGGCATGCCTTCATGGCAGAATTATTCAGCGTCACAATAATCAGCGAATCGCCGGATGGACTCAGAACCGCAAGCATTTGGTCATTGGGAACCGACAAGAATCTGGAACCCCTGTTTATGTAACGACTCAACTGCTGGCGGATGTAGTAATTCTTCACCCGCTGGTACGTTTGTGTGGTGAAATTCCCATTGACCAAGCACCACTGGTCGTTCCCCTCTTCCATGTACTGCCAATCAATCCATGCTTCAGGACGGATGTACCGGATGTCATCCATCAGCTTTTGCGCCATGGATAGGTTGCCGCTGATTCCGCTTCCGCCTGCCCCAACTTCGCTCATCCAAAGCGGCATGTCATACGCGGTGGAAAGTGCACGGAGGTTGGCTCTGGCTTGATTGGTCGCCGTGTAGGAATGGGTATTCATTTGTCCGATCATTCCGAGTGCCGCACCGTCGGCTATAAAAGCCTTAAAACCTGTTACCGCTTGAGCCACACTGGTTTCGTCGGATGCCGAGATAACGGTTTTAAGGCCGGAAGCCTTGAGAACAGGGGAAAGAGCTTTCAGAAACTGAATTTGCGAGGCCATACCGAAGTGACAACCCTCCTGTCCGCCATTTGCTGACCAGTAACTCGTGTTGGGCTCATTGAAGGGCTCCAATGTTTTGAACTCCAGATTGAACGAATCCTTGTAAAATCGGCAGACATCCACCAAATAGTGGGCAAATGCCTGATTGTATTCAGGTTTCAAATTATCGGACGAACCCGAGGTGTTGCCAGCGCAGCAACCGCTGTAGGTCATATAATAAGGAGGAGAGTTGCTGAACGCTTCGAAAACCGCATCCAGCCTCTTAGCCTTGATTTTCAGCATGATTTTTCGTTGGGCAGCATCTCTGTTCCAATTGTAATCCGCGTTGGCTGAATCCTTGAACCCTTCCATCTCGGCTCGTAAACCTTTCCCGCTTCCCATGTGGTGCGGGCTGCAGTTTCTGTTCAGCGGATCGTCACCGCCGCCGATGTTGTAGCGAAAGATCGAGTAGTTCAGGCCTGCGGGACTTACCAGCCAATCCACGATCTGATCGATTTTAGCATCGCTCCACTTGCCGCACATGTTGGCCCACCAACAGAGCGATACGCCCCAGCCGTCGAAGGTTTTGCTGAAAGCAGCATTCGGATTGATCAGGTATTTTGCCGTATCGACAGGGATGGTAATCGCCTTTTCGGAAATGTACCAGTAATGTTTGCTGTCAGTGCCTGACTTGTCCGAATATACATAGGTGCCGGAGGTAGTGTTATCCGTTCCCAGATATTTTCCGTTGGATTTACATTTCAGCCTGACAAATGAAGCAGACACTTTCTCAATAGCATATTTTGATGCATTGGTGGTGGAGTCGGTTATAAAATAGGTGTTCCAACTACCGCTAAGGGCCAGGTATTTTTGTTGGTCAGCCAGTTTGATCCAGTAAGAACCTGCTCCGTCAGAAACAAACTGTAGGAGCTGAGTCTGATCTCCAAGGGCAGCCTGAAGAATTGCTTTGTCGTCCACCGCACTTCCCAGTACATTTCCGGAAGAATGGAAAAGGTAATACCGTGAAGCAGGATAGGGAGTTGTTACTTGCGACCGGGCCGTCATAGACCAAAAGGCAAGCAGAACAATCATCAGGAACCGGCCGGTGTGGGTTGGAAACATTTTGTCGGAGTTTTTTTAGATAAAGCAAAAGTACGACAAAATTAGGAAGTGTGCCAAAACCATGATTAATCCTCTTTCACTTCCATTTATCGGGAATGGTATACGTTTTTCCATCCAATTCAACAATATCATTCATCCTGCTATTTAGGAACTTGGGCAAATTGTTTTTCAAGAGAACAGCTTTACCCTTATGCTGTTTCATATTAATAGACAAATTACTGCTAAATATGGATGGTGGGAAATAGACTCTGATATTCTTGTCCGGGTAGTTTTTTTGGATAAATTCAACCGGTGGTATAAAGTCACTATCACCGCTAACTAGTATTAGTATATCAGTTTTATTTTGTACACAGTCTGCGACCATACGAATTGAAAGATTTACATCTGTTTTCTTTTCTTCAGGTCTGGAGATAGAGTACTTACACTTAGGGCATACAATTGTCTTATCCAAGTACTTTCCCCTTACAACTTCAAATTTTTTACCATTTATGAGTTTATTGGCATTTAGAAAAGCACTTTGCCTACTATTCTTATCCTTATTCAAAGGAGAAGCGGTAAAGTAGATTACTTTCTCTAAGACTTGATCTACACCAAGAAACTGCTCAAATAGTTGTACCATATTTATCCAATAGGTCTGCCGCCATTGTGGATTAAGCCGTTTTTCAGTCCTTAAACCATAATAGAAATTAAAACCATCGACATATATAGTTATCCTTTTCATAACATTTAATAGTATAAAAAAGCCACTAAAAAGTGGCTTAGGCTATCCAAGAAAGGATAGCGGGTCTTAAACTCCTACAAATATAATCTATTTTTAATAAGATTGCAAGTTCAACATCTTTTTTTTAATTATTTCATTGCCACACACACGACAAGGTGGACAATGTGCTGAGAGTAACCAAAAACCCTTCAAATTGAACTGCTTCCTTTTAAATACAAAAATGCTGTATCGAATCAAAACGATAAAGCATTTTTGTGCTCTCCAGGTAGGACTTGAACCTACGACCCCCTGATTAACAGTCAGGTGCTCTAACCAACTGAGCTACTGAAGAATATAATAAAAATGATGGAGCTCTCCAGGTAGGACTTGAACCTACGACCCCCTGATTAACAGTCAGGTGCTCTAACCAACTGAGCTACTGAAGAGTGTAATGCACTTCTCGCAAAATGCGGGGCAAAAGTACACGTATTTCTCGAATAATGCAATATCTTTGTCAAAAATAAACGCTATGATACGTCTTTTAGGAATGGGAAATGCACTGACGGATGTGCACATGTCCATCGGCTCCGAAGAGTTACTTGCAGAATTGGGTTTGCCCAAAGGAAGCATGCAGTTGATCGATTCTGTCGGTTTTGTAAAAATTATCAACCGCACCTCGGATATTCCAAAAAGTATTTCCTGCGGTGGTTCTGCCGCCAATACCATAACCGGAGCCGCCAGGCTGGGTGTTCCTTCCGCTTTTATTGGAAAGATTCACGCCGACGACGAAACCGGATTGCTCTATCAGAAAGATATGGAGTCCTATCAGGTGAAAGCCCTGATGCTTCGTGACCAGGAAGCATCAGGTCAAGCCATCGCTTTTGTCACACCGGATGGCGAACGCACGTTTGCCACCTATCTGGGTGCAGCGGCCAACCTTCGGACGGAAGAGCTTCAACACGCTTTTTTCAAAGATTTCGACCTGTTTTATATAGAAGGTTATCTGGTGTACAACCAAGATCTGATCCTTTCTGCCGTTAAAATGGCCAAGGAAAATGGATTGAAGGTTGCCCTTGATCTTGCCAGCTACAACGTGGTGGAAGACAACCTGGCATTCTTAACCGACCTACTCGAAAAGTATGTGGATATCGTCTTCGCCAACGAAGAAGAAGCCAAAGCGTTGACAGGATTGGAGCCTGACGAAGCCCTGGCGTTTTTAGCCTCCAAGGTTGAAACCGCAGTGGTGAAAATCGGCTCAAAGGGCGCCCTTGCACAGCGTGGTACGGAAAAAGTCCACGTGCCTGCCATCCAGGCCAACTGCCTGGATACGACTGGAGCCGGTGACTTATTCGCCGCCGGATTCATTTACGGTTTGCACACCGGTAAAAGTCTGGAAGAATGCACCCGTTACGGCACCATCACCGCAGGAAGGGTCATCGAGGTCATGGGCCCGAAGATGAGCTCTGAAACCTGGAGCGAAATCCTTTCCATCCTTTGAATTCATTGATTCAATACAATCCTTACATGCGCAATCGCCTTTCCTCCATCCTGCTCTGGATTTTCCTGGCAGTGTTCCCATTATCGCTTTCAGCCAATACACCTGACGGGAAGAAAGATTTCGAGATATCCAAGAACTTTGACATCCTGCATGCCTTGTTCAGGGAGCTGGATCAGTTTTACGTGGATAGTGTCAAACCCGAGAAGGCTTTGAAAAACGCCATCAACGGACTGATGTCTTCTTACGACCCCTATACCAATTATATGGCTGAAACCGAAACGGACGAGCTCAAGTTTCTGACGACCGGTGAGTATGGTGGTGTCGGGGCAATGATCGGTCAGCGGAACGGTAAAGTCGTGGTGTTGGAACCCTACGAAGGCTTGCCTGCTCAAAAAGCTGGGCTCATATATGGTGATTTTCTGGTCGAAATTGGCGGCGTCAAAATGAGTGGTGACAATATGATCCGAGCAAGCGAGCTGCTGAAAGGCCAGCCCGGTACCTCTGTCAAAGTCGTTTATACAAGGGAAGGTTTGAAAAAACCGGTCGAAATAACGATTCTCAGGGAGCTGGTTGTGATCAATCAGGTGACCTGGCATGGTTTGGTCGACGACAAGACCGGCTACATCAACCTGAGCGGTTTCACCGGAAAATCAAGCCAGGAAGTACGCGCTGCACTGCTGGATCTTAAAAAGATGGGTGCTGAAAAATTGATCATCGACCTTCGTGGAAACGGCGGCGGCCTGCTCGATGAAGCCGTGGCCATTTGCAACCTGTTCGTCCCGAAAGGCCAGGAAATCGTGAGTACCCGTGGCAAGGTGCATCAGTGGGACAAGACCTACAAAACTACCCGTGAACCTGTCGATACGGTCATGCCCCTTGTGGTGATGGTGAACAGCGGTTCAGCCTCCTCGTCTGAAATCGTGGTCGGTGCTTTGCAGGATCTCGATCGTGCCGTCATCATGGGCACCCGTTCCTATGGAAAAGGGCTGGTTCAGACCACCCGCAGTATTCCATACAACGGCTTGCTTAAAATAACCACCGCCAAATATTACATTCCCAGCGGGCGATGCATTCAAGCCATTGATTATTCCAACCGGAATGAAGATGGAAGTGTCGGGCGAATTCCAGACAGTCTCACGAACGTGTTCAGCACCCGTTCCGGACGGAAGGTGCGCGACGGTGGTGGAATTTCACCAGATATCGAATGCAAAGATGAACGAGGTTCAGACATCACGTTTGATCTGATGGACAGCCTCTACTTCTTCGAATATGCCAACCAGTATTACCGCAAGCATGAGAAAATTGCTTCGGTGGCCGATTTCAAAATATCCGATGCCGATTATGCCGATTTCCTTGCGTTCGTCAAAAGTAAAGGTTTCGCCTACATCAGCCCCAGTAAGAAAATACTGGAAAAACTGAAAGAGGCGATGGAAAAAGACAATTTCACCACTTCTGCCAAATCGGAGGTTTCCGCCCTGCAAGCCAAGCTTGACAGAAGCTTGGATGAGAATTTCGCAACCTTCCGTGAAGAAATTGAATTGATGCTCAGCACCGAGATTGTGAGCCGTTATTACTTCCAGAAAGGGGAGTTGCAGCAGTCTCTGAAGTTCGATCCATGCCTGAAGCGGTCCCTAGAGGTGCTCAAAGACATGGACCTGTACCGTAAAACGTTACGTCCAACCCCTTCAACCAACTGATTATAAGGGTATCCGTTGTGGTTTGTTGTAAAAAACCCCTTATCTCGGTTTTTTTTACTCAAAACCTTTGCCAAAATAAAAAAGCATCCTATCTTTGCACCCGCTTTAATAACCAAGGCCAACGGGTCATTTGCAGTGTTAAAGTGTAACAGGCTGGCCCATTCGTCTATCGGTTAGGACGTAAG